>Ga0182744_1002228_pt1 | contig 16135 bp, 11 predicted proteins | sample eDN3rd30CKraftMG_FD_128525 | JGI IMG/M metagenome (GOLD analysis project Ga0182744, IMG submission 128525) | Enriched Miracle-Growth compost microbial communities from Emeryville, California, USA - eDNA 3rd pass 30_C Kraft MG (version 2) (version 2) ...
AGTATTTCCGGCGTCATTCAGGCGATTCACTGGAGCGGGGCCGGCTCATCCGGGGCGCATATGCGATCCGGCGTGAGCGGCGCATCCCGTCTCTGTCCAGTCGTTGGAGAGCGATTGACCCTGTGGAGCCGCAGCGCGGTCCCGCAGCGAAGGATCGCGCTCGGGCGCCCAGACGCAACTGCTTCGCATCGCCGGGCAATGTTGCGACGCCGCGCTGCAAACGCAGCGCCCAGGTCGCAAGCCCGTCCTGCATGTGCGTCGGGGCCAAAAACCTGCTTCGCCCTGGCTCCGGCCCAGGCGGCGCGGGTCGGGAGGGGGGCCCATGGCCAGGCTGAAAATTACGCTGACATCCACAACCGCAATGCGCCTGCTGTCTGGCGTGCTCGCCGCGCCAGCGATCCTCGCCGGCGCCAGTCAGGCGCGCGCTGACTGCACCACCGCCAGCAGCGTCACAACGTGCACCACCGCCGCCGTCAATCCCTACCCGAACATGATTGGAACCGGCCCGGGCGACGACAACCACACCGTCATGATTGAAAGCGGCGCGTCGATCGCCACCTCCGAGAGCCCGGCCATTTCCCTAGGCGACGGCGCCATGATCACCATCCGCAGCGGCGGCCATGTGACCAACAACGCCACCAATTTTCAGGACGGTCCGTGGGGCACCGGCAACAACACCATTGAATTCGGCAGCAACGGCCGGTTGCTGATCGAGGCAGGCGCATCCGTCACCAAGACTGGCGGGCAGGACAACGCCGAGGCCATCAATGTGCACGGCGCCGGCAACGTCATCACCAATTACGGCCTGATCCAGACGGAGAACAGCCGACCGATCTGGTTTCAGGACGAGACAACAGGCGAGCGCAACGTCGTCGACAATTACGGCTCCATTATTCGCACCGACGGCAGCTATCTGTTCGGCTCCAGCACGGGCGGGGCCAACGCCGGCATCGTCCTGATCAACCGCACCGGCGCCCTGCTCCAGGGCGACGTCGTCTTTCTCGATGGCGACGATGACCTGCACATCCACGCCGGCTCAACCATCATCGGCGGCGTCGATGGCGGCGGCGGCTTCAACAGCCTGTTCCTCGACGGCGCCGCCGGAACCCAGGACCAGATCGCCAGCCACGTCGCCAACTTCCAGGCGCTGACCAAGGACGGCGCCGGCCAGTGGACCGTGACCGGCAGCCTTGACGGCTACCAGACAACCACGGTGCGCGACGGCCTGCTGACGCTGACCGGCGACAATTCCGACTATCAGGGCGACGTGCTCGTGGGGAACGCCGGCGTGCTCGAAGCCCGCGCCCAGAGCATGCCGGTGCGCGTCGACCCCGCCGCCAACCTCAACAATATCCAGAACGACGGCGTGGTGCGCTTCACCCAGCCGGCCGGCGACGACGCAACCTATGTCGGCCAGATTGCCGGCGCCGGCGTCGTCGAAAAAACCGGCGACGGCGTGCTGACGCTGGCCCCTGACGCGCCGGCGGGCAATGCCTACGCCGGCGGCACGATTATTCGCGGCGGCGTTGTCGCGGCGGCGGCGGACAGCGCCCTCGGCGCCGCCAGCGGCCCCCTGACGCTGGACGGCGGCGCCTTCCGCTTCACCAGCAGCTATGCGCTGTCGGCCCGCGCCGTCACCATCACCGCCAGCAATGGCGCCTTCGATGTGGTCGCCGGCGCCGCCGGCAGCGTCCTCCAGGCCATCACCGGCCCGGGCGCCCTCACCAAGTCCGGCGACGGAACCCTGATCCTCGCCGGCGACAACTCCTGGGCTGGCGGCACGACCATCGCCGCCGGCGTGCTGCAACTGGGCAACGGCGGCGCCTCCGGCTCGCTGGTCGGCGACGTCGACAACCAGGCGCAGCTCGTGTTCAACCGCTCCGACGCCTGGACCTACGCCGGGGTGATTTCCGGCGCCGGCGCCGTGACGCAGGCCGGCCCCGGAACCACCATCCTCACCGGCGCCAACGCCTGGAGCGGCGGCACGACCATCACGGCCGGAACCCTGCAACTGGGCGACGGCGGCGCGACCGGCTCGCTGGTCGGCGATGTGCTCAACGACGGCCAGTTGGCCTTCAACCGGTCGGACACTTATGCGTTCGACGGCGTCATCTCCGGCTCCGGCGCCGTCACCCAGGCGGGCGCGGGCATGACGCTGCTCAGCAACGTCAATACCTGGACCGGTCCAACCCAGGTGCTGGCCGGAACCCTGGCGGTGGGCGGCCCCGACAGCATGGGCGCCGCCATCACCGGCGCCGGCGCCATCGGCGTGGCGGCGGGCGCGACGCTGGGCGGTTACGGCTCCGTGGCCGGCGACACGCGCAACGACGGCGTCATCGCCGTCGCCAATGCCCTGTCGGCCTTCTCTGGCGGCCCGACCGGCAACTTCACCATCGGCGGCCAGTTGACCAATGCCGGCCTGGTCCGTCTTGGCGGCGCCGGCGTCGGCAACACGCTGACGGTGGGCAGCTATACCGGCGTCGGCGGCGTCATCGCCCTCAACACCTACCTCGGCGGCGACGGCTCGCCGTCTGACCGGCTGATCATCAATGGCGGCGCAGGAACGGGCTCCACCACCCTGGCCATCACCAATGTGGGCGGGCCGGGCGCGGCGACGCCCGGCAACGGCATCCTCGTGATCAGCGCCATCAACGGCGCCGCCACGGCCGCCAATGCCTTCTCCGCCGGCAATCTGGTCGCCGGCCCCTACGAGTACACCCTGTATCGCGGCTCCCGCGACGCCTCCGATCCGGAATCCTGGTATCTGCGCTCGGAAGCGCAAAGCTCCGGCGGCAACAATGGCGGCCGCGGCGGCGATGGTGGCGGCGGTGGCGGTGGCGGCGGCCCGGTCATCCCCGACTTCCGGAAGGAAACATCACTCTACGCCGCCCTGCCCTCCATGGCCCTGCTCTATGGCCAGACCATGCTCGGCACGTTGCATGAGCGCGTCGGCGAGCAGGAGTTGCAACGCGGCCTCAACGCCGCCAACGGCTCCCCCCTGTCAAAGGCCGTCTGGGGCCGCGTGATCGGCAGCCACGGCAATAACGACGGTGATGGTCGCGGCGTTTACGGCTCAGGCCCGGCCTTCACCTGGGACTTCTACGCCTTCCAGATCGGCATGGACCTGTATCGCAAGGAACATGCGGACGGCAGCCGCGATCACGCCGGGATCTACATCGGCGCCGGTCATGCCGACGGCTCGGCCCGCCATTACACCGGCATCCGCGCTGGCGACATGCGCTTCGACGGCTACACCGTCGGCGCTTACTGGACCCACTATGGCGCAACCGGCTGGTATGTGGACGCCGTCGCCCAGGGAACCTGGTACAGCGACGTGAAGACGTCCTCAGGGCGCCTGACGCCCCTGTCGACCAGCGGCTTTGGCGTCGCCCTGTCGCTGGAAACCGGTTACCCGTTCGCCCTCGGTGATGGCTGGATGCTGGAGCCGCAGGCGCAGATCGTGCTGCAGAAGATCAACTTCGACGGCGGTTATGACGGCGCCTCTTATGTGCGGTTCAGCGACGTGCAGTCCGTCGCCGCCCGCGTCGGCGCCCGCCTGTCGAAGACCTGGGTGATGGATACGGCCCATGGCCCGGTGCGCCTCAACGCCTGGCTGCGCGGCAATATCTGGAACGAGTTTGCTGGCGTCCCCAAGGCCAACTTCTCCAGCGAACTGGGCTATGTGCCGTTCCGCTCCGACATGAAGGGCGCCTGGGCCGACATCAGCGCTGGCGTCACCGCCCAGTTCAACGCCTCGGCCGCGCTCTACGCCGCCGTCAGCTATCAAACCAGCTTCGACGGCCGCCGCGACGGCTGGAGCGGCAAGGCGGGTCTGCGCTTCACCTGGTAAGCGCCAGGGCGCGACGCAGTCAAAACAGCTGCAAAAACAAAAGCGCCGCGGCCAACCGCGACGCTTTTTATCGTCTGCCCTGGGAAAGCGCCCGTCAGCGCTCCACGGTCATGGCCACGCCCATGCCGCCGCCGATGCACAGGGTGGCGAGCCCCTTGCGGGCGTCGCGGCGCGCCATCTCGTGCAGCAGGGTGGTCAGCACCCGGGCGCCCGAGGCGCCGATCGGGTGGCCGATGGCGATGGCGCCGCCATTGACGTTGACGATCGCCGGATCCCAGCCCATGTCGCGGTTGACGGCGATGGCCTGGGCGGCGAACGCCTCATTGGCCTCGACCAGGTCGAGATCCTGCACCTTCCACCCCGCCTTCTCCAGCGCCTTGCGCGAGGCGGGAATCGGGCCCGTGCCCATGATTTCCGGCGCGACGCCGGCGGTGGCCCACGAGGCGACGCGGGCCAGCGGCGTCAGGCCCCGGCGCTGCGCCTCGGCGGCGGTCATCAGCACGATGGCGGCGGCGCCGTCATTGATGCCCGAGGCGTTGCCGGCGGTGACGGTGCCGTCCTTGACGAACGCCGGGCGCAGCTTGGCCATGGCGTCGAGGGTCGCGCCCTCGCGGATGTACTCGTCGCTGTCCACCACCACGTCGCCCTTGCGGCCCTTCACGGTGACCGGCGCGATCTCGCCGGCGAAACGTCCCGCCTTCTTCGCCGCCTCGGCCTTGTTCTGCGAGGCGACGGCGAAAGCGTCCTGCTCATCGCGCGAGATTTGCCACTGGCGGGCGACATTCTCGGCGGTGTTGCCCATGTGATAGCCGTGGAAGGCGTCCCACAGCCCGTCGCGGATCATGGTGTCGATGAAGCTGGCGTCGCCCATTTTGGTGGCGGCGCGCAGGTGATGGGCGTGCGGCGACAGCGACATGGACTCCTGACCGCCGGCGACGATGACGCTGGCGTCGCCATTGGCGATCTGCTGCATGCCGAGCGCCACGGCGCGCAGGCCGGAGCCGCAGACCTGGTTGAGGCCCCAGGCGCTGGCCTCCACCGGCACGCCAGCCTTCATGGCCGCCTGGCGGGCCGGGTTCTGCCCCTGGGCGGCGGTCAGCACCTGGCCGAGAATCACCTCGTCCACGTCGGCGGCGACGACGCCGGCGCGCGTGAGCGCCGCCGCGATGGCGGTCGCGCCCAGTTCGTGGGCGGGAACCGCCGCGAAGGAGCCGCTGAAGGAGCCGACCGGCGTGCGCGCGGCGCTGACAATGACGACGTCGTTTGCAGACATACCTCTGTATCCTCATGCCCCGCCCGGCGGCGGAAAAAACGGGGGAATTGACCGGCGCACCCTACGCCGGGAGCACGCGCCGTTGAAATTGGCCAAAAGGCCAGCATGGCCCGCCGCCGGACAGGCGGATCGCCCAACCGGCGGGGCGCCCCGGCCCTCACAGGCCCAGGCCGCGTATGCCCAACCAATCATTGACATTCCGCCGCCATGGGCATTAAGAAGACGGCTTCCGCGCGGGTTTCCCGCCTGCGGAGCAATTGTGTTTGCGCTGTCAGCAACAGCTGACAACCGCGACACAGCCATCCATCGCACCGGAAACGGGCTGTCAAAAAGCCGGTCTGCCAATGCCGGAAGGCAGGGGCGGAGACCGGGATGAACACGGGAATGAACGATGTTCGCAGTCATTAAAGCCGGCGGCAAGCAGTATCGCGTCGCCGCTGAAGACACCATTTCGATCGCGCTCCAGGCTGGTGAGCCGGGCGACGCCCTGAAGTTTGACGTGCTGCTGGTCGGCGAAGGCGAGACCTTCAAGATCGGCGCCGACGCCGCCAAGGCGTCGGTCGACGGCGTCATCGTCAGCCACGGCCGCGGCGACAAGGTTATCGCTTTCAAGAAGCGCCGTCGCCAGAACTCGAAGCGCAAGCGCGGTCACCGCCAGGACTTCACCCTGGTTCGCATCACCGGCATCAACGGCTGAAGACCGGCCCCCGGCACATAACGGAGACATAAAATGGCTCATAAAAAAGCAGGCGGCTCGTCCCGTAACGGTCGCGATTCTGACGGTCGCCGCCTTGGCGTGAAGAAGTTCGGCGGCGAAGCCGTCGTTGCCGGCAACATCATCGTGCGCCAGCGCGGCACCCGGGTTCACCCTGGCGCCAACGTCGGCATGGGCAAGGACCACACCCTGTTCGCCCTTACCGAAGGCGCGGTGCGCTTTGGCGTCAAACTCGGCCGCTCGATCGTATCGGTCGTACCGGCGAACGACGCCGCTGCAGGCAAAGCGGCGGCTGAATAACGGCGCAAGCTGAAGACAAGCTTCCGCCGGCGTCCCTGACCCTGGCGGATCCAAGCTTGCAATGTTTTTTTTTGCAAGATTCCGCGAAGGGGAGATGGGGCGCCATCTCCCCTTCGTGTTTTTCCGGCATGGAATTTGCACGAGGGTTGAAACTGTCCCGGGGGCTTCCGCGTTGTCATCTCGCAACGCTGTGAATCTCCCTCACCTTTTCATCACCGGCATTTGCGGGCTCACTGTCCAGCGACCCGCGGAAGCGATTCGTCAGTTCCACCGGAGCGGAACCATGTTTACGCGCGAGACCATCGATGACGGCTTCACCCTGACCACGGAACGGCTTGCCCTGCGCTGGCCGCGTCTGGCGGACGCGGCGGCAATCGAACGTCTGGCGGGCAGCAAAACCGTAGCCGAGACCACGGCGCTCATTCCCCACCCCTACCCGGAGGGCGCCGCCGGCCAGTTCATTTTCGCCTCCCGCCTCGCCAACGCGCGCGGCGACGGCCTGACCCTGGCGATCACCGAAAAGAAGCGCCCGCGCGAGCTGATCGGCGTCGTCGCCCTGCAACCCCCCGGCTTTTCCGGACGCAGCGACTGCACGCACCCGTTTATCGGCTACTGGCTGGGGACGGAGCACTGGGGACGCGGCTACGCCACGGAGGCGGTGGGCGCCATGTTGCGGCTTGGCTTTGCGGAAACCGGCGCGGCGATGATCAGCGCCGAGGTGCTGACACGCAATGTCGCCTCGCTGCGCGTGCTGGAAAAGCTGGGCTTCACCGCCGCCGGTTCGGGCATGGCGCCGTTCCCGGCGCGCGGCGGCATGCTGCCGGTGATCCGCATGGAGCGGCGGCGCGACGCTGCGGAAAACGCCGGGGCGCGCCAGGAGGCGCGGTTGGGCGACGCTTGGCCTACCGACTCCTGGCCGGCCGACTCCTGGCCGACCGACGCGTCTGTCGCCAGCCCGGCGCCGGCCGATGATGATCTCCTGCTTCCCGTAGCGGCTGAATGACCTGACCGCCGGGTCTGGACGCGAAGAAGGCGCCTCCATCGCCCATGGAGGCGCCTTTCTTTTGATCCCGTTCTTTTGATCCCGGCATGGGGCAATCCCCGGCGCGGCGACGACAGGCGACCCAGCCGGCTGGTCACCGGCGGCCGATACCAGCGCGCGGAAGCGCGGGGCATCCCAAATGCTGCAACAGCCCTCCAGCGCACTGGGAGGGCGCCCCTTGCCCTTCCTCCGGGCGACGCGTCAACTTTACCCGCACCAGACAGCAACGCCCGTGCAAGCCTTCCAGAGGCGCACCGTGGCGCGTCGCCACGCCGAAGCGTCCGCGGCAACGCCACGTCGCTTCCAACGTGTCTCGTAACGGCGTCGTGCGCGGAGGCAGCCCAGCGGCCGGTTGCTGGCGCATGCCGGAGCCGTCCGTGAAAGAATGGGCGTCAGACGGCAAGACGCGGGATGGCGATGCGGAGCGGCCGCTGATGTTGCCTAGCCCTGCCGGCATGCCGCCCCCCCGGGCATGGCCTGGCGCCCGGCGCGACAGACCAGAAGGTCCGCGCTGTCAGAGCGGCCATGGCCACAGGCGTGGCCCCGCGCCGGCGTAAACCATCGCGAACACCGGGGCGACGTCACATCTGTCAGTCAAAAAGGAGAGCCTTTGGGGCGCGTCAACGGCCAGCGCCAGCCCGCGCCTTACGCGCGCATGCAAAAGCCTCGGTCAGAAGCCCTGCGAAACATCACATGTATTTTTGCGTGATATATGCGCCCGACATGGATGACTGTCACTTCAACGCCAGATCATAACTCCGGCTGACATCAATTCATCCAGTCTCTGATGACCTGTATTCAGATCATCTTTCCCATCAAAGGGATGGTGCCCAGGAAAGGGTTCGATTACTCACAGCAACCATATTATATTCAAATAAAATCAACGATTTGATGCGGAATTGAATGGCGGCGTAAGGCCATTTGTAGGGCAATGTAATGTTGTAGGCATCGATTAACCGCCTCCCACGCCAAGCATGGGAGGTGGCGTCATGGTGATGGCCTCTCACTCGAGGGCAAGCGGGGCTGGCTTGTGGAAATCTCATTGCCGCCGCCGACGCGGGTGTAGCAATCGAGGATTGCCTGCGCCCGGGATACGCAGCGACCTTCATGCGAACCAACGGGAAGCAATCACGCTCAAATACCTCCAACGCCTCACCCGCCAATGGCCGTTGCAGGACGCATCCAGCGCATCCGCATCTCGACGACGTACACGTTCACCGACCCATCGACATAGAATTTTGGAAGTGAAGGCATGTCATTATTTCTCGTAAGTCCAGTTAGAGGCACGGCGTCAATAGGCAGATCCCCGCACATCTGCCATCACTCGAATCGCTACCCACCCGTTACAGGATAACTTTCGGAATCTGATAATTTTTTCAAAATCTCAGAGACACCATAATTATCAAGGCTTTCACAGACACTAATATACCCAACTTTGAACGCATATAAATTGCTGATGTACTGCCTAGCCTCTTCACCCTCCTTTTTTTGGACAACATTTGAAGCATGATAATGTATATTCTGATCTACGAATCTTATGAAATTCGCCTTCTGCGCCGACCACAATCCATTATTACGCAGGAATTTTAAAATGATATCAAACACCCTAAAATAATCAACCATATGCTTATCTGACATCCCTCCCGTTATGTTATCCGGCCTTTGCGTGTAATTGTACAAGCTATCCTTAATTCTGCGAATTTTTTTAGAATATGACAAAAAAACAGGCGTTGTCGCAGCATCTTGATAATACACATTATTTGGAAATTTAATATTATTATCTATAAATATAGATCTGCGCCAGAGCTTGTTCCATATTGCAGGGTTTATGCGATTTAAGATATCAAAATTTGAATTCACATCAATTTTTTCATCAAATCCCTGAAAGCTTTGAATTAGCGCCCCCGTCTCATCTACCGAGTCGAACGAACAACACACCAGGTCAAATTCGCCCCCATTCGAGGCCTCTAACAAACGTTCAAGCATGTGCGACTTGATAGTATCGTCACTGTCCACTCCTGCTATATACCGGCCTCGTGCGGCTTTGATCGCTGTGTTACGCGCCCCACCGGGGCCCTGATTGACGTCGTGGCGGATAAGTTTGATTCGCTTATCATATCGCTGAAAGTCACTGACTACCCCAGAGCTATCATCTGATGAGCAGTCATCGACACAAATGACTTCAAAATCAGAAAATGTTTGATTGGCTATTGATGATAGGCAACGGCCAACATACTGACGGACATTGTACATTGGGACAACAATACTAATAACTGGATCAGACACGCTAGCCACACTCTATATTTCGCTTCGGACATCCCTGCTGGTTTTCACGACATAATCAGCCGGCACACCAATAGGTCTCCTTTTGTTTACAAACGCCCCTCCCCCATAGCAAGTGCCGATGGGATTTTTGCGGCATGCTATACATTTCATACGCTCGCCTGTATTGATAATAGAGTGTTGCGATGTCGTACACATCATGAAGGCGCTACGCGTTCGCCAGCGATTATAGCAGATGGTCGGCGGACCATAGCGTTCGGGAACTTCAGCCCATGGCGCCCCCGTCCGGAAGCGCCTCAGAGTACCGTTCAGCACCCGCCGGTCATCGACGCTCGGCACACCACGCGGTTTATTCGGCAGAAGCGGTGCGATGATGGACCATTCCCGGTCGGTTAGTTCGTAACGGCGACGCCATATCAAAGGTCTCCTTGTCGGAAGCCATTGAATCACCGACCCATTCAAACACAAAGATGATTTATGAGTTCACGGCCTAGGTTGGGAACTCATACAATTGCCTGAATTTGTTTCCATATTCACCTTCCGAATTGGTTTATGGGAGGTGCATGGAAATGAAGGGGCGCCTGTTCTGGCTCTCTGACGCGGCATGGGCCGCCATTGAGCCCCATCTCCCGCATGGGCAGGCGGGAAAGCCACGGGTGGACGATCGCCGCGTGATCTCCGGCATTCTACACGTCCTGAAGACGGGTTGCCGCTAGCGGGATGTGCCGGCGGAATACGGTCCGCCCACCACGATCTACAACCGATATCACCGGTGGGCGCGACGGCGCATCTGGCAGCAACTTTTCGAGCTGATGGCCGGCGCCGGTCCCATTCCACCGGAGCTTTCCATCGACAGCACCCACGTGGACACCTCGAAAAACGTGCTTATCCGCTCCCGTTGAGGTTTCGAGAGCCTCCGGGAGACGCCGATTGGCCGCCCTGTTTCGCTTGATTGTCGCCTTTGGACCGTCAGAGGCGGCCTTGAGGCATCATGCGGGCGCACTTCTCCCTTCAAGCCAGGCAAGCCGGGTGAAGTTGTAGGCCAGATTGGCCATGCCGATCTTCAGCCGGGCCCGCGCCATGCCAATGGTGCGAACCACCAGCCCCATCCGATGCTTCTGCGCCGCGAAGACATGCTCAACCGCAGCCCGGATAACGGAACGCTTACCGTTGGCCCGTGCGATGTGCGCGGGCATCGGGCGGCCCTTCGGCTTCTTGCGGTGGATCTGGCTGCTGAACATGCCATCTGCCAGAAACGCTTCATTCTTCTTCGAGCGGTAGGCCGTATCGGCCCAGACGCTTGAACCGGTATTGGCCTTGCTGATGAGAGCGGGAAGGCGCGCGCCATCATGGGCGTTGGCCGCGCTGGCGTCCCAGGTCCGGATAAACTGGTGGGCCCGATCGATGCCCACGTGGTTCTTGTAGCCAAATATGGGAACGGCGAGATCGACGGGCTTGAAGGAGGCCGGATCGGCGTCATCCTTCACCTTCGCTTTGCTGTACCTGATGCTCCAGCGCGCATCGCGGTCCTTCTGGCGCAGCTTTGCAGGCCTGTCCTTCCAGTCCTCCGGGATACGCCCCTCCCGGATGTCCTTCTTCTCGCCGTCGCTATTGCGCTGACGCGGAGCCGGAACAACCGTCGCGTCGATGATCTGGCCGCCCATGGCGACAAAGCCGCGCTCTGTCAGGGCGGCGTCGAAGCGGGTGAACAGGCTGTCGATGGCTCCGGCTTTCACCAGCCGCTCCCGGAAAAGCCAGACGGTCGTGGCGTCAGGCACAGCTCCGTCGAGACCCAGTCCAAGGAAGCGCTGAAAAGAAAGGCGGTCTCGGATATGGAACTCCGTGGCCCCATCAGACAGTGAGTAAAGGGCCTGCAAGACAAGGATCTTGAACATCATGACAGGGTCGTAGGGCGGTCGTCCGCCCTTGCCTCGCGTCGCCCGGTGAAGAGCTCCGACTAATGGCGTCCGGAATGTCTCGAAGTCCACAACTGCCGCCAGCCGCTCAAGGGGATCACCGGCAGCGCTCAGCGCCGCGTAACGGTCCGCAAGATCAAAGAAACCGGGCTGGCTGGCCATCGACGCCTCCAAAATCTGACAGCCTCAGTTTCGCTCCAGAGCCCTCAAAGCACCAGGTTTTTCGAACCGTCCACGTAAAGGCCCACCGCTCCGCCCAGGGCCAAAAAGGGGGGCGTGGGCGCAAGCGATTGGGGTCTCGCGTGGAGGAAGAACGAGCAAAATCCATTGCCTGGCCGATCATCGCGGGCGACCGGTCGCATTCGCGCTGACGCCAGGCAATGTGGCTGACATCTCCATGCCCCCCCCTGCTGGAGACCGCAGCCGTCACCCGACGGCTCCTGGCGGACAAGGCCTATGATGCGGACAGTCTCAGGAACTGGCTCCGCTCCCGGCGAACGACAGCCGTCATTCCATCAAGCCAGGCGCGCCGCATCCCGTACCCGCTTGACCGTAAGGCCTACAGAAGACGAAACGTCATCGAACGCCTTTTCTGCAGGCTGAAAAACTGGCGGGGGATCGCGACAAGATACAATCGGCTGGCGCAAAACTACCTGTCAGCCATCGCACTCGTCGCTGTCGTAAGCGAGTGGACCTGATTGAGGCCCCAACCTAGCGGCGGAAGCCCTCAAGGGCGCGCCCAATGCTCCGTCTGACCGCCTTGGGTAACGGCAGGCGCCGGCCAACTAGTTGGGCAAATCGGAATAGGCCAACCTCTCCCTTTTCGTCGAAATGTCCATGCCGGACATAACGTGAGATTGCCCGCAGGGGGCGTGTCACCCTCCAAGACGTGCTTGAGTAGATGGACGCTTGCAATGCCGTTAATCTCTCAACCTCATTTTGTGCAATCCATATCCGCTCTTCGGCAGCGGCAAGACGCATCTCTCTTTCTCGATAGGCATTGCCAATCGCAGTAATACGAGACGTTAAACCTTGAACACGGCCATAAAGTTCATCTTTTAGGCGCGTCTCTCTTGCAAGATTGCGCTGCTGCAACTCATCGCGTTTCCGAAACTCAGATATTTGCTCTCGCAAAGACACTATAGTTTCCGATTGGCTCGAACTCCCCTTAAACTGCAATGGGACCGGTCCATTGAGTGCATCATCGCACAGTAACTCGGCCGAAGTATCCACGTCGGCGATGTCGTCAAGAGTTTTCTTATACAACCGCAGCCAAGTCGAACGACGCTCCAAATTGGTACCATGGTCCACAAGGGCTGGTTCCCGTAAGAAAAATTCCAGGTCTTGCGTGATATGTAGCGCCCCGGCCTTTTGATCATAGAACGCATTACCATGGTGTAACCAACATGGAATTCCCGACAGTTGCAGCCATAGGGCCACGTGGTAGGAGCATGAATAACCAATTTCTCCTGTTATGGGCTCGGGAAGGCGGCGAGGATTGAGGGCAACTTCAGCTAGGTCCACCAACCGCATATCGGCGAAGGGGGACCGCCGGTCTAGCATCTTGAGTGTCTCACGACTATCGAGCACCTCGTGACGTGAGTCACGGAACGCTTGCAACAACGTCACGCCACTTCGTGATTTATGATTCTGCTCCAGAATGGATAATTCACCACTTAGATTAAGCAAGCCAATATCGGTACCAGTATAATTAGAGCTGTTTAGGTGAAGCAGCAAGCCAGTTCCGCGCCGCAGGGGCAGTTGAGCGGTTAATGACTGCAGAGCTTCTGTGGCATCATCAAAAGAGAATGTCGCCTCAACCCCCGCATCAGACAACGACACCAGCGACATCTCATCCCGGACACCTAGCAAGCGTGGGCGAAACTGCCGGACATGCTTCGCAACCTCCTCATGAAACGGGGGGGTAATCTGTTGGCCAGAAATCAAATAGGCGGCTTGCGGGGCGCTATTCAGCAAAGCTTCGGCTATACCAAGTTGGGATTTCCCCCAAAAATTGTTAAGAAAACCGCCCCCATAAAGATGGATACAAGCTAGGTTACGAATAGATCTGACCAACTTTAGTGCCGGTCCGCTATTAAAAACGAGGCGTGAGCTTGAGGTAAAAACCACAGCATCGGCACCGTAAATATCTTTTGCCCAAGCTGGAAAATTCACATCACTGATCGCGTTGGCTGCAAGCACAATGACAATGGTGAAGCGCTTGGAGAGGCGGACATGTCGGACTGAATTTTTTAGCTGCAGAATGTCGCCGAAATTACCGTAACCTCCATCACCACCCAACAAAAAGAGCTTCTGCGATTCATCATTTAGAATCGATATATCCGTTTCTGAAGCATAAAAACAAACGCTCATCAACGCTCCCCCCCATACATTTTCGCCGAAAATACTTCAGAGACTCTCTGGGCAAACGCGGGTGCACTGTGACGGCCGCGGATGAGGTTTTGTCCTTTGTCCGCCATATCAAGCGCACCAGCCCAATCTTCGTACATCGCCCCAATCGCTGCGACATATGCCTGGATGAGGCTTTCGTCGTCCTGTATATCGGGCACTAGAAAGCCTGTTTCGCTAGGAATAATGACCTCGCCGATACCCCCAACATCAGGGGCAATCACGGTCAAACCGGAAGCAAGGGCCTCGAGGACGACATTAGGGAGCCCATCATAGCGGCTCGTATAGATTAACGCGTCATATTTATCTACGTCTAATTGTGAAAACCCATCGAATGCGCCACGATAAGCTACGCCGGTTCCAAAATTTTCCACGACCTCCCCGGAGGGCGCCTTCACATCGCCCCATACATCGACTGAAAGCGCAGGATAATGCTCACGCGATGCGGAAATAATCTGATTAATCAACTCTGGCCGCTTCTCAGGCGTCACCCGCGAAGCCCAAAGCAATTTAAATGTCTTATCGGCTTTAATTTTCCTCCGTTCAATATCGCATTTATTATATACAATTTTATATTTTTTTGATTCAGAGCCAACTCTAATCTTATCTTTTTCAAAAATATACTGACAATCCGCTATAACTATATCAATATATGGCAAATGTCGCCTAAGAAACGCTACGGTTGACGAGGCGCTCAGATTTCGCCCCCGCCAATTATAGTGCACGTCACTGAACCTATAATATACAATATCGCAACACTCAGAAAATGCAGCGCCATACCTATCGATAATTCGATGCCCAAATATGCTGCTATACACGTGCAGCCGTGTTCCTGCGCGAGATAATGAAATAATAGCGCGAGCTAGCATTGCATCGCTGTTAACTTCATCCAAGTTTGGAAATGAATTACACAAGTCAATAAATACAAAATTCTCCGGAAGCAACGAAATCCATTCATGAAATTCGGCGATTTCTCCAGAAACTATCAGAACTCGAGAGTCCTCAGCACAAGAGTTCAAACTAGATAATATATTGAGGATAAATCTCCCTGCCCCACCTGGTCGAAGCCAAGGCAAGAGGACGATGTCATCAAAAGCGGTCACTCCGGTCATCTCGTAAAAGGATGCCAGATCAAATGCCCAATGGCTGTCTGTCGCCGGCAGTGGTGAGTAGGATCCAGAGGTCTCAATAGCAGCGGGGTTGACTTCGGGCTCAATAGCGCAGGCATCCGCTATATATGCGACGAGCTCCTGATTTGACATAAGCTCGCGTGTGTAATCGCATTCGCTATGATGCGTCCGCTCCGCCAGAGTTTTCCGCCAGGCATCGTCATTCGCGCGCACGGACCGCAAGCTCGCCAGATACTGCCTTGGGGCAAGCGGATCTGATGCGGGGACAATTCTGGTCGATGCGACATCGGCTTGCCTTAGAAGACTATTTTGTCTTTGTCTGTAGAATAAAATAGTATTTTCAGCTATCAAGAAATCAACCCCATATCCGTATAAACGAATATTTAAGTCCCAATCCTCGTATGCAAACGCAGGGGAGATTTTTAAATCTCTGTATTTATGTTTTAATAGTACGCTTCGCCTGATGAATATTCTTGATACATACGGATGTTGAAATAGAAAATCTGCAATCGTTAACAGGGAGCTTTCACGATAGCGCACCACATGAAAACGATCGCCAAATCCGACAAGGAAGTTTAAAAATATCGCAATGTCGCGATCGGGGTGCCGACGCGCTGTCGCGACAAGCGCAACCAGTGAATTCCGTGATACCAGATCGTCGCCATCCGAGGTCCAGACATACTCGCCTCTGGCAGCTTGGATACCTGCATTGCGGGCAAGCCCCAAGGAACCCACATCCACGGTAATTTCGTTTACAGCGACAAAACCATCGAGTGGCGTCATGCGAAACGTGTCGATGGTGTCCATATCAGGGCGGTCAAACACCGCGACAAGCTCAACCGAAATCCCGGCGTCGCGAGCCACCTTGGCGCAGGCCTCGAGAGATTTCAGTGTTGGCCGCAAAAATAACGCTTCACGATGCATATTCAGGACGATGCTAACATCTGGTTCGACACTCAGTTTATGCGACATTCTCTCATCCTGAGGCGCGTGTAGCCACTAACGGCGTTCTAGGTTGGGGAGTCGATAGCCGCCCAGCAAAAAAAATGCAACTCTATAGTATCAAAGGATAGTTGCATGATTTCACTGATGAACTAGGGTTCGGACTCATAACCAGTAGCTGATGGTCGCCGCGATGCAGACTGTGGCCATGAAGTTTACGGCGCTGCGGTCATATCGGGTCGCGATCCGGCGGAAGTCCTTGAGGCGGCAGAACA
>Ga0182744_1002230_pt1 | contig 16125 bp, 13 predicted proteins | sample eDN3rd30CKraftMG_FD_128525 | JGI IMG/M metagenome (GOLD analysis project Ga0182744, IMG submission 128525) | Enriched Miracle-Growth compost microbial communities from Emeryville, California, USA - eDNA 3rd pass 30_C Kraft MG (version 2) (version 2) ...
CCTTCCTAGGCGCGGACAATCTGGTCTACGTCACGGCCCCACCCGCCACCGTCACCGACATGTCGCATGCGTTCCGCGACACGACCGCCAACCCCACCCTGGATGGGTGGGACACCTCCAATGTCACCAACATGTCGTACATGTTCAGCTCCGCGTCGGCGTTCAACGGTGACCTGTCCGATTGGGACACCTCCCGCGTGACGAACATGACGTACATGTTCCGCGACGCGTCGGCGTTCAACAGCGACCTGTCCCGTTGGGACACCTCCAACGTGACGAACATGGCGTACATGTTCGCCAGCGCGCGAGCGTTCAACAGCGACCTGTCCCGTTGGGACACCTCCAACGTGACGAGGATGACGTCCATGTTCAGCAGCACATCGGCGTTCAACGGTGACCTGTCCCGTTGGGACACCTCCAGGGTCACGCACATGGCGCACATGTTCTACTCCGCGTGGGCGTTCAACGGTGACCTGTCCCGTTGGGACACCTCCAGCGTGACGAACATGACGTACATGTTCTACGCCGCGAGGGCGTTCAACGGTGACCTGGCCCGTTGGGACACCTCCAACGTGACGAACATGTCGCACATGTTCCAGAGCGCATTAGCCTTCACGGGCGACCTGCGTCCGTGGAATGTGTTGCTCATCCCTCAGGAGCCGACGAACTTCAGGTTGAACGCGAACCCTGCCATGCAGTCGCCCATCTGGGGGACAGAAGGCATGCCGGTGGCGTCCGGTGCCGAGGGCGACGACACCCCTCAAGCGGACGACACCCCTGTAGCGGACGATACCCGCGACGAGCTCGAATCAGCCACCGACTCCCCCGAGACAGAACCGGGCGACGACCCTGCTGAGGCAGAACCGGTCGATGACCCTGCTGAGGCAGAACCTGTTGATGACCCTGCTGAGGCAGAACCTGTCGATGACCCTGCCACGGGAGACGCCGCCCCGGCACAAGAGCCGGCCAACCTGCAACAGACCGACATGCTGTGTCCGCGCGAAGAGACATACGAGCCGTCGCCAATACGCGCCTTCCTGCTCGCGCCGTCTCAGGAGTCATGATCGGGCCCGATCTAGCTGTTCTTCCCCGACACGTTGTGAACGGCTGAGGTAGGCGAAGACCTCCGGGACGATGTGGGTACCACCCTCACATCCGCTCCACGGAGGTCTTCGTGATTCACGCTAACGCGCCTTTGACGCCGGGGGGGGCGTCGCCGGCTCGCTTCCCTGATCGTCGATGACGGCTGGACCGTCAGGCGGGCCGCGGAACGGTTCCAGGTCTCACCGGCGACCGCGTCGCGGTGGGCGCGGCGATACCGTGCCGGCCAGCCGCTGACCGACCGGCCGTCACGCCCACATCGCTCGCCGTCACGCTTGTCGGCGCGGCGGGAGCGGCGGATCGTGTCGTTGCGGTTCACTCGGCGGTGGGGACCGCACCGCATCGGCTACCACCTCGGGATCCCGCGCTCGACGGTCGGTCGTGTGCTCGCCCGGTACCGGATGCCGCTGCTACATCATGTCGACCAGGCCACCGGGCTCCGGGTCCCCAAGACCGCGCCGGTCCGCTACGAGAAGGACACCCCGGGGAGCTGGTGCACGTGGACATCAAGAAGCTCGGCCGGATCCCTGACGGCTGCGGCTGGCGCATGCTGGGCTGGCAGGCGGGGACGGGCAATAACAAGAAGCAAGGCCTCGGCTGCGCGTTCTTGCACCACGCGGTCGACGATGCCACCCGCCTGGCCTACTCAGAGCAGCTCGGGGACGAACGCAAGGAGACCGCCGCGGCGTTCTGGGTCCGAGCCCGGGCGTTCTTCGCCGAGCACGGCATCACCGTCACGGCCGTGATGACTGACAACGGCTCCTGCTATCGCTCCCACGCGTTCGCTGACGCGCTCGGCACGGGCGTGAAGCATCGCCGCACCCGCCCCTACCGACCCCAGACAAACGGGAAAGCATCGAGCGCTTCAACCGCACCCTCGCCACCGAGTGGGCCTACGCGCAGACCTACCGGTCAGACGCCGCTCGCGCGGCGACCTACGACGACTGGCTCCATCACTACAATCACCACCCCACACCGGGCTCGGAGGCTCCACCCCCGCCAAACGCGTTCACAACCTCACGGGGAAGAACAACTAGTCCACCGACGTGATGTGGATCAGCTCGGCCTGGCCGGGAGCAAGCGCGCTCATGGGGAGCCCCAGGGTAGCGAGGGCGGCGCCCGACATCTCGCAACCTTCGCCTGCCCAGGCGGGCTTGGTCGCGTGGAACATGCGCGGCTCGCCGAGATCGTGACGGACGCGCACCCGGTACCGTCCGGTCGCCCTCAGTCCGCGGAAGCGGGCGATCCGGGTAACACTCGGTTCTTCTGCCGTCAGCTTCACCCACGAATACAGTGCTTCGCTGCCGTCAGCTGCGACGACGCCGTGGACGAATCCTCGCGGGTCTGGATCGTCAGCGACGCGCACGCCACCGTGGAGCAGAGGCCGTAGTTCGCGGTAGAGCTGCGCCCACTGGGTCAGCAGGTCACGGTCTTCTGCGGTGAGCTCGAGGAGGTTCCACTCGATGCCCGCATGGCCGAACAGCGCGGTCACCATACGCATGGGCAGGTCGCTCGTTCGAAATGTCGTGTGCGCGCGCTCCGGGCCCACGTGACTGCCGAGCCGCTCCGGCGGGACGATGAGTCCGGTCCAGTACTGGATCAACTGGCGTTGCAACGGATCGTTGGTGTCCGAGGGCCACACCCGCTGGGTGCGTTCGAGGATGCCCAGATCGACGCGTCCACCGCCGCTCGCGCACGACTCGATCTCGAGTGCCGGGAATCGTTCCTGGAGAGCGTCGATGAGCCGGTACACGGCGCGGGTCTGCCGCATGGAACCCGGTGTACCGGTCGCGTCGAGCGGGGAAAGCAAGTCCCGATTGTGATCCCACTTCACGTAGGCGATGTCGAGGTCGCTGATGAGGCTGCTCATCGCGTCGAGCAGGTATGCGAAGACTTCGGGCCGATGAAGGTCGAGCACGAGCTGATCGCGCCACAGCGGTGCCGCCGCTCCGCCGTGCTCGAGAATCCAGTCGGGGTGGCGGCGCGCGAGATCGGAGTCGGGGTTGACCATCTCAGGTTCGAACCACAGCCCGAATTCCATTCCGCGTTCCCGAACATGGGCCGCTAGTTCGCCGAGACCCTCGGGCCACACCGCAGCGTCGACCGACCAGTCGCCCAGGCCGGAACGCGGGTCTCGGCGTCCACGGAACCATCCGTCGTCGAGCACGAATCGTTCCACTCCGACGTCGGCCGCGCGGTCCACGAGCTCGTGGATCCGCTGCGTGTCGGTCCCGAAGTAGACGGCCTCCCACGTGTTGAGGGTGAGCGGTCGGGGCCGTCCGGGGGAACTCGACAGGGAGCGCACGTAGCCGTGCCACGAGGAGGCGAGGTCGTCCAGTCCGCTCGAACCAACCGCGAACAGTGCGTCGGGCAGCTCGAACTTCTCGCCCGGCGTCAGGATCGCTTCGCGGGGCTGAAGGAGCGGGCCCGCCCCTATCGCCGCCGCGTGGACCCCGGCACCCTCTGCGAGACGCTCCACGACCACCCTCGAGTCCCCACTCCACGCGTAATGGACGGCCCACACGCGCCCGCTTGCAGCGGAGAAGCCCGCTTCACCGACGACCGTGAGGAAGGAGCTGTCATGCCCCGGTCTCCCTCGTCGTGTTGCCCGCACGACGGTGCCATCGGCGATCGGTCGGCGCTGCGGGCGACGTTCCTCGCACCATTGCCCCGAGAAGTCGAGATGCTCGGTCGCGGTGTGCGGTACGGGAAGAAGCATCGTCGCTTCGCGGAGCTCCACCGTGTCGACGGGGGCATCATCAGGGACGCTGAACGACGCACTCACACGGAGAACGCCCGATGGTGTGAGCGAGTAGCGGATGTGCGCATGGAGGTGTCCTTCAAGCGCACGGAGGCTGACCTCGACGCCAGTGTCATCGGGTGTGGCAGCCATGCCGCTCAATCTCCACGCCGGTGCGGCGCGCATCCCGACCGCATCCACGATCACGCCGGGGGTGCCGCTCCACCCGTCTTCCGGCCCGGGGAGCACGGCCAGGACGCGAGGGGTGTCGAGCGAGCTTTCGAACACCGCGGGATGAGCGTGACGGGCGAACGTCACGAGATCAGCGTCAGTGACGTGGCGCTCGTCCGGTCCCCAAGCAGCGACGAACGGTGCACGATCGCCGCGGGCGGAGACGACGAACATCGTTCCCCCTCGTCGTAGCACCACGACCTGATCGGCGGCGGAGGGGGTGATACTCATTCCTCTTTATCCTTCAGGCTGACCAGCTCGACCTTGCCGATGCGCTCGCGCGCCGACGTGAGGTCATTCCCGGAGATGCCCTCATCGGTGATCAGCACGTCGATCGCGTCGATAGGCGCAACCAGGCCAAGCCCAATCAGACTCCACTTGTGGTGGTCGGCCATAACGATCACCTCAGCGGCGGATTCGATGAGGGCCCTGTCGGTTTCGGCTTCGAGAAGGTTGGGTGTCGTGATCCCGTGCTCGGCGCTGATGGCGTGCACCCCTAGGAACAGCTGGTCGACTCTGAGTCGGTGGAGAAGCTCCACGGCGAGAGGGCCGACTAATGTGTCGTTCGCGGATCGCGAACCGCCCACCACGATGGTTTCCAGTTCTCGGTCTGGTGCTGCTGCGAGCAGGTCGGACACCTCCAGCGAGTTGGTGACGACCACGACAGGGCGCAGTTGCGTGTCGCTCGCAAGCCTCTGCGCGATGAATCGTGAACTGGTGCCGACGCCTATAGCGATCGTCGATCCCGCACGGATGTGCTCGTAGGCGGCCATCGCGATGGCGTGCTTCTCGGCACGGCGCGATACGCGTGCGGGTTCGTCGTCCCTGCCTTTCGCATGCGCGATCTCGACCGCTCCCCCGTGGACACGGCGGAGGTGGCCGCGCTCAGCCAGTTCGGCGATGTCCCGTCGGATGGTCATGTCGGAGACGTCGAGCGTTTCGACGAGTTCCGCGACGCGAACGGCACCGGTGGCGCGGATGCGGTCGAGGATTACCTCCTGGCGTTCCTCAGCGAGAAGCGGCCTTTCGGGCCGACCCTTTGCGCGGTCCTTGCTCATAGCGCTACCTCCGCAGATCGTACGGTTCGAAAACCCAGGTTGCTGCTACCGGCTGTGGGGGCGGCGCCGGTGCGGGCGGCGGCGCGATAGCGGTTGCAGTACGAAGGATGACACAGATGAGAGCCCCCTCTCGTGACGCGCAGCCGTCCCTGGGCGGGTCCCGTCGGGTCGTCCACTGGTGAAGAACGGTAGTAGGCGGGGTCGAACCAGTCCGCGCACCATTCCCAGACGTTGCCGATCATGTCGTACACGCCGCGGTCATCGGGCGGGAATGATCGCACGGGCGAGGTCGATTCGAACGGAGCGTCGGGTGCGGCTTGGGGAAATTCTCCTGCCCAGACGTTGCAGCGTGCCTCACCGTCGGGCTGAAGCTCGTCACCCCACGGGTAGCGAGAGCCGGTGCGGCCGCCGCGGGCGGCTGCCTCCCATTCGGCTTCAGTGGGCAGTCGGCGTCTCGCCCAGTCCGCGTAGGCGCGCGCATCGTCGTAGCTCACGTGCACCACGGGATGGTCATCGAGCCCTTCCAGGTTTGACTGCGGGCCGTGAGGGTGGCGCCAGTCCGCGCCGCGCACGTCCAGCCACCAGGTCGGCCCCCCGGTGGAGGGGAGGACGGCTTCACGCGGCGCACGTACGTAGGCGGCGAAGACCGCTGAGTAGCCCAGCCGCTCGGACGCGGTCACATATCCGGTATTCGCTACGAAAGCCGCGAATCGGTGATTGGTAACGGGCACCGCGTCCACGAAGAACGCAGCGAGCCGCACGGGATGCACGGGCGTTTCGCCGTCGAACTCGTAACCGTCCCCTGAGGAGTCGCCCATGTCGTATACACCGGCGGGCACCAGAACCTCATCCACGTGGCTTGCCGGCCCGGCTACCTCGCGGCCTCGCGGCAGGAACTCGACGGGCCGAGGCGCAGCGGCGTGCGTGTCCCGGCTCGGAGTGCAGCAGGCGTCCGTCCTTGTCAGCGCAGACATGCCGGATCCTCCTCAAAAGCACGAAGCCGCGCGGTCGTGATGGACGGGAGCACGAGCGCGATCTCCCACAGCGACCGCAGCGAGAGTGCGGCAAACGACGGGGTTGCCAGCAGGTCGGGAAAGTGACGTTCGAGAGCTTCCCGATACTGATGGTCTGCGCGAAGATCTGCCACGGTGCGGGCAACAGCTGGTGACGTCGCGGCGAACAGCGCACGCGCCGGCGGGTCAGAACGCGCCGCGGTGACAAGTTCGGCCTGTGCGCGGACGAGCAGGTGTTCGGCGGTTACGTCGCCGTGGATCGGAAGACCGAGCCGCTCGTACTGTTCGGCCGGGGCGTCGTTGGCGCGCATGAGGCCGACCATGAGTTTCGCCATCCGCAACTCCAACGCGTCGTCTACGAGGGGCGTCTCCTGGTACGGATCGTTTTCGAGGTCGAACAGCATCGTCCCGAAGTCGTGCGGGTTCCCGTGAGCGATCGCCGTGGTGCGAAGCACGGGCATCCCTTTGGTGAACGGGAATGGTGCAGCGAGCTCTGCATCCTGCAGCTCCTCAGCACTGAAATGGGAGCTGATGTGCGTCGGCATGAGCGTGTAGTTGTGGAGGGGTGCGTTGTCGGGCCCTTTCGAGGCGCGCATGTACACATAGCGCCCGTCGGTCACGTTGACGTGTCCGCCGAACGACCCGAACAGACCCGCGGTCCGTACCGGCTCATCGGCGGCGACCGTGGCGGCCAGGGTCTTCCCGTGCATGTCGCTCGGTGTCTGCCCGCCGAAGAAGTCGATCAGGGTGGCGGGGATGTCGATGGTCTGCACGAGGGCGTCGCGCACCTCGTCGGCGACCTTGGTGCGGGGGTCCCAGATGAACAGCGGTGTGTGGATGTTCTCGTCGTACCAGGGTTGCACGCCCTTGCCCCACCATCCCTGCTCCCCCAGGAGCAGCCCGTGGTCCGTCGCGACGATGAGCAAGGTGTCGTCCCACAGATTGTTGGTGTCCATGGCGTCCAGGACGCGGCCGAGGGACTCATCGCACATCGAGACGAGCGCTTGATATTGGGCACGGAGATGGTCCGCTTCGGATTCGCTTTCAACCACCCGCCTGTACGAGGGCCAGTCGTGGTGGGGGCCGTCGTAGTCGGTCTCGTAGAGGCGCTGGAAGCGCTCCGGGGTGAAGAACGGCTCATGCGGGTCGTACGACTCGATCGTGAGGAACCAGTCGTCCTGGTCCGCGTTGGTCGCCACGAAGTCGAGACCCAGATCGAACGTGCGGGTCTGCGGGTGGTCCTTTTCGTCGGCGATGTGGGGACGGTTGACCCAGTCGTGACGCCAGATCGCGTCGCTGCGCGGCTGCAGCAGACGAGGGATGTCGGGGACCTCGGGGTCGGCAACCTGCCCTTTCCAAGCGTCTCCTTCCTGTCCACGGACAAATTCGAAGCTGTTGTACCGGCCGTGGTACGTGGCGCCGCCGTCGCCCCAGTAATGGCGGTGATCGGTGACGAGGTGCGTGTACACCCCAGACGCACTCAGGATGCTCGGCATCGAGTCGTCGAAGGGCTCGAGCGGTCCCCACGCGCGGTGGAGGAAGTTGTAGCGCCCGGTGTGCAGTTCGCGGCGGGCGGGGATGCACGGCATCGACCCCGCGTAGCAGTTCTCAAATCGAGCAGTGTGGCGGGCGAGCCGCTCGAAGTTGGGTGCAGAGACGCGCGTGTCTCCGTAGGGGGGCAGGTAGCGCCGGTTGAGACTGTCGAACATGACCATGATCGCCTTCACGGAAGGTCCTCCCACGCCCAGCGGGCCTTGTAGATGCGAAAGTCGGGGAATACCAGCTCGGTCAGGGGCACTGAGCGCACCGTCTCGGTCCACCACTGTTCATCCGCGCGCGTGTAGAGGACGCGGCCGTTGGCCTCACCGATGCTCTTTACGTCGCGTTCGGTCGCGAGGTCGTCCGGCACGTCGCACCATCGCCGCTGTGCGGTGTCGAACAGGTACACCCCGGCGCGCGTGGTCACCCATAGATGCCCGGCCCGCCCGGCGACGGTGAGGTCATGACCTTCAGCGCTCGGCAGGTCGACGCGGTCTCGCTCGAGCAGCCGCGCTCCGTCCCAGGCGAGGACGACCAGCTCGTGGTGCCCCACAGCCCACAGCACACCGTCGTCCCACACCAGCCCGTGTGCACCGGGCAGCGGGAACTCGGCGAGAATCTCGTCTTCCGCAGGTGCCGCAGCGTCGGCGGGCGCGAGCCCCCGGTAGACACGCACCCAGTCGCCGACGGCCCCGGCCACGGCGAGTTCCCCACCGGGAAGGAGTTCGATCGAGTGCGGATCCGCCGCCTGCGTGACATCAGTGCTCCACCTGAGCTCACCATCCGTGTCGAAGACACCGACGAACCCGTACGAGTCGGTCACCAGCAGTACGGGAACTCCCTGCCAGTGCCGCGGCTTCGCCTCGTTCGGCAGACCCCACCCCGGCAGATCGCGCGGGCGCCATTCGTGAAGGACCGTTCCCGTCTCGTCGACTTGAAGCACAGAGGAAGTCCGCTGCTCGGTTAGGAGGATCGCTCGGGACGATGACATCAGCCCTTCACCCCGCCTTCGGTCAGCCCTGAGCGCCAAAAGCCTTGCAGCGACAGGATGATGAGCGCGAGCGGGATGATCGCCACGAAAGATCCGACGACGGTGAGTGTGTAGAGGATCGGCTCACGGTCGGCGTATTGGAACCAGGTGGCCAGCCCGAGGGTCAGCGGGTAGAGCTCGTCGTTGGCAAGCATCACCAACGACAGCAGATAGTTGTTCCAGATGCTCACGAACTGGAACAAGAAGGTCGTGACGAGCGCCGGGGTCATCATCCGCAGGGCGACCCGCCAGAAGATCGCCGCTTCGCCGGCTCCGTCGATGCGCGCTGCCTCGAGGAGCTCGTCAGGCACGGCGCTAGAGGCGTAAACGCGGGCCAGGTACACGCCGAAGGGGCACAGCAGCGACGGGATCAGCACCGACCACATGGTGTTCGCGAGTCCGAGCTGACTTGCGAGGAGGTACAGCGGCAGTGCGAGTGCGGTGCCCGGCACGAGCACACCACCGAGCACGATTCCGAACATGAGATCGGAGCCGCGGAACTCGAATTTCGCGAAGGCGTAACCGGCCGCGGTCGCGATGATGGTGGCGAGCGCGGCACCGACGCCGGCATAGACAGCGCTGTTGAGCATCCAGCGGAGGTAGATGCCGCCGTTGTAGGAGAACAGGGATCCCAGGTTCTCGAGCAGTTGAGGCTGGCCAGAGAACCACAGGCCGAACGTTCCGAACAGGTCGGTGTTGTTCTTCGTCGAGGCGATCGTGACCCAGATGATGGGCAACAGGAAGTAGATCCCCACGAGAACGGTCGCGATGGTGGTCAGGGTGCGCGACGTACGGGTGCTCACGAGCACGGACGATGAGCTCACTTCGCTCCCTTTCCAAGGATCATCCGGAGCAGACCGAACGAGAGGACGAACGTGACCACGGCGAGCAACACAGCCTGCGCCGCCGCGTAGTTGTAGTCGTTGATGAGGAATGCCTGGTGATACGCGCTCATATTGGGTGTGTACGTGGAGGTGATATTGCCTGTCGCGGCACGGAGCATCAGCGGCTCGGAGAACAGCTGGAGCGTGCCGATGATGGCGAACAGCGCGGTGAGGACGATGGCAGGGGCGACCAGCGGCACCTTGATGGACACTGCGATGCGCACCGCACCGGCACCGTCGATGCGCGCGGCCTCGAAAACCTCCGCCGGAATGGCCTTGAGCTGCGCGGTCACTACGAGGACGTTGTAGCCGGCGAGGTGCCAGATCACGATGTTCGCGAGGGACCACAGCACGGTGTCCTTGCCGAGGAAGTTCGCGTCGAGGCCTACCAGCGCGGCGGCATCGACGAGAGGGCTGAGCCCAGGGATGTAGAGGAACGCCCAAAGAATAGATGCGATGACACCGGGGATGCCGTACGGCAGGAAATAGACGCCACGGAAGAACCCCGGCCAGCGTGCGGAGGCGGAGTCGAGGATCAGCGCGAGGATCAACGCCATCAGGATCATGAAGGGCACCTGCACGACGCCGAACAGAAGCACCCGGCCGATGCTCGCCATGAAGTCGGCGTCGCCGACGGCACGGGCGTAGTTGTCGAGTGCGACGAAGTTCCGCTCGACGTCGCCGCCGAGCAGGCCGCTACGCGTGCGGCGGTGGAGGCTTTCGATCACGCCGTACCCGATCGGGAGAATAAAGCACGCGATGAACAGCAAGCCGAACGGAAGGATGAACAGGTACGGAGCGCGGCTCGGTCGCCGGCGGCGACGAGGCTGAGCCTCGCCACCGCCGACGATCGGGCGCTCGACAAGAGTCGACGTCATCGAGTGGTCACCGGGAAGCCGGCGCTTTCCAGGCTCTTGACGCTGGCGTCCTGCGCTCCAGTGAGCGCGTCGCGCAGGGTGGCGTCGCCGTTGGCGACGTCCTGGAAGGCGTTGCGCAGGTTGTCGAGAGTCACCGGCGTCGTGGGGCTCCAGCGCCAATTGGCCGAGATGTTTTCGACGGCGTCACGGAAGACCTCGTTCGGGATCTGGCCGCCGAAGAACTCCTCCTCCTGCGAGGCCGCCGGCACATCACTCAGATCGGCCTTCGCGGGCCACCCTGCTCCCCCCGAGAGAAGCTTCTGGATGCTGGTGGAGTCGCTCTGAAGCCAGGCAGCGAACTCGACGGCCTCTGCCGGGTGCTCGCAGCCATCGAGGATGGCCGTGGCCGAACCGCCCCAGTTCGCTGACCGGTGGTCACCCGCGTCCCATTGCGGGAGCTCGGCGACACGCCACTTCCCCTCGGTGTTGGCGACGTTCGCCTTCAGGAGCGCCGCACCCCAATTGGCGCTGAGCCACGTGGCGATCTCGTCGTTCTGCAGTTGCAGGTACCACTCGTCAGCACTGGTGGCCATCGGCCGCACCTGGCCGGCGTCGATGAGCGTCTGCCAGTAATCGGCGACGCCGCGACTGGCGTCGCTGTCGATGTCCACCATCCAGGCGTCGTCCTGGATGTCGAACCAGGTCGCGCCCGCCTGCTCTGCGAGTCCGGCGAACCATGCCGAATCGTTCGTCGAGAACGCGGAGATCGCGGCGCCCGGGTAGGCAGCGGCGAGCTTGTCGGCCGCGTCGGCGTACTCGTCCCAGGTCGTGGGGACATCGATGCCGGCCTTCTCGAACATGTCAGCGCGGTAGTACATGGCCATGGGTCCGCTGCTGTTCGGGATCGCGTACAGCGCGTCGCCGTAGACACTCGAGTTCCACAGCGAGGGCACGAAGCGGTCCTCATACTCGGCGGCGTAGTCGGTGATGTCCATGACGCCGTTCTCCGCGATGAAGGCGGGAAGCTGCCGGTGCTCGATGTTGGCGAGGCAAGGGGCGTTGCCTGCACTCAGCGCCTGGAACATCTTCGCGTAGCCGCCATCGTTGCCGAGGGGGATCAGTTCGAGATCGATCTGGATGTTCGGGTTCTTCTCGTTCCACGCGGCGACCGCGTCAACGGCGCCCTGCACCCAGGTCCAGTAGCGCACGGTCACCGGCTCGGTGCTCGTCGGTTCGGCCGACGGGGTCGTGCCGGCCGTCGTACCGGCGCAGCCAGCGATCAGCGCGGTAAGCGCGATCGTCGATACACCGGCAGCGAGTGCGCGGCGCGTCTTGTTCGGGTAAGCCACTTGTTCTTCCAATCTCTCGTCATCGAGCAGTTAACGCAGTATTGCACAAATACAACATTTTCCAACAATTTCGCTCGCGTTCGTTCATCCCGTAGCGAAGGCGCACGAGAACGGGAACCAGGTGCCCGCCCCGGTGGTCGGGAATGTGGTGTTCATGATCTGGAGAACGCCCGAGCTCGACAGCTGCCAGTTGGTTTGACTCCCCCCGGAAGAGGGAGACGTCCACTGGAGGTTACGATCAGGACGCCCCAGGACCGGGATGTCGCCCACAGGGGTTGACGACGGGGACGCGCCGAGCCCCTTGATCGCGCCGTTGACGTACACCTGATTCCCGATGCGACGCCACCGCGGCACCGTGTCGGAAGCGTAGGCGGCGATCCCGGACCGGAGCGTGACAGGCTGCCAGCCCGTGTCGTGCGATGCCGCCGGCAGCGTCGTCTGCACCCGCGACCCAGCGATCTCGTTGTGCACGATGAGCAGGCAGCGCGCCTGGTAGTTGTCCGTCGGATGATCATTGACCACCTCGAGGGTGACCAGCTTCCCCTGATAGGTGCACCCTGCCTCGTTCTCATACCGGTACGCGGTGCGATTCGAGATGGTGCCTGGGCGCTGTTCATTGACCGCGTCTGCGAAGCCGACCTTGTCGAAGGCGAGAGCTGTCAACAGGCGTCCCGCCGCGTTGTATGCCGTCAGCGCGGGCCGCCCCTCAGCCGCCCCTTGGATGATGAAGAAATAGCCACCGTTGACCACGAGCCCCTGCGACTTCTCAAAGAGCGGCTGCGCAGAATCCAGCACCACTGTGTGCCGCAACACCGGGGCACCCGCTTTGACGGAGTCCCAGTCGTACACGTACATCCGAGAGATATCGCTCTGCCAGACATCCGACGTGACGAAGTCATTGCCATCGACGTCCGCCTTGGCACGCCCGAGGATCGGGATCGCCGCCCCGAGCACATCCGTTGTGTAGTTGTAGATGGCGTAGCTAGCGCCGGCTTCCGTCCTCACGATGAAGCAGAGATGCCCGGAGCTGTTACGGAACCACGGCAGCCCCTCCGTGTACGCGCCTGCCGCAATCGGTATCGTCCGCGAAGACACGTAAGCGCCAGCAATGGTCCGCACATCGATGCGGAGGTAAGTCCCGCCCGTGCGCTGGTTCGCGACGTAGATCTCGCCGTCGACTTCGTTGATCGATACACCCTGTACCCATGTCGTGTCGCTATCGATGCGGATGGGGAAATCCGCGAGAACGGTCACGTTGGACAAGTACGCAATGGGATCGGGCACGGCATCGGCAGTCAGCGAGGCGCTCGCCTCGCCGGTCGCGCCCCGCGGCGCAGGCGCGAGAGTCGCACCGACCCGCTCAGTAGCGCTCGCGATGCCGAGCGCAGCGCCGACTCCCGCCGTCGATAGGAACGCTCTTCTGCCGAACTTACTCATGTTCACCTCGTTGTGTCGTGGGATAAGGTGTTCGAACGTTAGCGTTTTTGTTTATTTTTGTGAAGGAGTGGCATGGAACCGGAGCCATACTTCCGCTTGGCCGCGGCCCTGGCCGCAGGCCTCGCGCTCGGCCTGGAACGAGAGTTGCGCGGCCACCCCGCTGGTATCCGCACCCATGTGCTGGTCGCGGTCGGAGCCGTCGCCTTCACTCTGGCGGGCTCCTACGGCTTCGCCGACGTCACACCCGGCCCCAATGGCGATCCCTCCCGCATCGCAGCTCAAGTCGCGTCGGGGATCGGCTTCATCGGCGCCGGCGCAATACTCCGCACCGGTGCGTCGGTCAAAGGACTGACCACAGCCGCGACCCTGTGGCTGGCCGCTTCTGTGGGCGTGCTCGCAGGATCCGGGCTCTATCTCCTCGTCGTGCTCGCCACGGCCGCTGTCCTACTTACGCTCATCGCGCTGCCCTGGTTGAGATCCCTTGGCCGCGCTCGACGGACGGCTCGGTTCCGCATCCGCTGCGTCCCGGGTAACACAGCACTACCCGCCGTAATCCGTGTGCTGTCCAGTTGCGGTGCGCAGATCCGCACCATCGATGTGCTCCCGCAACCGCAGAAGGACCGTTTGATGATTACGGTCGATACCGACTTCCCCCGCACACAACGGGCGGAGGTCGTCGCCGCGAGACTGTCGGCTCAGGACGAGGTCACCGGGGTGAAGGCCAGAGAGCGCGGAGCGGAGCGCACCCCAGCGTCAGCCCGAGCCGCGTTAGGTCGCGGCGCTCGTGTGGGCGCCCGACGCCCGGCGCGCGGCAGAAGCTGAGGAAGCGCGCTAACGAGGCCGGCCGCTCGAGCGTCCCGGCTGGAGGGCGACGGTCGCGCACGATCAGGTACTTGGACTAAGGGGCGTGAGGAACGGATCGGTGTCAACCTGTCACCAGTTCGTTCCTCACGCCCTCATTATCCGCAGAACCAGGTACATCACGGCGCCACGTACCTCGGACTCCACGACGGGCACCTCCGAGGAGAACAGCTGGTGGGAGGACTATGGCGCTCTTGCCAACTTCTGGGTGCGCACCTCGCGCCTGGCCACCGGTATCGACGCGCGGCTTCTGGCCGCCATCCAGTCGTGGTTCGCGGAGCACCCGCGCCTCGGGCGCACCCTGTTCGTGACGAACGAAGAAGTGAGGCAGCAGGTGGAGCTGTTCGAGGAGTCCGGTCTTCGACTTCGATTCCGCATCGAGCGCGACATCTACTCGGGGACGTACCTCGCGTACGACGAGGCGGACCGCACCGGGCCCTAGTCAGCCGGCAGTCACACGGCGACGAACACAGCGACGCGCGCGAGCGCCTCAGGCTGCAGGCGGTAGTACGCCCAGGTCCCCCGCTTGGTGCGAGAGAGGAAGCCCGCTTCGGTCAGCACCTTGAGGTGGTGCGAGACGGTGGGCTGCGACAGCCCCACGGGCTCGATGAGGTCGCACACGCACGCCTCCTGTCCCTCGGACGACGCGACGATCGACAGGAGCCGCAGGCGGGCGGGGTCGGCGAGCGCCTTGAGCGTCGTGGCGAGCTGCTCGGCCTCCGCCGTGCCGATGGGCTCCTTCGTGAGCGGGGCACAGCAGGCGGTGCCGCTGGAGATGTCAGTCACGTCGAGGAGCGAGGTCATACATCGATGATAATCGATATTGACAGGGATCGATAGATGCGCACATACTCAACATCGACGCTCATCGATACAACCGGAGGCACCCCGTGACCCTCGTCGACCTGACACCACGCGCGACCCGATCCGACCGCCTCGCGACGCTGCCCGTGATCATCATCGGCGCCGGCCCGATCGGTCTCGCTGCCGCGGCCAACCTGGCTGACCGCGGCATCGACTTCGTCGTGCTGGAGACCGGGCGCGAGCCTGCGGCCGCCATCCGCCAGTGGGGTCACACGCGCCTGTTCTCCCCTTGGCGCCACCTCATCGACCCGGCGTCGCGACGGCTGCTCGAAGCAGCCGGATGGACCGCGCCGCGCGACGAGGGCGTCGCCCCGACCGGCGCCGAGCTCGTCCACGACTACCTTGCCCCGCTCGCCGCATTGGATGCCGTTCGCCCGCACGTCCAGTACGGCATGCGAGTGGTCGCGGTATCGCGCGAAGGCATGGACCGCACACGCACGGCCGGTCGGCCGGAGACGCCCTTCCTCGTCCGGGTTCGCACCTCGGACGACGGTGTCGAAGAACTGACGGGGCGCGCCGTCATCGACGCGTCCGGCACGTACAGCACCCCGAACCCGCTCGGCTCGTCGGGACTCCGGCCCCTGGGCGCCGCAGATGGCGATGAGTTCGTCTGGCACGCCCTTCCCGATGTCCTGGGCGCCGACCGCCCGCACTTCGCCGGGCGGCACACGACCGTCGTCGGCGCCGGACACTCAGCCGCCAACACGCTCATCGCCCTGGCGAAGCTCGCCGACGACGCTCCCGGCACGCGCGTGACGTGGCTCATCCGCAGCGCCTCGGCGGTGCGCGTATCGTCCTCTGCAGACGATGAGCTCGCTGACCGCGTAAGGCTCGGATCCCGCGTCGACCAGCTCGTCGACAGCGGCGCCGTGACGAAGATCGACTCGTACGAGATCTCCGGAGTCGCCCGCCACGGCGACGGAGTCCGCCTCACCGGGCGACGTCGCGGAGAGCCGGCGACTCACGACACCGATCTCGTCGTGAACGCGACCGGGTTCCGCCCCGATCTCGATATGCTGCGCGAGATCCGTCTGGGCCTCGACGACATCGTGGAGGCCCCGGTGCGGCTCGCCCCGCTCATCGACCCGAACCTCCACTCGTGCGGCACGGTGCCGCCGCACGGATTCGACGAGCTCCGGCATCCGGAGCCCGGGTTCTTCA
>Ga0182744_1002231_pt1 | contig 16124 bp, 15 predicted proteins | sample eDN3rd30CKraftMG_FD_128525 | JGI IMG/M metagenome (GOLD analysis project Ga0182744, IMG submission 128525) | Enriched Miracle-Growth compost microbial communities from Emeryville, California, USA - eDNA 3rd pass 30_C Kraft MG (version 2) (version 2) ...
GCGCATCAAGCTCAAGGACCTCGCGGTCATGGCGCGCCAGCTGGCGACGATGATCAGCGCGAGCCTCAGCCTGATCCGTGCCCTGTCGATCCTGGCGGACCAGACGGAGAACAAGGCGCTGGCCAAGGTGATCGCGCAGCTGCGGGCGGACGTGGAGGTGGGTTCGTCGTTCTCGGACGCGCTCTCGGCGCATCCCGCCGTGTTCCCGCCCTTGATGATCAACATGGTCAAGGCGGGCGAGGTCGGGGGGTTCCTCGATGAGGTCCTGATCTCCGTCGCCGACAACCTCGAGAAGGACGTCGCGCTGCGGGGGAAGATCAAGTCCGCGATGACGTACCCTGTGGTCGTCTTCTTCGTGGCGATCCTCGCGTCGACCGGCATGCTGCTGTTCATCGTACCGATCTTCGCCAACATGTTCGCAGGCCTGGGCGGGACATTGCCATTGCCCACGCTCATCCTGATGAAGCTCTCGGATTTCCTCAAGATTGCGATCATCCCGATCATCATCCTTGTTGTGATCGGTGCGGTGTGGTGGAGCCGGCACAAGAACGACAAGGCCGTGCGAGAACGCGTCGATCCGTTCAAGCTGAAGCTTCCGGTCTTCGGGAACCTGTTCAAGAAGGTTGCTGTCGCTCGGTTCACCCGGAACCTCGGGACGATGCTCGCCGCCGGCGTGCCCGTGCTCCAGGCGCTCGACATCGTGGGGGAGACGTCGGGAAACCTGGTGATCGAGAAGGCGTCCCGCAACGTCCAGGAATCGGTGCGGACCGGACAGTCGATCGCGGCGCCGTTGGCAAACGAGCCGGTGTTCCCGCCTATGGTGGTGCAGATGATGGCGGTCGGTGAGGACACCGGTGCGCTCGACACGATGCTCGACAAGGTGGCCGACTTCTATGACCAGGAGGTCGAGTCGACCACAGAGCAGCTCACCAGTCTCATCGAGCCTCTGATGATCCTCTTCATCGGCGTGATCATCGGTGGCATGGTCATCGCCATGTACCTACCGATCTTCAAGATCTTCGACCTCATCGAGTAGACGAGGGCTTGGAGGTTACCTGAAAAATCTGGCGCTTAGCACTCAAGTCGTGGGATATCGCCGACGATGCCTCTGGTGTAGCACCGCCGAAGCCCTCCGAGGGCAAGGCTCTTACCTCTTGAACCGAACCCGAATGGAGAGATCACCATGATCGCTCGTATCAGCAAGGCGCTCAGCAAGAAGGACGGCGACAAGGGCTTCACGCTCATCGAGCTCCTCGTCGTCATCATCATCATCGGCATCCTGTCCGCGATCGCCATCCCTGTCTTCATGAACCAGCGCAAGAAGGCTGAGGACTCTGCTGCTCGTGCTGACGTGTCCACCATCGGCAAGGAGATCGCCACCTACTACGTCGACCACGCAGACACGGCAAACCTCGCGGTTGCCGCATCGACCGCGACTCCGCCGCGCTATGTCATGACGGGCGGCGACATTCCGACGGCTGGTAACGACCTGGGCAAGGCCAGCAACAACGTCGTACTTGACACGCAGAACTTGGCGAGCTCGACCGACTGGTGTGTCTCGGTCAAGAACCCCAAGGGTGACAAGGCTGTGGCTGGCTTCAAGTACTCCGCTCAGGGCGGCCTCGAAGAGGGCGTCTGCGCCACCACCCCGTGATGCGCGTGTGAAGACCCGTTAGGCATGTTCGTGGGGTACGAATTGGCGACATTCTCGTACCCCACGAACATTGTTAGCTCTGCCCGTGGGACGTTCAGGAGGCGTCGTGATCTGTGACCGCCGGTCGCATTCTCTCATCGACTCCGATGACGCTGGCTTCAGCCTCGTCGAGGTCGTTGTCGCCATGTTCATCCTCGCCATCATCGCCATGTCGATGGCAGCCCTCATTATCAAGGCGCAGGCGCAGAGCGTCACGAACCGCGATCGCGTCGCTGCCGCCAACCTCGCCGCCCGTGAGCTCGATCTGGTCCGCCAAGAATTTTTCGCCACGCCCGACGGGCCACTGACCATCGCCGACGCGGGCTATCAGGTCAATCAGCACCCGCTCCCAGGAGGATCGGCGGACAGCCCGCTCGTGGTGGACGGCGTCGCATACACCGTCGAGCGCAACGCCGCCTGGGACCTGCACACGGTCACCGGTGCCTCGACCTGCGACGGCGGTGGTATCGTGCGATTCCCGAGCGTCATCGTGTCGGTGACCGTCACCTGGGACGACATGGGCACCGTCCAGCCTGTGAAGACGTCTACCGTCCTCGCACCGGACAAGGACAAGGGTGCTGACACCAAGGATGCGTATCTCGCGGTCAAGGTGACGGATCAGGCCGCAGCACCGCTGGACAAGGTTCGGGTCAAGGTCAGCAGCGGTGGGAGCAGCGTCGAGACTGATGCGGCTGGCTGCGCGGTCATCAGGGTCAGCCCCGCCACAGCAGGTTCGTCCTACACAGTAGGCATCGACGACGCGTCGTACGTCGATCTTTCCGGCACTGCGAACCCGACCAAACCGACAGGGGTGGTCCAGCAGGGCACCATCTCCTACGGCGTCAAGTTCACGATCGCTCACCCGGGCACGCTCAAGATCACGATGGTCGACTCCGACGGCAAACGTCTGCCTGACGGCACGGCTTCCGAGGTGATCGGATCGTCGGTCACGGTGGTGCCGGCCGAGACCTCGCTCGTGCCGTTCCCGCCGGTGACCGTGACAGGAATCACGACCACGATCACTGGGCTGTGGCCGACCCTTTACAGCGCGTACTTCGGGAGCAGTGCACCGGCCAGCGGCTATCAGTCCGCACAGGTGACCCCAGGAGGCACCGGTGAGGTCACAGTGGTCTTCGTGACCACCCATCTCGACGTCACGTCCTTGCCCGCGGGCTCTTCATGGGTCTACGCCTACGCGGCGGGCGCCGCTGACGTAGACTGCTCCAGCGGTGGAGCCAAGGCAACCGTGACCGGTGCTGCCGCCAGCATGTCTCTGGCGCCAGGGTCTTATGACCTCTACGTAGTGGGCGACACGTTCGGCTGTTCACCCGGCCCCGCAGGCGTCTCGGTGGACTCCGATGACTCTGTGGACTGGGGCACGAGCAAGTTAGCGCTCAAGAATGTTCCGAGCGGAGGCAGGATCTGGGCGGTCGAGATGCAGAAGTCAGGCCTTACCAACCCGGGCACCTGCCCCACCAGTTCTTCGGCGATCGCTGTGGATGTGGATGCTGCGCGGAGCGGCACAGCGGTGATGCCGGCTGGCCGTTGGTACGTCTACCTGACGAGCGGTGCCGCGGACGCCTCCTGCAAGTCGTACCCGGACCTCCTCAACCCGGTGAACGTGGTCTACGGAGCCACGACGACGGAAAACTGGAGCACGTCGCCACCTGTCCTGACGATGACCGGCATGTCGAATGGCAGAGTCCTCCTGGTGAGCACGGCTGCGGTCTCGACCTGTACGACGACGACCGCAACGACATCGGGGTCGAAGTACACCAGCGCTTCGACGGCCCTAGGTGGGACAGCGTCCGTCACTGTGCCGACGCCTTCGAGCAATGTCACGTACTACGCGTACCAATGGCAGACCTCAGGCGGCAGCGGCAACCGGTGCTCGGCTGCGGGGAACTTTCTCGTCGGCCCGTCGACGACCAGCCTCACGAAGGCCGTGTCAGAAGCGACGAAGGGACCGTAGCCGCCATGATCCGCTGGTTCCGTGACAGAGGTGCTTCGGGGGAGCGGGGGACCACCCTCGTCGAGCTCATGGTGACGATGGCGATCTTCACTGTCGTGATCGTCGCGATCACGCAGCTGTCGATCAACTTTCAGAGGGCGTCTGCGATGACAGCCAACCGACAGGAGCAGGTCGACATCGGTCGCACCTCGGTCGAGACCATGACGAGTGTGCTGCGTACTTCGGTGATGCCGAGCCAACTGTCCAACTCGTGCAGCATCACGGTGTGCACGCAGGACGCATTCGTGGCGGCGCAGCCGTACTCGGTCCAGTTCTACGCCAACTATCGCAATCCTGGGAACACGATCGGGCCTAGCCGCGTCACCTACACGGTGAGCCCGGCCGAAGCGGGCGGCGCGACGATCACGCAGAAGATTCAGCGGCCAGACTCACCTGCGCCCGGAGCGAGCGGCTATCTCTACTGTGCGGCGGAGGCCATCGGCGCGTCCGCGCCCTGCAAGGCTCGGCTGACGACAGTGGTGCTCGCGCACGACATCGTGACGACCACCGGGACGCCGACGTTCACCTATTACGACAACTATGGGGTGCAGTTGGTGGTCGGGACCAGCGGCAGCCTGACGACCGATCAGCTGAAGCGCATCGCCGCCATCGAGCTCACCGTCACCTCGCACGTGACGCAGGGCGTGCAGGCGCAACCCACCACCTACATCCAGCGCGTGACGCTGCCCAACGCGCAGGCCGTCATCCGGAACACTGAGGGGGCGTCATGAGTGTCAGAATGATCGCTCGTTGGTTGAGGTCTCGTGGTGCCCACGAGGACCGGGGCGTCGCTCTCGTGATGGCGATCAGCACGGTGATCGTGCTCGGAGCACTCGCGCTCACCACCCTCGCCTACGTGGTGCGTAGCGAGAAGCAGTCTCGGTACGACCAGGACTACTCCGCCGCGCTGACCGCTGCTCAAGCCGGGGTCGACGACTTCATCTCCCGACTGAATCGAGACGACATCTACTACGCGACGCTCGACTGCGACAATCAGGCGATGCCGCAGCCGACCTCAATTACCAACAAGTGCGGCTGGACGTCGTCGACGGCGGTGGGCTGGGTGGCAGTAGACTCGACGCGCACGAGACCGAAGGATGCCTTCTTCCACTACACCTTCGACCCCAGTCGTGTGGGTAGCGAGGGATCGATCCTCCTGACTGTCACAGGACGGTCCAACCGGGTGTACCGGACCGTGGAGGCCACCGTCGGCAAGGGTGGCTCTACCGACTATGTCTACTACACGGACTTCGAGTCAGCGGACCCAGCGAACACCTACTACTATCCGAACGGCGCCTCGAAGGCCTGTGGTGGTCAGGGCTATCAGAACGCGAGTTATTGGTGGAGCGACCCGTCGAGAAGCAAGAGCAGTTGTTCGGAGATCACCTTTGCCTCTGGCGACACGCTCAATGGCTCGGTCTTTTCGAACGACGCCATGTGGTCTGACGGCGCGACCTTCCTCAAGCAGGTGAACTCCGCCAACCCGGACTGTCTGCTGGTGACTGCACAGACGTCGAGCTGGGCCAAGTGTCTGCGCAACTCCAACGGCTCTTCGAGCACCGGCAACTTCAGCGGCATCAAGCCTGCGTATCAGGACAAGCTCTCGCTAGACGACACCTCGGCACAGTTTGCCAACGATCCAGGCTGCCACTACTACGGATCCACCCGGATCAGGCTCAACGCCGACGGGACGATGACCGTGTGGAACAAATACGCGAACCACGGTGCCGGCGCGGTCGGTGCGCCGGTGGGCACCGCCGCCGAAGGGGGGTCTGCGCCGATCTGTGGGGACGTCGTCAGGATGGACAGCGACAGCGGAGACACGGTGGCAGTTCCCAACGACCTGGTGGTCTATGTCGCTGAGGCGCCTGCGACAGTGACCCGCGCACAGTGCAGTGCAGGACAGCTCGGTGGCCCGACTGGTGCAACTCTCCCGCTCGGCACGTACACCTCGAGCCTGGTCGCGTCGAAGAATGCCACGTACACCTACGACGACGCGATGCGCGACGCTGTCAAGACATGCCAGAGCGGAAACCTCTATCTCGAGGGCGTGCTGCAGGGCCGTGTGACCTTCGCAGCGGCTCAGTCGATCGTCATGACGGGTGACCTGGTGCTCGCGGGCGGTATGAACGGCACAGATATGGCTGGTCTGGTTGCGACCAACTCTGTGGAGGCGATCCATCCCTGGTTGAAGACGGTAGCGGCGACCCAGTGCACCGCCTGGAAGTCTGACGGGGCGTGCAAGACAACCGGCACGACCTGGCGCTGGGACGTCGACCACCCGACGGGCGGCAGCGAGCAGAGTGGTTGGCCTCGTCAGTACGACGACCCGACTCCCGGTGCGGTGCAGTTCAAGGGGCTACAGATCGCCGGATCCATCCAGACGCTTCAGCACTCCTTTCTCGTCCAGCGGTTCGACCTCGGCACGAGCCAGGGAAAGCTGCAGGTCAATGGTTCAATCGCGCAACGTTGGCGCGGAATCGTTGCGAAGGGCTCGACGGGGTACGTGAAGAACTATGTCTACGACCCTCGTCTGCAGTTTGCTGCCCCCCCGTACTTCCCGCGCTGGATCAACGCTCAGTGGAAGCAGCGCTATTTCGGTGAGATCCAGACCGACTCCACGGTCAAGAAGTGACGGCGGTCCTCCTCGTTGTCGCAGGACTGCTTGGGCTCGCGATCGGATCCTTCCTCAACGTTGTCGTCTGGCGGCTGCCGCGCGGCGAGTCGCTGAGCCGCCCGCCGAGCTCGTGCCCGCACTGCGGTGCACCGATCCGTGCGCGCGACAACGTCCCGGTCGTCTCGTGGATCGTGCTGCGGGGACGGTGTCGCGACTGTCATGGGCCGATCAGCCGGCGGTACCCGCTGGTGGAACTCGTCAGTGCGGTGCTGTTCGTCGGGGTCGCGTGGTGGCGTGCTGACGACGCGACGAGCTCGGCGGCAGGGATCGCCCACCTCGTCGCACTCCTGTACCTCGTCGCGGTGTCGGTGGCGCTCGTGCTCATCGACATCGAGCACCACCGATTGCTGGATCGCATCGTCTTGCCGTCGATCGTCGTCGCGCTCGTGCTGCTCGGCGTGTCAGCGGGGCTGTCGGGAGACTGGGACGCCTGGCTGCGTGCTTTCCTCGGTGCAGCAGTCCTCTTCACCGCCTACTTCATGATGCTGGCGGTCTATCCCCGCGGGATGGGCTTCGGTGACGTGAAGCTCGCCGCAGTGCTCGGCGCCTACCTCGGGTGGGCTGGGTGGGGCGCACTGGTCGTCGGCGGCTTCGCGGCCTTCCTCCTCGGTGGCGTGTACTCGATCGGTCTGCTCGTCGCGCGCAAGGCCAGGCGGTCCTCGGGCATACCGTTCGGACCGTGGATGATCGTCGGCGCCTGGCTCGGCATCACGGTCGGCCAACGGCTCTGGGACGCCTACCTCGGCATCTTCGACTGACCACGACGGCGTGGCCCGTGATCCGGCCAGGAGCGGTCCTCAAGATCACCCGGGGTAGCGCCGATAGCCCTCATGGGCATCGACAGGACGATGAAGGAGACATGCGTGGCCAAGACACGAGTGGTCGGGCTGGACATCGGGACGACGAACGTCCGGGCTGCCGAGGTGGAGTTCGGGTCGAAGGGCCCTGCCGGCACGGAGCGCCCGAAGGTGGTCAAGTTCGCCGAGGCGCCGTTGCCGGACGGTTCGATCCGTGACGGCGAGGTCGTCGAGCCGGCGATCGTCTCCACGGCGATCCGCCAGCTCTGGAAGCAGGGCGGGTTCAGTACCAAGGAGGTCGTCATCGGCGTCGGCAACCAGCGGGTGATGGTCCGCGATGTCGAGCTGCCCGCCATGCCGCTGCCGCAGCTGCGCGCCTCGCTCCCGTACCAGGTGAGCGACCTGCTCCCGGTCGCGGTCGAGGACGCCCACCTGGACTTCGTGCCTACGGGCGCCTCGCACGGCCGCTCGGGCGAGCAGGTCACCGGCCTGCTCGTCGCCGCCACCAAGGACACCGTCATGGCCAACGTCGACGCCGTCGAGAACGCGGGGCTGCAGGTGACGATGGTCGACCTGACAGCCCTCGCGCTGACACGCAGCCTGGTGCGCGGCCAGTATCTCGAGAAGACCGTGGCGATCGTCGACATCGGCGCGCGCATCGCGACCGTCGTCATCGTCGAGACGGGTGTGCCCAAGTTCGTCCGTGTGCTGCCCACGGGCGGGCACGACATGACCGAGGCGGTCGGGCGCGCGCTCAACGTGCCGAACGAGACCGCTGAGGGAATCAAGAAGAACATCGGGATCGGGCTCCCGGTCGCGAACGAGCTGATCCCGGCGGCGCAGGCCGTTGCCGAGGTCGGTCACGTGCTCGTCGAGGCGGTCCGCAGCACCCTCGCCTTCTTCACGATGAACGCGTCGGGCGGCTCGCTCGACGCGCTGATTCTCAGCGGTCGCGGGTCGTCGCTCACGGGCTTCGGGCAATACCTCGCCACCGCGGCGCGGGTAGGAGTGGTCCTTGCGGCCCCCACCTCGACGATGGAGACCGCGCCGGGGCTGCTGACGGGGAGCAAGCTGGAGGACGCTCAGCGGGTCATGGGTGTCTCGCTCGGCCTGGCGTTTGGAGTCGCATCGTGAGCATCTCGTTGAAGAGCAAGGCGGAAAAGAACAAGCCGGAGGAGGGGGGTCGGGAGCTCGCGCCAGAGGCGAAAGCTCCGAAGGAGGACGCGCTCGCGCGCGTCCTCGGGACCAAGAACTATCTGCCTCAGGTCGACCTTCTCCCTCCCTCCATACTTGCCAAGCGGGCGCTCCAGCGCCTCAAACGGTGGTTGGTGATCATCTTGGGGCTGGTAGTAGTCGTCGCCATCGGACTGTACGCATGGGCTGCGCTCGATGCCAGGTCCGCCAGCGATGAGTTGCAGCAGGCTCAGTCTGAAAATCTTCGACTTCTTCAAGAACAGGCGAAGTACGCGGAAGTGCCGAAGGTCCTCAAGGCGATCGCTCTCGTCGAGAACGCGAGGGTGGTCGGGATGGGCCGCGAGGTCGAGTGGTCAGGCTACGTCGCGCGGGTCGAGAAGGCGCTCCCGAAGGATGCGACGCTCGTGAGCATGACCGCCGAGATCGGGAGCCCCGTCGCAGCTCCTCCGGTTCCTGGTGATCTGCTGCAGACGCAGGGCCTCGGCACCGTGACGCTCGTGCACCAGTCGCCCACAGTTCCTGATGCTGCTGCCTGGCTCGATTCGCTGTCGAAGATCCCGGGGTTCGTCGACCCGCTCTACAGCACCGCCGTCGTGAATGATTCCGAGGGTGGTTCCTACTACACCGTGACGACTACGGTTCAGCTGACGCAGGAGGCGTTGTCCGGACGGTTCTTGCCTACGGAGGATGCGAAGTGAAGGATTCGAAGGCTCTCCCGTGGATTGCCGGGAGCGCGATCCTTGCGATCCTCGTTCTGGCGTTCGCGTGGCTCGTGGTCATCTCACCGACGCGGAGCGGAGCGTCCGAAGATCGCGCCGCGGCCCAGCAGCAGCAGAATGAGAACGATCTTCTGGCTATCCAGAACAGGAAGCTTGCGTCAGACTTCGCTAAGCTCGCCGACTACAAGGCGACGCTGGCTGAGGCGCAGCAGCAGATGCCAGCCTCGATCGACCAGCCTACGTTCAGCCGCGAGCTAGACCGGCTCGCGACGAGTGCTGGCGTGACCATCACGAACATCACCTTCTCGCCGTCGCTCAATCTGCTCGAGTCCGCGGCACCTGCGTCGGCTCCTACCGCTAAGCCAGGCGACCCAGCGGCTGAGCTTGCGCCGACGAGCACCTCCGCGATCGACCAAGCGCTCACCCTGACACCACCGGCGTCGATGTACGCCATTCCCGTGAGTGTCACCGTCACAGGGGCGCCGGAGGATTCGAAGGCGTTCCTCGCGAAGCTCCAGAGCGGCGACGGGCGACTGGTGCTGGTGACGAAGATTGATGTCAGGGCACAGGACGGTGGCGGCTCATCGTCGTTGAAGCCGGGCGACTTCCAGACTGTCGTCACCGGTCTTACCTATCTCCTCCAGGACACCTCGACGACTTCCACAGACTCGTCATCGACGGACACAGCGAACGGCTGACGCGTCCGCTCTGGACCATTCCCACCCGTCCACGCCCCGGGCACCGCGCCCGGGGCGTGGTGCGTTCATGGAAAGATGGACCCATGCTTCGTTGGTTGACCTCTGGTGAGTCGCACGGTCCTGCCCTGGTGGGCGTCGTCGAAGGCCTCCCGGCCGGTGTGGAGCTGGTGTCGCAGGACATCGTCGACGCGCTCGCGCGCCGACGGCTCGGCTACGGGCGGGGCGCCCGGCAGAAGTTCGAGCAGGACGAGGTCGAGATCCTCGCGGGCCTGCGCCACGGGCTGACGCAGGGTGGGCCTCTCGCCATCAAGATCGCCAACAGCGAGTGGCCCAAGTGGGTCGACGTCATGGCGGCCGACCCGGTCCCCGCAGAGGCGCTCCAGGTCGACGCCGGCACCGGTGACGTCCGCGAGATCGCCCGCAACCGTCCGCTCACCCGCCCCCGACCCGGTCACGCCGACCTGATCGGCATGCGCAAGTACGGCTTCGACGACGCCCGCCCGGTCCTCGAGCGGGCCTCCGCGCGCGAGACCGCGACGCGCGTCGCGCTCGGTGCCGTCGCCGAGAAGTTCCTCGAGCAGGTCGCGGGCATCCGTCTCGTCTCGCACGTCACCGAGATCGGCGGCGTCCGCGTGCCCGACGACGCCCCTGCGCCCACTCCGGACGACGTGGCCGCCCTGGACGCCGACCCCGCGCGCTGCTTCGACCCCGAGACCTCCGCGGCGATCGTCGCCGTGATCGACGACGCCCAGAAGAGCGGGGACACCCTCGGCGGCGTGGTCGAGGTCCTCGCCTACGACGTACCGAGCGGGCTGGGCACCTACGCGCACTCCGACCGCCGTCTCGACGCGCGTCTCGCCGCCGCGATCATGGGGATCCAGGCCTTCAAGGGCGTCGAGATCGGCGACGGCTTCCGCACCGCGGCCCGCCGTGGCTCGCAGGCGCACGACGAGATCGTCCCGGGCGCGAACGGCAAGCTGGAGCGAGTCACCAACCGTGCCGGCGGCATCGAGGGCGGCATGTCCAACGGGCAGGTCGTTCGCGTGCGCGGGGCCATGAAGCCCATCTCGACCGTCCCGCACGCGCTGCGCACCGTCGACGTCGCCACCGGCGAGCCGTCCAAGGCCCAGCACCAGCGCTCCGACGTCTGCGCGGTGCAGCCGGCCGCGGTCATCGCGCAGGCGATGGTCGCGCTCGTGCTCGCCGACGCCGTGCTCGAGAAGTTCGGCGGGGACTCGGTGCCCGAGACGCGCCGCAACCTCGAGGCGTACCTCGCAGCCATCCCCGAGAACCTGCGGTGACCTGGGGCGCGCCCGTCATGACCGCCGACCCCCACGCCACGCCGTCGCCCTCCGGCCCGCTGCCGTCCGACCCCGCTGTCGTGCATCCTGTCGTCGTGCTCGTCGGCCCGCCCGGGTCCGGGAAGTCCACGGTCGCCCAGGCGCTCGCCGACCGGCTCGGTCTCGCACGCCGCGACACCGACCACGACGTCGAGACCGGGGCAGGGCGCACCATCCCAGACATCTTCGCCACCGACGGCGAGGCCGTCTTTCGTGCCATGGAGACCGACGCGCTCTACACAGCGCTGCGCACGCACGACGGCATCCTGTCGCTCGGCGGGGGCGCACCGCTCGCCGCCTACAACCAGGAGCTGCTCGCGCAGTACGAGGCCGGCACCGGCCTCGTCGTCTTCCTCGACGTCACGCCAGACGTCGCCGTGGCGCGGATGGGGGACACCCACGGTCGTCCGCTGCTCGGCGACGCACCGCGCGAGCGCTTCGTCGCGCTGATGGCCGACCGTCGCGAGACCTACGAGAAGGTCGCAGGCCTCCACCTCGACACCTCGTCGCACACCGTCGAGAGCGTCGTCGACGCGATCGTCGCCCACCTCGGCTCTCTCACCAAGGATCAGCACTGACCATGTCTTCGGCACCTAGCGCGTCTTCCTCCCAGGGCACGTCCCCAGGCACGGCTGCCTCCGCGCCGCCGGACACCAGTGCCGCCAGCACCCCGACGCGCATCACCGTGACGGCGGAGCGCACGTACGACGTCGTCGTCGGGCGTCACTTGCTCGGCGAGCTGCCGGGCCTGCTGGGCGAGGGCGTCAGCAAGGTGCTCATCGTCCACCCCGAGTCGCTGGAGGCGACCGCTGTCGCGGTGCGCGAGGACCTGCTCGCCCAGGGCTACGAGGCGCTGCTCGCCGTCGTGCCCGACGCCGAGACCTCCAAGACGGCCCAGGTGCTGGAGTTCTGCTGGACCATCCTGGGTCAGGCGGACTTCACGCGCTCCGACGCGATCGTCTCGATCGGCGGGGGAGCGACCACCGACCTCGCGGGCTTCGTGGCGGCGACGTGGCTGCGCGGGATCGCCGTCGTGCACATCCCGACGACGCTGCTGGCGATGGTCGACGCCGCGGTCGGTGGCAAGACCGGCATCAACACCGCCGAGGGCAAGAACCTCGTGGGGGCTTTCTACTCGCCGCGGGGCGTGCTGTGCGACCTCGCCGCGCTCGAGACGCTGCCGCGCTGGGACTTCGTGGCGGGGCTCGCCGAGATCATCAAGACCGGCTTCATCGCCGACCCGGTGATCCTCGACCTCGTCATCGCGCACGCCGCCGAGCTGCAGGCCTGGCCGGAGTCCTCCGACGCGCTGTGGCACGTGGTGCGCGAGCTCGTGGAGCGAGCCGTGGCGGTCAAGGCGCGCGTCGTCTCCGAAGACCTGCGGGAGGCGTCGCTGCGCGAGATCCTCAACTACGGTCACACCCTCGCCCACGCGATCGAGCAGGTGGAGCGGTACCAGTGGCGCCACGGCGCGGCCGTCTCCGTCGGCATGGTCTACGCGGCCGAGCTCGCACGCCTGGCGGGCAAGCTCGACGACGACGTCGTCGCCCGCCACCGGGAGATCCTCTCGGCCGTCGGCCTGCCGATCACCTACCGGGGCGACCGCTGGGAGAAGCTGCTCGGCGTGATGCGCCGCGACAAGAAGGCCCGCGGGGCGCTGCTGCGCTTCGTCGTCCTCGACGACATCGCCAGGCCCGTCCGCCTCGAGGGCCCCGACCCCACGCTGCTCGCGGCCGCCTACGCGGAGATCTCCTCCGAGGCACCCACCGGCTCCGCGCCGATCTCGCTGTGACCTTTGACGGCTCGCTGTGACGGCGGCCTGACGGCACGGACCCCGAGAAGGCGCCGATGCCGCAGCGGCCGGTGAGTCGGTGGGGTTGAGAGGACGATATAAACCCGAAAAGGTTGATAGATCGTTTGCAACCTTCTAGGCTTGTTGCATGTTCGTGATCACGATCGACCAGGAAGGCAGCACCGGCGACGTGGACCGCGTCCCCGAGCTCCTCGAGACGCTCGCCGCGGCGGCCCCGGCCCCGGTGCTCGCCTTCGAGCGCACGGCGGGGGACGAGGTCCAGGGGCTCCTCGCGGATGCTGCTGCCACGCTCGCCGTGGTCCGTGCTGCGCTGCGGCTGGGCCGGTGGCAGATCGGGGTCGGGGTCGGCTCCGTCGTCACGCCGTTGCCAGCATCGACCCGGGCAGCTTCCGGGGAGGTGTTCGTCCGCGCGCGTGACGCCGTCGAGCGTGCCAAGAGCCGTCGCATGGCCGTCCCGGTCGCAGTGACGGGGGGGCTGGCTGTCGGCGGCGCGCCGCACGACGCCGCGCCGCCGCACGCCCCTGGCTCGAACGTCGCCGGCCCGAGCGCCACAGAGCCCCGTGCCGCCGAACGCGACACCGGACCGAGACTCGCCGCAGCCGACGCCGAGGCGCTGCTGCAGCTGCTCGGCACGGTGGTCGAACGGCGCACCGAACCCGGTTGGGAGGCCGTCGACACGCTGCTCGGGGTCGACGCCGAGATACAGGGCACGCCGCGAGGTGTCGGCACCGCGGCACGCCGCGCCGGCGTGGAGCGCCGCTCGAGGTCACAGGCTGCTGGCATGCTCGGTGTGTCGGAGCAGGCGCTCAGCAAGAGGCTGCGCACCGCCGCGTGGCAGCAGGAGCGTGCGGTGCTTCCGACGCTCGTACGCGTTCTCGAGGAGGTGGACCGGTGACCTGGACCTGGCTGCAGGCCGCGGTCGGGCTGCCGCTCGTCGCGATCAGCGTGCTCCTGGGCGCGCCGATCACCACGACGGTGCTCACCCGGGCATCACGCCGTCCGCACGACGAACGGCACCGCACGAGCCGCACGCACGAGTCGCCGCCGGGCGCCGACGAGGCGACGTCCGAGGCGCGCAGCAAGACGGAGAGCCGCAGCGATGAGGCGGCTGACGTCGATGCGCGCCCGACGAGGTTCGACGCCGACACCGGGGCACGTCCCAGGGTGGCGACCGGTGCGGGCGCGACCGCACCAGCGGGTGCACGGCCCGCGGCCGAGCACGGCCCCACCGGACGCGCCGCGACCGACGCACTGCGCGGCGGGACCTGGATCGGCTACCTGGAGCGGCTCGCGATCACCGCGTCGATCATCGCGGGCGCCCCTTCGGCGATCGCGGTGGTCGTCGCCATCAAGGGCCTGGGCCGCTACCCCGAGCTCAAGGACAACCCCGCGGCATCCGAACGGTTCGTCATCGGCACCCTTGCCTCGTTCCTGTGGGGTGCCGTGTGCGGGGTCGCGGGGCTCGTCCTCGTCCAGGTGCTCTGACGTCCAGGTGCTCTGACCGAGCCGGCTGTCCCGACGTCACGGACCCACCCGAGCGCGCCGCCCCGGCATCACCTCCGCAGCGAGGCTCGTGCCCGCAGCCGTGACCCGATCAGCGTGACCACGTACCCAGGACGTCGCGCGAGGTCGTCCCAGGTGATCTGGAGGATCTCGTAGCCCGCGGCGACAGGGAGGGAGAGAACCGAGCGCGAAGCCGGCCGACGCGCCGGGATCGGGCGGGGCGTGTTGGTAGACTGGGCTGCTGTTGCCTGGGCCGCCGTCGTGCGCGGCCGCCGGGCGTGCACACCGACCCGCGAGCGACGCCGTCGTCCGGGCCAGCGAGACGACTCCTCGAACGCGACACGAAAGGCCCCGCCTGTGGCTACCACGAACGACATCAAGAACGGCACCGTGCTCAACCTCGACGGCCAGCTGTGGTCCATCATCGAGTTCCAGCACGTGAAGCCCGGCAAGGGTGGCGCGTTCGTCCGCACCAAGATGCGCAACGTGCTCAGCGGCAAGGTCGTCGACAAGACCTTCAACGCCGGCCTCAAGATCGAGACCGCGAACGTCGACCGCCGCGACATGCAGTACCTGTACAAGGACGGTGCCGACTTCGTCTTCATGGACAACGACACCTACGACCAGATCACGATCCCGGCCGCGACCGTGGGCGACGCCGCCGACTACATGCTCGAGAGCATGACCGTCCAGGTGGCCACGCACGAGGGTGCCCCGCTCTACATCGAGCTGCCGGCCTCCGTGGTCCTCGAGGTCACGTACACCGAGCCCGGCCTGCAGGGCGACCGCTCCACCGGCGGCACCAAGCCCGCCACGCTCGAGACCGGCGCGCAGATCCAGGTCCCGCTGTTCCTCGAGCAGGGCACCAAGGTCAAGGTCGACACCCGTGACGGCGGTTACCTCGGGCGTGTGAACGACTGACGTGGCAGCCAGGAGCAAGGCGCGCAAGCGCGCCCTCGACGTCCTCTTCGAGGCGGAGCAGCGCGGGGACGACGCCGTCACGACCCTCGCCGACCGGCTCGTCGAGCCCGGGGCCGAGACGGCGCTGCCGCAGTACGCGGTGGAGATCGTCGAGGGTGTGCTGGCCCACCGCGACCGCATCGACGAGCTGCTCGAGACGTACTCGCACGGGTGGACGATCGAGCGCATGCCGGCCGTCGACCGCGCCGTGCTGCGCATCGGCGTGTGGGAGCTGCTGTACAACGACGACGTGCCCGACGCCGTCGCCATCGACGAGGCCGTGGAGCTGTCCCGGTCGTTGTCGACGGACGAGTCGCCGGGCTTCGTCAACGGTCTTCTGGGGCGGATCTTCGACCTCAAGCCGACGCTCGCCGGCTGACCTGAGCACCGGCGCGCACGTGTCAGAGCCCGCCGTGACCGATCGGTCGCGGCGGGCTCGTCCCGTCGTCGGGCGACGTCCGGGTGCGCCGCACGCACGACGACGGCCTGCGCACCGCCGGCCCGCACGACGGCGGTCCGCCGGTCCGCCCCAGCCTTCCCCGGTAGCCTTGTGCGATGGCGGGACAACGAGGTCACGAGCACTGGTCGGGCGACTATCCCGAGGGGGTGCCGCGCCACGTCGACATCCCCGACGAGGACCTTCTGGTCGGCTTCAGCCGTGCCGTCACCTCGCACCCGAACCGTGTCGCCACCTGGTTCCAGGGCCGGTCGACGACCTA
>Ga0182744_1002232_pt1 | contig 16114 bp, 17 predicted proteins | sample eDN3rd30CKraftMG_FD_128525 | JGI IMG/M metagenome (GOLD analysis project Ga0182744, IMG submission 128525) | Enriched Miracle-Growth compost microbial communities from Emeryville, California, USA - eDNA 3rd pass 30_C Kraft MG (version 2) (version 2) ...
GTACCCGCAGGAGCCTTCGTCGGAGGAAACCCCATGCAAATCATCTATACAAAAGAAGAGCTGGCAAAAAGAGAAGAAGCTGCTAGTACAAACTAGTGGCTTTTTGTTTTAGAATGAGGTCTTTTTAATTAGCTGATTTTTAAATATTTGTTGATTTGTAACAAGTGCAGGGAGTGGTTGATTGGAGCTCCAGGATGCTCGCTTTCCGTGGGGTGGGCGGTGAGCCTCCTCGCCGCTTTGCGTCTGCGGGGTCTCACCTGTCCCACAGTTCCCACAGGAGTCTCGCATATCCGTTCCAATCAACCTAAATAGTTTTTAAAAAATAACTAGGTTGTTTCGTAAAGGTAATTGATTTAGAATCTTATTTTTAAATCGTTAGTGGAATGTAGCGGAAGATCCTGCGGGAAGTAGAGGAAAGGCCGAGACCCCGCAAGCGAAGCTGAGGAGGCTTGGCTTCCTCCCCGGCGAATCTTGTGTCTGGAGCGCAATGGAACAGTCTAAGTCACCTGTCGTATCAGTAATATAGTCAATTAATCAAACGTTTGTTTAAACACTAAAAAGTCAGAATAATATGTAAATGAAACAAATTTCACCTAATATATAGTAATTCCTTGAAATATCTTCTTCACTTTGGTAGTATATTAGCATATTAGCGAAGTAAAGGATTCTGAAAATTAACGTAGTATTCAATGACGACGGGGGTACTGACACATATGTTTATGTTTGAAAAACCACTTGGGATGGTTGATACATTACCAAATTTATATGAAGTAAAAAAGAAAACACGCAATGAAATGACAAATGAAATTGAAGGCTGGGGATTTGAATTTATCGAAACACCAACACTGGAATATTACGAAACAGTTGGCGTTCAATCCGCTATCCTGGATCAACAGCTTTTTAAATTACTAGATCAACAAGGTCACACATTAGTGCTTCGTCCAGATATGACAGCACCAATTGCACGTGTAGCAGCTTCAAAGCTATTTAACAACCTCTATCCGCAACGACTTGCGTACTCAGCAAATGTATTTCGTGCCCAACAGCATGAGGGTGGACGTCCTGCTGAATTTGAACAAGTAGGGGTAGAACTAATCGGTGATGGCACTTCAAGCGCAGATGCTGAAGTGATTGCCTTAATGGTTTCAGTACTAAAGAAAGCAGGGTTGAATAATTTCAAAATTGCGATCGGCCATATTGGTTACGCAAATGCCTTATTTAAAGAAGTGCTGGGAAACCAGGAAAGAGCAGACGTGCTAAGACGATTCCTGTATGAGAAAAACTATGTTGGCTACCGCGAGCATGTGAAAAACTTACCTTTATCCTCTATTGATAAAGAGCGTTTGTTTACATTGCTAACACTTCGTGGAGGTATTGAAAAAGTCAATGAAGCGAAAGAGCTTGTATCATCGAAAGAAGCTCTTAATTCACTAGAAGAAATTTCACAAATCTGGAGTGCTCTTGAGGCTTACCAAGTAACAGACTATCTAAAACTTGATTTAAATATTGTCAGCCATATGAGCTATTACACAGGTGTTTTATTTGAAGTATACGCGGATCATGTTGGATTCCCAATTGGAAATGGCGGACGCTATGACCACTTATTTGAAAAATTCAACCGTGCAGCACCTGCAACAGGGTTTGGTCTGCACCTGGATCGTTTAATCGAAGCTCTTAACGTTACAGAGGAAGCAACACTTCAATGTGTGATTTACAGTCAAGAACGACGTACAGAAGCGATTTCCTATGCAACAGAGCTAAGACAATCAAATAAACGAGTTGTCATGCAGGACATTACCGGTATTAAAGATGTTGATGCATATACGAAGAAATTTGAAGAAGTAAGTTATTTTATCGGTTCACGAAAGGAGGAGCTGTAAGATGAGTCAACAGTTAACAATTGCGATGCCAAAAGGAAGAATTTTTGAAGAAGCGGCAGATATGCTTCGCAAAGCAGGCTATCAGCTTCCTCCTGAGTTCGATGAGTCCAGAAAATTAATTTTGGATGTACCAAACGAAAACATCCGCTTCATTTTAGCGAAGCCGATGGATGTTGTGACATATGTCGAGCATGGGGTAGCAGATGTTGGAATTGCCGGAAAAGACGTCATGCTTGAAGAAGATCGTGATGTGTATGAGGTACTTGATCTGAAAATCAGTGAGTGCTATTTAGCAGTTGCAGGTCTTCCTGATACAAAAATCTCAACTGTCGCACCTAAGATCGCAACAAAATATCCAAAGGTTGCATCAAGCTATTTCCGCGAGCAAGGTGAACAGGTGGAAATTATTAAATTAAACGGATCAATTGAACTTGCACCTTTAATCGGATTAGCAGAGCGGATCGTTGATATTGTATCAACAGGAAGAACATTAAGAGAAAACGGGTTAGTCGAACTAGAGCATATTTGCCACATTACATCGCGATTAATCGTAAATCCGGTAAGCTATCGTATGAAGGATGAACCGATTGATGAATTAGTTGAGCGACTATCTAAGGTCATTGGGGGCTAATCAATGAAAATCACAACCATTACAGATAAAAAGGTTAGTTTAAGACGAACGATTGATACGGGGACAGAGGAACAACGGAAAATCGTTCAATCCATCATCACAGATGTGCGCGGACAAGGAGATACCGCTCTATTTTCTTATACAGAAAAATTTGATCGTGTTTTGCTAGATTCCTTGAAGGTAACAGAAGCTGAATATGCAGCAGCCTATGAAGCGTTAGATCAAGAATTAGTAGACATCATCCGCGAAGCTGCAGCTAATATTCGTTCTTTTCATGAAAAACAAAAGCGTGAATCTTGGTTTAGCTATAATGAAGAAGGAACAATGCTTGGGCAAAAAATTACAGCACTTGATGCAGTCGGTGTCTATGTACCAGGAGGAACAGCGGCATATCCCTCATCCGTTTTAATGAATGTCATTCCAGCGCAAGTTGCAGGAGTAAAGCGAATTGTCCTTGTTTCACCGCCAAATCAAGAAGGAACACTACCGGCAGGGGTCCTCGTTGCTGCTAAAGAACTTGGCATAGAAGAGATGTATAAAGTCGGTGGAGCACAGGCGATTGCAGCGCTAGCATATGGAACGGAAACAATCGCTGCAGTTGATAAAATTATGGGTCCAGGAAATATTTTCGTAGCCTTGGCAAAGCGGGAAGTATTTGGGAACGTTGATATCGATATGATTGCGGGACCGAGTGAAATTGTTGTATTAAGTGATGAATCAGCGAAAGCAAATGAAATTGCGGCAGACCTTTTATCACAAGCAGAACATGATAAACAGGCATCAAGCATTCTTGTGACAACTTCAATGAAGCAGGCTGAAGAAGTAAAAGCTGAAGTTGAGCGACAAGTCGAATTATTACCGAGAAAAGAAATTGCCAAGGCTTCAATTGAAGCATATGGACATATTTATGTTGCTGAGGATATTGAAACAGCGATTGCGGTTGTCAACGAACTTGCACCGGAACATCTTGAAGTACTAACGGAAAATCCAATGGCAAGCCTAAATGAAATTCGTCATGCGGGAGCTATTTTCCTAGGCCGTTATAGCTCAGAGCCTGTTGGTGATTATTTTGCAGGACCGAACCATGTGTTACCAACAAACGGAACAGCTCGTTTTTCAAGTCCGTTGAATGTTGATGATTTTATGAAAAAATCGAGCATTATCCAATATAGCGAGAAAGCATTCCACAACAACTACGAAAAAGTTGCGAAGTTTGCAAGATTAGAAGGCTTGGAAGCCCATGCTCGTGCGATGGAAGAAAGGCTTAAATAGGAGGAAACAATATGACAAGAACAGCTTCAATTAAACGTGATACAAAGGAAACGCAAATTTCCTTGTCCTTTTCTATTGATGGGACAGGTCAATCTTCTTTAAAAACAGATGTACCATTTATGGATCATATGCTTGACCTTTTTACAAAGCACGGGCAATTTGATTTATCAGTTGATGCAAATGGTGATGTTGAAATTGATGATCACCACACAACAGAGGATATCGGCATTTGCTTAGGCCAAGCTATCCGTGAAGCATTGGGTGATAAAAGAGGGATTAAGCGCTACGGAAGTGCATTTGTTCCTATGGATGAGGCTTTGGCACAGGTTGTTGTTGATTTGAGCAACCGTCCGCATCTTGAGTTTAGAGGAGAACTTCCAAGTACGAAAGTCGGCACATTTGATACAGAAAACGTTCATGAGTTTCTTTGGAAGTTTGCATTAGAGGCTCGTATGAATTTACATGTTATTGTTCACTATGGCCGCAACACACACCATATTATTGAAGCGGTTTTCAAAGCATTAGCAAGAGCGCTTGATGAAGCAACAATGGTTGATCCACGTATGGAAGGAAAGCTTCCTTCAACGAAAGGGATGTTATAAAGCATGATTGCAATCATTGATTATGGAATGGGAAATCTGTACAGTGTCAGCAAAGCGCTGGAACGGATGAATGCTGATTATATTTTGACAAGTGATCAAGAAGAACTTGCCAAAGCTGACGGCTATATTTTACCAGGGGTTGGCTCATTCAAAGATGCTATGCATATTCTTAATGAAACAGGCTTAACTCAGTTTGTTCAAAAAGTTGTTTCAGAAGGAAAGCCATTATTAGGCATTTGCCTTGGGATGCAGCTATTATTTGATGAAAGTATTGAAAATGGTGAAGCAAAGGGACTTTCTCTTTTACCTGGCCGGGTCATTCGCATTCCTGAGTCTGTAAATGGTGAATCATTCAAGGTGCCACATATGGGCTGGAACGATTTGACGATTCGAAATGAGAGCCCTCTGTTAGCGGGAATATCCAGTGGTTATGCTTATTTTGTTCACTCGTATTTTGTAGATGCTGCTGATGAGGATACATTGTTGGCGACGGCAAGCTATAGTGTTGAGGTGCCTGCTGTTGTGGGACGTGGAAATGTGTACGGAACACAATTTCACCCGGAAAAAAGCAGTGAGTTAGGTCTGGCGATATTAGAAAACTATATTAACCTGGTGGAGGGAGAAAAACGATGAGTCAGTTTATTATTTATCCTGCAATCGATATGCGCGGCGGGAAATGTGTTCGATTGCTTCAAGGAGATTATAACAAGGAAACGGTTTATGGTGATTCTCCTTTCGATATGGCAAAACAATTTGATGACCAAGGAGCAAACTGGATTCACATGGTTGATTTAGATGGTGCGAAGGAAGGTAAGCTTGTCAATCATCAGCATGTGATCGATGCAGCTACGAAACTATCGGCGAACATCCAAATTGGTGGCGGAATTCGTACAGAGGAAGATGTTGAGTATTATCTTTCAAATGGTGTAGACCGCGTGATTTTAGGAAGTGCAGCCATTTCAAATCCTGAGTTCGTGAAAAAAATGCTTGCTGCATACGGTGAGAAAATCGCGATCGGAATTGATGCAAAAGACGGCTATGTCTCAACAGAAGGCTGGTTAAACACGTCCAATGTTAAAGCAACAGATCTTGGAAAAGAACTTGCAAATGCTGGTGCTGAAGTGTTTATTTTCACAGACATCGCAACAGATGGCATGCTGTCTGGTCCAAATGTAGAGGCAGTTGTGGAGATGGCAAAAGCAACAGGTAAACAAGTCATTGCTTCAGGTGGCGTCAGCTCTCTAAAAGACTTGGATACTCTTTCTGAATACAAAGAAACAGGTGTGGCAGGAGCAATCGTTGGAAAAGCCTTATATACAAATCAATTTAGTTTACCAGACGCATTAAAGGTAGGCGCATCATCATGATTACAAAGCGCATTATTCCGTGTCTTGATGTAAAAGAAGGCCGTGTGGTCAAAGGAATTCAATTTTTAGGGTTACGAGATGCCGGAGACCCTGTAGAGCTAGCAAAGTTTTATGATAAAGAAGGGGCCGATGAGCTCGTTTTCTTAGATATTTCTGCCTCACATGAAGGACGGAAAACAATGGTTGATGTTGTGGAACAGGTGGCAGCTCAGCTTGCAATCCCATTTACAGTTGGCGGCGGAATCAACTCATTGGAAGATATGAAACGTATCCTGCGTGCCGGAGCTGATAAAGTTTCTCTTAACACGGCTGCATTATTGAATCCGGATTTAATTACAGAAGGTGCCGGCTTTTTCGGTTCACAATGTATCGTTGTTGCTATTGATGCCAAATACGACGATCAGTTAGGCAGCTGGAGGGTCTTCACACATGGTGGCAGAAATGCAACAGAATGGGAAGTTGTCGAGTGGGCCAGGGAAGCTGTAAAGCGTGGTGCTGGTGAAATTCTGTTAACAAGCATGGACAGTGATGGAGAAAAAAGCGGCTTCAATCTTGCTTTAAATAAGGCGGTCAGTGAAGCAGTAACGGTTCCTGTCATTGCCTCTGGCGGTGCAGGAAATGCCGAACACTTTTTACATGCCCTTCAAGAAGGAAAAGCTGATGCAGCTTTGGCCGCATCCATTTTCCACTATAAAGAAACATCTGTAAAAGAAGTAAAAGCATATTTAGACCAACAGGGGGTGAATGTACGATGATAGAATCGATTACATTTGATCAAAACGGCTTAGTGCCTGCCATCGTGCAAGATGCAGCTAGCAAGGAAGTTTTAACATTAGCTTATATGAATGAAGAATCGTTGAAAAAAACGATTGAAACAAAGGAAACATGGTTCTACAGCCGTTCACGTCAAGAGTTGTGGCATAAAGGTGCTACAAGCGGAAACACGCAAACAGTTGTAGAAATGAGATATGATTGTGATCAGGATGCGATTTTAGTACTTGTTCAACCTGAAGGACCGGCATGCCATACAGGTGCCTACACTTGTTTTAGTGAAACAATTGATAAGCAGGAAGTACAAGCACCACAAGATCGTTACCAGATTTTAAATACATTGGAAACATTGATTGCAAAGCGTGAAAGTGAGCTTCCGGAAGGATCTTATACAACATATCTCTTTACTGAAGGTGTTGATAAGATTTTAAAGAAGGTCGGTGAAGAAGCAGGAGAAGTAATTATTGCGGCGAAAAACCGTGACCATGGTGAGTTAAAATGGGAAGTTGCAGATCTGCTGTTTCACTTAATGGTGTTACTGCGTGAGCAGAAGCTTCCATTGGACGAAGTGTTGAACGTACTTGAAGAACGACATGTAGGAAAATAACAAAGAGGGCTGTCTCCTGTTCGTTGGATGAGGACAGTCCTCTTTTTATTTAATGTTTTTTTGTTAAATACTCCCGGTTCATCGCTTGAGGAGGGCGCTCAAACCAACTATTTTTGATCATAATATTAGCGGAATCTTCTGCATATGATCCAATATCTTTCATCATTTTTAGGTATTTAGCAGCTAAGTCACGGCGTAAAGATAATGCTAAAGATCCTCCAATATTCCCCAGGCCAATTGCGTTTAGAGAGTTAACATGAAAAAGCATTAGTTTATCTGAAAATGGAGAAACGGTGGAATCCGTTACCTCTGTGTCCCATGTAGTTGGAGATGGCAATGAACATTCCTCAAGAAGTCGCCTGAGAGTCTCCATGATCGAACCGGCAATGTTAATTCCCCGAACAAAATGACTTCTTAATTCTTCTGTTGCGGATGTTTGAGAGAAACCCATTAGTAATGTTTTTCCTAGTGCATTGTTCGAATAATTCATTGAGATATGGGAAATTTCAGTGGCGGTTAATGTGCGTCTTTCCCCAAACCAACCGCGAAGAAATCCCTGATGGTCTACCATCATTGCTTTATCAGGTTTTGACAGGTATGGTGTGCGTACAAATAATCCTTTGGAAAGCTCTATTTCTTTTGCCATATCCTCAACTTCGCAAGCCTCAGTTAAATAGTGATAATAGAGTTCACGTATATCTTTCCGTGCAGACATCGTAAGCGCCATACCATCTGCAGCAATTGCAGCTTTTCCAAAATTACGAATAAAATAGAGGATAAAGGAATCAGAAAATAATCTCGGAGCATCCATGTTTACATCCCGCTCTGAAAAACCGATTGGAAGTGGGTATTTTTCTTTAGCAAAAAACGTAGTTAATGTTGCGATATGTTCAGTACACTTAGCTAAAGCAGTGTCAATAAGTTCTTTGATTTCGGAATCCTCCACGATCTGATTAAAGTAGAGTAAGACTGGCTTGCTTGCGCTTTCCGACATATACGATGCCCACAATGCACCAATTTCCGAAGAGGTAAGCTCAATATGATGAGGTGATAATTCTTTTTGGTCCATTCATACATCCTCCTGATTCTGATCTATTTCTATTCTTTACTCTTTTAAAATGAATATTTGCCATTTTAGAATTTGGAAGTAATTTTCCAAAAGAGGAATATGTATTGTCTTTACATTTACCTACTATTTTGAAAGCATATCTTGTGGTATACTTACGTACGGTGAAATGAATGAAATGGAGGATTTCAGTGGGAAAACAATTGAGCAAACAACAAAAAAACGCACAGGTTGTCCCGTTTCTCCAAGATGGACAATATTATTATAATAAAGGTCTTAAGGCATACCGAGAGCAAAACTATCAAAAAGCAAGTAAATATCTACAAAAGGCTGTTGAATTGGATCCAATGGATTCAGTGAAGCTCTCCCAGCTCGCGACGATCTACACAGATATGGGAAAATACAGTCAATCAAATGAATTGCTTTCATATATACTTGATGAACTTGATAAAGAAATGACGGAATGTCACTACTTTATGGCAAACAATTACGCACATCTTGGATTATTTCAGGAAGCATATAAATGTGCAACAGAGTATTCAAGAATCGATCCGTATGGTGAATTTATTGAGGAAAATGAAGATTTGATCGATCTCTTAACAATGGAAGATGATGATGAGGAACCATTTTTAAAAGATCCTGACGATTTGATTTTAAAACAAGATGCAGCCAAATCTCTTCTGGAAACAAGCCAGTTCGAAGAGGCTATCACATTACTTGAAGAAATTGTTGAAGAATATCCTGAATTTTGGTCGGCACACAATAATTTATCCCTGGCTTATTTTTATGTAGGGGAAGTGGATAAAGCCAAACAATACCTGCAAACCGTTCTAGAACAGAACCCTGGCAACCTTCATGCATACTGTAATCTTTTAGTTTTTTATTATTATGAACGCCAGGACGAAAAGGTTGAAGAAATCGCAAAGGTATTATCAACGGTACATCCGCTATTAGTAGAACACCGCTATAAGCTTGGAGCAACTTTTGCATTGGTCGGGCATTATCCGCTTGCTTACAAGTGGCTTCGCTCTCTCTATAAACAAGGCTTTGAAGGTGATGAAGTCTTTTATTACTGGTTATCATATTCCGCATATTTTACAGGAAATGTGACATTTGCTGAACAAATGTGGGAGCGGGTCATAAAAGAAAACAAAGAGAAAGAAGGCTCAGAGCCGTGGAATGTGTCAGGTGATGCTAATCATCGTGTAGGTAGCATGACACTTGAAGAACGTCTTTACGCAGTCTTTCTTGCCGTTCAAACGAACAATCTTAATGAGATCAAGAATTACCAATCATCAACTGTACCACAATCACAGCTTGAAAAAGAATTTATAACATTTGCTTTATCGAACGATCATCAAATACATGAAAAGATCGCTGCACTCTATCACATTGCCGAGTCTTTATTTGCTCACTCAAAGCAGGATGAATTGTTTTTATTTTCTTTCCGTATCCTTACAAAAGTCTACAAAGAGAATATCTCATTACAAAATCATCAAGGCTGGGCAGCTGCACTGGAATATGTATGGAGAACCGAAGCAAATCAACCCATAACTCAAGCAACCATCGCAACCCAATACACAACATCCGTTGCAACCATTGGGAAATATGCAAAACTCATCAAAAACATGCTCTCATAAAAACCCGCCTTGTGGCGGGTTTTTTGGTACGGAGGGACAGGTTCCTCGTCCCAGTTGTACTGTAAAAATTAATGAGTAATCAAGTTATTTGCGGTTTTGAAATTTTGTTTGCGATTAAAGAAATATATTTGCGATTTTCGGATTTTATTTGCGATTTTCAACAATTTATTTGCGATTAGACAATATTCGCCCGAGAACGACAAAATTCTGAAAATCTGTGATCCCCTTTTGAGCAAAAAATTGGCATCATTCTCGTTAATTTAATACGATGTTTATAGCAGAAAATGATGAAGATAAAATGAAGGGTATTTGTCTTCTCGAAAAAGCAGATAATCAAAGTAAAGGTTTTACTTAAGGAGTGAAAAATCGTGTCAGAAGAAAAAATTTATGACGTTATTATAGCAGGAGCAGGTCCTGCGGGGATGACAGCAGCCGTCTATACTTCACGCGCTAACCTGTCAACACTTATGATTGAACGTGGAATACCGGGCGGTCAAATGGCTAACACGGAAGAAGTTGAAAACTATCCTGGATTTGACCACATTTTAGGGCCTGAACTATCAACAAAAATGTTCGACCATGCGAAAAAATTCGGTGCAGAATATGCATATGGCGATATTCAGGAAATTGTTGATGGAGAAGAATACAAAATCGTCAAAGCAGGTAAAAAAGAATACAAAACAAGAGCCGTAATCATTACAACTGGTGCAGAATATAAAAAAATCGGTGTACCTGGCGAAAAAGAACTGGGTGGACGCGGAGTTTCTTATTGTGCGGTTTGTGACGGAGCTTTCTTTAAAGGGAAAGAACTGGTTGTTGTAGGTGGAGGAGACTCTGCGGTAGAAGAGGGAGTATATTTAACTCGCTTTGCTACAAAAGTAACGATTGTTCACCGACGTGACGAACTAAGAGCTCAAAAAATCCTTCAACAACGTGCGTTCGATAACGAAAAAGTTGATTTCATCTGGAATCACACTATAAAAGAAATTCACGAACAAGATGGTAAAGTTGGAAAATTAACATTAGTGAATACTGAAAATGGTGAGGAACAAGAATTTAAAGCTGACGGAGTATTCATCTATATCGGAATGGTTCCATTATCAAAACCATTTGCTAACCTAGGAATTACAAATGAAAATGGTTATATTGAAACAAATGAACGAATGGAAACAAGAGTTCCCGGGATCTTTGCAGCCGGAGATATTCGTGAAAAAATGCTTCGCCAAATTGTCACAGCAACTGGTGATGGAAGTATTGCTGCCCAAAGTGCCCAACACTATGTAGAAGAATTAGCCGAAAAATTAAGGGCTGTTAACTAATTTAAACCCGAATTGTAAAAGGGTGTCGAAGTCTGATTAACAAATTCGTAATTGTGTTTTAACCCTCTTGTAACATGAGTGAAACAATTATGAGGTACTATATAAATAGTAATTGACCCCCTTTTATAAATAGACTTATTTTAGAGCATGGGCGCCCTTTCCCATGCTCCCTTTTTTTGCCTGTCTGCTGTTTTTATTTTTTCTGCAAAAAAATGAAACAGTTTTACGATATAAACGTATATACATAGTAGTAATCCTCTTCTTAGTCTCTTTCTCGTAAATAAAAAATAATAACCCCTATCACATCGTTTTTATTTTTGTATACCGGTCCTGTTCGTTGTGAAGATAATTTGAATTATAGTATAATAGAAGCAAAAGTACGTTGCTAGCAAGAGTAATGTTCTGTGGAAAATCGAGGTGAAGAATTTGCAAAGAGTAACCAACTGCGTCTTAATGGAAGGAAATAAAGTTCTTCTCCTGCAAAAACCCAGAAGAGGCTGGTGGGTAGCTCCAGGCGGCAAAATGGAGTTAGGAGAATCGGTGAAGGATACAGTCACTCGTGAATTCCGTGAAGAAACGGGCATATATATTAAAAACCCCCAGTTAAAAGGAATCTTTACCTTCATCATACAAGATGGAACAGATATTGTATCAGAATGGATGATGTTTACGTTCTTAGCAACAGATTACCAGGGAACAAATGTCCTGGAATCTGAAGAGGGAACGATAAAATGGCATAATAAAGATGTGATTCAGGAACTGCCAATGGCGCCTGGAGATCATCACATACTGGAATATGTTATCAAAGGAACAGGAATGCTTTATGGTACCTTTACATACACACCTGATTATGAATTACTTTCCTACCGTCTAGATCCGCAATAAAATCAGATGTGTGGCACATTTTCTTACAAACGTACATGATCGATAGTAAAAACATGGTAACGTAAAATAAAAGACGAGTGAAGAAAGAGGGGAGGATATGAAATGACCATTGAACAAACTGATCAACAAACACCGCAGGAAGTACAAATGGTGATTATTACAGGTATGTCTGGGGCTGGAAAAACAGTTGCCATTCAAAGCTTTGAGGACCTAGGTTATTTCTGTGTGGACAACTTGCCTCCAACTTTGTTGCCGAAATTTTTAGAGCTAATGAAAGAGTCAGGCTCGAAAATGAACAAAGTGGCACTTGTTATGGACCTTCGAGGAAGAGAATTTTTTGATAGCTTGTTTGAAGCGCTTGATGATTTAGCAGAGAATGCATGGTTAACACCGCATATCTTATTTTTAGATGCAAAAGATTCAACACTTGTGACGCGATACAAGGAAACAAGACGTTCCCACCCATTGGCATCAAAGGGTCTTCCTTTAGAAGGTATCGGACTTGAACGGGAGCTTCTTGAAGAGTTAAAAGGCAGAGCACAGCTTATCTATGATACCTCAGAGCTGAAGCCCAGAGAGCTGAGAGAAAAGATTCTACAACAGTTCTCCACAAGTGTAGAGCATACATTTACAGTAAATGTGACATCATTCGGATTTAAATACGGAATCCCTATTGATGCAGATCTTGTCTTTGATGTACGCTTTTTACCTAACCCGCATTACATTGATCATATGAGACCGAAAACAGGCTTGCAGGAAGAGGTTTCTTCTTATGTTCTAAAGTGGAATGAGACGCAGAAGTTTTTAGAAAAGCTCCAGGACTTGCTTACGTTTATGCTGCCTTATTATAAACGTGAGGGGAAAAGTCAACTCGTTGTAGCGATTGGATGTACAGGAGGACAACATCGCTCAGTAACATTAGCTGAATACATTGCCAATTACTATAAAAATGATTATCACACTCAAGTTTCACATCGGGACATTGAGAAAAGAAAGCATCACTAAGTAATGGCTGAAACATTACCTAAAGTAGTCATCATTGGCGGCGGTACAGGATTATCGGTATTATTAAGAGGGTTGAAAAAATTTCCTGTTGATATTACTGCCATTGTAACGGTTGCCGATGATGGCGGGAGCTCGGGTAGGCTCCGAAATGAGTTAAATATCCCACCTCCTGGAGATATTCGCAATGTATTAGCGGCATTATCAGATGTTGAGCCCCTAGTTGAAGAGCTGTTTCAGCATCGTTTTAATAAAGGAAACAATTTGATTGGTCATTCCTTAGGAAACTTAATCCTGGCAGCAATGACGAACATTACCGGTGATTTTGTTCATGCAATCAGGGAAATGAGCACCGTGTTAAATGTGCGGGGAAAAGTCTTACCAGCCGCAAACACAAGTGTGATTTTAAATGCGGAAATGGAAGACGGAACCGTTGTCTCCGGAGAATCAAAGATTCCATTTTCAGGGAAGAAGATTAAGCGGGTTTTCCTAAGCCCCAGTAGTATTGAGCCGCTTCCGGAAACGGTTGAGGTCATTCGGGAAGCTGATTTAATCATCATCGGACCCGGCAGCCTGTACACAAGTATTTTACCGAATCTGCTTGTTCCTAAAATTGGAGAAGAGGTTCGCAAAGCCAAAGCAAAAAAAGTATACATCTGCAATGTCATGACACAAGCTGGTGAAACATTGGATTTTTCCGCAAGCGATCATGTGAAAGCTTTATATGATCATATGCAGGCAGCATTTATTGATACGATATTAGTCAATGAAGAAGAAATTCCTGCAAACATTAAATCTCTTTATGAGGAAGAACTTGCAAAGCCGGTCCATTATGATATTGAAAAACTGAAAACAATGGGACTTGAAGTGTTAACAGACAAAATTGTAAGTTATGAAAACAATGTGATTAGACATGATACAAATAAGGTAGCAAAGCTATTATATGGAATTCTGCAACAAGAGATGACATGAGTTCCTTTTAAAGAATGGGGGTGCAGAATTGTCATTTGCATCTGAGACGAAAAAAGAATTAACCAACTTAGAATTAAAGCCATGCTGTTTGAAAGCAGAGCTATCAGCACTTATTCGAATGAATGGATCCCTTTCATTTTCTAATCGTATGCTAATTTTAGATATCCAAACTGAAAATGCAGCGATTGCGAGAAGAATTTATACTCTTCTAAAAAAGCAATATGAAATCACAGTAGAACTGCTTGTTCGTAAAAAAATGCGCTTAAAGAAAAACAATGTCTATATTGTGCGCCTTGTTCAACGGGCTAAGGAGATTTTAGAAGACCTCAATATACTTGATGAAGGGTTTACATTTTATAGAAGTATTTCTGAAAACCTGGTGAAGAAGAAATGTTGCAAACGCTCTTATATAAGAGGAGCTTTTCTTGCCGGAGGGTCTGTTAATAATCCGGAAACCTCATCCTATCATCTTGAAATTTTCTCACAATATAAGGAACATAATGATTCTCTTTGTGAGTTAATGAATACATTTGAATTAAACAGCAAAACACTTGAACGTAAAAAAGGGTTTATTACGTACTTAAAGGAAGCCGAGAAGATCACAGAGTTTTTAAATATTATCGGCGCCCATCAGGCATTACTTCGATTTGAGGATGTACGAATTGTCCGGGATATGAGGAATTCTGTTAACCGTTTAGTTAACTGTGAAACAGCCAATCTAAACAAAACAATAGGAGCCGCCCTTAGACAAGTCGAAAATATCCGCTATATCGATGATAAAATCGGGTTAGATGCATTACCAGATAAATTGCGGGAAATCGCGAAACTTCGAGTTGAGTACCAAGATGTTACTCTAAAAGAGCTTGGAGAAATGGTATCAAGCGGTACAATTAGCAAATCAGGCATTAATCATCGCTTAAGAAAGCTAGACGAAATAGCTGAACAACTTAGATCAGGCCAGCCGTTATCTATAAAATAATAAAAAGAGAAGAGGAGATTTCAATGGTTGAAAAGCAAGTTGAAGTAAATCTAAAAACAGGTTTACAGGCGCGTCCAGCAGCGTTATTCGTTCAAGAGGCAAATCGTTTTGCATCAGATATTTTTTTAGAGAAAGACGGAAAAAAGGTAAATGCAAAGAGCATCATGGGGTTAATGAGTTTAGCTGTTAGCTCCGGAGCAGAAGTCAATCTAATTGCAGAAGGCAGCGATGAGCAGGAAGCTGTAGAAGCACTTGAGAAGTTTGTTCAACAGGAAAGTTAATGAAAAGACACACCGAAATGTTTTTAGACGGTGTGTCTTTCTTTTTTGGGAATAAAAAAGCTAAAACCATCCGGTTTTAGCTTTTCTTTCACGTTATTTTCCTAACGTATTACGATCCAATACTTTATCAATTAAACCATACTCAAGCGCACGTTCAGCTGTCATAAAGTTATCACGCTCTGTATCACGCTCGATCACATCTAATGATTGACCAGTACGATCAGATAGAATTTTGTTCAGTTTATCACGTAGGAACAAGATACGTTTTGCAGCAATTTCGATTTCGGTTGCCTGACCTTGAGCACCACCAAGCGGTTGGTGAATCATAACTTCAGAGTTAGGAAGAGCATAACGTTTACCTTTATCTCCAGCTGCAAGTAAGAATGCACCCATTGAAGCAGCCATTCCGATACAAATTGTTGATACACTTGGCTTAATAAACTGCATTGTATCATAGATAGCCATACCAGCTGTAATGGATCCACCCGGGCTGTTAATGTAGATTGAGATATCCTTCTCTGGATCTTCTGCTTCCAGGAAAAGCAGCTGAGAAACGATGGAGTTCGCCACATTATCGTCAATACCACTACCCAGCATAATGATACGGTCTTTTAAAAGACGGGAGTAGATGTCATAAGCACGCTCACCACGGTTTGTTTGTTCAATAACTGTAGGGATTAAATTCATTTTTGTATTCCTCCTTTAATATAAGAAAGATTTTTCGTCTTAAAGGAAAATGTAGATACTATGTAATCCTTTAAGACTTAACACATAGACATAAAACAAAAGGTAAAACTTTATGTATCTCCATCATACAACTAAGGTCAATAAAGGTCAAAC
>Ga0182744_1002234_pt1 | contig 16089 bp, 10 predicted proteins | sample eDN3rd30CKraftMG_FD_128525 | JGI IMG/M metagenome (GOLD analysis project Ga0182744, IMG submission 128525) | Enriched Miracle-Growth compost microbial communities from Emeryville, California, USA - eDNA 3rd pass 30_C Kraft MG (version 2) (version 2) ...
CAAGATGATCCTCGTAATCGAAGCGCGGCACGCTATCATCAGGCTGTGGTTCGAGGTATGCGCGGACGATCCGATGCTCAGCGTCCGCGGTAAAGAACGGTAGACGACCTCCGGAGACAAGGTTGCGGACAAGAGCGGTTATGAAAACCGTTTTACCAGCACGCGACAGGCCCGTAACGCCAAGACGTACGGACGGTGTCAGGTAGTCGCCGATGCGCGACTGCGCATCCTTGATGAGATCGGAATAAGTGAGGTCAGACAAGGGATGCCGCGCGTGTCATGGCAATGAAAAAGGGGACTGAAAGTCCCCCTTAAGTGGCGCAAGTCGGTCGCTCCGACAAGGCCGGATTGCCCGCGTCGGGCGGTTCCCGCCGCTTAGCCGTAAAAGAAAACCAGCACGCCGGCCGCGGACACGATAATTGCCATCAGCAACAGGGCGCCGGATCGAATGATTTCGGACATGGCACGCTCTCCTTCGCCTATCCGCCTTCCCATACTGGGCAGGAGCATAAGGAATGCGCTTGAATGAACCCTGAAGCATGGGTTCACTTCGTGTTCATGTCGCCGAACGCCGCATAGCCAAGTCGATAAGCGACGTATTCCTCAGGCGTCGTGGGCCTTTCTGACCTCGAAAATTTCCATGATGCGGCAGCCGCGATGTGGGCCGTCGACGACGAAGGTCCATTTGCCTTCGGTGAAGGTGTCGCACATCTTCACGCCTTTCACGAGAATCCAGTGGCCTTCCTTGCCCTTGTGAATTGCGAGGATGTAATAAGCCCAGGCGTTGCGCGGCTTCTGCATCCAGGTCCAGACCGTTGGACGTTCCTTGCGCGCGCGATGCAGATGCGTTTCCTTCAGCTCCATGCGGTAGCCGAAGTAGGCGAGAGCCGCCTCGACCTCATCGGCATACGTGCCGCGCACGACGGGCTTGCGGTGTGGCGGCAGTTCGCGGCCTTCGCGGATCACGTCCTCGATTTTCGATATGCCGTAGCCGGTGATGGCTGAAAGCACGTACGGTCCACAGAATGCGACGCGGCCGGTGTCGTTATTGGCGCCGTCCAGGCTCGAAGCCCGACGGCCGCTTGAAAGAAAGTCGGTCATGTCGCAGATGCCCTATACAAGTGTACTCGGCGATGCTCGGGCGATACGGTTAAGCAAAAGTTAACGCGAGGTTTCTGCCGCTAATGGGTGAGCGTGTGAATGTTTCGTTTTTCCAGGAGTTGATGAATTCGATCGCCGAGCAGAGTCGGGCATTGCTGCCCAAGTCGCTGTTTGGACCGGCAGGCGGCGACTCGATTGTGGTTCTGGCGCGCGCACTGATGTCCGGGCGCGGAGAGGCCTCGGGCGTCGCGATTGCGCGTCAGCTTTTGCTACAACTCAAGAAAGCTCCGAGCGACGAGCGTCTGCAGTTCTATCGTTTTCTTGCTGATGAATTGCAGCCCGATGCGGCTGTCGTGGCGGATGCGGCACGTGCGTATCTCGATACGCCGTCCGACAAGACATTGGTGCGGCTGCAGGCTGCCATTTACAGCCCGCGCATGGAGTTTTTCCGGCGCTTGAACCTTGCACCCGGCGCAACCGGCGAGATCGTGGCGCTGAGGGCCGATCTGGTTCGTCATCTCAAATCGGACGACGCCTTGGCGGCCGTCGATCGCGATCTGCAGCGGCTTTTGACGTCGTGGTTCAATCGCGGTTTTCTCGTTCTCCGGCGCATCGACTGGCAGACGCCTGCTGCGATCCTTGAAAAAATCATCGCTTACGAGGCGGTGCATGAAATCCGCGGCTGGGACGATCTGCGCCGCCGGCTCGATCCGAAAGATCGCAGGTGCTTTGCATTTTTTCACCCGGCGCTCATCGACGAGCCGCTGATCTTTGTCGAGGTCGCGTTGACGCGGGACATTCCCGATACGATTGCGGAGGTGCTCGACGCCCATCGCGATGATGACGATGCGCCGCCGACGACGGCCGTGTTCTATTCCATTTCAAATTGCCAGGAGGGGCTCAAAGGGATTTCCTTCGGCAACTTCCTGCTGAAGCAAGTGGTCGAAGATCTTGTGCGTGATACGCCAAGTCTCAAAACGTTCGTGACCCTGTCACCCGTTCCGTCGTTTGCGCGATGGCTCGATGGCGTGCAGGCCGACGCAAACAGCGGATTGAGCCAAGAGGAACGGCAAGCGTTGGCGCGATTGCGCGATCCTCGATGGGTGGATGATGTTGCCAGGGCCGCAACGGGCAGCGATGAGATCAAGCCCGTTTTGCTGGCGCTGGCGGCGCAGTATTTTCTGGCGGCGCGTTCTGCGGACGACCGGCCGGTCGATCCTGTCGCGCGCTTCCATCTCGGCAACGGCGCGCGGCTCGAGCGCCTGAACTGGCTCGCGGATATTTCCGAACGAGGTCTGCGCGAAGCTCATGGGCTGATGGTCAACTATCGCTATGACCTGTCGGAGATCGAACGCAACCACGAAGCCTATGCGCAGGACGGAACGGTTGCCGCCTCGCGTGGCGTGCGAGCTTATCTCAAAGCCGGGGGCGGGACAGTGAAAAGCCTTGCTGGCGTTCCCGAACTTCTTGCGCTGCCGAGCGCGTCGAAGACGAAAAAAGCCCGATCTGCCGGCCCCGATCGGTCAAAAGCGAGGGACGACGGCTAGGCGCAGGAAATTCTTGTCTTGGCTATTTCTCCGTGCAGTATGAGGCGGCGTTGCGGCGTCCGTGCGGTATCGGCGTGCTGATTGAACCGGAACGCTTACGTCACATCATAGGGCCGCCATGCGCTACGACCAGAATGACCGTGAAAGCTCGAATGTAGAAGATCGTCGCGGACAAGGTGGCGGTGGATTCCAATTCCCGCGCGGCGGTGGCGGATTCCAAATTCCGATCGGAGGTCGTGGCGGCTTCAGCATCACAACGCTTCTGATCATCGGTGGTATTATGATGCTCATGGGCATCAACCCCCTCGATGTGTTGTTCGGTTCTGGCGGACGGATCAACATGCCTGAGATGCCGCATTCGGAGCGCCCGGTCGATCGATCGCCATCCGAGATTCCAGGGTTGCCAGGCTCACAGCGAACGCAGACAGCCGGCGCGGACGATGAGAAGGCCTTTATCAGCAAAGTGCTCGCCGACACGGAAGATGTTTGGACGAACGTCTTCAAGAGCTTTGGCAGGAATTATCCGGATCCGACACTCGTTATCTATTCGGGCATCACGCGCACCGCTTGCGGCGCTGGGCAGGCGGCAATGGGTCCCTTCTATTGTCCGCTCGACCAGAAAGTTTATGTCGATCTCGCGTTTTATGACGAGTTGAAGCGCAGGTTCAACGTCAGCGGTGACTTCGCGCAGGCTTACGTGATCGCGCATGAAGTCGGGCACCACGTCCAAAAGCAGCTCGGCATTCTCGATAAGGTGCAGGAACTGAAAAACCGGGCGGGCGACGAGGCCACGGCTAATCAAATTCAGGTTCGCACCGAACTTCAGGCGGATTGCCTCGCAGGCGTCTGGGCCAATCTCAACGATCAGATGAAAAAGCGTCTGCAGCCCGGCGACATCGAGGAAGCTTTGAACGCCGCATCTCAGATCGGCGACGACATGATTCAGAAAAGGACGATGGGGCGCATCGTTCCGGATGCGTTTACGCACGGCACGGCGGCGCAGCGCGTGCATTGGTTCAAGGCCGGATTTGAATCGGGCCGCATGGACGCGTGCGATACGTTCAACACGTCGAGCCCGTGAGAAATTTTTACAGAAAAAACGCCAGCCACTGAGATGTGGACTGGCGTTTTTCTTATTCCACGCGTTCTTATGTTGTGCTCCAGCGCGGCCTCGAACGCTCCTTGGTCCTTGGGCCGTCCTTACAGAGCATTACCTGTAAAGTCGCCAACCTTGCACTGGACGGCTTGGGCTTGCAGGTCTTGGCAAAGCTTGATCGCCTCAGCCTTCGTTCTCACCGGCCCCGCGATGAGGTTGAAGGTCGGATGCGAGTCGTCGCCGTTCGTCGTGTAGCGTGCCTTGAGGCGTCTTAGCTTATCGTGATGCTGGTTGGCGAGTTGCGACCAGTTCGAGCGCAAACCCTCGATCGACGTCGCCGATGCGAGTTGAAGTCCGATCGGCCTCTGTTCACGTTTGACGACCGCAGGTCCGAAGTTGATGACGGAACTTGTCGCCTTTTCCTTCTTGTGCGCGGGCGGATGTTTGTCGACGCTGCCGGTCACGATTTTCGACTTGTCCGAGGCAGCGTTGATGATCTTCGGAGAAGGCGAAGCCTGGCGGTCACTGGCGTCCGCCTCGGCAGAAGCGTCGGGCTCCGCAGATGCGACGGCATTCGGGTTCGCCGAGGCGGCAGAGGCGACCGGCGTTTCGGCCAAACGGAACTTGTCCTCCAGCGCGGTCAAACGGTCGCCGAGTTCCTTCGTCTGATCGTTTTGGGCGGTGGCGTCGGACTTGATGCTTGAAACATCGAGTTCCAGCTGCGCCATCGACGACTTGATACCGTCCACGCTGGCGGTGAGTCCCATCATGGCGGCCTGTGTTTCGGCGCGTTGAGCATCGTGCAGTGCCGGCGTTAAATCTCCGAGCCACTGCGGTTCGAAAATGGCGACGCCGAGATATCCGAGGCTGAGGGTACCAAGCATCGACCACAGGACGGCGTAGGACGAGAAAGCCGCTTTCTTAGCTTCCGGTCTGTCAATGGCGGGCTTAGTCATGAGGTGTGATGTCCTGAACTTGACGTAGGGTGATGGCGGCTAGTGGGCCGATTTTCCGAATCATTTTCGCTGCATCGGGAAGATTGGGAGGCGTGGCAGTTCTCCGCAATGGCGCAAAGGGCAGTGTGGCCGCGAAGTTGTGGATGGTTGCAATCGTGCCTTGTGACGATGCCATCTATAGGAAATTTTTGAGCAAAATGGCTTTTGCGCGGGCGTGCGAAAGGACTTTTCCAGCGACGAACTTTTCGCTTGCCGTGATGGCTTGCGGCCTGGGGATGGCGGACGCTATGGCTTGCGCTTCCTGGCGCATCTTACGTCCCGGCAACATCGCTGTTCATTGCATTACAGGGTAACTCATGACCGCATCGTCCCCGCTGTTTGTCGTTCTCGCTGCCGGCAAGGGAACGCGGATGAAGTCCGAAATGCCGAAAGTACTGCATCGGATCGCGGGGCAGTCGATGCTGGCGCATGTGCTCTCTACGGCTTCCAAGATCCGAAGTGCGATGGCTGTCGTCGTCGGACCGGGCATGGACGCCGTGGCGAGCGAAGCGCAGAGGATCATTCCTGCGGCGCACGTTTTTGTGCAGCAAGAGCAACGCGGCACGGCCGACGCAGTGCTGGCGGCGCGACCCGCACTTGACGCGCATCGTGGCGACATCATCGTGCTCTATGCCGATACGCCGCTTATCCGGTCCGAGACGCTGCTTCAGATGCAAGCGGCTCTTGATGCGGGCGCAAATATTGCCGTGCTCGGATTCAGGCCCAAAGATCCAGCAGGCTATGGACGTTTGCTCACCGATCATCGTGGTGGACTGGTCGCCATCCGTGAAGACAAGGACGCGACCGATGCCGAGCGCCGTGTCGGTCTCTGCAACTCAGGCGTTATGGCATTCCGAGTTCCGAACATCACGGATTTGCTGTCGCGCATCGGCAGCGCCAATGCCAAGCGCGAATTTTATCTCACCGACGCAATAGAACTTGCAATCCGTGACGGTCTGCGGGCGGCAGTCGTGGAGTGCGACGAAGACGAAGTTCTCGGTGTCAATGCGCGCGATCAATTGGCAGCCGCCGAAGCGATCTGGCAATCACGCGCGCGCTCGGCGCTGATGCGAAACGGCGTGACCATGATCGCACCTGAAACGGTGTGGCTGAGTTTCGATACTGAGATTGCCGCCGACGTCATTATCGAACCGCATGTCGTGTTCGGGCTCGGTGTGGCCGTCGAGGAAGGCGCCAAGATTCTCGGCTTCTGCCATCTGGAAGGCGCTGTGATCGGAAAGGGTGCGCGCATCGGTCCTTTCGCACGATTCCGTCCCGGCGCGCGACTGGGGCCCGATGTGCATATCGGCAACTTCGTCGAGGTGAAGAACACGACGCTTGGTCCGGGTGCGAAGGCCAATCATCTGGCGTATCTTGGCGACGGCATCGTCGGCGCCAAAGCCAACGTCGGCGCTGGCACGATCTTTTGCAATTACGACGGCTTCAACAAGCACAAGACGGTCATCGGCGACGGGGCCTTCATCGGTTCGAATACGTCGCTGGTCGCGCCGGTATCGGTTGGGGCGGATGCCTACATCGGCTCAGGCAGCGTCATCACCAAAAACGTCAGCCCCGGAGCGCTGGCGCTCGAACGGGCGACGCAGGAGGAACGTCCGGGCTGGGCGGAGAAATTCCGCACGATGATGGCCCGCAGGAAGGCGCAACGATAAAATGTTTCGTTAAGGATGCCGGTAAGTTGCGGCAGGATCTTGCGACTTCAAGTGCACGCGTTAATCTGAAACATTCTGTGATTTGAGAAGATGCTAAACGGCCTCCATCGTGACAGTGGGGGCGAGTCAGGCAGGGGACATCTGATGTGCGGGATCGTTGGTATTCTTGGAAAATCGGCCGTATCCAACGATTTGGTCGATGCGCTGCGGCGGCTGGAATATCGCGGCTACGATTCCGCCGGGGTGGCGACGGTCGAAGAGGGATCGCTGGCCCGCCGCCGGGCCGAAGGCAAATTGCGCAATCTGGAGCGGCGGCTTCTCGATGAGCCCTTGGCCGGCCGCACGGGCATCGGCCATACGCGCTGGGCGACGCACGGCCGTCCGACGGAGCGCAATGCGCATCCGCATATGACCGCCAAGGTGTCGGTCGTCCACAATGGCATTATCGAAAATTTCCGGGAGCTTCGCGCCAAGCTTGAGGCCAAGGGGCGTCGCTTCGAAACCGACACCGACACCGAGGCCGTCGTACACCTCATCAGCGAGGAACTGGAGCAGGGATCCGATCCGATCGCGGCTGTGCACAAGGCTTTGAACCAACTGCAGGGCGCATTTGCGCTCGGGATTATCTTCGCTGGCCAGGACGATCTGATGATTGCCGCCAGGAAGGGATCGCCTCTGGCGATCGGTCACGGCTCCGGCGAGATGTACCTTGGTTCGGACGCCATTGCGCTAGCGCCGTTCACCGATGCCATCACCTATCTGGAAGAGGGCGACTGGGCGGTTCTTCGCCGTTCGGGCGCCGAGATTTATGATCGCGACGGCGCACGCGTCGAACGGCCGATCGTCAAGGCTGTGGCAAGCTCGCTGCTGGTTGATAAAGGCAACTACCGCCACTTCATGGCGAAAGAAATCCACGAGCAGCCCGAGGTGATCTCGCATACGCTGGCGAATTATCTCGACATGGCATCGGGCCGCGTGAACTTCCCCGATCTCGGCATCGATCTGGCGCAGATCAGCCGTGTGACCATATCGGCGTGCGGTACCGCTTATTATGCGGGGTTGGTCGCCAAGTACTGGATCGAACACTTTGCGCGCCTGCCTGTCGATATCGATGTCGCATCGGAGATGCGCTATCGGGAAGCACCGCTTCCCGAAAACGGCTTGGCGATCTTTGTCTCACAATCCGGTGAAACCGCCGATACGCTCGCAACGCTGCGGTATTGCAAGGCGAATAGCCAGCGCATTGCGTCGATCGTCAACGTCCGGACCTCGACAATCGCGCGGGAATCTGACGCCGCCCTGCCGACACTCGCCGGGCCGGAAATCGGCGTCGCCTCAACGAAGGCATTTACCTGTCAGTTGTCGGTGCTTGCTTGCTTGGCCATCGCCCTTGCCAAGGCGCGTAATGCGATATCGGCCGAGGAAGAATCGGCTTTGGTCAAGGCGTTGACCGAGGTTCCGAGACACGTGGCGTCGATCCTGCGGCAAGACGAGATCTATCTGTCGGTCGCGCAGGATCTCGCGAAGGCGCGGGACGTTCTCTATCTGGGCCGCGGTTCGAGCTTCCCGATTGCGCTCGAAGGCGCCCTGAAGCTCAAGGAAATTTCCTATATTCACGCTGAAGGCTACGCGGCCGGCGAACTGAAGCACGGGCCAATCGCCCTGATCGACGAAAGCGTCCCGGTCATCGTCGTCGCGCCGGAAGACGAGCTATTCGAGAAAACAGTTTCGAATTTACAGGAAGTTGCGGCGCGCGGCGGCCAGATCATCCTGCTGTCCGACGCCGATCCCGAGAAAGTCGGCTGCAACCCAGCGGTGCACATTCCGATGCCGAAGGTTGACCCGTTCATCACGCCGTTGCTTTATGCAGTACCGATTCAACTCATCGCCTATCAAACGGCGGTGCAGATCGGCACCGACGTCGACCAGCCGCGTAACCTGGCGAAATCGGTCACAGTTGAATGATGGGGGAAACCGACGGCGCGCTAAGGCCCTGAAATTGCCCAGTTCGGCTGCTTGCTCTATGGGGAGAGGAGGTTGCGCGCCTAACGACGTGGCCACGGGGGAAATCGCATATGACGCAATTCCGGAAACTCGCGCGCGGCTCGACGCTCGCCGGTACCGCGGTATGCGCGTTTACGGCGGCGTGGACCGGCATGTCTTGCGTTGGCAATGCCAAGGATACGAAGGCCGCAACGCAGCAGACAGCGCAAAGTGAAAAAGATTCCAAACAGGCTGAGGCGCGCAAGGCCTATGACGCCGGCCTCAAAGCGTTTGCCAATGGCCGCTATCAGCCCGCGGTCGATCAGCTTTCGGCGGCGTTGAAATCAGGCGGGTTGTCATCGACTGAGATGGCCAAAGCGCTTTATACGCGCGGGGTCGCGTACAAGCGGCTGAAACAACCAGGCTTGGCGATCTCCGACCTGACGAGCGCGCTTTGGCTTAAAAACGGTCTCAGCGAAGGCGATCGGCAAAAAGCTACGGCCGAGCGCGCTGAGGCCTATCAAACGGCAGGCATTCAGGACACCGGGAAAGGTCCGGAACGGGTTATTGCCGCCGCCCCCGCCGCCGCAAGTTCAGGCGCCAACGCAAGCTCGGCTGGTTTGTCGGCGGCTGCAATTGCGCAAGCCGCGGCACAGAATTCAAATACCCCGAACGCCACGCCCGGTTCGGCTGCAACGCGCCAAGACAGTAGCAGTCCGGCGGCACAGGAAGCAGCGCGCGCGCGGGCATCCTATGCGCCGGTCGATTCTCTCGCCGGGTCGACGGTCACCACCGGTGGCGCCAAAACGGCTTCGTCCTCCGCAGCACCTGGAACCTCATTCGGATCGGGCGTAACCGGCTTCTTTTCCAATTTGTTTGGTGGATCGTCATCGGTCTCGTCACCTGAGGCTCATGCAAGTGTAACGACCGCTTCGACGTCGCCGGCCGTCTCCGAAACGTCAAGCTGGAGCAGTGCAACGGTCGTCAACGAGGGGCACGCGGCGAGTCAGATGAGCCACGTAACCGCGCATGAAACGAAGCCTAGGGCGCACGTTACGAAGGGCAAATACAAGGTGCATATTGCGGCCTTGCGATCGGAGGCCGAGGCCGATGCCTTGGCGCAAAAGATCGTGGCACAGCATAGCGCCGACCTCGACAATCATGTGCCGACGGTCGATAAGGCCGTCATCGGCAGCATGGGCACATTCTATCGGGTCCGCATCGGAGGCTATGCTTCGCGGGACGAGCCGAGCGGGCTTTGCAAGAAGCTCAGGACCAGTGGCCTAGATTGTCTCGTCGTGACAAACTAAGGGTGCCCGGTCTCCATCGGGTCTTGGCCTGAGTAGGAGAATATGAGCGGACCCCAGTCTCCACCCGACCCGGATCATGATCCACGGCGGCGAGCGGATGCCCGCGCGCGCGACGCGGCGCAACTGACCGAAGGCTTGAAGCGTCTGGCGAGCAGCAGCGACAGCAGAACCGGCTGGCGGCTGGGATCGCGGTTTCGCAACGCCTTTTTCACTGGACTGGTGATCGTCGGTCCGGTGACGATTACCCTCTGGATCATGTGGGGCGTCATCCACTGGATCGACGCGTGGATCAAGCCGCTTCTTCCGACGACATTCAACCCCGATACCTATCTTCCCTTCCCGTTGCCGGGCCTCGGTCTCGTCGTCGCGATCATCGGTCTGACGATTATCGGAGCGCTCGCCGCAAACCTGTTGGGGCGAACGCTGGTCTCGTCGGGAGAATTGATGCTGTCACGCACGCCCATCGTGCGCAATGTTTACGGAGCGCTGAAGCAGATATTCGAAAGCGTGATTTCGACCACGGGACCGAACCAAAGCTTTCAAAAAGTCGGCATGATCGAATTTCCGTCGAAGGAAATTTGGAGCCTCGTTTTCGTTACCGGCGAGACGACCGGCGAAATCAAGGACGTGGCCCCGGGTGGAGAAAGCGATCTGCTGACGGTCTTTATGCCGACCGGCATCGTGCCGCCGACAGGATTCATCTGTTTCGTACCGCGTTCGAACGTGGTGTTCCTCTCAATGACTGTCGAGGAAGCCGCGAAAATCGTTCTGTCCGGCGGCATCGTCATGCCGGGTGTCGATGATAAATCGAGGCGGATTGGCCTTGTGACTCAGCCGGGTGCCGGCTTTCCGTTGAGCGGCGGCAAGTCGAACGGTTAGGCCGCCCTGAAGAGGCGGACAGCTTCGTCGCATTCGAATACGTAAAGCAATGTGCGCAGGGCTTTGCCCCTCGACGAATTGAGGCTCGGATCCCGCGACAGGATCAGCGTGGCGTCGTCGCGGGCTGCGGAAAGCAGCATTTCATAGCCCGGAACCTCGGCGACGCGAAAGCCGGGCGTGCCGCTTTGGCGGGCGCCAAGAATTTCGCCACCGCCGCGAAGCTCCAGATCTTTCTCGGCGATCAGAAACCCGTCCTCGGTTTTTTCCATGATGGCGATGCGTTCGCCGGCCGTCTCTCCGAGCGGCGCCTTGAAGAGCAGCATGCAGAAAGATTCACGCGTGCCTCTGCCGACGCGGCCGCGAAGCTGATGCAATTGTGCGAGGCCGAAGCGTTCGGCATGTTCGATGACCATGATGTTGGCGTTCGGAACGTTGACGCCGACTTCGATGACGGTCGTGGCGACGAGGATTTTGATCCGCCCTTCCGAGAAGGCGGCCATCGTCTCGTCTTTCTCCTTGCCGGTGAGCGCGCCGTGCAGGAGACCGACACTGTCTCCAAAGGTCTGGCGCAGATGTGCGAAGCGTTCCTCGGCGGCGGCGAGGTCCGTCAGCTCGGAGCTTTCGATCAGTGGGCACACCCAGTAAACCTGCGCGCCTTCATCGAGCTGAACGCGAATGCGGTCGATCAGACGTTCGAGCTTCTCGAGCGGTACGGCTTTCGTGGTGATCGGTTTGCGCCCCGCCGGTTTTTCCGTCAGCTTGGAGACGTCGAGATCGCCATAGTGCGTCATCAGCAGCGTGCGCGGGATCGGCGTCGCCGTCATCACCAGAACATTCGTGTCATTATTCGCGCCCTTGGCTTGGAGTGCCAGACGCTGATGCACGCCGAAACGGTGCTGCTCGTCGATGATGGCGACCGCGAGGTCCTTGAATTGCACGTCGCTTTGAAAGAGCGCGTGTGTTCCGATCAAAATATCGATTTCGCCGGTGGCGAGGCGTTCGAGAACGTTGTCGCGCGCCTTGCCTTTTTCGCGGCCCGTCAGCAGGGCGAGACGTAGTCCGGCGGCATCAGCGAGCGGTGCAATGGTTTCGGCGTGCTGGCGCGCCAGCACCTCGGTCGGCGCCATCAGCGCAGCTTGCGCTCCTTCCTCGACGGCGACGGCCATCGTCATCAGCGCCACCACGGTCTTGCCCGAGCCGACATCACCTTGCAGCAAGCGCAGCATCCGGTGGGATGCCGCGAGATCGGCAGTGATTTCATCGAGCGCCGAATGCTGCGACGCGGTCAGCTTGAAAGGGAGCGCATCCGCAATTTTGGCGCGCAGGTACCCGTTGCCTGAAAGGCGACGGCCGCGTTCGGTTTTCATATTTTGACGAACGAGGGCGAATGCGAGTTGCCCGGCGAGCAGCTCATCGTAGGCGAGGCGTTGCCACGGCCCCGAGCCGTTTGAAACGTCCGGTGCGTCGGCGGGTCGATGAATTCGGGTCAGGGCCTCCTTGAATGTCGGCCAGCCGCGCGCTTCCAGCCAGCGCTCCTCTTGCCACTCATCGAGGTTGGGAACGCGGTCGAGCGCCTGTCGCGCAGCCTTGACCATGATCTTCCCGGAGAGGCCAGCAGTGAGCGGATACACCGGTTCGAGCATCGGCAATTCATGGCGTGCTTCAGGCGAAACGATGTAGTCGGGATGCGCCATCTGCAGGGCTTCGCCATAGCGTTCGATGCGCCCCGAGACGAAGCGCACTTCGCCGACCGGCAGCTGCTTTTCGATGAATTTGTGCTCGGCGTGGAAAAAGACGAGATCGATGCGCCCGGTGTCGTCCTCGCATGTGACTTTGTAAGGCGCTTTCTTGTTGCCGCGCGGGGACGGCTTATGCTTCAGGACGCGAAGCTCCAGTGTTACGATCGAGCCGGGGACGGCAGAGGCCAGTTGCGGTTCCGCGCGGCGATCGATGACGCCCGTCGGCATATGCCATAGCAGATCGACGACGCGCGGTTCGGTAACGCCCGGCGGCAAGGTCAGGCATTTTTTCAAAAGCAGCAGCAGCCGAGGGCCGATGCCGGAAATGTTTTGCGCCGACGCAAAAAGCGGATTGAGGAACGAGGGGCGCATTGTCTTAATCGGTCTGGAGTTCAGGAAAAGGTCCAGGCACGTATAACCCAGTGACGGGTTACGGTTGCAGGAAGGTGTTCCGAGCAAGGTCGCGGCAATAAGCACCGCTCTCTGCGCTAGGCGTGGAGGGCGGCGGGCGCTATAGGAACCCTTCGCACGGATGTCGCACCGTGACGGCTGACCGACGGCCAGTCAAGCCGCGACGGGCCAATATTCTATTCGCCATGCAACCCGGGCTCACAATGACGGACGAACTCGATACGCGGCGGCGGCGCGCCTCATATCGTGCGCATCATCGCGGCACGAAGGAGATGGACCTGCTGATCGGCCGTTACGCGGATGCGCGGCTCGCAAGTTTCTCGGCGGACGAGCTATCGCACTTCGAGGCTTTCTTGAGCCTGCCGGATCCGATGCTGCAGGCGTGGGTTTTTTCAGGGACGGGCGTGGGTGACGATTTTGCCGGGCTGCTCGCCGATATTCGCGTTTTTCACCGCCTAGCGGAAAGGGCAACTTGATAATCTGGCATGGCGGATAAACCTCATACTCCCAGCGTTGTCTTTTCCGGCGTTCCCGAAGGGTTCGACGGCCGCGTTATTGCGGACATTACACGCGCCGCACATGGCGGCGATCAGCCCGGCCTTCATCTGCACGTTGCCCGTGATGATCGCCGGCTCGAAGAGATGCAAGCGGCGGTTACTTTCTTCGCACCCGACGTCGCCATCGTCCCGTTCCCGTCGTGGGACACCGTTCCTTACGATCGCACCGGGCCCAATGCTGAGATCGTCTCCCGCCGCATTACGACGCTTGGGCGTCTGGCGATCGGCGGACGAAAAAAGCCGACGCTTGTACTGACGACTGTCAATTCTATTCTGCAGCGCGTGCCGCCGAGGAGCTTCATCCGGGGCGCCGTAAAGACGATTGCGCCGGGGCAGCGGATCGATCCAGCCGAGCTGATTAAACGGCTCGAATCCTATGGCTACGATCGGTCGAGCACTGTAATGGAGCCGGGCGAATATGCGCAACGTGGCGGCATTCTCGATCTTTATCCGCCGGGCCGCAGCAATCCGATCCGCCTCGATTTCTTTGGCGATCAGCTGGAGAGCGTCAAGTCGTTCGATGCCGAAACGCAGCGTTCGCTGAAACCGGTCGCGAAGTTTTCTTTGATGCCGGTCAGCGAGGTTGCATTCGGGAGCGCCGCGACAGCGCTTTTTCGAACGCGTTACGTTGCGCTCTTCGGCGGCAACACAGGTGATGATCCGCTTTATGAAGCGGTCAGCAGCGGGCGGCGGTATCAAGGCCAGGAGCACTGGCTGCCGTTCTTCCATCCGTCTCTCGAAACGCTTTTCGATTATCTGCCCGGTGTCGGCGTCAGCTTCGACCATATGGCCGATGAAGCTATCCAAAAGCGCTTCGAACAAATCCGCGAGCATTACGAAGCGCGCGTCGACTCTCTCGAAGGCCAGCGTTTCGGTGCGCCGCCGTACAAGCCGGTGCCGCCGGATCAGATGTTTCTCGACGGCAAGGATTGGGGCGCGGCGCTTAGCACGCGCACCATTTCGCGCCTGACGCCGTTTGACGATCCGGGAACGACGAACGTCTACGCCATGCGAGGACGGCGTGGCCGCACGTTCGCAGCGGAGCGCGCCGATCCCGATAACAATGTGTTCGATGCCGTCGTCGGCCATATCCGGCGCATCCATGCCGATACCCGGCGCGTTGTGATGGCGTCGTGGACTCCCGGCGCCCGCGAACGCCTGATTACGCTGTTGACCGATCACGGCCTGAAGGACATCCATAAGGTCGATAGTTTCTCGGAAGTGCTGGCGCTGCCGGCGAATGCAACGGCGTTCGCGGTCTTCGGCATCGAGGAAGGGTTCGAGACGCCGGACTTCGCGGTCATCGCGGAGCAGGACGTATTGGGCGATCGCCTCGTGCGCCAGCGCCGCCGGGCGCGCAAGGCCGCTGACGTTCTGACCGAAGCGACGAGCCTGTCGGTCGGCGATCTTGTCGTGCACAGCGATCACGGTATCGGCCGTTTCGCCGGTCTGCAGACGATCACGGCGCTCGGTGCTCCGCACGATTGCCTCGAACTGCACTATGCGGGCGGCGACAAGCTGTTTCTGCCGGTCGAGAACATCGAGCTATTGTCGCGTTACGGCGCGGATGAGAGCGATGCGCAACTCGATCGCCTTGGCGGCGTCGCATGGCAAACGCGCAAGGCGCGGTTGAAAAAGCGCCTGCGTGAGATCGCCAACGAATTGATCAAGATCGCTGCACTCCGCGCCATGCGCGAGGCGCCGGTAATGGTCGCACCGACGGGTGCCTACGATGAATTCGTGGCGCGCTTCCCGTACGAGGAAACTGAAGACCAGGCCGCAAGCATCGACGCCGTTCTCGGTGATCTCGCGTCGGGCAAGCCAATGGACCGCCTCGTTTGCGGCGACGTCGGCTTCGGCAAGACGGAAGTGGCGCTCAGGGCGGCGTTCGTGGCGGCGATGAATGGCGCTCAGGTTGCCGTCGTCGTGCCGACGACGTTGCTGGCGCGGCAGCATTTCCGCACGTTCTCGGAACGCTTCAAGGGATTGCCGGTGCGCATCGCGCAGGCTTCGCGCATGGTTGGCGCCAAAGGTCTTGCCGAAGTTAAGGCTGGGCTCAAGTCGGGCGACATCGACATTGTCGTCGGCACGCACGCGCTTCTCGGCAAGTCGATCGAATTTCAGCGGCTCGGCTTGCTGATCATCGACGAGGAACAGCACTTCGGCGTCAATCACAAGGAACGCCTGAAAAAAATGCGCGAGGACGTGCACGTGCTGACGTTGTCGGCAACGCCGATCCCGCGCACGCTGCAGTTGGCGCTGACCGGGGTACGTGAGCTGTCGCTCATCACGACGCCGCCGGTCGATCGCATGGCGGTCAGGACATTCATCTCGCCCTTCGATCCGGTCATCCTGAAGGAAGCCCTGCGTCGCGAGCGGTTCCGTGGCGGCCAGACGTATTATGTGGCGCCGCGCATATCCGACCTCGACGATATTGCGGAGTTTCTGCGCGAAACGGTGCCGGATCTGGCCTTCGCACGGGCGACCGGACAATTGTCAGCGACCGAGCTCGAGGACGTGATGACGGCGTTCTACGAGGGCAAATACGATATTCTGCTGTCGACGGCGATCGTCGAGTCCGGTCTTGATGTTCCGAATGCGAACACGCTCATCGTGCATCGTTCGGACATGTTCGGTCTGGCGCAGCTCTATCAGTTGCGCGGGCGCGTCGGACGCTCGAAGACACGTGCCTACGCCTACATCACGACGCCCCCGGGGAAGTCGCTGACCGAGGGCGCGGAAAAGCGTCTGAAGGTTTTGCAATCGCTCGACACGCTCGGCGCCGGCTTCTCGCTTGCGTC
>Ga0182744_1002236_pt1 | contig 16082 bp, 13 predicted proteins | sample eDN3rd30CKraftMG_FD_128525 | JGI IMG/M metagenome (GOLD analysis project Ga0182744, IMG submission 128525) | Enriched Miracle-Growth compost microbial communities from Emeryville, California, USA - eDNA 3rd pass 30_C Kraft MG (version 2) (version 2) ...
GGTCTCGGGGGACGGCGCCTGGCGGAGCACGGGGCACGACTACGACGGTGACGGTGACCTGGTGGTGCCCGCGCTCCCGAAGGGGGTCACGTTCACCAACATCCGGCTCGTGTCGCGGGGGAGCCTGTTCTTCCGCAGCGACGGCAAGGTGGTCGCCAACGGCACGCTCAAGGCGCAGGGATTCAACGAGCGCGTGCCCGCCCTGCCCTCGGGCGTGAGGTATGTCGACGGATTCGCTACGAATGACGTCCGGAGCGCTGAGCTCTCCTTTCTGCTCCTGCGTTCCGACGGTGAGCTGGTCAGATATAACAACACGCCCTCGGATTACTCGCTGCGTGAACTGTCCGGGAGTGTGCGGTACGCACGGTTCGGAAACCGGTGGGAGTTGCGGTTCTTGTCGGACGGGCGGGTGGAGTACGTGTATTGGACGATGCCGTCTGAGCCGGAGGCGGGGGACGAGCCGACGTTGCACCGGGTGGTGACGAGGCGCAGCGACTATGTGGGTGGTGTCTATGGTGCGGGGTATGTGATCTTGCTGCGTGCTGATGGTAGGGCGGTCTCGCGTGTGTGGGACGAGTGCGCTATGACGGACGAGGGGAACGTGTGCTTCGCGGGTCGCAAGCCGACTGGTTCGGTGGTCCCGAAGCTGCCCAAGGGTGTGCGGTACACCCAGGTCACCGGGGACGGGCAGGGGTATGTGGTGTATGTGCGCTCGGACGGCAAGGTCGTGACCTCGGGGCGCATGACCTCCGCCTCGACGGTGGCTCGTCCGAAGATCCCTTCCCTGCCGCGCGGGGTGAGGTACCTGCGCGCCTCGGTCGGCTCGATACACCTCGCGCTGGTGCGCTCGGACGGACGGGTCGTCCTGGTCGGTTCTCACAAGAGCCGCACGAAGTACGGGCAGCTGATCGAGAAGATCTGGAAGGTCCCGGTGTTGAAGAAGGACCACCGGTTCGTGGACGTGGTGGCCGGGGACTCGGGGACGTTCTTCCAGTCCGAGGCGATCCCTCGTGGTGTCAGGGTCGCCACGCAGATCACCAAGGTTCGGGTCACGTCGAAGAAGGCCCGGCGGGCGACGGTCGTGGTGACGTTGTCCTCGGTGGCGAAGGTCAAGGGCGGCAAGGTCCGGGTCACCTACAAGGGCAAGACCATCGGGCGCGCGACCGTGAAGAAAGGCCACACCGTGAAGGTCGCCATCTCCACCGCCCGGCTCGCCAGGGCCAAGAAGAACACCATCAAGGTCAAGTACCTGGGCAAGCACCACGCCAAGGCCAGCTACACCACCGCCCGCACCCTCACACCGTGAACCACGGGGCAACATCTAGAATCAGCGCATGGCACCCAAGAAGTCCTTCTATCTCACTACGCCGATCTACTACGTGAACGACGCCCCGCACATCGGGCACGCGTACACGACGGTCGCCGCCGACGTCCTGACCCGCTGGCACCGTCAGCGCCAGGAGGACGTGTGGTTCCTCACCGGGACCGACGAGCACGGGCAGAAGGTCATGCAGGCCGCCGAGAAGAACGGGCTGACCCCGCAGGCGTGGGCCGACAAGCTCGTCGCCGAGCACTGGCTGCCGGTCCTCAAGACCCTCGACGTGCGCAACGACGACTTCATCCGCACCACCCAGCCCCGCCACACCGAGGCCGTGCAGCGCTTCATCAGCAAGCTCTACGAGGCCGGCGAGATCTACTCGGGCTCCTACGAGGGCTACTACTCGGTGCGCGACGAGGAGTTCGTCCCGTCCAACGAGATCGTCGACGGCACGGGCGACAACGAGGGCAAGAAGGTCTCCTCGCGCACCGGCCAGGTGGTCGAGTGGCTGTCCGAGCAGAACTACTTCTTCCGGCTCAGCGCCTACCAGGACCGCCTCCTGGAGCTCTACGAGTCCAACCCCGACTTCATCCAGCCGGCGAGCGCGCGCAACGAGGTGCTGTCCTTCGTGCGCGGGGGGCTGCAGGACCTGTCGATCTCGCGCAACACCTTCGACTGGGGCATCCCGCTCCCGTGGGAGCCGAGCCACGTGCTGTACGTGTGGTTCGACGCGCTGCTCAACTACATGACCGCCGTCGGGCTGGAGAGCGAGGACCCGGCGGCCGCCGACACCTTCGCGCAGCGCTGGCCCGCGGACGTGCACCTGGTGGGCAAGGACATCGTCCGGTTCCACGCGGTGATCTGGCCCGCCATGCTGATGGCCGCGGGCCTCGAGGTGCCGCACCGCGTCTTCGCGCACGGCTGGCTGCTGGTGGGCGGCGAGAAGATGAGCAAGTCCAAGCTCAACGGGATCGCCCCCGAGCAGATCATCGACACCTTCGGCTCGGACGCCTTCCGCTACTACTTCATGCGGGCGGTGCAGTTCGGGCAGGACGGCTCCTTCTCGTGGGAGGACATCTCGGCGCGCTACAACGCCGAGCTGGCCAACGGCTTCGGCAACCTCGCCTCGCGCGTGGCCGCGATGGTGACCAAGTACTTCGGCGGGGAGCTGCCCGCCCCAGGCTCGCTGGGCGAGGCCGAGGACGCGCTCGAGGCCGTGGCGGCCGAGGCCGTCGCCGGTGCGCAGGCCGCCATCGACGTCGTCTCCCCGACCGAGGCGCTCGCGGCGATCTGGAGGCTCGTGGACGCGACCAACATGTACGTCACCGAGCAGGAGCCGTGGAAGGTCGCCAAGCTGCCCGGGGAGACCGCAGAGGACGGCTCCGGCGTGGCGGGAGGGCGGCTCGCGACGATCCTGGTCACCGCGGCCGAGGCGCTGCGCGCGCTCGCGATCCTGCTCAACCCGGTCACGCCGCAGGCGACCGCACGGCTCTGGGAGTCGCTCGGGGCCCAGGTGCTCGGCGAGCTCGACGCCCAGCCCGTCGAGGCGGCGGCGACCTTCGGCGCGCTGCCCGCGGGCACCCGCGTGACCAAGGGCGCCGCGCTGTTCCCGCGCATCGAGGAGCCGACCGCCGACGCCGAGAAGTAGCCGGACCGTGGCACGCCACCGCCCCAGGGACCTGTCCTGGCCGCCGGCACCGGAGCCCCTCGCGGTGCCGGTGGTCGACAACCACACGCACCTCGACACGATCCACGAGGCGCTCGCCGAGGGCGTGCCCGTGCCCACGATCGTCGAGCACCTCGAGAACGCCTGCGCCGTGGGCGTGGACCGGGTGGTGCAGATCGGCTGCGACCTTCCCTCGGCGCACGAGACCGCACGACTGGTGCGCGAGCACACGGTGACCCCGGGACGGGCGGCGATGGTGGGGGGCATCGCGCTGCACCCCAACGAGGCGCCGCTGCACGCCGGTGTGCGGGAGGTGGCGCCCGACGGGCTGGACCCGCACCCGCGCGAGCACCACGCGGTCCCGCTCGACGAGGCCGTCGCGCAGATCGCCGACCTCGCTCGTGGCAACGACCGCATCCGCGTCATCGGCGAGACCGGCCTCGACCGGTTCCGCACGGGGGAACGCGGGTATGCCGCACAGGTTGCGTCGTTCCGGGCCCACGTCGCGCTCGCCAAGGAGCTGGACCTGCCGCTGCAGATCCACGACCGTGACGCCCACCGCGAGGTGCTCGACGTCCTCGCCCGGGACGGCGCCCCGGAGCGCACGGTCTTCCACTGCTTCTCGGGCGACGCCGAGATGGCGCGGGTCTGCGCGGCGAACGGCTGGTACCTGTCGTTCGCCGGACCGGTGACGTTCCGGGCCAACGACGAGCTGCGTTCTGCTCTGAGCGAAACTCCGCGATCGCAGGTGCTCGTCGAGACCGACGCGCCGTTCCTCACGCCGCACCCGTACCGCGGTCGGCCCGCCGCGCCCTACATCGTGCCCGTCACGCTGCGGGCGATGGCCCAGGTCAGGGGAGAGGCTGTCGAGGAGCTCGCGGCGGCGGTCAGCGCCACCTCGGAGAGCCTCTACGGGCCGTGGTGAGGCGGACGGCCCGCCCCTCGTGCCCGCGGGCCGGACACTAGCCCTGGTACCAGATCGCCCCGAGGGGTCGATATCTGGGGGTGGTTTCCCGTACGGTAGTCAACGATGCCCGGCCCCGGCCGTGCTCCGGCAACCCGGGGAGGCCACCGACACCCCCGGCGCCGAGCATGCCCAGCCCGTCGAGCACAGCCCTGACCCCTAGCCAGAGGACGCACGTGGCGAACCACAAGAAGCGGGCGGTCCAGTCCCGTCAAGGACGTTGGATCGTGCGCGGCACCGTCGTCGCCGTCCTCGTCGCGGGCACCGTCGGCTTCGCGGGTCTCCACAAGACCGTCACGCTCGACGTGAACGGCACCACGGTCGCCGTCTCCACGTTCTCGGGGAACGTCGGTGACATCCTCGACCACGAGGGCGTCACCGTCGGCACCGGTGACCTGGTCATCCCCACCGTCCAGTCCTCCGTCGGCGACGGCGACGTGATCTCCGTGCGCACGAGCAGCCCGGTCACGCTCACCGTCGACGGCAAGCAGACGACCATCGCGGCCTCCGCCGCCGCGACGACGGACGCCTCGCGCGCCCTCGCGGCGTCCCGCTCCGACGCGGTCGGTCGCAGCGAGCTGACGACGTCGTCCATCACGCTCACGGTCGACGGCGAGTCCCGGACCGTCGTCACGAGCGCCACCGACGTGCGCACCGCGCTGCAGCAGATCGGCGTCGTGCTCGGCGCGGACGACGTGGTGACCCCCGGGCTCGACTCCGAGATCAGCGACGGTTCCGAGATCGTCATCGGCAAGCCTGAGACGAAGATCGTCACCGTCACCGAGACCGACAAGTTCGAGACGGTCCGCAAGAAGTCCGACTCGGTGGCCAAGGGCACGACGGTCGTCACGCAGAAGGGCTCGGACGGCGAGGCCGTCACGACCTACTCCGTCGAGACGATCAACGGCAAGGAGGTCTCACGGACCGTCGTCACGCAGTCGGTGACGACGAAGCCGACCGACCAGATCGTCATCGTCGGCACCGGGGACGCGAGCTCGGGCGGCTCGTCGGGCTCCTCGGGCACCAGCAGCAAGCCGGTCGCCGCCGGCACCGCGCGAGCGATCGCCAAGCAGATGCTGGCGGACCGCGGCTGGGGCGACGACCAGTTCGCCTGCCTCGACACCCTCTGGCAGCACGAGAGCGGCTGGCGCACGACCGCGGGCAACCAGTCCTCCGGCGCATACGGCATCCCGCAGGCGCTGCCCGGCTCGAAGATGGCCAGCGCCGGATCCGACTGGCGCACGAGCGCCGAGACCCAGATCAAGTGGGGCCTGGGCTACATCAAGGCCCGCTACAGCACCCCCTGCGGAGCCTGGGCACACTTCCAGTCCCACAACTGGTACTGATCGGGCCCGCGTCTCGCACCCACTAGGCTCGTGGGATGAGCGACGTCCACCTCCTCGGTCCCGCACGCATCCGCGAGCTCGCCGAGGAGATCGGGGTGCGCCCCACCAAGACCCTGGGCCAGAACTTCGTCCACGACGCCGGTACGGTCCGCAAGATCGTGCGCGCGGCGCACGTGAGCGCCGGTGAGGCCGTCGTCGAGGTCGGTCCGGGGCTCGGCTCGCTGACCCTGGGTCTGCTCGAGGCCGGGGCCGACGTCGTCGCCGTCGAGATCGACCCCGTGCTGGCCGCACGCCTCCCGCAGACCGTCGCCGAGCTCGCCCCCGCCGTCGCCGACCGGCTCACCGTCGTCGGCGCCGACGCGCTCGAGGTCACCGAGCTGCCCGGCCCCCCGCCCACGGCCCTCGTCGCGAACCTGCCCTACAACGTCGCCGTACCGGTGCTCCTGACCTTCCTGGAGAGGTTCCCCTCGCTGCAGCACGTGCTCGTGATGGTGCAGGCCGAGGTCGCCGACCGCCTCGCGGCGCCACCGGGAGGACGCATCTACGGCGTCCCGTCCGTCAAGGCGCAGTGGTACGGCACCGCACGCCGGGCCGCGACGATCGGGCGCAACGTCTTCTGGCCCGTGCCCAACGTCGACTCGGCGCTCGTCGAGATCGTCTGCGGCCCGCCGCCGCGGACCACGGCGTCGCGCGAGCAGGTGTTCGCCGTGGTCGACGCCGCGTTCGCCCAGCGCCGCAAGACCCTGCGCGCCGCCCTGGGCGTCTTCGCGGGATCGCCCGCAGCCGCCCAGGACGCGCTCGAGACCGCGGGGGTCGACCCGTCGGCCCGCGGGGAGGCGCTCACGGTCGTCGAGTTCGCACGCATCGCCGAGGCGCTCGCCGATGCGTGAGGCGGCCGTCCCCGCGGGCGTGACGGCCGTGACGGCACGGACCCACGGCAAGGTCAACCTCTCGTTGCACGTGGGAGCCCTCGGCGCGGACGGCTACCACCCGCTGCGCACGATCTTCCAGTCGCTCGCGCTCGAAGAACTGGTGACGGCGCGCACGCGGGAGGGCGACGACCGTCTCGTGACCGTGGAGGTCAGCGGGACCGACGCTGACCGGGTCCCCGCCGACGGGAGCAACCTCGCCGTGCGCGCGGCCCGTGCGCTGGCCGCGCAGGTGGGCCGCGAGCCTCGCGTCGCGCTCGAGATCGTCAAGGCCGTGCCCGTGGCCGGTGGCATGGCGGGCGGCTCGGCGGACGCTGCGGCGACGCTCCTGGCCCTCGACGCCCTGTGGGGCACCGGGCTGTCGCAGCGCGAGCTGCTGGATCTCGGAGCCACGATCGGTGCGGACGTCCCGTTCACGGTGCTCGGTGGCACTGCGGAGGGTTCCCGGCGCGGTGACCTGCTGACGCCTGTGCCGGTCGTCGGCACCTTCCACTGGGTGCTCGCCGTTCGCGACGACGGCCTGTCGACCGCGGAGGTCTACCGGCGCTTCGACTCCGTGGGTGCGCCCTCGGGCCTGGGTGCCGAGCTCGACGACGACCTTCGCGCCGGGCTCGCTGCCGGTGACGCTGCCGCCGTGGGGGCGGCGCTGCACAACGACCTGCAGCCGGTCGCCGTGAGCATGCTGCCCGACCTCGGGCGCACCCTCGATGCCGCGCGCGCTGCCGGCGCGGCGGGGGCTGTGGTCTCGGGCTCGGGGCCGACGGTCGCCGTCCTGGCACGCCGCGAGGCGGACGTTCCCGAGCTCCTCGCGGCGCTCGCCGCGGCAGGGACGAGCCATCGCCGTGTCGTCACCCACGGTCCCGTCGCGAACCCGGCCCCAGAGCCCGTGGCGCCATAGCCCTGGCCCCGTCGCCCCGCCCCGCGGCCGCGCATCTTCTGCCCCGCACCTCGATCGCTCTCCCGGAGCCCCTGCTCGCCCTCGCGCGCTCCTCGGTGAACTTCTGCATCGGTTCGGGCAGAACTTCTGCCCAAACGGATGCAGAAGTCTTGCTCGGGTGCTCGGGTGCTCGGGTGCTCGGGTGCTCGGGTGCTCGGGTGCTCGGGTGCTCGGGTCAGCGGTCGAACTGGGTGAGCAGCCGGTGCAGGTAGGCCGCCAGGGTGGCGTGCTCGGAGCCGGGCACGGGGCCCAGCAGGTCACGCTCGACGGCCAGCAGATCCGTGAACGCGGCGTCGACGCGCTCACGGCCCTCCGGGGTGATCGTCACGAGCACGCCGCGGCGGTCGCCCGGCGCGGGCTGCCGGTTGACCAGCCCTCGGGCCACCAGCCGGTCGACGCGGTTCGTCATCGTGCCGCTCGTGACCATGGTCTCGGTGACGAGCGCCCCGGGCGACATCGCGTACGGGGCCCCGGCGCGGCGCAGCGCAGCGAGCACGTCGAACTCCCAGGACTCCAGGCCGTTGCGCTCGAAGGCCTCGCGTCGGGCGAGATCGAGCTTGCGTCCCAGGCGGGTGAGCCGGGACATGACGGCGAGCGGCGCCAGGTCGAGGTCCGGTCGTTCGCGGCCCCAGGCCGCGACGATGCGGTCGACCTCGTCGGAGTCGTCGGGGACCTCGCTGCTCATGCAGAGAGGTTACCTTGACGTCAAGAATCTTGACGCAGCGCGCGGCTGAGCCGGACCCGACCTCCCGTGTGCAGGACGGCGTTGGCGTAGACCCTGCCCGCGAGCCACACCAGCAACGGCACCAGCACCACGTTGAGGGCGAGCGCCCCCAGCATCTCGGGCGTCGAGGCGGCGTCGAGCGCCGCCCGCACGGGCATGACGAGCGGGGAGCAGAACGGCACCCAGCTCAGCACGGTGACGAGCGTGTTGTGCGGGTCCCAGGGCGCGATCGAGACGGCGACGACGTACGGGACCACCATGAGGCCGATGACAGGGCTGGTGACGGAGCCGACGTCCTCCTGGCGCGAGACGAGCGAGGCGAGCGCGGCGAGCAGCAGCGAGTACATCGCGAAGCCCACCACGAACCACACGAGCGCCCACAGCGCCGTGGCCCCCAGCGCGATCGTGCTGCCGTCGAGCAGACCGAAGGCCAGCGAGCTGCCCACGCCCGCTGCCACCACGAGCGCGACCTGCACGAGCCCGACCGCACCGATGCCGAGCACCTTGCCGGTCATCAGCTGCCACGGGCGCACGTTCGACAGCAGGATCTCCACGACCCGGCTCGACTTCTCCTCGACCACGCCCTGGCTGATCATCTGCCCGCAGGTCATGAGCGAGAGGAACAGCAGGATCCCGACCACGTACGCGGCGACCACCTGCGCGCCGTCGACCACGGCGGGCGCCTCGAGCGGCTGCGCGGGGATCGAGGCCGCGGCCACGGCCTGCGCGACCGTGGCCGGGTCCCCGCCCAACGAGGTGACCTGCCCGGTGAGAGCCATCTGCTGTGCGAGCGAGGTCAGGACGGTGGAGAGCGTGGGCGAGACCGAGTCCTTCACGACGGCCGCCCAGCCGTCCCCGGCGGACACCAGCAGCAGATCCAGAGACCCGTCCCGCACCTGCTCGGTGCCGACGTCCTTCGCCACGATCGAGGTCGTGACGTCGAGGTCCATGCCGGTGGCGATCGCCTTCAACGGTGCCTCGACGGCGGCGGCGCTCGGCTCGATCCCCACGTGCGAGGCCTGGTCGCTGCCCTGGACGAGGCTGAGCAGGAAGCCCCCGGCGACGACGGCGACCACGAAGACCGCCGTCATCCACAAGAATCCCTTGGAACGCAGCCGGGTGCGCACCTCGCGGCCGGCGATGAGCCGCACCGGCTGCAGGGTCGGGGTGCTGGGCGCGGTGCTCATCGGGTCTCCTGGAGGGTGGTGGTCGCTGCGGTGGTCGCGCTCGACGCGGCTCCGGCGCCCGGCGCCGCGTCAGCGGTGACGACGTCGCGGAACAGGTCGGTCAGCGACGGGCGGACCGGCGCGAACTCGACCACGGCCCCGGCGGCCAGCGCGGCGGCGAGCGCGGCCTGCGGCCCGCTGCCGGGCGCGGACGAGGCCGACGTCGCCTCGAGGACCACCCTGGTCGCTGGGTCGGGGCTGCCGGCGGTGCGGGCTCGCCGCCCACCACCCGCACGAGCCTGCCCGGGCTCCACGACGCGCACGCCGGGGACCGTCGTCGCCCATCCCTCGGGCAGGCCGACCGTGGTCAGCGCCCACTGTGGCGCGGCGGTCGACCGGAGCTCGTCGATCGTCCCGACCGCCTCCATGCGTCCGGCCCGCACGATCCCGACACGGTCGCACAACCGCTCGACCAGCTCCAGCTGGTGGGAGGAGAACACGACCGGCACGCCCGCGTCCGCGCGCTCCTGGAGCACGGTGCTCATCACGTCGACGGCGACCGGGTCGAGCCCGGAGAAGGGCTCGTCGAGCACCAGGATCGCCGGGTCGTGGACGAGCGCGGCCGCGAGCTGCACGCGCTGCTGGTTGCCGAGCGACAGGCGCATGACGTCGTCGCCACGCCGCTCGGCGATGCCCAGCCGCTCGGTCCACGACTCCATCGCGGTGACGGCGGCGTCTCGCGTCAGCCCGTGCAGCCGCGCCAGGTAGACCAGCTGCTCGCCCACCTTCATCTGGGGGTACAGGCCGCGTTCCTCGGGCATGTAGCCCACCGTGCGGCGCAGGTCGAGGTCGAGGGAGCGGCCGTCCCAGGTCACGGTGCCGGCGTCGGCCGCGAGCACGCCCAGGGCGATGCGCATGGTCGTCGTCTTGCCGGCGCCGTTGGAACCGACGAAACCGAAGATCTCCCCGGCGCCGACCGAGAACGACAGGTCGTCGAGCGCCTGGACGTCGCCGAAGCGCTTGCGGAGGTGGGACAGCTCGAGAGAGGGCATACCCCCCATCCAAAGGAATGACAAAGATCTCGTCAAACGGACGCGCAGGAGCGCGTCGTGTCAGCTCGAGAGCGTCGGCCGCCGTTCCATGCCTGACAGGCCGTTCCAGGCCAGGTTCACGAGGTGCGCCGCGACCTCCGGCTTGGAGGGGCTGCGGGCGTCGAGCCAGTACTGCCCGGTGAGCGCCACCATGCCCACGAGCATCTGGGCGTAGATGGGGGCGACGCGCGGGTCGAGACGGCGCAGCGTGAACTGCTCGGCGAGCAGGTGCTCGACCTGGGTGGCGACGTCGCCGATGAGGCTCGAGAACGTGCCCGTGGCCTGGGCGACCGGGGAGTCCCGCACGAGGATGCGGAAGCCGTCCTCGTTGTTCTCGATGTAGGTGAGCAGGGCCAGGGCGGTGCGCTCCACGAGCAGCTTCGGGTGGCCGCCGGCCTCCAGCGCGGTGCCGAGGGCCCCCGTCAACGCCTGGATCTCGCGGTCGACGACGACGGCGTACATGCCCTCCTTGCCCCCGAAGTGCTCGTAGACGACGGGCTTGGAGACGCCGGAGCGTGCGGCGATCTCCTCGACGCTCGTGCCCTCGAAGCCCTTCTCGGCGAACAGCTGGCGGCTGACGTCGAGGAGCTGCTCGCGGCGCTCCTTGGCGGTCATGCGCGAGCGGGACGAACGCTTGGGGTCGGGAACCATGGTTCTCATCTTCCACCATCGCGTGCGGGGCCGGCCGTGGGCGTCCGCCCTCCTCGTGGCTGGGCCGAGCCGTCGTGGGAGGTCGCGCGGGGGCCGATGCCGTCCCTGAGCGTCGTGGCTGGCAGACTGGTGGGTGCGTCAGCGCGCGATCCGCCTTGGTGTAATCGGCAGCACACGGGTTTTTGGTGCCCTTGGTCCAGGTTCGAGTCCTGGGGGCGGAGCCGACGGGAGGGGTGAGAGGCTCGACCGGACGGGGTCGGGCACCGCCGACCGGCCTGCGCCGACGGCGGTAGAGTGTGACTGCGATTCTGGTCTCACTCGCTCGTCGACAGGAGCTCTTCGTGGCGGAAGCCTCGTCCACCTCCGTGATCGTCCTCGCCGCAGGCGCAGGAACACGGATGCGATCCGCAACTCCGAAGGTGCTGCACCGTCTGGCAGGTCGCTCCATGCTGGGGCACGCCATCCACGCCGCCCAGGGGCTCGAGCCCTGGCGCATCGCCGTCGTCGTGCGCCACGAGCGGGACGCCGTCGCGAGCCACGCCCTCGACGTCGACCCGTCGGTGCTCATCGCGGACCAGGACGAGGTGCCCGGGACCGGTCGTGCGGTCCAGTGCGGGCTGCGCGCCCTCGACGGCGCCGTCCAGGCCCAGCACGTGATCGCGAACGGCGCGACCGAGGTCGTCGCCGACGCCGTGCTCGCCGGTGCGGTCGTCGTCATCGCCGGTGACGTGCCGCTGCTGGACTCCGGCACCCTGGCCGAGCTGCTCGCCGCGCACCACGAGGCCGGGAACGCCGTGACGGTGCTCACCACCGAGGTCGAGGACCCGACCGGCTACGGCCGCATCGTGCGAGACCCCGCCACCGGGACGGTCGCCGCGATCGTCGAGGAACGCGACGCGGACGACGCGCAGCGCACGATCACCGAGATCAACTCCTCGGTCTACGTGTTCGACGCGGGTCTGCTGCGCGAGGCGCTCGGCGAGATCGGCACCGACAACGCCCAGGGCGAGCTCTATCTCACCGACGTCCTCGCGATCGCGCACCGCCGCGGCCTGGGTGTGCGGGCCGTGCGGACCGAGGACCGCTTCGTCGTCGAGGGGGTCAACGACCGCGTGCAGCTCGCGACGCTCGCCCGCGAGCTCAACGACCGGATCCTCACCGAGTGGATGCTCCAGGGCGTCACGGTCGTCGACCCCGCGACGACCTGGGTCGACGTCGACGTCGACCTGGCCCAGGACGTGACGCTGCTGCCCGGCGTCCAGCTCCACGGCGCCACGAGCGTCGCGAGCGGCGCCACCATCGGGCCGGACACCACGCTCACGGACGTCGAGGTGGGCGAGCGGGCGACCGTCGTGCGCTCGCACGCCTCGCTCGCCGTCATCGCGGCAGGTGCGACCGTGGGACCGTTCAGCTACCTGCGCCCCGGTGCCGAGCTGGGCGAGGGAGGCAAGATCGGCGCCTTCGTCGAGGTGAAGAACGCGACGATCGGCAAGGGCTCGAAGGTGCCGCACCTGAGCTATGTGGGCGACGCCACGATCGGGGAGCGCAGCAACATCGGCGCGGGCACGATCTTCGTCAACTACGACGGCGTCAACAAGCACCACAGCACGGTGGGCGACGCGGCGCGCACGGGGGCCAACAACATCTTCATCGCGCCCGTGAACATCGGGTCGGGCGCCTACACCGGCGGTGGCACGGTCGTCCGCTTCGACGTGCCGGACGGCGCCCTCGCGGTGAGCGCTGGCAACCAGCGGATCGTCGAGGGCTGGACCGAGCGCCGTCGTCCTGGCACGGAGTCCGCCGAGGTGGCTGCTCGCCTGCGCGAGCCGGACGGTCCGGTCGCCCCGAACCTCGGCAGCCAGGCGCGCGCCGAGCAGGAGCGCGCGGCCGGCGGCGGCGCGCTCCCCACACCGTCCGAGCCCGTCCAGGTTCGGCCCACCACCGGCAACGGTGCCACCCCCTCCACCCGAACCGAAGGAACCGACCGATGACTGTCCCGCTGTCCGAGGACGCCCACAAGCGACTCATCTTCGTCTCGGGCCGAGCGCACCCCGAGCTCGCGGTCGACGTCTCGCGGGAGCTGGGGGTGGAGCTCTCGCCGACCAAGGCGTACGACTTCGTCAACGGCGAGATCTACACGCGCTTCGGTGAGAGCGTGCGCGGTGCGGACGTGTTCGTGCTGCAGTCGCACACCGCGCCGATCAACCAGTGGATCATGGAGCACCTGATCATGGTCGACGCGCTCAAGCGCGCCTCGGCCAAGACCATCACCGTGGTCATGCCGTTCTACGGCTACGCGCGCCAGGACAAGAAGCACCGCGGGCGCGAGCCGATCTCGGCGCGGCTGATGGCGGACCTGTTCAAGACGGCCGGGGCGGACCGCCTCATGGCCGTGGACCTGCACACCGCGCAGATCCAGGGCTTCTTCAACGGGCCGGTGGACCACCTGTGGGCCATGCCGCTGCTCACCGACTACGTGCGCACGCGCGTCGACGTCTCGAACGTCACCGTCGTCTCGCCCGACGCCGGCCGCATCCGTGTCGCAGAGCAGTGGGCCGAGCGTCTCGGCGGCGGGCCGCTCGCCTTCGTGCACAAGACGCGTGACATCAACGTCCCGAACCAGGCGGTCGCCAACCGTGTCGTGGGCGACGTCGAGGGCCGCTCCTGCGTGCTCGTCGACGACCTCATCGACACCGGTGGCACGATCGCGGGCGCGGTGCGCGTGCTGCACGAGGCCGGTGCCAAGGACGTGATCGTCGCCGCCACGCACGGCGTGCTCTCCGACCCGGCCGCGCGTCGCCTGCAGGACGCCGGCGTGCGCGAGGTCGTCGTCACCGACACGCTGCCGATCACGGCCGACAAGCGCTTCCCCGAGCTGACCGTGCTCTCGATCGCCCCGGTGATCGCTCGGGCGATCCGCGAGGTCTTCGACGACGGCTCCGTCACCTCGCTGTTCGAGGGGCAGTAGCCCGAGCCTCTCCCTCACCGCCGGTCGCGCTCTGGTGCGCGACCGGCGTGCGGGCGTGCGGGAACGTCATCCGGAGCTCGGTCCCGGTGCCGAGCTCGCTCGTGACGTCGATGGTGCCGCCGTGCGCCTCGACGATCGCCCGGGTGATCGCCAGCCCGAGGCCGACGCCCGGGACGGCGTTGCGCGTGGCGGTCGAGGAGCGGTAGAAGCGGGTGAACAGCTGGTCGATCTCGTCCGGGGGGATGCCGATCCCCGTGTCGCAGACGGTGATCGTCAGGCGGTCCTCCTCGTCGGCGACCGCGACGTCGACGTGACCGCCCTGGGGTGTGAACTTGATCGCGTTCGAGACCAGGTTGTCGATCGCCTGGGTCAGGCGCACGGGGTCTGCCGTCACCCTCACCGGCCCGGCGGGCATGTGCCCGGTGAGGGTCACACCGGCCTCCCCGGCGCGGGGTGCCGCCGACTCCAGAGCGTCCGACACGACCGGGACGACGTCCACCTCGCGCAGGTCGAGGCGCAGGTGCCCGCTGCTGACCTGGGCGCTGAGCAAGAGGTCGCCGACGAGGGTGAGCAGGCGTCGGGCGTTGCGGTCGACCACGTCGAGGAGCTGCTGCTGCTCCTCGGTGAGCGGCTGCGCGGGGTCGTCCTGGAGCAGGTCCACGTAACCGAGGATCGAGCTCAGCGGCGTGCGCAGCTCGTGGGAGACCATCCCGACGAACTCGTCCTTCGCACGTGCCGCCTCGGCAGCCCGCGTCTCGTCGGAGACGACCAGGAGGTAGCCCAGGCCGCGTCCCGCGGAGTCGGTGCGCGGCGTGACGGTGAGCCTGGCGGGGAAGACCTGCCCGTCGCCGGTGACCAGGTCGAGGGTCCGGTCCACGGGCACGCCGTCGCCGGCGAGCCCGAGGAGCATCCGGACGCCGGGGCCCAGCGGGTCGGTGCTCGTCGCGCCACCTGCCGGGGCGTCGGCCTCGGCGTCGAGCACCGACACGGTGCTCGTGGGGAAGATCGCGCTCACGAGCATGCCGTCGGTCGCCTTCTGCGCCGCGACCGCGAACAGCTGCTCGGCCCCGGGGTTCCAGCCCTGCACGTCGCCGTCGAGGTCCGTGCTGATGACGGCCTGGGACGTGGTCGCGTTCCAGACGCTCTCGAACATCGCGAGGAGCTCGCGGTAGCGCAGCTCGCTCTCGCGCAGCTGCCACACCTTCTCGTCCTTCTCGGCGAGGGCGACGGAACGTTGCGCGGCGAGCTCCTCGGCGAGCGCGGCGCGGCTGCGCTGCAGGCGCGAGAGCTCGTTCACGATGGCGGCGACGATGGCGTAGGTCACGGGAGCGATCACGCCCCGCAACCACTCGACGCTGTTGGCCGGCGGGTCCGAGAAGTAGGGGACCAGGAGCGCTAGAGAGGTCAGCCCCGCGACCACGAAGACGTGGCGGATGCCAGGAGCCGCTGCGATCCACACCACGGGCAGCAGCACGAAAGCGCCGAACAACGAGGCGAAGCCGCCGGTGCCGGCGCGGAACAGCCCGAGACCGACGATGTCCGCCATGGGGACGACGAGGGCCAGCGCGCTGTCGTCCTTCCCGCGCACCGTGAGGCAGACGGCCAGGAGGGTCGCGGCCGCCACGACGCACACGCCCGAGACCGCCTCCGGCAGGCGCACCGTGGCGATGCTCGGCACCGTGGCCACGAGCACGACGCCGACCACGAGGACGACCGCCGTCGGCGCCTGCTTCACGAGGGTCGTCGGCCGGTCGAGGAGCGCCCGGTATCGCCGCGCCACCGGGTTCGGGATGCTCATACGAAGTAGATCTGTCGTAGGACGACGACCGCCACGACCACCGCGAGGGCGAGCAGGGCCTTGGGCACCAGACGCCTCTCGAGGCGGGCGTCGCGGTCGATGCCCTCGCGGACCTCCGCCTCGTCCACCTCCGTCTCGCGGGCCGTCGCGGCGTGCCGTCCTCGGCGCGGACCCTCGTCGCTCATCCGAGCACCCTCCCGGTCTTCTCGGTCTTCACCCACGAGGCGTCGGCGCGGCGCCACTCCTTGACGTACGAGTCGACGGTGATGGCGCACAGCACCGACCCGTACCCGACGAGGTACACGAGCAGGGGCGACAGCACCCGCCCCACCCGGGTGCGCTCGACCAGGCGCGCGAGCCACGCCCCGAGCATCGCGAGCGGACCCCACAGGTAGATGGCGACGGTCCACCACAGCCGGCCGTCGTCGGTGAGCCGCAGCTCGAAGATCCGGGGGACGCGGTTCTCGAGCAGCCCCGGGAGGACCGCCGCGACCATGACGAAGAACGCCCCCAGCCCCGGGAAC
>Ga0182744_1002239_pt1 | contig 16068 bp, 14 predicted proteins | sample eDN3rd30CKraftMG_FD_128525 | JGI IMG/M metagenome (GOLD analysis project Ga0182744, IMG submission 128525) | Enriched Miracle-Growth compost microbial communities from Emeryville, California, USA - eDNA 3rd pass 30_C Kraft MG (version 2) (version 2) ...
CTGCTTTTCCGTCATGCCCATGCCGAGGGTCATGCCCGCCTTTTCCGTCCACGGCCTGAAATCCGGATCGTAGCGGCGCGCGGAAATCTTCGGCATCACCTGCGCCAGCAGCGCCGGATTTGCGCCGAGCGCGGCGATCGCCGCACGGGTCATCGTCACCGGGCACATGTGCCCGTTCTCGACCTGCGCGATCATGTAATAGCGCGCCGCGCGCGCGACCTCGCTCGGCGCCGGCGCCCGCGCGCCGTCGGCCGTCCACGTCATCGCCGCCATGCCGGCGGAAATGCTTTCCGCCATGAACCGGTGATAGGCCGGATGGAATTCGACCACGTCCCGGCGGTAGCCCTTCTCGTCGAACGCCTTCAGCTTCGGCCGGTTCTCGTTGGCGAGCCGGGCGAGATCGAACAGCTCGGCCGTACCCCAGTGCCGGCCGAAAGCGGACAGCGCGGCTTTTTCCCCGCCCGCGCCGTTGGCGGCCACCGCCGCCTGCAGCGGCACGTCGGATGCATAGAGATCGACGTCCACGTAGGGCGGCGACTGGTTGAAAACGCGATGGGTTTCGAAAGCGGTCATGGCGCGCTCCGCGGATCGCGCGATCCTACCACGGCGCAAGCATCGCACACCTGCGAACAGTTACCAGGTGGTGCAAAACACCGCGCAAATCTCCTGCGCGCCCTTGCCGCACGGCGGGAGTTCACTTATAGGTGCCGCTTTAATGAACATCCCGCCAAAACCTTCCTACGTCCTCAACCAGCGGCACCTGTTGGGGATCGAGGGACTCTCGCGCGCCGACATCGGCGGCCTGCTCGACCGTGCCGAGCAGTTCGTCGACACCAACCGGCAGATCGACAAGAAGCACTCGCAACTGCGCGGGCGCACGCAGATCAACCTGTTCTTCGAGGCGTCCACGCGGACGCAGTCCTCCTTCGAGCTCGCCGGCAAGCGCCTGGGCGCCGACGTCATGAACATGTCGGTCAGTTCCTCCTCGATGCGCAAGGGCGAGACACTGATCGACACCGCCGTCACGCTCAACGCGATGCACCCGGACATTCTGGTGGTGCGCCATCACGCCTCCGGCGCGGTCGAACTGCTCGCCCGCAAGGTCGATTGCTCCGTCATCAACGCCGGCGACGGCAGCCACGAGCATCCGACCCAGGCGCTGCTCGACGCCCTGACCATCCGGCGCAACCGGGGCCGCATCGAAGGGCTCACCGTCGCCATCTGCGGCGACATCACCCACTCGCGCGTCGCCCGCTCCAACATCATCCTGCTCAACACCATGGGCGCGAACGTCCGCGTCGTCGCCCCCTCGACGCTGCTGCCGCCCGGCATCGAGCGCATGGGGGCGGAGGTCTTCCGCGACATGCGGGAGGGCCTGCGCGATGCCGACATCGTCATGACGCTCCGGCTCCAGCGCGAGCGCATGAGCGGCTCGTTCGTGCCGTCCTCGCAGGAATACTTCCACTATTTCGGGCTCGACCAGCGCAAGCTCGATTACGCCAAGCCGGACGCGCTCGTCATGCATCCCGGGCCGATGAACCGCGGCGTCGAGATCGACTCGGGCGTCGCCGACGGCGTCCATTCGCTCATCCGCGAGCAGGTCGAGATGGGCGTCGCGGTGCGCATGGCCGCGCTCGAGGCGCTGTCGCTCAACCTGCCGAATGCGTGAACCGTGCCGATGCTGTCAGACCGCCGCCCCCTCCTGCTGACCAACGCGCGGATCGTCGATCCCGCGCGCGATCTCGATTTCCCGGGCGACCTGCTGATCGCCGACGGCGTCATCCGCGAGGCCAAGCGCGGCATCGGCGCGGCCGGCGTTCCCGAGGGCACCGAGATCGTCGATTGCCACGGCAAGGTGGTGGCGCCGGGCCTGATCGACATGCGGGCCTTCGTCGGCGAGCCGGGCGCGGAATATCGCGAGACGCTCGCCTCCGCGAGCCAGGCGGCCGCGGCGGGCGGCGTCACGACGATCGTCATGCGGCCCGATACCACGCCTCCCATCGACGACCCCGCCATGGTCGACTTCGTGATGCGGCGGGCGCGCGACACCGCGATCGTGCGCATGCACACCATGGCGGCGCTGACCAAGGGCCTCAAGGGCCAGGAAATGACCGAGTTCGGCCTGCTCAAGGCCGCCGGCGCCCTCGCCTTCACCGACGCGGACCGCTGCGTCACCAATGCGCAGGTGATGCGGCGCGCGCTGACCTACGCGCGCGACTTCGACGCCCTGATCGTGCATCAGCCCGAGGACCCGGACCTCGTCGGCGACGGTGTGATGAACGAAGGCGAGTTCGCCGCCCGCCTCGGTCTGACCGGCGTGCCGAAGGCCGCCGAGACCATCATGCTGGAGCGCGACGTGCGGCTCGCCGCGCTCACCGGCGCGCGTTATCACGCGGCCGCGGTCACCTGCGCGGAATCGCTCGAGGTGCTGCGCCGCGCCCGCGAAGCCGGCTGCGCCGTCACCGCCTCGTGCACGATCAATCATCTCACGCTCAACGAGAACGACGTCGGCTCCTATCGCACCTTCTGCAAGATGTCGCCGCCGCTGCGCGCGGAGGAGGACCGCAAGGCGCTGGTCGAGGCGCTTGCTTCCGGCCTGGTCGATGTCGTGATGTCGGATCACGATCCGCAGGACGTCGAGACCAAGCGGCTGCCGTTCGCGGAAGCCGCCCCGGGCGCGATCGGCATCGAGACCATGCTGACGGCGGGGCTGCGGCTCGTCCACAGCCAGGAAATCCCGCTCTCCAAGCTGCTCGCCGCCATGTCGGCGCGGCCCGCCGAACTGCTGGGCCTGCCCGGCGGATCGCTCAAGCCGGGCAGCGCGGCCGACGTGATCGTGCTCGATCTCGACGCGCCGTGGGTGCTCGATCCCAACGAACTCAAGTCGAAGTGCAAGAACACGCCGTTCGACGAGGCGCGGCTCACCGGCCGCGTCGCCCGCACCATCGTCGCCGGACGCACGGTCTACGAATACGTCTAGAGCCTTTCCGGCTTTGGGCTTTGATGGAATCAAAGCCGGGGCTCCGGGGCGAAATGCCAATTTCCGCCGGTCGCGGCGGCGGCGTATGGTCCCGGATATTTTCTGCTATAGCTGCGGCCATGGATTTCTCATCGCTTGCCCGCCCCGAAACGCTCGCCGCTTTTGTCATCGGCTATCTGCTCGGCTCGATCCCATTCGGCCTGCTGCTGACACGCATCGCGGGGACGCAGGACATCCGCACCATCGGGTCCGGCAACATCGGCGCCACCAACGTGCTGCGCACCGGACGCAAGGGGCTCGCGGCGGCGACGCTGGTCGGCGACGCGCTCAAGGGCACGGCGGCTGTCCTGCTGTTCAGATGGCTCGATGGCGACGCGCTCGCCCTCGTCGCCGGGGCCGGCGCCTTTCTCGGCCACCTGTTTCCGCTCTGGCTCCGGTTCAAGGGCGGCAAGGGCGTCGCCACCTTCATCGGCATCCTGATCGGCGTGGCGTGGCCGGCGGCGCTGTTCTTCTGCGCGGTATGGCTGCTGGTCGCGTGGCTGTCGCGCTATTCGTCGCTGTCCGCGCTGGTCGCGAGCGCGCTGACGCCCGCGTTCCTGTGGTACGCCGCCGGTCCGGCCGCCACGGCGGTGCTGGCGGCGCTCGCCGCGCTGTTGTGGATCAAGCACCGTGAAAACATCGCCCGGCTGGTGAACGGCACCGAAGGAAAGATCGGCGCGGCATCGCGCGCGGCGGCCGCCGGAAAGAGCTGATCGTGACCGCGGGCCGGCCGACGCTCACCGACGCGCAGCGGCTCGACTGGCTTCGCCTCATCCGCTCCGAGAACGTCGGGCCGCGGACGTTCCGCCAGCTCATCAATCACTATGGCAGCGTCCGCGCCGCGCTCGCGGCGATCCCCGAGCTTGCCCGCCGCGGCGGCGCCACCCGCGCCATCCGGATCTGCCCGGTCGAGGACGCCGAGCGCGAGCTCGCCGCCGCGCGCCGGCGCGGCGTCGCCTTCCTCGCCATGGGCGAGCCCGGCTATCCGCCGCGGCTGCAGCACATCGACGACGCGCCGCCGCTGCTCGCCGTGCGCGGCAATCCGGCCGCGCTCGCGCTGCCGATGGTCGCCATCGTCGGCTCGCGCAACGCGTCGGCGGCGGGCGTCAAGTTCGCCGAGCGCATCGCGCGCGATCTCGGCGGCGCCGGCTTCGGCATCGTCTCCGGGCTGGCGCGCGGCATCGATGCGGCGGCGCATCGGGCGAGCCTCGCGACCGGAACGGTGGCGGTGCTCGCCGGCGGGCAGGACCGCATCTATCCGCCGGAGCATGCCGATCTGCTGGCCGCGCTGCTCGAGCGCGGCGCCGCCGTCTCCGAGATGCCGATGGGCTGGGAGCCCCGCGCCCGCGATTTCCCGCGCCGCAACCGGCTCATCTCCGGCCTCGCGCTCGGGGTCGTCGTCGTCGAGGCCGCCGCCCGCTCCGGCTCGCTCATCACCGCGCGCATGGCGCTCGAACAGGGGCGCGAGGTGTTCGCGGTCCCCGGCTCGCCGATCGACCCGCGCGCGGAGGGTACCAACAACCTGCTCAAGCAGGGCGCGACCGTCACGACGCAGGCCGCCGACGTCGTCGCCGTGCTGCAGCCGATGCTCGGCCGCCCCGCCGGGACCGGCGACCTGCCGGCGGAGGAACCGGACTTCATGACCGGGAGTCATCCCGACTTCATGACCGGGAGTCACGCCGATTTCATGACCGGGAGTCATGATGGCCCGAGCACCGACGAACGCACCCGCCTCCTCTCTTTATTGGGGCCGACGCCGGTCGGGATCGACGACCTGATCCGGCTTTCGGGAGCTTCGCCCGCCCATGTCCGGGTCGCGCTGCTCGAACTCGACCTCGCCGGCCGCCTGAGCTGGCACCCGGGCGGCCTTGTCGCCCTGCTTTGAAAAGACCCGGCGGATTACGGTCGTTTCGTAGAAGCTTCAGCCTCCAGCCGCGCCATCTCGAGAATGTAGCCCAGCATATCGAGCCGGTGATTGCGGGCGACCATGGCCAGATCCCGTGTAAGATCGGCGATGTAGCGGGCCACGGCCCTGCGGGCTTCACCGTCAGTATTATCATTATCCTTGCCGTCGGAAGATTGTCCCAAGCGGAGCTCCTGCGGGAGAGGTTTATATTCTTAAACGTGTATCGAAATAATTCTAAATTCAAGGTTGTAATGCTTAGAATCCTCAAACTTCTTTTGCTACAAGCCTTTAGCTCCAAAAGACCACCCCGGCTTCCGGGCGCGATTTGACACCGGCTCCCTCGGCACCCATTTTCCCGGCCGTCAGTCCCCGGGCCGAGTCGCGGCTGCGCGTGGCCAAAGGACTATAAATTCAAGGTTTTTCATGAACGTCGTTGTCGTCGAGTCTCCCGCCAAGGCAAAAACCATCAATAAATACCTCGGCAAGGGGTATGAGGTGCTGGCGTCGTTCGGTCATGTCCGTGACCTGCCCCCCAAGAATGGCTCGGTCGACCCCGATCACAATTTCAAGATGATCTGGGAAGTGGACGCCAAGGCGCAGAAGCGGCTCAACGACATCGCCAAGGCGGTCAAGGGCGCCGACAAGCTTATCCTGGCGACCGACCCCGACCGCGAGGGCGAGGCGATCTCCTGGCACGTCCTCGAGGTCCTGAAACAGAAGAAGGCGCTCAAGGACCAGCCGGTCGAGCGCGTCGTCTTCAACGCCATCACCAAGCAATCGGTGACCGAGGCGATGAAGAACCCGCGCAAGATCGACAGCGCCCTGGTCGACGCCTATCTGGCGCGTCGCGCGCTCGACTACCTCGTCGGCTTCACGCTCTCCCCCGTGCTGTGGCGCAAGCTGCCGGGCGCGCGCTCGGCCGGCCGCGTGCAGTCGGTCGCCCTGCGGCTCGTCTGCGACCGGGAGATGGAGATCGAGAAATTCGTCCCGCGCGAATACTGGTCGCTGACGGCGACCCTGCAGACGCCGCGCGGCGACAGCTTCGAGGCGCGGCTTTCCGGCGCCGACGGCAAGAAGCTTCAGCGGCTCGATGTCGGCACGGCGGCGCAGGCACACGACCTGCGCGATGCGCTGGAGAAGGCGGATTTCACGGTCGCGAACGTCGAATCCAAGCCCGGCAAGCGCCACCCCTTCCCGCCGTTCACCACCTCGACCCTGCAGCAGGAAGCCAGCCGCAAGCTCGGCTTCGCGCCGGCGCACACGATGCGCATCGCGCAGCGGCTCTACGAGGGCGTCGATATCGGCGGCGAGACGGTCGGCCTCATCACCTATATGCGTACCGACGGCATCGAGATCACTCCGGAAGCCCTGCCCGGCATCCGTGACGTCATCGCCAGGGACTTCGGCAAGGAATATGTGCCGAGCGCGCCGCGTACCTATCAGAACAAGTCGAAAAACGCGCAGGAAGCCCACGAAGCGGTCCGCCCGACCGATGTCGCGCGCCACCCGCGCGATCTCAGGAAGCATCTCGATGCCGAACAGGCCAAGCTCTACGAATTGATCTGGGTACGCACCATCGCCAGCCAGATGGAATCCGCCGAGCTCGAGCGCACCTCGGTCGATATCCATGCGAGGGCAGCGGGACGGCTGATCGAGCTGCGCGCTTCAGGTTCGGTCGTGAAGTTCGACGGCTTCCTGAAGGTCTATTCGGAAGACCGCGACGATCCGGAAGAGGACGACGAGAGCCGCCGCCTCCCCGCGATGAGCCAGGGCGAGAAGCTCAAGAAGGAGAAGATCGCCGCCGAGCAGCACTTCACCGAACCGCCGCCGCGCTACTCGGAAGCCTCGCTCGTCAAGCGGATGGAAGAGCTCGGCATCGGCCGCCCCTCGACCTATGCCTCGATCCTGCAGGTGCTCAAGGACCGCATGTATGTGCGGCTGGAGAAGCGCCGGCTTTATCCCGAGGACAAGGGCCGGGTCGTGGTTGCCTTCCTCGAGAACTTCTTCTCGAAATATGTCGAGTACGATTTCACCGCGAGCCTCGAGGACCAGCTCGACAAGGTTTCGAACAACGAACTCGCCTGGCGCGACCTGCTGGCGGACTTCTGGAAGCACTTCATCGCCGCGGTGAACGACATCAAGGACGTACGCATCGGCCAGGTGCTCGACGTGCTCGACGAGATGCTGGCGCCGCACATCTATACGCCCCGCCCGGACGGCTCCGATCCGCGCATCTGTCCGGTATGCGGCACGGGCCGCCTGTCGCTGCGGCTCGGCAAGTTCGGCGCCTTCATCGGCTGCTCGAACTACCCCGAATGCAAGAACACGCGGCCGCTCTCCGAGACCGGCGGCATGGGCGGCACGCGCGTGCTCGGCACCGATCCGGAGACGGGCCTCGAAGTCTCGCTGCGCGTCGGCCGGTTCGGTCCCTATGTTCAGCTCGGCGAAGGCACCGACGAAGAGAAACCGAAGCGCTCCAGCATCCCCAAGCGTCAGGAAGTGGCGTCCGTCGACCTGCCGACCGCGCTCAAGCTGCTCGCGCTGCCGCGCATCGTCGGCAAACACCCGGAGACCGGCGAGCCGATCAAGGCCAACATCGGCCGTTACGGTCCCTACGTGCAGCATGAGAAGACCTACGCCAATCTCGAGGAAGGCGACGATCCCCTGACCATCGGCCTTAACCGCGCGGTGACACTGATCGCGGAGAAGGCCGCCAAGGGCCCAGGCAAGCGCCGCTTCGGCACCGATCCCGGCAAACCGCTGGGCGACCATCCCGCCAAGGGCGGTCCCGTCGTCGTGAAGAACGGCAAGTACGGTCCTTACGTCAGTCACAACGGCGTCAACGCCACCCTGCCCGCCGAAATCACGCCGGATACGGTGACGCTCGCGCAGGCGGTCGAACTGCTCGACGCTCGCGCTGGCAAGTCGGCGGGCGGCGCGCGGCCGCGCCGGACCGCTGGCCGCAAGACCGACAGCGCCGCCAAAAAGCCGGCAGCAAAGGCGGCCAAACCCGCCGCCAAGCCAGCGCAAGCAGCCGCAAAGCCCAAGGAGAAGGCGGCGCCAAAGGCAAAGAAGAAGGCCGCCGGCTGACGCCCCGGCCGCCTTTTCCTGATCGGGGCTCCTGCGCAGGTGGCGCAGACCGCCGCCGGTGGCGGAATCGGGCGGGTGCGCCTATCTAGGGGCGTACCCCCACGGGGAATATCTTGCGCGAATCGCTCCGTAAAACACCCACACTGCCGACCAGGGAGCAAATCCTTGCGTTCGTCGGCGATCATCCCGGCAAGGTCGGGACTGGCGAGATTGCCCGCGCTTTCGGCCTGAAAAACGATGGCCGTTCCGCCCTTAGAGGCATCCTGCGGGAAATGGCCGACGAGGGTGTGCTGGCGATCCGCCACGGCCGCCTGCATCATCCAGGTACCTTGCCCCCGGTCGTGCTCACCGACATCATCGGCCGCGACCGCGACGGGGAACTGCTGGGAACGCCAGCAGAATGGGACGAGGTGACGCGCGGTCCGGCGCCGAAGATTCGCATCCACATTCCGCGCCGCGCGAAACCTTACGAGATTCCCGGCATCGGCGATCATGCGCTGGTGCGCGCCGAGCCGGATCGCGACGGCGACGCCGTCGCAGCCTATCGCGGCCGCGTCATCAAGATCATCGACCGCGCGAAACGCCGAACCCTCGGCATCTTCCGCGCCCTGCCTTCGGGCGGCGGCCGCCTCGTTCCGATCGACAAGAAAAATCTCGGCAACGAACTCGCGATTCCGCAAAGCGCCACCGGCGGCGCGCAGGACGGCGACCTGATCGCCTGCGAGGTCGCTCGCAGCGGGCGTTACGGCCTGCCCAGCGCGCGCGTGGTCGAACGGCTCGGCTCGCTCAAGAGCGAGCGCGCGGTCAGCCTGATCGCCATCAACGCGCATGAAATCCCCTCGGTATTCTCGCGCGAGGCCCTCGCGGAAGCCGACGCGGCAAAGCCCGCGACGCTCTCCGACCGGCACGCCGCGCGCGAGGACTGGCGCGATGTCCCGCTCGTCACGATCGATCCGGCGGATGCAAAGGACCACGACGACGCCGTGTTCGCACGGCCCGACGACGATCCGAGGAATAAGGGCGGGTTCATCATCGATGTCGCCATTGCCGACGTCGCCCATTATGTGCGGCCCGGCTCGGCGCTCGACCGGGAAGCGCTCGCCCGCGGCAACTCGACCTATTTTCCCGACCGCGTCGTGCCGATGCTGCCGGAGCGCATCTCCAACGACCTGTGCTCGCTGAAAGCGGGACAGGATCGCGCCGCGCTCGCCGTGCGGATGACGATCGCCGCCGACGGCCGCAAGCTCACGCATCGCTTCCATCGCGTGATGATGCGCTCGGCCGGCAGGCTCAGCTATCCGCAGGTGCAGGCGGCCGTCGACGGCCGGCCTGACGATACGACCGGGCCGCTGCTCGCGCCGGTGCTGCAGCCGCTCTATGCCGCCTATGCCGCGCTCAAGCGCGCGCGCGCCGAACGCGCACCGGTCGATCTCGACCTGCCCGAGCGCAAGATCCTACTCAGGCCCGACGGCATGGTGGATCGGGTGATCGTGCCAGAACGGCTCGACGCGCATCGGCTGATCGAGGAATTCATGATCCTCGCCAACGTCGCCGCCGCGGAGACCCTGGAGCGGATGCGCACGCCGCTGATCTACCGCGTCCATGACGAGCCTTCCCCGGAAAAGCTCGAGGCGCTGCGCGAGTTCCTCAAGACGATCGACATCAACCTGCCGAAGGGCGGCGCGCTCCAGACCCGACAATTCAACGACATCCTCGCCCGCGGCAAAGGCAAGGAGTTCGAGGAACTGCTCAACCAGGTCGTGCTGCGCTCGCAGTCGCAAGCCGAATACGCGGCGGAAAACTATGGCCATTTCGGCCTCAACCTGCGCCGCTATGCGCATTTCACCTCGCCGATCCGCCGCTACGCGGATCTGATCGTGCATCGGGGGCTGATCCGCGCGCTGGCCTTCGGCGACGACGGCTTGCCGGCCACGGCCGACACCGCCGCACTCGCCGAAATCGCGGCTGAAATCTCCGCGACCGAGCGCCGCTCGATGGCGGCGGAGCGGGAAACCGTCGACCGTCTGATCGCGCATTTCCTGGCCGACCGGATCGGGGCCACATTCGAGGGCCATATTGCCGGCGTGACCCGGGCCGGGCTGTTCGTGAAGCTCGACGATACCGGCGCCGACGGCTTCGTGCCGGCACGGACCATCGGCGCCGATTATTTCCGCTTCGACGAGAGCCGCCGCGCCCTGATCGGCGACCGGACCGGCGTAACCTACCGGCTCGGCGACCGCGCGACTGTCAAGCTCGTCGAAGCCGCCCCCGTCGCCGGCGCCCTGCGGTTTGAAATCCTGTCCGAGGGACGTATTGAGAAGGGGCTCCGGCCGGAGAAACGATCCCGCAAGGAAGGGATCGGACGCAAGGCCGGTCTCGAGCGGCGTGGACGCAACAGCTACAAGATCAAGAAAACCAAGAGGTGACACGATGACCATCAGCACCTACGCGCCCCGCAACCTCGGCGCGGCTTTCAGGCGCGGCTTCAAGTGCCGCTGCCCGAACTGCGGCAAGGGTCGCCTCTTCCGCAAGTTCCTCAAGGTCGTGGATCGCTGCGAGGTATGCGGCGAGGACCTTTCGCATCACCGCGCGGACGACGCTCCCGCCTATTTCGTGATGGTGATCGTCGGCCACACCGTCGTGCCGCTGATGCTGCTGGTCGAAACCGAGTTCGCGCCTCCCTATTGGGTTCACGCGGCGTTGTGGATTCCCCTCACCCTCGGTCTCGCCATCGGCCTGCTGCAGCCGGTCAAGGGCGCCATTGTCGGCTGGCAATGGGCGCAGCGTATGCACGGTTTCAGCCCGGAGGGCCGCGACTCTTCGGACCCCGAGCCGCATCGCGCCTGACGCCCCGTCCCCGTTTCCGTGCCACCGCAGGGCCGAACGTGAGCGAGCCGGTCGACGAACTGCTGCACCGCATGACCGAAGCGGAGCGAAACAATTCGCATCCGTGCGTGAAGCCGCGCGACGCCTCGACGCTCATCCTGGTCGACCGCTCGTCGAACCCGCCGAAGGTGCTGCTCGGACAGCGTCACAGGTCGCACAAGTTCATGCCGGGGAAGTTCGTCTTCCCGGGCGGACGCGTCGAGCCGATCGACCGCAGGCTCGCAGCAGCCGCCGATCTCCACCCGCTGGTCGAGGCGCGGCTGCTGCGGCAGACGTCGCGGCCGAGCGCCGCCCGCGCCCGCGCGCTGGTGATGGCCGCCATCCGCGAGACGTTCGAGGAGACCGGCCTGCTGATCGGCATCCCGAAGGAGCAGGCGCCCGCCGCGCCGACCGATACGGCGTGGCATGACCTGACCCGCAGCAGGGTGCGGCCGGATCTCTCCGGTATCCATTTCGTCGCCCGCGCCACCACGCCGCCCGGACGGCCGCGCCGGTTCGATACCCGCTTCTTCACGGCCGACGCTTCCGCCATCACCCACCGGATCGAAGGCATCGTCGGCCCGGACACCGAACTGGTCGCGCTGGTCTGGCTGCCCATCGAGGAAGCCAAGCAGCTCGACATCCCGGCGATCACCCGGGTGGCGCTCGACGAATTGCAGGCGCGCGTCGCCGCCGGTCTCACCCACGACCTGCCCGCGCCCTACTACCGGATGCTGCGCCGCCAGTTTACCCGCTCGATGCTGTAGGCGGCTTCCGGCAGCTTGAAATGCCTGAAATCGGCCCTCTTCATCGCTTTTCTTGACTTTTGAGCCGCGGCCACTAGGTTCCCGGCCAGCAGATACGGGGCGCCAGCCGCGCCCGAATTGAGGTTTCCATGGCCAAGTCCGCAATGATCAAGATCAAGCTGGTGTCGAGCGCGGACACCGGGTTCTACTACGTGACCAAGAAGAACTCGCGCACCAAGACCGAAAAGCTGGTCATGAAGAAGTACGATCCCATCGCGAAGAAGCACGTCGAATTCCGCGAAGGCAAGATCAAGTAACTTTCTTCCGCGGCCGTCTCGGCCGTTCTGGGCAAACAAACGGACCCGCCGCGAGAGCATGCCGATGCTCGCCGCGGCGGTTTTCATTGATGCCGACGAGATAGTGCCGCAGCGGACGCGCCGCGTTCCGGCACCGTGATGCTGATTGAGCTACCGGCCAAGGGCTGGACGATCATGCGTCGCGACGCGGGCCACGCCGGGCCGACCGGCGCAAACACACGCCCCCCCGGTCGATCTACGCGTCTGTCGATAAAACGCGCGCCACTGTCCGCCCAAAACAAGGTGGCCGGCCGGAGATAGCGTTTGAGGAGGCCACTCCCACTATCCCCAGGCCGGCCGAACCCCACGGACCCAGGAGATGCGGCGGACCTGAGCACTCCGTAGGGTATTCGAAATTCTAGAAACCGCGCGTCCCGGCCGAACCGTGTTCCCCTTATGCGACGATTCGGCGGATGTTCGCTTCGTGTAATGGACGATCACGAGCGTATCGCAGCGCTCCTGGAAAGCAACGCAAAGCGCGCGCAACGGCCTGGAATTCCCCAGTAAACCTAAACGGTTATGGTTTCCGGCGGAGGTTTTGGTTACGCAACAGCGTTAATTCAGGCCGCGTCCGCGACGACACGGTTGCGGCCGTCGCGCTTGGCCCGGTAGAGCGCCATGTCCGCCCGTTTGAGAATATCGGCCGCCGTGTCCGTGGTGCGGGTCAGGCTGGCGATTCCGACCGAGATCGTGATCTCGAGGTATTTCCGGCCCTGATCGACCGGGAACGGCTCGGTCGCGATGCCGCGGCGCACCCGCTCGGCGACCATCGCAGCAACCGCCATGTCGGTATCGGGCATGACCACGACGAACTCCTCGCCGCCATAGCGGCAGGCGAGATCGATGCCGCGGATCGATTTCTTAAGCCGCGTCGAGAACTCGCGCAGCACATCGTCGCCGGCATCGTGGCCGTAAGTGTCGTTGACGGATTTGAAGTAGTCGATGTCGAGCACCAGGACCGTGAGCGGCTTTCCGCGCGCGGCCGCCTGCTCGACCAGCGTGGTGATGTGGCTTTCCATGTAGCGGCGGTTATGCAGGCCGGTGAGCGCGTCGGTGACCGCCATCTCGATCGAAGCCTGCACGTTCTCGCGCAGCCGCTCGGCAAAGCGCTTCTTGCGCACCTGCGTGCGCACGCGCGCCAGCATCTCGTTCTTGTCGATCGGGCGGATCAGGTAGTCGTTGACACCGATCTCGAGACCGCGCACCAGCCGCGCGCTGTCCTCCGCCTCGGCGACGCACAGGATCGGCACGTTGCGGGTACGCTCGATCGAGCGGGTCTGGCTGCACAGCCGCAGGGCGTCGTGATTTTCGAGCCCGAGCGAAATGATGACGAGATCGTAGTTGCTCTCGGCGATGCGGAAGATCGCCTCGGCCGGATCCGGCTCGACATCGACGGTGTGCTCCGATGCCAGCACCGGCGCTAGCCGCTCGTAGGAAGTCTTGCGGTCGTCGACCAGCAGGATCGTGGCGCCCTTCCCGGTATCGGTCACCGCGTCGCGCGCGGGACTCTCGATACCGATCTCCCGCGACGTCACCGCGCGCATGCGCAACTCGTCGGTCATCATCTTGAGCCGCACCAGCGAACGCACGCGCGCGATCAGCGCAATGTCCGAAACCGGTTTCGTGAGGAAGTCGTCCGCGCCCGCTTCCAGTCCCTTCACCCGGTCAGAAGCCTGATCGAGCGCCGTGACCATCACCACAGGCAGATGCTGGGTGGCGGGATTGCGCTTGATGCGGCGGCAGACCTCGAAACCGTCCATGTCCGGCATCATGACGTCGAGCAGCACGATGTCGCATTCCGCGCGCTCGCAGATCGCCAGCGCCTCGGCGCCGCCGCTCGCGGTGACGACGCTGAAATATTCCGCCGAAAGCCGTGCCTCCAGCAGCTTGACGTTGGCCGGAACGTCGTCGACCACGAGAATGCGCGCGGTCATTGCACCACCTCACCGTTCCCGAGAAAATGCCGCACGGTCTCGATGAACTTTCCAACCGAAATCGGCTTCGACAGGTAGGCTTCGCAGCCGCCCTGCCGGATACGTTCCTCGTCGCCCTTCATGGCGAAGGCGGTGACCGCCACCACCGGAATAGTCTTCAGCTCGGGATCGTCCTTGAGCCACTTCGTCACTTCCAGCCCGGAAACCTCCGGTAGCTGAATGTCCATCAGGATCAGGTCAGGACGATGTTTGCGGGCGAGTTCCAGCGCCTCGATGCCGTTTCTGGTGCCGACGGTCGCGTAGCCGTGGGCTTCCAGGAGGTCGTGGAAGAGCTTCATGTTCAGCTCGTTGTCTTCCACGATGAGAACGGTCTTGGCCATCTCTCCGGTGATCCAGTCCTGCCGCGCCTGAAATGCCTCAATCGTGCCGCAACCCTTTCGGTCGGGCACAAAATCTGGAAAATGCTTAAGTCAAGCTAGGTGAGATTCCTTTAAGAACTACAAACGTTCACGTATGAACAAGACAGGAAAATACAACCGGAAGGCGGCAGAAGCCGTGGCGATTCAAGCGCTTGGCTTCCTCGCCCAGGACGGCGAGCGGCTTGGGCGCTTCCTCGCGCTGAGCGGCGTTGGCCCCGAGGATATCCGCAGCGCGGCAAGCCAGCCGGGGTTCCTTTCCGGGGTGCTCGACCACATCGTCGGGGATGAATCCCTCCTGGTGGCGTTCGCGGAGCACGCCGGCCTTGCCCCGCCGCAGGTCGCCGCCGCACACTCGATCCTGTCCGGCGGACGGCAGTGGGACAGCGCATAACCGCCCCCTCTCCCTCCGCGGCGCGAACGGTCTCCGCCATGCTGGCCTTCTGCCGCGACTGTTTCAGCGACGTGCCCGCCGAGGCGGGCCGGTGCCGCGCCTGTGCATCGCCACGGATCGCCCGGCACCCCGAGCTCGCGACGCTCTCCATCGCCCACGTGGACTGCGACGCCTTCTACGCGGCGATCGAGAAGCGCGACGACCCTTCGCTGCGCGACGAGCCGGTGATCGTCGGCGGCGGCACGCGCGGCGTGGTCGCGACCTGCTGCTACAATGCGCGCATCTATGGCGTGCGCTCGGCGATGCCGATGTTCCAGGCCCGCCAGCTCTGCCCCCACGCCACTGTCATCAAGCCCAACATGGCGAAATACGCAGCCGTGGGGCGACAGGTGCGCGCCCTGATGCAGGAGCTCACGCCGCTGGTCGAGCCGCTTTCCATCGACGAGGCGTTCCTCGACCTTTCGGGCACGGAACGGCTTCACGGCATGGCGCCGGCGAAATCGCTGGCGCGGTTCGGGCGGCGCGTCGAAGACGAGATCGGAATCACGGTCTCGATCGGGCTTTCCGCGAACAAGTTCCTGGCCAAGATCGCCTCCGACCTCGACAAGCCGCGCGGCTTTTCGGTGCTCGGAACGGCCGAAGCCCCGGCGTTCCTCGCGCCGCGCCCGGTGACATTCATCTGGGGCGTCGGCAAGGCGACCGGCGAGGCGCTCGCGCAGGCCGGCTACCGCACCATCGCGGACCTCCAGAACGCCGAGGAAAACGGCCTGATGCGCAAGTTCGGCGTCGAAGGCCGGCGGCTGTGGCGGCTCGCGCGCGGCATCGACCATCGCGAGGTGACCCCGGACCGCGAAGCCAAGAGCGTATCGTCGGAAACGACGTTCAACACCGATGTCGGGGATTTCCGCGCGCTGGAGCGCCTGCTGTGGGAGATGTCCGAACGCGTTTCCGCGCGGCTCAAGGCCAAGGAAATCGCCGGGGCGACGGTGACGCTGAAGCTCAAGACCGCCGATTTCCGCATCCGCACCCGGGCGAGCACGCTCGACGCTCCGACCCAGCTCGCGGCAAAGATTTTCGCGGCCTCGCGCCCCCTGCTCAAGCGCGAAGCCGACGGGACCCGCTTTCGCCTGCTCGGCGTCGGCGTCTCCGGCCTTGCGGATGCGGAGACCGCCGATCCCGCGGACCTGATCGATCGTCGCGCCCAGCGCTCGGCCGCCGCCGAGCAGGCGATGGACAGCGTGCGCCGCAAGTTCGGCAATGCCTCGCTCATCAAGGGCATCGCGCTCGATGCCGACGATCTCTAGCAGATAACAGCGCTCTATTTCGCGGGAGCGGCCTCGCC
>Ga0182744_1002240_pt1 | contig 16067 bp, 13 predicted proteins | sample eDN3rd30CKraftMG_FD_128525 | JGI IMG/M metagenome (GOLD analysis project Ga0182744, IMG submission 128525) | Enriched Miracle-Growth compost microbial communities from Emeryville, California, USA - eDNA 3rd pass 30_C Kraft MG (version 2) (version 2) ...
ACCCAGCAGGGGGATGCCTATCTGGGGCAACTGCGCTTCCCATACCCTTTTGTATGCCTCTTCGCCCTGCAGATCCAGATTGTCGGTAAAGGGCAACTCGCCCGACACAGGCATCAGCACGACAGGATAATCTTCGAGAAAAGCCTGCCAGAGACGTATCAGCGTGGCGCGCCGCGTCAATGCGTCTGAAAAGCTTTGCAGATTCAGTTCGGACGCCACCTGCCGCTGGCCGCGCAGCGCGGTCAGCGCGCCCAGGTCCCCTTCCCGCTCCGCGGCCGCCATCTGCTTATCGTAATCGTTGCCTATCCAGAGCTTGATCTGCAGGCCGACGGCTTCGCGCAAGGGTGGCAGCGCGTCGACCTCGGCCACTTCCCACCCGGCATCGGCCAGGCTGGCTGCCGCCCGGCGCAAGTGATCGATGATTTCCGGCGCGGTAGCCAGGCCGTCGGGGCGCAGGCACAAGGCCGCCCGGCGCGGGAGGGGCGGCCCCTGCAGCGGCGCCGGAACCCAGAACGGATCGCGGTGGCTGCCCGCCGCCATGGCCGCCAGCGCCAGACGCAAATCGGCGACGGTTCGGGCCAGCGGACCCGTGACGGCCATGAGCTGGGCGCCGATGGACCTTTCCCCCGTGGTGGAGTTATAGGCGGGCACCCTGCCCGTGGAGGGCCGCAGGCCGTGCACGCCGCAAGCGTAAGCGGGATAGCGCACCGAACCGGCGATATCCGTGCCCAGGGCGATATTGCCCATGCCGCTGGCCACCGCCGACGCCGCGCCGCCCGAAGAGCCGCCCGGAGTCAGGCTGGCGTCATGCGGATTGCGCGTTGCGCCATGCAGCCTGTTGTTGGTGAACCAGCGATAGGAAAACGCCGGCGTGTTGCTGCGCCCGAGAATGACCGCGCCGGCGTTCAGTATATTGTCCACCACAGGGCTGTTCTGCGTGGCGATCAAGTCCCGCTGCAAGGTCACCCCATTGGTCGTGGCATAACCTACCTGGTCGGTAATGACTTTTACCGTAACCGGCACGCCGCCCAGCGGGCCCACGTCCTCGCCCGCCGCCAAGCGCTTGTCGATGGCATCGGCCGCCGCCAGCACTTCTTCGGGCCGGTATTCCACAATGGCATTGAGTTCTCCATTGACGCTTTCCACCCGGTCCAGCGCCTGCTGCGCAACCTGGCGCGCCGACACCTTTTTGCCACGCACCAGAGCGGCCACTTGCGTCGCTGATAATCGCCAAGTCTCCATTACCGTTTCGTCCTTCGCATTCTTATGAATCTTTTGATCGCGACGCGGCGCAGAAGCGAGAAGCGGAGCGGAGCGATGGCCAGCCCGAACGGACCACCCTCCACGCCGTGTCGTGTGGACTTAGTCTAATTATTTGTTCCGGAAAAGTCTATCGCGCCAAACGACAGGCTCCGCCGTGCTGGACATGGCAGGCTCGGCCGCTATGCTTTTCCGGCGGGCCAGTATGGCGACCGCAAAGCCTTCTTGTCGACTTTTCCCAGATTCGTCAAAGGAAGATCGGACACAAACTCGATCGATTTGGGAGCCATGACCGACCCCTTTCTTTCTTTTACAAATGAGATGATGGCATTGCCTTCGATTGTGCAACCTTCCTTCAATACAATGAAGGCTTTGACCGCTTCCACCCATTTCGGGTCCGGCACCCCGATTACCGCGGCCGCGGAGACCGCGGGGTGTGCAGTCAAGACATTTTCCAGCTCTTGCGGGTAAATATTGAAGCCGCCGGAGATGATCATGTCTTTCTTGCGATCGACTATATGGAAATAGCCGTCCGCATCCTCATAGGCCATGTCTCCAGTGTGCAGCCAGCCATCGCGCAGCAGCTCCCTGCTCGCTTCCGGCTTGTTCCAATAGCCCTGCGTCACATGGGGCGCCCTGACACACAATTCGCCGATACCGCCGCCGCGCGGCACCTGTTCGCCATGGTCATCGATCAACCTGACCGTCACGCAGGGATAAGGCTTGCCGGCGGAGCTCAGCCTGCCGCCGCGCGGGTCGATGTGGTCTTCCGCTCTTAACGAAAGAATCGTGCCGGGAACCTCGGTCTGGCCATAATTCTGATGCAGTATGGGCCCGAATATATCCAGCGCCTGCTGCAAGCGCGTAGGAGAAATCGGCGACGCCGTATAGATGATCCGCTTCAGTCCGCTTAGGTCCGTATGGGTTATGCGCGTATTGTCCATGAGCGCATATAGCATTGTGGGCACCAGGAACAAAGTGCAGGCTTGCCCATTCGCAATGGCATCGAGCGTCAGGTCCGGATCGAAATGATCATGGATGACGATTTGCCCGCCCTTGCACAGCACGGGTATGGTCAGCGCCCCCGCGCCGTGCGATAAAGGCGACGATACCAGCAGCTTTGTTTCCACGCTCAGGTTCTGCTCGGCGATATGCAGCAGCGAGGCAAAGGCCAGGGCGCTGCTCGTCGTGATGACGCCTTTGGGCAACCCGGTCGTGCCGCCGGTATAGATCAGGCGAACGTTATCTTGCGGACGATCGCGCGCCACGAGCGGCCCCGGCGCATATGCGGAGGCGGCACTCCAGAAATGCTCCAGGCCCTCTACTTCATCATGCGACCAGATTTGCACCGGCCTTTGCGCGGACTTTTGCAACTGGAGCGCTCGCTCCGCCCTGTCCCGGTCGACGATCAGCAATACTGCGCCGCTGTCTTCCAGCATGTATCGATGATCTTCCTGGCTGCTCGAATAGTTGGGAACGACCGATACATAGCCGCCGATATACGCCGCAGCCATCACCACGAACATTTCGTAGCGGTTGGCGGTTATCTGCATGACCGCTTCGCCACGCTTGACGCCATGCGCCTCGAAAAGCTGGATCGTTCTGCTGATCTGCTCTGCGAGCTGAAGGTAGCTTATTCGCCTTCCGCGGCAAGAAAACGCCGGCCGGTGCATATGGCGTTCCAACGCGTTGACGATCATTTCGCCAACGCCGCCCACTGAAAAAAGCTCATTGCGGCTACTGCTGTTCGACATGCTTTGCTGGCCTCTTTGCATCTGGCGGCTATTGCTCGCCCAGTTTGTTTTCTTTGATCACTTTGCCGAGCCTGTCCGCCTCTTTGCGTACCCTTGCGATGAAGTCTTCGGAAGACGAGGCCTCTATCACAAAGCCCTCGGCCAGCAACTGCTCCTTGATGGGCGAAGAATTCAGCGACTTGCGCAATGCGTTGCGCAAACGGTCGGAGACTTCTTTGGGCACGCCGGCCGGGCCCACCAATCCTACCCACGATGACGCTTCGAAGCCCGGATAAGCCTCCGCGACCGTTGGAACGTCCGGCAGCAAAGGCGAACGTTCCCGGCCTCCCGTGGCCAAGGCTCGCAACTTTCCATCCTTGATATAAGGCAGAAAGAAGCCCAGCGTCCCGGATGCGAAGTCGTAGCGACCGGCAAGCAGATCGGGCAGGAAGGAGCCCCCGCCGCCTTGGTACGGAACGGGCAGAAACTCGCTGTTGGTCAAGGAAGCCAGCAACAGGGGATAAAGATGATTCGAAGTGCCCACGCCCGTGGAGCCGAAAGAGACCTCGCCCGGCCGCGCTTTTGCATCCCGCATCAGTTGGTCCAGAGATCCGTACGATTTCGCCGTGGTAAGCACATGAGGCGCGGAAACCAGCAGACTGATGTAATCGAAAGATTTGAAGGTATCGTAAGGCAGGCTCTTGAACATGTATTGGTTCACGGCCTGGGAGTCAAAGACCACACCCAAGGTATGGCCATCGGCCGGTGCGCGAGCGACTTCCGCAGTCCCTAATGTGCCGCTTGCACCGAGCTTGTTGACCACAACAAAAGGTTCTCCCAGTTCCTGGGACAGCCCATTGGCCACCAGGCGAGCTATCCGATCGGTCGTCCCTCCGGCCGAATAGGGAACGATGATTTGGGTGGGCTTGCCCGACTGGGCGTAAACATTGCAGGACACAACGGCGACACCCAGCGCGACCGTTGTCTTCAAGAATCGAATGAACACACTTTTCTGTCTCTCAATATTGGTGTGGTGTCATGAAATCGCGGCGCCGGCCCGCGGCCCGTCGTAGCTGATCGCCGATTCCGCGTGGTGGCACATCAAGAACCCTATGGGCCTGGAGGCCTCTTCATGCAAATGGGCCAACAAGCCCGCTGTTCTCGCCAAAATGGGGATGCCTTTCAGCGCTCCTAAAGGAAACCCGACATCCAGCAGCACCGCAGGGATGGCGCCAGACGCATTGATTGGCAAGTCGCGCCCATACGCGTCAGGAATCAACTGGCCAACAGCCAGCAAAATCTCGGTATAGCGCCCCGCGACGCCACGCTCCGCAGCCATGGCCAGCAAGCGTTCGGAGCGCGGATCGCCGGAGGAATGCAGCTGGTGGCCGTAGCCGGGGACCGTCAATCCATTCTTCTTTCGCTCCGACAGCTTTTGCCGTATCACCGACTCCAGCGGGGCTTCAGTCTTTCTGGCTGTTTCGGCAATATCGTGCAAGAATCGGCCGCACAACTCGGAAGTGCCCATGACCACCGAGCCGGCGCCCAGGATACCCGCCGCCACGGCCGCTCGAAGGGCAGCCGGATCGACGTCGTAGGTCATGCGGGCAGCCTGCACCGTCGGAGTCAGCCCGTGCTCCGCGATGGCCACCAACGAAGCATTGATGAAAAAACTTTGCATCGGCGTGGCCGTCCGGCCGGTAAGCATGAAATAGTAGAAATCGGCAAAACTCATTTCGCCGATGAGCTCGGTACAAAGGTCCTTGCCGCGTACCGTGATCGTATGGGCATCCGCTGTGGAAATAGCGCTGAATGGCTGGGCTTGCTTTCCTATCCTCATGGGCTTTTACCCCCTCCTTTTCAATTTTTATTGATTTTAGGTAAGCGCCATGTATTCTGGAAATGGATTATTTGCATGATAATGATAGACGTCATCTATATATAGAACGATCATGGAATTAAGACACCTTAGGTATTTCGTGGCCTTGGCCGAAAGACTCAATTTCACCGCCGCCGCCGAACAAGTGCATGTAACCCAACCCACCCTGTCTCATCAGATCAAGCAGCTCGAAATAGAGTTGGGTCAGCCCTTGTTCGAACGCACGGAGCGGCGCGTCAGCTTGACGGCCGCGGGTGAGCTCCTTCTGCCCAGCGTACTGGAAGCGCTGAAAGTCCTGGACGCCGGCACGGCTTTGCTCAAGACATCGCCCGCGGACATATCGGGGCATATCCGCCTGGCCACCTCGCAAACCTTCAATATCGCAATCATTCCGCAAGCAATCGCGATGTATCAGCGCGAGCACCCCGCGGTAAAGATCACCGTGGAAGAGTTCACCCTGGAAGAAATGACGGAAAAGCTCAGGCGCCATGCCATCGATATGGCTGTGGCATATCGGCCATTGGACTGCCACGACCTTGTTTTCGAGCCCTTGTGCAACGAAGAGCTGGTGCTTATCGCCAGGCCCGACCATCCTCTGGCGCAACGCAAAAAGCTGCGCATGATCGAGCTGCACGGCCGCGACATGGCTCTGTTGCCGCTCCGTTTCAACACAAGGCAACAACTGCAGGAAGCATTTTCTTCCGCCGGCACCGAACCCAATGCGGTCATTGAGGCAGGCACTATCGCATCGCTGCTCAAGCTCGTTCAGGAAACCGGCCTGCCTACCATATTGTCTCGATATGCCGTGCCTCCTGATTGTGCGTTAGCGGTGATACCGCTGGAAAGCCCCCGACCCGTGCGGACGACCGGACTGCTTCGAAGCAAAAATCGAGCTTACCTGCCGGTGGAGGCGGCGTTCACGGCCCTGTTGCGGCGGGTGACAGACAATTATTTAGGTCACTGATACGGCGCGGTCGCGAGCTGCTATGGCGCCACAATTCCGCGGTATCCTGTCGGCTTGGCTCCACATCCTGAATCATCATGGACTATCCTTCCGACGAACATTTGACTGAAACGCTTATTCATAGCGAAACACTGCTGGACGGCGGCTTCTTGAAGGCGCGCCGCGACAAGGTGCGCCTGCCCGACGGGCGCAGCGCCGACCGCGAATACATTGTGCATCCCGGGGCGGTGGTGATCATTCCGCTACTGGATGACGACCACGTCGTTCTCGAGCGCCAGTTCCGCTATCCCGTGAATCGCGTGATGCTGGAATTTCCGGCCGGCAAGCTGGATGCGGGGGAAGACCCGCTGCTTTGCGCCCGGCGTGAACTGCAAGAAGAAACGGGTTATGTCGCGAGGCAATGGGCCTATGCGGGCGCCATGCATCTGGCCATTGCCTATTCCACGGAAATCATCCACATTTTCTTTGCCCGGCGGCTTACCGCCGGCGCGGCGCAACTCGACAAGGACGAGTTTCTCGAAGTCCAGAAAAAAGCCATAGCGGACCTGGCGGAGGATTGCCGGCAAGGCTTTGTTACCGACGCCAAGACCCTGGCCTGCATGCTATGGCTGCAAAACGTACGCTCGGGCAATTGGAAGCTGAACTGGGAAGATATGGCCGGATAATGCCTTGCCCGATGAGGCAGCCGGAAGGCGGACAGCTTGGCCGCGGCGGCATCCAGACCTTCCATGGTGCGGCGCCTTCCATCGTGGCCGCAGCTGAGCCGCGATCGGCCGGGCAACGATGGCCGGCTTCACCGCTCATGCATGCGGGCGGCGGTTTTGATCGGGCTCCCAGCCCAAGGTTCTTTCGATGCCGCGCACCAGCGAGATCAGCTTGGGCGGCACGGTACGTGCCAGTTCTTCGAACCGCCCCGATCCCGACGGCAGGCCGCAATTGAAGACGAATAGCTGCGAGTTGATGGGCCGGCGCATGGGGACCGCGAAACCATAGGTATCCGCGCGCCATTCCGCGTTATTGCCGCAGTAGCCCAAATGTTCGAAGTCCTTCAGGGCGCGCTCCACCGCTTTTATGCTGTTTTCATAGTGCGCCGACAGCTTGACGCGCAGGCTGTTCAAGACATCCTGCCGTTCGCGCGCGGGCGCGCCGCAAAGCCATGCGCGGCCCGCCGCGGTGCTCAGCATCGGCAGCTTGGAGCCGATGTCGGGATGCGTCGGCAACGCCTCGTTCGCCCGCGCGGTTTCGACGTAAAGCATGTCGATGCCGTCGCGTATCACCAGCGACACGGCGCCCTCTATTTCGCGCGCCAATTGCATCATCAGCGGCCGCGCCATTTGCCGCAGCTGCATGCTGGCGAGCAATGGATATCCCAGTGTGAGCAAGCCAAACCCCAGCAGATAGCGCCCTTTTTCGGAGGGGTCGCGGCGCAGGTAGCCCAGCCGGATCAGCGTGCCGGCGAGTCGCGTGACCGTGGGCCTGGGAATGCCCGTGCGGTCCGAAATATCGCGATTGCGCAGCCCGCTTTCCCCGGGCCTGAATGCGGCCAGCACATCAATGCCCTGGGCGACGGTGGAGGCGAATTGCGGGTCCGCCGCTTCGAGAGAAAGATGCTTCCATCGGTTCATGCCGCGGCCTCCAGCCGTTTTATATCCGCCGCAGCCCGAAGCAAGGCCGCCCCCACCGCGTCCGCTATGGGCTTTCCCGCCAGGTGGTTCACTGTCACACCGCAATTGAGCACCACCGGACCACCGTTGATTTCAATGTGCAACGGCACGGCGACCGCATGTACGTCCGCGAACCAGGCACCCTCTGAAACGCAATAGCCAAGCCGCTCATACTGGTCGAGCGCATCCCTGATGATGCCGTCGGGATCCTGCGACCCGGCCTGTTCGGCGCGCAAGGCGTCGAGCGTCGCGGACCGCGCTGCGAAAGACGCGCCGCAAAGCCAGGCCCGGCCCATGGCCGTGGCCAGAATGGGCAGCGACGCCCCCAGGTCGGGGCGAAACGACACCAGCTCATGGCTGCGGTTGGTTTCGATATAGACCATGCGGGTGTCATGCCGCACGCCTAAGGAAACGGTGCCGCCCGTCGCAATGGCCAGCCGCCGCATGATGGGACGCGCCTGCTGCCTGATGGGAATCCCCGCCAGTAGCGGATAGCCCAGAGAAAGTATCCGCGACCCGAGCCGATACCGGCGTAGCGAAGGGTCATAACTCAGGAGCCCTTTCAGCGAGAGGGTATAGGTCAGCCTGGAAATCGTCGCTTTGGACAAGCCGGTGCGCGCCACCAGATCTTTGTTGCTGAGCACCGGTTCGCCGGCGCGGAAACACTCCAGCACGGCAAACCCGTTCGCCAGTGTCGTGGCGAATGCGGGGTCGGCTGTCTTTCCCGTTTTCGTCATGGATGCGTGGGCCTCCTGTCTTTTCTTGTACCGCGATTCATTGTGGCGAAGATAGTACTTTGTTCAATATATCAAAACTTATGTATCCCTATCTTAAACGCGTTGCTACGCTACACACACATCGCCTATGCAAACAGCCGTCGGCAAGACTCTTCGGCGCGACCAAGGACAACCCATGATCCGTGACCCAGAAAGCTTCGATCTATTCCTGGAGACTCTACGCAAGTTTGTGCTCGAACGGCTGGTTCCCAATGAGGAACGTGTCGCGCGGGAAGACGAAGTGCCCGAGGCGCTGGTCAGGGAGATGGCGGCGCAGCACATGTTCGGCTATTCGATTCCCGAAGCTTACGGCGGCCTGGGCATGACGACGGAAGAACTGGTCCTGGCGGCGATGGAGCTTTCACAGTGTTCCGTAGCCTTTCGCGCCCGCGTCGGAACCAATACCGGCATAGGTTCGGAGGGCCTGGTGGCCGACGGAACGGCCGAACAGAAGCAGCGCTATCTTCCCGATCTGGCGTCGGGAAAGAAGACGGGGGCGTTCGCGCTCACCGAGCCCGATGCCGGCTCGGACGCCACCGCGCTGCGGACGAGCGCGCGCAAAGACGGCGATCATTTCGTGTTGAATGGCACCAAGTGCTTCATCACCAATGCGCCCATCGCCGATATCTTCACCGTCATGGCCCGCACGGGCGCCGACGATGCGGGAGCCGGCGGAATATCCGCCTTCATCGTCGAACGCGGCACGCCGGGGCTGTCAACCGGGCGGCCGTACGACAAGATGGGCCAGGCCGGCTCGCCGGTGTCGGAGGTGCATTTCGACAACTGCCGGGTGCCAGCCGCAAATCTCATAGGCGGCCAGGAAGGCCGCGGGTTCAAGACCGCCATGAAGGTGCTGAACAAGCAAAGAATACATCTGGCGGCGCTGTGTATCGGACCCGCCATCCGCATGCTGAACGATGCCATGGCCTTCGTGGCCGGCCGCAAGCAGTTCGGCCAGCCTCTCATGAACTTCCAGCTGGTACAGGCCATGATTGCCGATTGCCAGACGGAAATCCAGGCCGCAAGAGCGCTCGTGCTGCAAACCGCGCGCCAGCGCGATGCCGGCGGGGACGTCACCATGAACGCCTCGATCTGCAAGTACTTCTCGTCCGAGATGTGCGGCCGCGTGGCGGACCGATGCGTGCAGATGCTCGGAGGATATGGCTATATCGCCGATCATGGCATGGAAAGATTCTATCGCGACGTACGTCTGTTCCGCCTGTATGAAGGGACCAGCCAGATACACCAGCTCACGATCGCAAAGCACAGCCTGAAGCAGGCCGGCTACAGCGTGGGCAAGTAATACCGGCCGCGGACGCAGGCCGGACCAATCCCGCCCATGCCGGACAGGCATTGCGGGCTTACTTTCAATACCAAGGAGACAAACCATGTTCAAGCAGCTCATTGCTTCCACCCTGGCCACGGCGGCCTGCATGGCCGCGCCATTCACGGCCCATGCAGCCTACCCCGACCACCCCATCAGGCTCATCGTGCCGTTCGCTCCGGGCGGATCGACGGACATCCTCGGACGCATGCTCGCCGAAGCGCTGCAGCCCATCCTGGGGCAAACCGTCGTCGTCGAGAACAAGGGGGGCGCGGCGGGCAACATAGGCGGGTCCCTGGTCGCCCGGGCTGAGCCGGACGGCTATACCCTGCTGCTCGCCGCAGCGGGGCCGACCGTCATCAATCCCAGCCTGTACAAGGACATGCCCTTCAACCCGGCAAAAGACCTGGAGCCCATCACCGCCCTGACCCGCGAACATAACCTGATGGCGATCAATCCCAAGGTTCCGGCCAACAATCTGCAGGAATTCATCGCTTATGCGAAAAGCCATCCGAACTCCATCAGCTATGGCTCGCCGGGCACGGGTTCGCCGGCGCATCTGGCCGGCGAGCTGCTGAACCAGAAGGCGGGCATAGACATGCAGCACATCCCTTACAAAGGGACGGGGCCCGCGATCACAGACCTGCTCGCCAACCGGATCAACGTGATGATCGACAACATGCCGCCCTTGCTGCCGCATGTGCAGGCCGGCAATCTTCGGGCGATCGCCGTGCCCAGCGCCACGCGCGCTGCCGCATTGCCGGATGTCCCCACATTCCAGGAACAAGGCGTCAGCGATTACGTGATCATGGCCTGGAAAGGTCTGATGGCGCCCAAAGGCACGCCACGCCCCATCATCGAAAAGCTCCATCAGGCATGCGTGCAGGTTCTGCAGAAGCCCGAAATCAAGCAGCGCCTCACCCAGCTTGGCGCGGAGCCCGAAGGCAACACGCCCGAAGCCTTCGGCGAGCAAATCCGCAAAGAAACCGCCTGGTGGGCGGAGCTGATCAAGCAAACCAACACCACCATACAGTAGGCACTGCGCTGATCGCGCTCAAAAGGAATACTCATGCGATATCTCAACACGCTGCTTCTCGCCGCATTCGCCCTGTTGCCCGGCATGGCCGCCGCTGCCTACCCCGACAGGCCCATCAGCCTCATCGTGCCCTACGCGGCCGGGGGCGGAACCGACACGGCCGCGCGCATCCTGGCAAAAAAGCTGGCGCCCCGCCTCGGCCAGCCGGTCGTCGTGGAAAACAAGGCCGGAGCCGCCACCCAGATCGGAACCCAGCATGTAGTCAAGGCGGCGCCGGACGGCTATACCCTGCTGATGGGCACCGCCAATCTTGGCACCAATCCCGCGTTCTATGACAAGCTTCCCTATGATGCGAAGAAAGATCTCATACCCATCGTGCAGGTCACCGATGTCCCGGTCTATATATTTGCGAGCACGGAAGGGCCGATCAAGTCATTCGACCAATTGCTCGCCGCGGGCCGCTCGCCCAATGGGCTTTCGTATGCAACCGCCGGCGTTGGCAGCATTCCTCATCTTGCGGGCGAACTATTCAGGCGAAAGGCGAAACTGGATTTGCGGCATATACCTTACAAGGGGAGCTCCGAAGCGGTCATAGCGGTATCCAGCAACCAGGTTCCCATCAGCTTCGACAACCTTGCGCCCGCCAGCGGCCAGCTCAAAGCGGGCCGGATCAAGCCGCTTGCCATCGCCAGCGAGCGCCGCAGCGAGGCGCAGCCCGATGTTCCAACACTGGCTGAGCTTGGATACCCAGTGTCGGCTTCGTCATGGTGGGGAGTCCTGGCGCCCAAAGGCACATCGCCGGAGGTCATCGCACGGCTCAACAAAGAGATCAATGCTGTGCTCAAGGATCCTGAAGTGCGAAGCTACTTCCTGGAACAAGGCATGCATCCCGTAGGGGGCTCGCCGGACGATTTCGCCAGGCACATCGCCAGCGAAACCAGCAAATGGAAGTCGATCGTCAGCGAAGCCGGCATCAAGCTCGCGGAATGACATCATGAATGAAACACATGCATCCATGCTCCCCGACTTGAAGGAGCGGGTACGGAAATTCATCGACGAGGCGGCCATTCCGCTGGAGGGCACGGCGATCGAACGGGATGTGGAGGCGCTGGACGAGATTGCCGGTACGCTGCGCCGCCAGGCCAGGGAAGCCGGCATATACGGCCCGCAGCTTCCCAAGGAGTATGGCGGGTTGGCCCTGCCCTGGCGCGCGTGCGCCGAATTGTTCGAAGAGTGCGCGCGCGGGCTGCTGGGACCGATTGCGTTGAACTGCGCCCCGCCGGACCAGCCCAACGCGCTGCTGCTCGACCTGCTGGCGAGCCCCGCGCAGCGCGAGCGGTTCCTGGGGCCGATCGCCCGCGGCGAGAAGCGCGCCTGCTTTGCCATGACCGAGCCCGCGCCGGGCGCCGGCTCCGATCCCTCCATGCTCAAGACCACGGCACGCCGCGGGAATGGCAAGTGGGTGCTCGATGGGCACAAAAAATTCATCAGCGGCGGCGTCAAGGCGGACATCGCCATCGTCCCCGCCCAAACCGAAGAAGGCGTCACCCTGTTCGTCTTCGATACGGCGACACCCGGCTACCGCGTGACGCGCGACATCGCCATGGCGACCAGCTATCAGATCGGAGGGCACGCCGAGATCGTCATGGAGGCCTGCGAACTGCCCGGCGACGCCGTGCTGGGAACGGTGGGCCAGGGCTTCGAGCATATCCAGCTGCGGCTGGAGCCGGCGCGCCTGTCCCACTGCATGCGATTCATAGGACGGGCGCGGCGCGCCATGGAAATCGCGCAGCGCTACGTAAGCCAGCGCGTATCCTTCGGCGCTCCGTTGGCGGAACTGCAGCAGGTGCAAGCCATGGTCGCCGATTCCCACATCGACCTGCATGCAAGCAGGCTGATCACCCATCACTGCGCGCAACTGATGGATGAAGGCAAGTCCGTCAAGCATTATTCCAGCATGACCAAGGTATTCGTTTCCGAGGCGGTGGGACGCGTGGCCGATCGCGCCATGCAGATGTGCGGCGCCCTTGGCGTTTCCGAAGACGAGGCCATATCGGCCATATGGCGCGAAGCGCGCCCCTTCCGCATCTATGACGGCGCGAACGAAGTGCACCGAAGCGCCATCGCCCGCCGGATACTGCACAGAAACCTATCGCCATAAAACCGGCGCGCCCCAAGATACTTTTCTTATATGACGACACATTCCCACTCGCTGCAAACGCTATTCTCGCCCGCAAGCATCGCCATCGTGGGCGCTTCCAACACGCCGGGGAAAGTGGGCGCCACCCCCGTCCAGCTCTTGAAGCGGTATGGATACGAAGGCTGCATCCTGCCTGTCAACCCCAAGGCCGATGAGATACAGGGGCTGGCATGCCATGCATCCCTGGGCGGTATCGAACAGGACATCGACCTGGCCATTCTCGCCGTGCCCGCGCTTCATGTGTGCAAGGCTCTCGAGAGCGCGCGCCCCGGCCAGCTCAAGAGCGCCGTCCTGCTGACATCCGGCTTTGCCGAAACCGGACCCGAGGGCCGCGCCGAGCAATCGCGGCTCGAGCGTATCGCCAAAGACCGCGGCATACGGCTGCTGGGCCCGAATTGCCTGGGCTTCATGAATATGCGCAAGCGGGTCTACGCCACATTCACACCCGCGGCCTTGACGGGCGAGGCGCTGCCGGGGCATATCGGCATGATCAGCCAAAGCGGCGCTTTCGGCGCCTATGCGTACAGCATGGCAAGGCTGCGCGGGCTGGGTCTTTCTTTCTGGGCCAGCACCGGCAATGAAAGCGACGTCACGGTAGCCGACTGCATCGCATGGCTGGCCGATGACCCGGAAACGCGCATCATCATGGCTTACATGGAGGGCTGCAAAGACGGCGACAAGCTCAAGACCGCGCTCGATGCCGCCGCCCGCGCGAGCAAGCCGGTGGTCATCACGAAGATCGGGCGAACGGCGTCCGGCGCAAGGGCGGCGGCTTCCCATACGGCGGCGCTTGCAGGCGACGATGCCGTCTATGACACGCTGTTCCGGCAATACGGCGCCATTCGCGCCAGGACGATCGAGGACTTCTTCAATATCGGCCATGCCCTGAGCGTCTGGGGCCAACGGCCTGCGCAGGCCAGCGTAGGCATCGTCTCGATTTCCGGCGGCGTAGGCGCGCTGATGGCGGATGAGGCCGACGACTGCGGCCTTGCGCTGCCTGTCCTGCCGGATCACAGCCAGCGCATGCTGCTGGAGCGTATCCCTTTCGCCAGTGCGTGCAATCCCGTCGACGTGACAGGCCAGGCCATCACCGATCCGGCCATTCTGCGCGATACCATCACCGACATGCTCGACACCAAGCGCTACGGCGCGCTGGCCGTCTTTCTCGCGGCGGCGGGCTCATCCGAGGCAATGTGGCCGCATATGCGCGAGCTGGCGGACACGGCAAGAAAACACCCCGACTCCCGCCCTCTTGCCGTGTGCGCATTGCTGCCCGACGACAGACGCAGAGAACTCGAACAGCTCGGCGCAATGGTTTTTTCCGACCCCAGCGCCGCGATCCGCAGCATCGCCGCGGCGCTCCAGCGACCGCGAGCCGACCGGCGCCCGGCAACCATGGCCACGATTGAACTGCCCACTGGAAAAGGCGCGCTCAATGAAATGCAATCCCTGCAAATCTTGTCCGCGGCAGGCATTCCCGTGCTTCCCGGCAAGGTGGCCCATTCGAGAGAAGAGGCGGCCTGCCATGCGGCAAGCATGGGGCGCCCTATCGCCATGAAAGTCCTTTCGGCCGATATCCTGCACAAGAGCGATGCCGGCGGCGTCAGGCTGAATATCGCCGGAGCGCAGGCAGCGGCGCAAGCCTATGACGACATACTGTCCAGCGTCGCGCGCCATGCCGCCGACGCCAGGGTAGACGGCGTTTTGCTCGCACCCATGGTCAAGGGCGGTACGGAATGCATCATGGGAGCGCATGTCGACCCGGTGTTCGGGCCGGTGATCATGTTCGGCCTGGGAGGGATTTTTGTGGAAGTATTGAAAGACGTGAGCTTTCGCCTCGCGCCCTTCGATGAGCAAGAAGCGCGCAGCATGATAGAGGAAACCCGCGCACTGGCGCTGCTTCAAGGTGCGCGCGGCCAGCCGCCGGCGGATATGGACGCCATCGCCCATGCGCTGTCCGCGCTTTCCCGCCTGGCCTATAAGGCGCGCGACCGGATAGCATCCATAGATGTCAATCCCTTTGTCGCCCTGCCCCAAGGAGAAGGGGCCGTCGCGCTCGATGCGCTGATCGTGCTCAGGACCCCGGCCGATGCGGCCCAGGCGTGCGCGTGACGCCTGGGCCGGGCATCGGCGGCGCCGGCCGTGCTATTCCGCCTTGATATTGTTCGCCACGATGATTTCCCGCCAGTGCTTCGTTTCCTTGTCGATATAAGCCGCCAATTCGGCGGGCGACATGGATTGCGCAACCACGCCGATTTCCGCGAACTTGGCAACGATCTCGGGCGTTTTCAAGGCGGCCGCCGTCAGCCGGTTCAGCTTTTCGATTATCTGCGGAGGCGTATTGGCGGGCGCGACCAGGCAGAACCAGTTCGCGGCATCGAAGCCGGGATATCCCAGTTCGGAAACAGTGGGCACCTTGGGAAGCAAGTCCGACCTGTCCTTGGTTAGAACCGCAATCGCTTTCAGCTTGCCGCTGTCGACGAACTTCGATGCCGTGACCAGGGAGCTTTCAAAGCCCATGGGAATGACGCCGGCCAATAAGTCCTGAGATGCCGGCGCCGTACCCTTGTACGGCACATGCACGAGGTCGATGCCTGCGAGAGAACTGAGATATTCAGCGGCAAGATGCGGTGCCGTCCCAACGCCCGGCGTAGAGTAATTCAGCGTCCCGGGGTGGGCCTTCGCATACCGGATCATCTCGTCGAAGGTATTGAAGGGAGCTGAAGGGTGAGCCAGGATGGCGGGCGTGGCTATGCCGACCATGGAAATCGGCGCAATGTCCCGCTTGACGTCGTAAGGCAGCTTGGAATAGAGACTGGGCGCTATGGCCAGGCTGCTGATCAGGCTGATGCCCAGTGTGTAGCCGTCCGGGTTGGACTTTGCCAACGCATCGGTCCCGATGTTGCCGCCCGCGCCCGCCTTGTTCACTACGACGATCGCTTGCCCCAAGTCATCGGCCAGGTTCTTGGCAATCGTCCGTCCCATGATGTCCGCCGGGCCTCCGGGAGCGAACGGAACGATAAGCGTAATCGTTTTATTGGGATACGATTCAGTGGCGGCCGAGGCTGCTGTAATGCTGCACAAAGCGAGTACAGCCGCGCCGCACAGATTCTTGAGTATTGTCTCCATGGTCTTTCCTTTGATAGTTGATGTTTGAGCATTGATGGCTGCCGGCGTGCGCCCCCCTCGCCGCCTCGATTTGCCGTGTTCACGCGCCGACCGCGAGCGCCG
>Ga0182744_1002242_pt1 | contig 16065 bp, 13 predicted proteins | sample eDN3rd30CKraftMG_FD_128525 | JGI IMG/M metagenome (GOLD analysis project Ga0182744, IMG submission 128525) | Enriched Miracle-Growth compost microbial communities from Emeryville, California, USA - eDNA 3rd pass 30_C Kraft MG (version 2) (version 2) ...
ATCGTCAGCCCGTCGATGCGGCCCTTGTTGCGGCGGATCGTCAGCGCGTCGAGCAGCGCCTGAGTCGGATGCTCATGGCTGCCGTCGCCGGCGTTGATGACCGAGCACGACACTTTGTGCGACAGCAATTGCACCGCACCGGAATGATGATGGCGCACGACGATGAGATCAGGGCGCATGGCGTTCAGGGTCGCCGCGGTGTCGATGAGCGTTTCGCCCTTCGTCACCGACGATGTCGCAACCGACATGTTCATCACATCGGCGCCGAGCCGTTTGCCGGCGAGTTCGAAGGAGGACTGGGTGCGCGTCGAAGGCTCGAAGAAAAGATTGATCAGCGTGCGCCCGCGCAGGACGCTCCGCTTCTTCTCCACCTGCCGCGAAACCTCGACCGCTTCATCGGCCAGATCCAGCAATGCCTCGATGTCCGGCCGCGACAAACCTTCGATGCCGAGCAGATGCCTATGGGAGAAAACGTGTTTGGCGAGGACGCTCATATCGCGCGTCTATAGGCCAGAGGGCCCTCAGGCCGCAAGGCAGCCGGCTGACTTGCACACCAGATTCAGGGGGAAACCCGCGCTTCTGGCCGCAGAAACGGTCAGGACGCCGTCCTCCCGGCTGCCGGACGCCCCTCGTAGGTTGTGCCGAAGAGATAATCCCACAGGCCCGTCGTGACGCCGTAGTTGGCGTCGCCCTGGGCGAAATGATGCAGCATGTGCCGGCGGCGCGCCCGCGCCAGAAACGCGCCCCCGTCAAGCCGCGCATGGGCGGCGTAGTGGATCGCGGTATAGGCCAGATAACCGGTGAGCACGCCGGCGGCAAAGCCGCCGGTGGACTCGACGTCAAGAGCGAGCGCAGGAACGTAAAATACAAGAATGATGGCGGCCGGACCGACGACCGGCGGCGTACCGAACAGTTCTTCCGGTTTCTCGTGATGAAAATCGTGCAAGGGGCGAAACAGCGCGCCGGCGTGAAAAAGCCAGCGATGAAAGATATATTCGATCAGCGTCCAGGTCAGCAGCCCGAAGCAGAAGAAGAGCAGGACGTAGACCGCGTTATGAGACTGCGACGTCGCGACAGGCCACACAAGCATGGCAAGAATGATCGGAGGAAGCAGGACGAAGTCCAGAAAATAGGAGAAGCTGCCGAGCCGCACATCCGCCTCTTGTCTTCTGCGGCGACTGGTCGCCAATTCCTGCACTATTGCTAAGCAATTAGAGTGGTGCGTCAAGCCTGTGGCGAAACAGAGGCGGGAATCCCGTCCTGGCTGTTCTGACCGATGACGGCATGCGTTTTACCTGCCAATGTAGGATTACCCCCAAACTGGAGTGAGAGATGTCGCGTCCCCCGTTTCCGCCCTTCGATGCCGCGACGGCGGCGCAGAAAGCCCGCATGGCTGAAGACGCCTGGAACAGCCGCGACCCGGCGCGCGTCGCGCTCGCCTATACGCCCGACAGCAGATGGCGCAACCGCGCCGAGTTCCTGAGCGGCCGCGCCGATATCGAGGCCTTCCTGACACGCAAATGGGCGAGAGAGCTCGACTACCGGCTGATCAAGGAAGTCTGGGCATTTCGCGACAACCGCATTGCGGTGCGCTTCGCCTATGAATGGCGCGACGACAGCGGCCACTGGTTCCGCTCCTACGGCAACGAGAATTGGGAGTTCGACGAAGAAGGCTTGATGCGTTTGCGCATCGCCAGCATCAACGACCTGCCGATCGCCGAGGCAGAGCGGAAATTCCACTGGCCGCTCGGCCGCCGGCCGGATGACCACCCCGGCCTCAGCGAGCTGGGGCTGTAGAAAAAGCCAAGTTAACGCCAGGATCGGGCCAAGACGTCGCGGTCGCTTTTTGCCGGCCGCATAAATCTTCTTATTTTCAATAGCTTGCCAACTCTCACCTAGACCGGCCCACGATCTCTTTAAGGGGCGGCAGTCCCAGGTCCATTTGACACAGCGCCGCCCCTACACCATGTTCCCGGCCAATCGCGTGTCCTCCTGATCGACGGTCAGCGTCAGCGGCCTGTTCGATCTCTGGATGGCATTCTCATTAGATATCAGACGTTTGCGTCTGCGAGGGTCCCCCCGCAATGAGTTCTGTCGTCATCGTCGAATCGCCGGCAAAGGCCAAGACGATCAACAAATATCTCGGCAAGGATTTCGAGGTTCTGGCCTCCTTCGGCCATGTGCGCGATCTGCCGGCGAAGAACGGGTCGGTCGATCCGGAAGACGATTTCGCCATGCTCTGGGAGGTCGACGCCAAGGCCGGCAAACGCCTGTCCGATATCGCCCGGGCGGTGAAGGATGCCGACAAGGTCATTCTCGCAACCGACCCGGATCGCGAGGGCGAGGCGATCTCCTGGCATGTGCTGGAAGTCCTCAACAATAAGAAGGCGCTCAAGGGCAAGTCGGTCGAGCGCGTCGTTTTCAACGCCATCACCAAGAGCGCCATTCTCGAGGCCATGCGCCATCCCCGCCAGGTCGATGCTGCCCTTGTCGACGCCTACCTGGCCCGCCGCGCTCTCGATTATCTGGTCGGCTTCAATCTCTCGCCTGTGCTGTGGCGCAAGCTGCCGGGCGCCCGCTCGGCTGGCCGGGTTCAATCGGTCGCCCTGCGACTCGTCTGCGAGCGCGAACTCGAAATCGAAAAATTCGTCAGCCGCGAATACTGGTCGATCGCCGCTCATCTGAAGACCAAGGACGGCGCGCCGTTCATCGCCCGCCTTGTCGGCGCCGACGGCAAACGCATCCAGCGCCTCGACATCGGCACAGGCAAGGCCGCCGACGATTTCAAGGAAGCGCTCGAGCGCGCCAAATTCACCATCTCTTCGGTGGAAGCCAAGCCGGCCAAGCGCCATCCCTGGGCGCCGTTCACCACCTCCACGCTGCAGCAGGAAGCCTCGCGCAAGCTCGGCTTCGCCCCGGCGATCACCATGCGGATCGCCCAGCGCCTTTATGAAGGCGTCGATCTCGGCGGCGAGACGGTCGGCCTCATTACTTATATGCGAACCGACGGCGTCGACGTGGCGCCCGAGGCCATCGCAGCGGCGCGGCGCGTCATCGGCCAGGAATACGGCGACAAATACGTGCCGCAGGTGCCGCGCAAATATACGACCAAACAGAAGAACGCGCAGGAAGCCCACGAGGCCATCCGCCCGACCGATGTCAGCCGCCTGCCCCGCCAACTTGCCAAGGTCCTCGATAAGGATCAGCTCCGTCTCTACGAATTGATCTGGACGCGCACCGTGGCGAGCCAGATGGAATCGGCCGAGCTCGAACGCACGACGGTCGAAATTCTCGCCGATGCCGGCGGCCGCAAGCTCGATCTGCGCGCCACCGGCCAGGTGGTGCGCTTCGACGGATTCCTGGCGCTCTACCAGGAAGGCAAGGACGACGAAGAGGATGAGGAAGGCGGCCGTCTGCCGCCGATGACCGCCGGCGATCCTGCAACGAAGGAAAAGATCGAGGCGAGCCAGCACTTCACCGAGCCGCCGCCGCGCTTCACCGAAGCCACCCTGGTCAAGCGTATGGAAGAACTCGGCATCGGCCGGCCCTCGACCTATGCCTCGACGCTCGCCGTCTTGCGCGACCGCGAATATGTGAAGCTCGACAAGAAGCGCCTCGTGCCGGAAGACAAGGGCCGGCTTGTCGTCGCTTTCCTCGAAAGCTTCTTCACCCGCTACGTGCAATATGATTTCACCGCCGATCTCGAGGAGAAGCTCGACCAGATTTCCAATGCAGAGATCGAGTGGAAGGAAGTGCTGCGCGATTTCTGGCGCGACTTTTCCGCCGCCATCGGCGGCACCAAGGATCTGCGCACCACTGAAGTGCTCGACAATCTGAACGAACTGCTCGGCCCGCATATCTTCCCGGCGAAGGAAGACGGCGGCAATCCGCGCGAATGCCCGGCCTGCGGCGTCGGGCAACTGTCGCTCAAGCTCGGCAAGTTCGGCGCCTTCGTCGGCTGTTCCAACTATCCCGAATGCCGCTTCACGCGCACCTTGACCGCAACCGCCGCCAATCAGACGGCGGATGGCGATGGCAGCCGGCCGGGCGTCAAAGTGCTCGGCGTCCATCCCGATACGGGTGAAGAGATCACGCTGCGCGATGGCCGCTTCGGCCCCTACGTGCAGCAGGGCGAAGCCGAGAAACCGAAGCGCTCGTCCCTGCCCCGCGGCTTGTCTCGCGACGACGTCACGCTTGAGAAGGCCATCGGCCTGCTGTCGCTGCCGCGCGAGATCGCCAAACATCCGACCAGCGGGGAACCCATTGTCGCGGGCATTGGCCGCTTCGGACCCTATGTCCAGCACGGCAAGATGTATGCGAGCCTGACGCGCGACGACGACGTGCTGGAGATCGGCGCCAACCGCGCCATCGATCTCATCGTCACCAAGGAACAGGGCGGCGGCGGACGCGGCCGTTTCGGCAATGCCGCGCCCGCGCGCGTGCTTGGCGATCATCCCAAGGGCGGCGCCGTGTCGATCAAGGCCGGCCGCTTCGGCGCCTATGCCAACTGGGGCAAGGTCAACGCGACGCTGCCCAAAGGAACCGACGCCGAGAAAGTCACGCTGGAGGAAGCCCTGGCGCTCATCGCGGCGCGCGAGTCCGGCGGCGACGCAGGCAGCGGCGGCCGCGTGCTTGGCGAACATCCCAAGGGTGGCACGATCAGCGTGCGCGACGGCCGCTATGGCGCCTATGTGAGCGTCGGCAAGGTCAACGCGACGATTCCGAAATCTTCGTCGCCGGAGACAATCACGCTCGAAGAAGCCATCGAACTGATCGACGAAAAGGGCGGCCCGGCCGTCAAGAAAGCGCCGAAGAAGAAGGCCGCTGCCAAGAAGACAGCGGCGAAAAAGCCGACGGCTAAAGCAGCGGCAGGTAAGAAGGCTGTCGCGGTTGAAGATACCGACGACGCGCCCTTCGACGACGATGCGCCGAAGGCGAAAGCGCCGGTTGCACGGGCCAAACCGAAAGCGGCTGCAAAGAAAGCCAAACCGCCGGTGAAGCCAAAGGCGCCGGCAAAGAAAGCAGCGCGCGGCAAGGCTTAATGCACGTGTCCGACTCCTTCTCCCGCGCGCGGGAGAAGGCGGCCGTCGCAACGCGAGGGCCGGATGAGGGTGCCACGCAGATGATCGATCCTGTCCACAGAATCGCACGTGTCAAGCCTTTGACGCGCGCGCTTCTCTATCCTTAGAGTCCATTCGCTCACGGGCCCTTATCCGACCCTTGCTGCGCAAGGGCCACCTTCTCCCGTAGACGGGAGAAGGATTCGACGCGCGTGAACTCGTATTTGCAAAAGGACGGAAGATGAAGTCGATCAGCGCACGTATCGCGGAAGAACTTGGCGTCAGGGAAAATCAGGTCACCGCGACGATCGAATTGCTCGACGGAGGCGCGACCGTGCCGTTCGTCGCGCGCTATCGCAAGGAGGTGACGGAAGGTCTCGACGACGCCCAGCTTCGCACGCTCGACGAGCGGCTGCGCTATATGCGCGAACTCGACGAGCGCCGCAAAGCCATCCTCGACAGCATCGATAGCCAGGGCAAGCTTGATGCGCCCTTGCGCAAGCTCATCGAAGACGCCGACAGCAAGGCGCGCCTCGAAGACATCTACCTGCCCTATAAGCCGAAGCGCCGCACCAAGGCGCAGATCGCCAACGAGGCCGGCCTCGCGCCGCTGGCCGACACTCTGCTTGCTCATCCCGAGAACGCGCCACGCGAAGTCGCGGAAGCCTATGTCGATGCGACCAAGGGCATCGAGACGGTCGATGCCGCGCTTGACGGCGCACGCGCCATTCTGACCGAGCGCTTCTCCGAGAATGCCGAACTGCTTGGCGACCTGCGCGAGACCTTCTGGAACGAAGGCGTGCTCATCTCGAAAGTGCGCAAGGGCAAGGAGACCGACGGCGCCAAATTCTCCGACTATTTCGACCTGACGCAGAAGCTCGACAAACTGCCGTCGCATCGCATCCTGGCGCTGTTCCGCGGCGAGAAGGAGGAGTTTCTCGATCTCACCTTCGAACCGGAACCGGACAAGCCCGAAGGCACCGCACCCGGACGCTTTGAAAAGAAGATCGCGGCCAAACTCGGCATTCAGGCGCTTGGCCGGCCCGGCGACAAATGGCTCTCGGATACCATCAGGGCCGCCTGGCGCTTCCGCCTCTCCTCGACCCTTTCCGTCGATCTGCGACTGCGCCTGTGGCAGATGGCCGAGGACGACGCGGTGAAGATCTTCGCCGGAAACCTGCGCGACCTGCTGCTCGCCGCGCCCGCAGGAACCCGCGCCACCATGGGTCTCGACCCAGGCTTCCGCACCGGCGTCAAGGTCGCCGTCGTCGACGCGACGGGCAAGGTCGTCGACACGGCAACCATCTATCCGCATGAGCCGCAGCGGCGCTGGGATGATTCCATGGCGATCCTCGCCGCCCTGTGCCTGCGTCACAAGGTCGACCTCGTCGCCATCGGCAACGGCACCGCCTCGCGCGAGACCGAGAAGCTGGCGCTCGAGATGATGAAGAAGTTTCCCGACCTCAAGCTGACGAAAGCGGTCGTCTCTGAAGCCGGCGCCTCGGTCTATTCGGCCTCGGCATTCGCCTCGCAGGAACTGCCCGACCTCGATGTGTCGATCCGCGGCGCGGTGTCCATTGCCCGGCGCCTGCAGGATCCGCTGGCGGAACTGGTGAAGATCGATCCGAAGTCCATCGGCGTCGGCCAGTACCAGCACGACATCGCCGAGTTCAAACTGTCGCGCTCGCTCGACGCGGTCGTCGAGGATTGCGTGAATGCCGTCGGCGTCGATGTGAATACGGCTTCCGTGCCACTACTGGCGCGCGTGTCGGGCATCGGCGATTCCCTCGCCCAGAACATCGTCATGCACCGCGACAGCAATGGCCCGTTCAAGACCCGCAGCGACATCAAGAAAGTCGCGCGGCTAGGCCCCAAGGCCTTCGAGCAGTCGGCGGGCTTTCTGCGCATCGTCGACGGCGACGATCCGCTCGACGCCTCGGGCGTGCATCCGGAAGCCTATCCGGTCGTGCGCCGCATTCTCGAAGCGACCAAGAGCGACATCAAGGTGCTGATCGGCAATGCCAGGACCCTGCGCGGCCTGGACGCGCGCAAGTTTACCGACGAGAAATTCGGCGTCCCCACGGTCAGCGACATTTTGAAAGAACTGGAAAAGCCGGGCCGCGATCCCCGCCCGGCCTTCAAGACCGCCGAATTCCAGGAGGGCATCGAGACCCTCAACGACCTCAAGCCGGGCATGATCCTGGAAGGCGCGGTGACGAACGTCGCAGCCTTCGGCGCCTTCGTCGACATCGGCGTGCACCAGGACGGGCTGGTGCATATCTCAGCCCTGTCGAAGACTTTCGTGAAGGACCCGCGCGACGTCGTGAAGCCTGGCCAGATCGTGAAGGTCAAAGTGCTCGAGGTCGACAAGCCGCGCAAGCGTATCGCCCTGACCATGCGGCTCGACGACGACGCCCAGGCAGCACCGTCGCGCGACCGCCAGCCGGCAGGCCCGCGCGTCTCGGTGGCGGCTCACAATAATCGGCAGGCAGCGAGAGAAAGCACGAGCACCGGCGGCGCACTGGCCGATGCGCTGCGGCGTGCGAGTGAGGCGAGGTCTCGTTAAGGGACCCTCATCCGACCCTTGCCGCGCAAGGGCCACCTTCTCCCGTGGAACGGGAGAAGGCAGAACGCGCGGCCCCTTCGCCCGCTTGCGGGAGAAGGTGGCCTCTGCGGAGCAGAGGTCGGATGAGGGTGCGCGCGATCACGCCCTCATCTCCGCAACTTCGCATCCAGCGACCACCTGCCCGGCCCGCTGAGCATCAGAAACAGAAACCCGCCCGCCATGGCGAGGTTCTTCTGGAAATGCGCCAACTGGTTGCGGTCGCCGAACTCGCGATGAAAATAATAGGCCGTCACCAGCGTGTAGACGGCCAGCAGAAACGCCACGATCCGCGTCTGGAAGCCGAACAGGATCAACAGGCCGCCGCCGGCCTCGACGGCGATGGCGACCGGCAGCAGATAGCCCGGAATTCCGTGCTTCGCCATATAGCCGGCGCTGGCCGCATAGGCGGTGAATTTACCCCATCCGGCCATGAGAAAAATGACGCACATGAGCGCGCGCCCGACCAGCGCCGCAGCGTCCGCCATACCGCCACCGCCCGCCGTATAACCCGAATTCCTAGGCATGCTTTCTCCACCGCAACGATCGGCTGATTCGTTCAGATGCTCAGAATGCACGCGATCGCGCGATTGCCGAAATCAACCGGTGCGGACCTGACGATTCTCTACTAGGATCGGATGACGCTATTGCGGCGCTCCTTTTGGCCGCGCACCGTGAAGAATGGTCTTTGGCAAAGAAAACTCAGCTCAAGAAAGCACAAGAGAAACAAGGCGCGCTGCCCACCAAGGCCGAGATTCTCGCCTTCGTCGCCCGCGAGGCGGATGCCGCCGCGCAGGCTGGCAAATCTGCCCCCGGCAAGATCGGCAAGCGCGAAATCGCCCGCGCCTTCGACATCCGCAGCGACGACCGCATCGCCCTCAAGCGCCTTTTGCGTGAAATGGAAGCCGAGGGCGCGCTCGAGCGGCGCAACAAGCGCATTGGAAAGCCGAGCGAACTCCCCGCCGTCGTGCTGTGCGACATCGTCTCGCGCGACCGCGACGGCGAACTCATCGCCACGCCGTTCGAATGGGAGGCGGCGGCGCAAGGCCCCGCCCCCCGCATCGCCATCCACATGCCCCGCAAGCCCAAGCGCGGCGATCCGACGCCGGGCGTCGGCGACCGCGCTCTTGTGCGCAACGAACCCGATCCCCAGGCCGGCCCCAAGGACCCGGCCTATCGCGGCCGGGTCATCAAGCTGGTGGCACGCAACCGCGTACAGACAATCGGCGTCTATCGCGCCTTGCCCGACGGCGGCGGACGGCTGATCCCGGTGGACAAGAAGGCACGCGGCAAGGAATTGAATATCCCGGCCGGCGCCGAAGGCGAGGCGCGCGACGGCGATCTCGTCGCCGTCGAACTGTCCGCCGAAGGCCGCTTCGGCCTGCCGCAGGCGCGCGTGCGCGAACGGCTCGGCGCCATCGACAACGAACGCGCCATCACGACCATCGCACTTTATGCCCACGGCATCCCCCACGTCTTCCGTCCCGAGACCATGAAGGAAGCGGAGAGCGCACGCGCCGCCACCATGGCAAGTAACGGGTATCGCCGCGAGGACTGGCGCAAGCTGCCGCTCGTCACCATCGATCCCGCTGACGCCAAGGATCACGACGACGCCGTGCATGCCGTGCCCGATGAAGACCCCGACAATGCCGGCGGCTTCGTGCTCACCGTCGCCATCGCCGATGTCGCCGCCTATGTGAGTCCCGGCACATCGCTCGACCGCGAGGCGCTGGAGCGTGGCAATTCGGTCTACTTTCCCGATCGCGTCGTGCCGATGCTGCCCGAGCGCATCTCCAACGACCTCTGCTCGCTGCGCCCGCACGAGGACCGCCCGGCGCTTGCCGCACGGATGATCATCGCCAAGGACGGGCGCAAGCTGCGCCATACCTTCCATCGCATCATGATGCGCTCGGCCGCGAAGCTCGCCTATCCGCAGGCGCAGGCTGCGATCGACGGCTTCACCGACGAGGTGACAGGCCCCCTGCTCGACCCCGTCCTGCGACCGTTGTGGGACGCCTGGCGCGCCTTGAACATCGCACGCGAACAGCGCAGTCCGCTCGATCTCAACCTGCCCGAACGCAAACTGCTGCTGAAGCCCGACGGGCGTATCGACCGGGTGATCGTTCCGGCGCGCCTCGATGCGCACAAGCTCATCGAGGAATATATGATCCTCGCCAATGTCGCGGCGGCCGAAACGCTGGAGGCACAGGGGCAAAAGCTGATCTACCGCGCCCATGACGAACCCTCGATCGAGAAGATGCACGCGCTCGGCGAATTCCTGTCGACCATTGGCGTCAAGCTCACGAAGGGCCAGGTGCTGCGGCCGCAGCAGTTCAACACCATCCTGTCGCGCGTGCAGGACAGCGAGCATGAGAATGCCGTCAACGAGGTGGTGCTGCGGACCCAGGCGCAGGCCGAATATTCGTCCGAGAACTACGGCCATTTCGGCCTCAATCTCAGGCGCTATGCGCACTTCACCTCACCGATCCGCCGCTATGCCGACCTCATCGTCCATCGCGCCCTGATCCGCGCCCTCAATCTCGGCCCTGACGGCCTGCCGAACATGGAGCCCGACGAGCTTGCCGAGATCGCCGCGCGCATCTCCGCGTCGGAACGCCGCGCCATGGCGGCGGAGCGCGAGACCAACGACCGCCTGATCGCCTCGTTTCTGTCGACACAGATCGGCGCGACGTTCCCCGGACGCATCTCGGGCGTCACCCGCGCCGGCCTGTTCATCAAGCTGTCGGACACCGGCGCCGATGGCTTCGTGCCTGCGGCGACCATCGGCAACGACTACTACCGCTATGTCGAGAACCTGCATGCGCTGGTCGGCAATCGCACCGGCGAAACCTTCCGGATCGGCGATCAGGTCGAGGCGAAACTGGTTGAGGCAGCGCCACTTGCGGGCGCCTTGCGGTTTGAAATCGCCAGTTCCGGCACGGTCAGACGTGCGTCGCGGCCAGGCGCGGCAAAATCGCGCAAGCCGCGCGACAAGAAGCCTCCTTCACAAAAGGGCCGGTCGAGAGCACATAAGAAGCGTTCAGCCCGCTGAACCGTCCGCTCGCTGACCAGGAGGCAGGTTTGAGCATGTCCTATGACGCCGTGATCGATCAGCCGCGCGACTGGTGGCTCGCCATGAAGCGCGGCATGCGGCTGCGTTGCCCCAACTGCGGCGAAGGCAAGCTGTTTCGCGCCTATCTCAAGCCGAACGATGTCTGCCCCCATTGTGGCGAGGAGCTGTATCATCACCGTGCCGATGACGCGCCGCCGTATGTGACCATCGTCATCGTCGGCCATATCGTCGTGGCCGCGCTCATGATCGTCGACGAACGCTTTCCCGATCTGCCCATGGGGTTTCACATGGTGGCCTGGACAAGCCTGGCGCTCGTTCTCTGTCTGGTGCTTCTGCCGCCGGTCAAGGGAGCCTTGATCGGTCTGCAATGGGCGCTCAGAATGCACGGATTCGGGACTGCGATCACGTCCCGCAATCCGGGTATGAAGTGACAATTAAAAAAGACAGTCAAAGTCGCCAGATCGATCGCGACACCGACCTTACGGCCGTCCTCAACGCAGAAATCTGGCCCCGCATCCAGCGCATGACGCCCACCGGCGTCAGGCCGCGTCTGGCCTCGACCCTGATCCTGCTGGACCGCGCCGAAACCGAGCCGAAAGTTTTGATGGGCCGGCGCAATCCGGCCAGCAAGTTCATGCCCGGCAAATTCGTCTTTCCCGGCGGCCGCATCGAGCCGGCCGACCGCAAGATGAACGCGGCAGGCGCCCTGCCCCTTGAAGTCGAACAGCGGCTCGCGAAAGTCATGCCACGCTCCCCCTCGCTGCCACGCGCCCTTGCGCTGGGCTCGATCCGCGAAACCTTCGAGGAGACCGGCATCGTGCTGGGCGCACGCGACATGGGGCAGCCTGACAGCGCTCCCGACGGCGAATGGCGGAAGTTCGCAGCGCAGGGTTTTTATCCGCAACTCGACAACATCCATTTCATCGCCAGGGCAACGACGCCGCCTCGCCAGGCACGCCGGTTCGACACCGTCTTTCTGGCCGCCGAAGCTACCGACATCGCCGCCAGCGTGGATGGCGCCGTGGGCCCCGACCGCGAACTCGTCGAACTCGTTTGGGTGCCGATGACGCAGGCCCACGACCTCGAACTGTCGCTCATCACCAGCGTCGTCCTGCACGAACTCGACCGCCGCATCGCAGCCGGCATGGGCCATTACCTGCCCGCGCCCTGGTATTATGTCGGCCCGAAAGGCTGGGTGCGGAAGGAGCTATAGCGGCGCATCTGCCCCTTACCCCGCCTTGATCCTCGGCTGCAGCGCTTCCGCCTCTTCCTCGATCTTGCCGCGCAGGATGCGCCTTGCCAACTGACCTGCCCGGTCGAAGTTGAAAGCGATCAGCGGCGCGGTGCTGTTATCGCCGTCGATATATTCCTGCTGCTGCTCGACGATCGCCTTGTCTTCGTTGAAGGCTTCGACCGTCATGTTGAAATAGACCGCATCGATCTTCGGATCGTCGAGCGCCCAGTCCCGTGCCGTCGACCAGAAGTAATGCGTCGTCGTCTCGGTCTCCGGCGTCAGCGCGTTGAGCACGCGATGCACCGGCGTGCCGACCGGTACGTCGGTTCCCGTTTCGCGCGCGCCGAGCGTCAGCTTGATATAGGACGGCGCCCGCCACTCGAAAATCTGCCAGCGATCGATCTTGCCGGCATAGCCGCGTGCGGCCTTATAGATCGGCGCCGTATCGACATTATGCATGAAGCGATGGGCGCGCACCACGTCGCCATCGACACTCACCTCCAGCGGCGTGCCAGTGACATTGCTGCCGCCAAGCGTGGTCTTGTGAACGAAGACCACGTGGGTCAGATCGAGCAGGTTGTCGACGAGCAACTGATAGTCGCATTTGACGAGCAAGGTGTCACGCACCGCAGCCCAGCCGGGCTTCTCGTTCTCGCTGAAATCCGGGATCAGCGCGACATCGGCCTTGTCGACGTCGCCCATCCAGATGAAGACGAAACCGTGCATCTCCTGCACTACATAGGCGCGCACCGCAAAATTCGTCCCGTAGCCGACTTCGCCGGGCACATGGACGCAGCGGCCGTTGCGATCGAAACGAATGCCATGATAGCCGCAGGCAATGCCGCCCTCCTCGACCGCGCCGGTCGACAGCGGCGCCTTGCGATGCGGACAGCGATCCGACAATGCCGCGACCTTGCCGTCGCCATCGCGGAAGAACACCAGCGGCTCGCCGAGGATCTTGCGCATCAGCGGCGTGTCGCCGATCTCGGTCGGCCAGGCCGCGACATACCAGCAATTGCGCAGATATTTCGTTGCAGTCATTGGCGATCCTCCACTTAATCGTCGAGCTGTTATTTTGAACGTCTGGACCTGGAACTAAAACCCGAACTGTACGGTCCGGATTATCCTGATGACCACCCATTCTGCATATGATATTGAATTAATCAAAGTTGCATCTGCACCTAATCTGGGAGGGGAACCATGGGCGCTCAGGCCGGGCCGGCAAAATTTCTCCGCAACCAATGGTATGTCGCGGCCTTTCCCAGCGAGGTGACGGACAAGCCGCTGGTGCGCACCATCTGCAACGAACCCCTCGTGCTGTTTCGCGGTGAAGACGGCAAGGTCGGCGCCGTCAGCGATCGTTGTCCCCACCGCCAGGCACCCTTGTCCTCGGGTGATGTCATCGGCAACGACATCCGCTGTGGCTATCATGGCATCGCCTTTCGCCGCGACGGCGCCTGCTCGCACGTGCCAGGCGACCTGCCGATCCCGCGCAATTTCCGCGTCGCCTCTTATCCCGTGATCGAGAAGCATGGCTTCATCTTTATCTGGCTGGGCGAGAAGGAAGCCGATCCGACGCTCCTGCCAAACTATTTCGAGAACGACGATCCGAACTGGAAGGGCGTGCCCGGCTATCTTCACATCAAGGCGAACTATCAACTGATGGTCGACAATATTCTCGATCTCACCCATGTCGTCTTCGTCCACAAGACGACGCTCGCCGGCGGCGGCGTCACCGAAACGCCGCTGGAAGTCGAGGTGAGCGACGACAGGGTCCGCGCCCATCGCATCATGTTCAACGTCGATACCGCGCCGATCTACCGGGCAGCACGCGGCTATAACGACAAGATCGACCGCTGGCAGATTTTCGAATGGCAGCCGCCGATGTTCTGCAAGGTGACGCTCGGCGCGCGTCCCGCCGGTGCCGACACGCCGCTACGCGAGCCCGTCCATGTCGTCGTCAACAGCTTTACGCCCGAGACCGACAATACGGTGCATTATTTCTGGTCCACCGCCCGCAACTGGGCGATCGACGACGAGAAGGTGACGGAGCTTTACCGCGGCATGATTGACATGGCCTTCCGCGAGGACGCTGCGATCACCGCGCGCCAGCAGGAATTGATCGATTCCAACCCGGCGGGGCCGGTTTTCGTCAATTTTGCCTTTGATCGGGCCGGCCAGTCGGCCCGCCGCATCCTCAACCGTATGATCGCCGAGGAAGAAACCGCCCGTGAGCAGGGCCAGGTCGCGGCGGAATAGCCGCGATTGCGCGGAAATAGGCGGCGCGTTCCTTGACTTCGCGGCGCCGATCCGTATTTTGCGGCCAAATCGAAATTCGTATCTCCATTCAGGACTTATGCCATGGCCAAGGCCGCCTCAATCAAGATCAAGCTTCTTTCGACCGCCGACACGGGCTTTTTCTACGTTACGAAGAAGAACGCCCGCACCAAGACCGAAAAGCTGTCGTACACAAAGTACGACCCGATCGCCAAGAAGCACGTCGAGTTCAAAGAAACTAAGATCAAGTAAGTAACTGATCTGTTTCTGATTATATCTACGGAACGGGGCGTTCGACGCCCCGTTTCGCGTTTCTGCGCCGGCCAGGGGCAGATCGGCCGGCTTGCAATTTCCGCTCAGGCTCCGATCTATGTTCCGTTCGCCACCCTCGGCGAGAGCGGAGCAATCGTGGCCAATTCTTCAGATCCGAAAGCCGTTACGCCCGCCGCGCCTCCTGGCGCAGGCGCCGTGGATGCTTTTCTGGACAAGCTGAACAGGACGCCGGCCGTTCACGCCGGCACCGACCGCGGCCGGCTGATCTTCGCGCTCGACGCCACCATGAGCCGCCAACCCACCTGGGACCTCGCCCAGAGCCTCCAGGGCCGCATGTTCGATACCGCGGCGGCACTTGGCGGGCTCGACGTGCAGCTGGTCTATTTTCGCGGCCTGAACGAATGCCGCGCGTCGCGCTTCATCGCCAACGGCGTCGGGCTCGCCGACCTGATGTCGAAGATCAGCGTCAGCGGCGGCAATACCCAGATCGGCAAAGTGCTGAAGCATGTGCGTGAGGAATGTCGCACCAGACGCGTCGGCGCGCTTGTCTATGTCGGCGACGCCATGGAGGAAAATGTCGACGACCTCTGCCGGCTCGCCGGCGAACTGGGACTTCTCGGTCTCAAGGCCTTCATGTTTCACGAAGGCGTCGATCCGATGGCGGAAACAGCCTTCCGCGAGATCGCCCGCCTGACGGGTGGCGCCTACGCGGCGTTCGATGCAGTCGCTCCGCGCAAGCTGGCCGACCTGCTGGCGGCGGCCGCCGCTTACGCCGCCGGCGGCCGCAAGGCGCTGGAAAAAATCGCCGGTGAAGGCAGCACGACCGCCCGCGCGCTGCTGGCGCAGATGAAGTAAAAGACCCTCATGGGCCTGCCGTTCCTTTTCATCTTTCTGGTCGCCGTCATGGGCGCGCTTTTGTTCTTGCGCAAGCTCGCCTACACGCCGCCCGCCGTAGTGGCGAAACTGGTCAAGCAGGTCGGCGGCGGACTGTCGCTGGCGGCAGCCCTGTTCCTGCTGATGCGCGGACGCTGGGAAATCGCCATGGGCGTCGGCGGTGTCGGCCTCTGGCTTCTGGGCCTGGCGCAGCCACCTGAATGGGCGAAGCATGTCCGCTGGCCGGGCTCCGGCAGCGGCGCGCCGAACATCTCGAAAGTCCGCTCGGCGACGATCGCCATGGAGCTCGATCACGACACCGGTGCCATCGAGGGCACCGTCCTGGCGGGAGAATTCGCCGGCAAGCGGCTGGCGGACCTGACCAGGGACCAGGCTGAGGCGCTGTTCCGCGCCTGTATGTTGGATGATCCGGAGGGAGCGCGACTACTCGAAGCGTATTTCGACCGCCGGTTTACCGGCTGGCGTGACGCAGCGCATGCGAATGATGACAGGACCGGCGGACGACCGCGCAGCGGTTCGGCTGCGATGTCCGAGGATGAAGCTTATGAAGTCCTTGGGCTTCATAAGGGGGCGAGCGCTGAAGACATTGCGCGGGCGCACCGCAACCTGATGAAGAAGCTCCATCCCGACCTCGGCGGCACGACGAGTCTTG
>Ga0182744_1002244_pt1 | contig 16062 bp, 14 predicted proteins | sample eDN3rd30CKraftMG_FD_128525 | JGI IMG/M metagenome (GOLD analysis project Ga0182744, IMG submission 128525) | Enriched Miracle-Growth compost microbial communities from Emeryville, California, USA - eDNA 3rd pass 30_C Kraft MG (version 2) (version 2) ...
GTATTTCGGGCGGGCCTTCAGCGCTTCCTTGGTGCTCTGCGACATCAGCACCACATCGTCGCCCTGCATGGTCAGCTCGCTGATCTGCACGGGCACGTCCTTGCCGCCGAGGCCCAGGAACTCGCCCACCGAGACGATGGCATAGGCGTTCTTGTCCGGGCCGATGGCCAGATCCTGGATTTCGCCGATATTGTCGCCGGCGGAATTGGTGATCTCCTTGCCCACCAGCCGTTCGGCCAGGGGGGCGAGGTCGGCGGTGGAGGTGAAGGTCTGGTTCGCCGTGTCGGTGGCGGCCTTGTCCAGCGCATTGGCGGCATTGTCACCCGCCATCGCGGCGCCGCTCAGCCCCAGTACCGTAACGCAAACCGTGGCGATCGAGAGATAAGTCCGCATTGTCTTGCTCCTTGTGAGAAGTGGGAACATGTCGGCCTCGATGCAGTTCGATCAGTTACAGGAATGATCCTGTTTCCTGTTGTCCCATTACAGCTTGGATACAAAACTCGGATACCAATTGGACAAGTTTTAGGATGGTTTTGTGGTCATATTATGACCCCCTGGCCATGCCGACGCGCCCGCCGCAAAGGGCGGGGGGGGGGCCATGGCCAGCCATGGGGCGGGGTCAGTTCCAGGGCTTGCGGAACTTGAAGATGGTGCGGTCGGTGGTGCCGCGCTCGGCCATGCGGAAGACCATCTGGGTGTGGTCGTCCTTCGGGCTGCCCAGCAGGTGGCTTTCCTCCTCCAGCACGAAGCCCGCCGCCGCGACTTCCTTCTTGATGAGCTCGGGGTCGATGCGGTGCAGGGTCTTGGTGTCCTCGCGGCCCGAGCCGGGGCGGGCGTTGTGGTCCACCACCAGGAAGACGCCGCCGGGCTTCAGCGCTTCGAAGATGCGCCGGTTGAGCCGCGCCACGTCGATATCGTTGATGGAAAGATCGTGGTAGTAGAGCACGTTGAACACCACATCGACATTCTTCGGCAGCTCGATGTCGTTGTAGTCGACCAGCGTGTAGCTGCTGTTGGGATGGGAATCGACGAAGGCGCGGCTGCCGGCGCCGGCCCGCTCTTCCGTATAGGGCAGATCGAACATGTCCACCTCACCCTTGGGCCCCACGATGTCGGAGAGCATGGCGGTATAGTAATTGCCGAAGCCGGCGAATTCCACCACATGATCGCCCGGCTTGACCTCGGACATGGCGAGCACTTCCGCCGGATGACGGTGCACGTCGCGCGCCACCGCCTCTTCACCGCGCCGCGGTGAGGTGACGGCTTCGCGGATATAATCCGGCACGTCGCTGGGGATCACGTAATCGGCGGCCAGGGCGGCAGTGGCCAGAACAGCGAGGCCGGCGGCCGCAAGGCCGGATAGGATCGTTCTCATGACGCTCTCTCCTGTTCGGCCTCAGCGGTCCGGTGTCTTGGTCCAGGGCGAATTCTGGTAATAGGACGACTGGTAGAAATTGGCCACCACGGCGGCGATGCAGTCGTCGGTCACCTTGAACATCTCCAGGAAAGCCCAGGTCTGCGGCTCCTGGAAGATGGAGCGCGCCTCGGTGCCGTCGGTCAGCTTGTATTCGTTCAGCACGCCCTTGTGGTCGATGAAGCCGCGCGCCATGGCGATCTGCCGCTCCTCGTCGATGACCACCACCTCGCGGCGCACCCGGTTGTTGAAGAGATAGCGCCCGCTCTCGAAGCCGCCCTTGATGTCGGTGAACAAGAGGCCGTTCTCGCGCCGCGTGGCGTCGTCGTGGAAGCAGGTGTCCCGGATCTCGCCATCGTTGTGCTGCAGCGTGTTGAAATAGCCGTTGGCGTGGAAGGCCAGCCGGTCGCGGCTGACGCGCTCGTCCTCGGGCACGATCTGGTCGATGATCGGCTCGAACTTGTAGTCCTTCACCGGGGCGATGGGGGTCGGCGGGCTGGAGAGGTTGCGCTTGGTCGAGATGATATGCTCGATCTCGGTGATCTCGCCCTTCTCCACCTTGAAGCGGATGGCGAGATAGCCCTCGATCTCATCCTGCATGATGGCGGTGTACATGCCGACATTGCCGGTCCTGGTGTCGGAGATGACCTGGGTCGGGCCGACCACCTTGGTCACCGTGTCCCAGGTGCCGTCGGGAAAGGGCATCTCCACATTGTTCTCGGTGTAGCGCACATGATCGGAAATCGGCAGCATCGAGGGGTCATGCGCCGCATAGGCTTTCTGGTACTGGGCCGCCAGGTCCTCGAGGCAGGTCTTGTCGCAGTCCCTGTCCTGGGCATGCGCCCCCATCGCGGCAAAGGCCAGCGCGACGCCGAAACCCGCCGCTCCTATGATACGCATGAGCATGATCGCATTCCCCCTGTTGTCAAATATCCGTGGCCGTTCCGGCCCTCTGTGTCATCTTCGCCTGAACGGCGGTGGCTGTAAATGCCAATCGGGCAGGCGGTTAGACCGTCTCTTCCAGGAAATCACGGAACGAGGCCCAGGCCCGCCGCGCCGAAACCGGCTGGTATTGCAGCCCATGGTCCGGATCATGCGCCTGCTCGTTGGTGAAGGCGTGCATGGTGTTGCCGTAGGCGTGGAGCTGCCAGTCGGCCTGGCGGGCGGTCAGCTCCCGACCGATGGCGGTGACGTCCTCTGGCGGCGCCATGGGATCGTCCCAGCCGTGGAAGATGGTGACCTTGGGGCGGATGGCGTCCGTACCGTAGCCCGGGCGGGGCTTCAGGAGGCCGTGCATGCTGGCGACGGCCTTCAGGGGCGCGTTGGCCCGGGCCAGGTCCAAGGCGCACAGGCCGCCGAAGCAGAAGCCGATGGCCGCCATGCGGCTGCGGTCGACGCCGGGAAGCGCTGCCGCCGCCTCCAGATTGGCCAGCATGCGCATTTCCAGGAGCGAGCGGTCCCCGACCAGCGGGCCCATCAGCGCCCGGTTCTCGTCGGGGCTGTTGCCGAACCTGCCCTGGCCGTAGAGATCGCAGGCGAAGGCGGCATAGCCCCAGTTGGCGATATCCTCGGCGAAGGCGATCATATCGGCCTTGCGGCCCGCCCAGTGATGCAGAATGAGGATGCAGGGCTGGTCGCCCGCGGCTCTGGCGTCGCGGACATGCATGCCTTCATAGATGGCGCCGTCGATGGTGAAGGTTACGGGGTCCTTGCTGATGGCCATGGCTCTCTCCCTGTCGATGATGTCCTCTCCAGGCAGGCAGGGTCCATAAATCAGCCCTTCATTGCAACCGGCAATTTGGCGCCTTCGGCCGGGCGCGGCCGCCGCACCGTCCAGGCCAGCGCCAGGGCCATGAGGAAAAGGCCGGAATCCACCCAGAGCGAGACCGGGGCGGCAAGCCCGTAGGTCAGCGCGTGCAGCGCCGCCACCAAGCCCCAGAGGCCGGCGGTGAGCCCGCGCAGCCAGCGGCTGAGCGCCTCCCGCTCCGCCACGAACCAGGCGATGGCGAGGGTGGCGGCCAGCACCGCCCAGAACACCGGCGTCGGCGGCGCCAGGCCCCATTCATCCGCCATCCAGGCGAGGGCGAAGCCGATGGGCGTCCCCCAGGTGAGGCCGGTCCACAGGGTCTCGAAGCGGGGCAGCGCCCGCCCCCGGTCGCGCCGGCGCATCAGCCAGATGTTGACGCCGCTGATGGCGATCACCGACAGCCCCAGCCCGAAGGCGAAATAGGCGAGCTTCACCGGCAACCCGCCGAAGGAGCCGAAATGCACCTTGTAGGTGGAGATATAGACCTGCTTGCCGATGGGCCCGTCGGCCCAGCCCTCCCGGGCCAGGAGGGTGCCCGCGGCATCGAAGCGCCAGCGCTCGCCGTAAACCAGCCGGCGCGGATATTCGGCGGTGATGTCGATGAACTGGCCGGCCGTTCCCGGCGCATGGACGGTGATGGAGAAGGGCTCCACCTCGGGGTGCGCGGCCCGCAGCGCGGCAAGTGCCGTGCCGAAATCGGCCAGTGGCGCCGGCCGCGCATCCGCCGGCAGGTCGCCGCTGCCCAGCGGGGCGCTCGCCCGGTCGGTGTCGCCGTCATAGAAGAGCTGCGCCACCACGAAGAGCAGCGCGATGGAGAGGCCGATGAGCGCCCCGGTCACGGCGATGGCCAGATGGAAGGGCGAGGCCCAGACCGACAGCCGGTTGTGCAGGTCCGCCTGCGCCAGACGCGGCGAGCGGTTCCAGCGCAGTGAGAAGGCGTCGCGGAAGATGCGCGGATGGGCCAGGAAACCGGAGATGATGAGCGCCGTCAGCAGCACGCCGGCGATGCCCACCAGGGTGAGGCCGAGGGTGCGCGGCAGGTTCAGGTAGATGTGCAGATTGATGAGGAAATGCGTCCATTCATGCTCGGCCTTCTCGACCAGCGTGCCGTCGGCGTCGGCGATCCAGCCGTCCTCGTCGCCGGAGACCATGAAGCGCGGGAAATCCCCGGTCGGCAGGGTGATGTACAGATGGTCGCCCGCCGTGCCCAGCGCCAGGAAGCTCTCCACGGCGCGGGTCATGGCCTCGGGCGATACGCTCTCCACCACCGGCGCGTTGGGCTGCTCCCAGCGCTCCGTCTCCTCGTAGAAGACGGTGGCCGTGCCGGAGAGGCAGATGAGATACATGACGCCGCCGATGAAGAGGCCGAGCGCCGAATGCGCCCCCAGCAGGCGGGCGACGAAACCGGGGGATGCCTGAGACCGGGATGGGGATTGAGGCTGGGCCACGACCGCTCCCTTCAGAGCACCAGCAGGACCACGGCGCCCGCCGCCGTGAGCCCGGCCAGGGTGGCGGTGGCGCGCATCAGGCGCGGCGTGGCGCACACCCAGACAGCCGCCGCACTCCACAGGATGACGATGGCGAAGGCGCTGGCCACCAGCCGGTCCGACTCGGCCCAGCCATCGACCCGCATGAACGGCAGGCCGAGCGCGAAGGCGGCGGCGGCGGCGAGCGGTCCGGCGACCAGGACCACCAGGCCCCAATGGCCCCAGCCGGTGCTGCCGGCCGGCTCGGCGGCGGGCGTGGCCTCGCGCCGCCGGCGGGGCGCCGCGCCGCGCCACTGGCCGGTGATGCCGATGAGCAGAAGCGCCGCCGCGCTGACCGCGACCATGGCGAGCGCCGGTCCCCGGTCGGCCCCGCCGGCCGCCGCCCAGGGCAGGGCGGACACAACGAGCAGCCCCCAGCCCAGCACCAGGAGCGGGATGCTGCGGCCCGGCCGCCGCCACGCCAGGTAAAGGACGGCAAGGCCCCCAAGGCTCAGCACACCGGCGAACATCGCCATGAAAAGATCGAGGGACGGCATGGGATCGGCGCCACTTCTCTGTCTGAAGGTCTCCCATCGTGATATCGCGAAGCCGGCCTGGACGCAATGTTTTTGATAGTCATTCTCATGATTACAGCGAAGCCACTTGACCTTCCAGTCACTGGAAGCCCCACATTGAGCGTGACCCACCGATTTTCCAGGATATGGATATGAGCAACGACCATCACTGCTGCAGCGGCGGCCACCATCACCCGGAAACGGCCCGTGATCCGGTCTGCGGCATGACCGTCACCATCGCCGGCGCAAAACACACGGCGGAGCATGCGGGCCAGACCTGGTATTTCTGCAATCCGCGCTGCCGCGAGAAGTTCGTGGCCGATCCCGAGGCCTGGCTGGGCGAGCGGCCGGCGCCGGAGCCCGCCCCGCCCGGCACCCAGTACACCTGCCCCATGCATCCCGAGATCGTGCGCGACGCGCCGGGCGACTGCCCCATATGCGGCATGGCGCTGGAGCCCATGACCGCCGGGCTGGACGACGGCCCCAATCCCGAGCTGGTGGATTTCACGCGCCGGCTCTGGGTGAGCGCCGGCTTCTCCATCCCCCTTCTCGTCATCGCCATGGGGCCGATGCTCGGCCTGCCGGTGCGCGACTGGCTGGGCGAGCGCCTTTCCCAGTTCGCCGAGCTGGCGCTGGCCACGCCGGTGGTGCTGTGGGCGGCGCTGCCTTTCTTCCGCCGCGCCCTCAATTCGCTGAGAACCATGAACCCCAACATGTGGACGCTCATCGGCCTGGGCGTGGCCACGGCCTATCTCTACAGCCTGGTGGCGGTCCTCCTGCCCGGCATCTTCCCGCCGGCCCTGCGCCACGGGGGCGCGGTGCCGGTCTATTTCGAGGCGGCGGCGGTCATCATCACGCTGGTCTTCGTCGGGCAGGTGCTGGAGCTGCGCGCCCGCGACCGCACGGGAGACGCCATCCGCGCCCTCCTCAACCTCGCTCCCAGGACGGCGCGGCGCATCGGCGCCGACGGCGCGGAAGCCGACGTGCCGCTGGACGAAGTGAAGACCGGCGACCGCCTGCGCGTGCGCCCGGGCGAAGCCGTGCCCGTCGACGGCGTGGTGCTGGAGGGCCGCTCGGCGGTGGACGAATCGCTGCTGACCGGCGAGCCCGAGCCCCAGGAGAAAACCGAGGGCGCCCCGCTCACCGGCGGCACGGTCAACGGCCGCGGCACGCTGGTCATGCGCGCCGAGAAGGTGGGAGCCGATACCGTGCTGGCGCGCATCGTCGGGATGGTCGCCAAGGCGCAGCGCTCGCGCGCCCCCATCCAGGGACTGGCGGACCGGGTGGCGGCCTGGTTCGTGCCCACCGTGGTGACGGTCGCCATCGCCGCCTTCCTCGTCTGGCTGCTGGTCGGGCCCGAGCCCCGGCTGGCCCATGCCGTGGTGGCCGCCGTCTCGGTGCTCATCATCGCCTGCCCCTGCGCGCTGGGCCTCGCCACGCCAATGTCGGTGATGACGGCCACCGGGCGCGGTGCGGAAGCCGGCGTCTTGATCCGCGACGCCGAGGCGCTGGAGCGGCTGGCGCGGGTGGACACCATCGTCATCGACAAGACCGGCACCCTCACCGAGGGCAGGCCGGCGCTCACCGCCATCGTGCCCGCCGAGGGACAGGCGGAGGACGATATCCTGGCCGTCGCCGCCGCCCTGGAGCAGGGCTCGGAACATCCGCTGGCCGCCGCCGTGCTGGCCGCCGCGCAGGACCGGGGGGTTTCCTTCAGCCCGGTTTCCGACTTCGAGTCGCACACCGGCCGGGGCGTGGCCGGCAGGCTGGAAGGCGCGGCGGTGGCACTCGGCAATGCCGCCATGATGCGGGCGATGGGCGTCGATATCTCCGCCCTGGAGGCCGAAGCCGGCCGCCGCGCGGCGGCGGGCGAGACCGTCATCCATGTGGCGCGCGACGGCGTCCTCATCGGCCTCGTCGCCGTGGTGGACCCCGTGAAGGAGACGGCGGCAGCCGCCATATCCGGCCTGCATCACATGGGCCTGCGCGTCGTCATGGCGACGGGCGACACCGAGCGCACGGCGCAAGCCGTGGCAAAGACGCTCGGCATCGACGAGGTGCATGGCGGGCTCAGCCCCGACGACAAGCAGGCCCTGGTCAACGACCTCCTGGGCCGGGGCCGCTCCGTCGCCATGGCGGGGGACGGCATCAACGACGCCCCCGCCCTGGCCGCCGCCGATGTCGGCATCGCCATGGGCACCGGCGCCGACGTGGCGGTGGAATCGGCCGGGCTGACCCTTCTCAAGGGGGATATCTCGGGCATCGTCCGGGCCCGCCGGCTGGCCGAGGGCACGCTCTCCAACATCAGGCAGAATCTGGCCTTCGCCTTCCTCTACAATATATTGGGCGTACCGGTGGCGGCGGGGGTGCTCTATCCCCTATTCGGCATGCTCCTGTCGCCGATGATCGCGGCGGCGGCCATGAGCCTCTCATCCGTCTCGGTGATCGCCAACGCCCTGCGGTTACGGCGCATAAGATTGTAGGACGCGCCTGAAGTCCGTTTTTTATGAACCGGAGAATGAGCCGACCGGGAACTCATAATGACATAAGCCGTTCTCTTCAGCTTTTAGATGTAGCCCTATAGATTCTGCAATTTTTCTAGAAGCGATATTCTTTGTTTTGATCTGGGCTTTGAGCTGGCCACCTGCTTTCTCTGCAACAGCGCTGACCAAGGCATACCCATATCCCTTGCGGCGATGGTCCGGCGCTATTGTCCATGACAACATATTGCCTGTGGATTCCTCATTGATCCGGACAGTTCCAATCAAGATACCGTCCGCCATCCCGATATAGATTTTGACAAGCTGATCTTTCAGATTCCGGCTTAACCAGTGCAGATGGTCATCCATCATAACAATGGCAGTGTCATGTGATGCGCTCCGGGTTTCTGGATCATTACGCCATTGCAGCAGAATTTCTGCGTCATCCATCGTGGCAAGGCGAAGTTTGATCATGGTCATTCCATACGAGTCATTCATCAAGAATGGTATATGGAATAATTCCATATGGAAATACTGCATATGGAAAAAGACCGTATAGCTAGGAGGCTTGATTTTCGGAATCAGGCTCCCCCAGATGGCAAAGTCGGTCTTCACGGGCTATCACAGCCACCTCGTTCAAACGCTCGTTGAAGCACGAAAGAAGGCTGGCTTGAAACAATCCGAACTGGCAGACCGTCTTGGGAAAGATCAGACCTTCATATCCCTGGTGGAGCGCTCGCAAAGACGTGTGGATGTCCTTGAGTTTTACGCATACGCGAGAGCCCTCGGCGTTAATCCGCTCGAGTTGTATGCAGAAGTGATATCAAAATTACCTAAGCACATTGAAATATAGCATGCTGATCCAACGGCGGTTCAAGCCATGAGAAAATCACATGAACATCGGTGAAGCGGCCCGGCGCTCGGGTCTGAGTGCCAAGACCATCCGCTATTACGAGGACATCGGCCTGGTCTCGCCGGCCCGCGCCGCCAACGGCTATCGCGATTACGGGCCGGGCGACCTGCGGCAGCTCGGCTTCCTGCATCGTGCCCGGGAGCTGGGGTTCACCGTGGAGGAATGCCGGCAGCTCCTGGCCCTCTATGCCGACCGGCACCGCGCCAGCGCCGAGGTGAAGCGCCTGGCGGGCGAGCGGCTGAGCGACATCGAAGCGCGCATCCGCCGGCTGGAGGCGCTGCGCGACAGCCTCACCCAGCTCGTCGCCGCCTGCCATGGCGACGAGCGGCCCGACTGCCCCATCATCGACGAACTGGCTGCCGACGGCGGAGAATCGTGATCTCCCGCTCAACTCATGGCTGCTGGCGTTTATCGGGCCATCGGTGTTAAGCTCGCCCGCAACCAGCATCATCAGACTTGGGAGAGTGTTCATGAACGGCCTATTGAAGAGTTCCGTCGCCGCCTTGATTTTTCTGGCCCCGGGCGTGGCCGCCGCCGCCGGCTGGACGGTGGTGAGCGACCAGTCCACCGTCGCCTTCGTCAGCGTGAAGGCGGACGCCATCGGCGAGGTGATGCACTTCACATCCGTCTCCGGCACCGTCTCCCAGGACGGGCAGGCCAAGGTGACCATCCCGCTCAAATCCGTCGAGACCAATGTCGACGTGCGCAACGAGCGCATGCGCGATTTCCTCTTCGAGACCATGAAATTCCCCGATGCGGTCATCACCGCCAAGCTGGACATGGCCAAGCTCACCGATATCGCCGTGGGTGAGCGCACGCGCCTGCCGCTCGAAGCCACGGTGGAGATGCACGGCCTCAGCCTCGACATCGAGCCCGATGTCTATGTGACCCATGTCGCCGAGAACCAGGTGCTGGTGGAGACCGCCACCCCGGTGATCGTCACCGCCGATGATTTCGAGATGCAGCCCGGCCTCGACAAGCTGAAGGAACTGGCGGCCCTGCCGTCCATTACGCCGGTGGTGCCCGTCACCTTCTCGCTGATGTTCGAGGCCGAATAACCACTCCACCGACCGGACGCCGCGATGATGCATGTGCGACGGCTCGACTGGCTGAAACTCCTGGCGCTCACCCTGGCCATGACGCTGGGGCTGAGCGCCTGCGGCCATGGCGGGCGCATCACCGGCACCGCCACCTACCGCGAGCGCATCGCCCTGCCGCCCAACGCCGTCTTCGAGGCGCGGCTGGAGGATGTGAGCCGCGCCGACGCCCCCGCCCAGGTTGTCAACAGCGTCACCATCGCCGGCCCCGGCAATCCGCCCATCAGCTTCACCATCCCCTTCACCGGCAAGGAGATCGACCGGCGGCATCACTATTCGGTGAGCGGCAGCATCCGCGTCGACGACCGGCTGGTCATGGCGACGGACCGGGCCTCGCCGGTCATCACCCAGGGCATGCCCAATGCCGTGACCCTGCTGCTCAAGGCCGTGCCGCAGACCCCGCCCCCCGGCCAGGACGAGGTGGAGAAGCATGTGGGCCCGCCCCTGCCCGACCGCTTCATCGGCGCCCATGGCCTGAACCTGCCGGCGACTTACGAGGGCATATTGCCCTGCGGCGACTGTCCGGGCACACGCTGGCATCTCAACCTGATGCCCGACCAGACCTTCTATCTGAAGATGGAATATCTGGAGCGCGACGGCTATCTGGAGGACAGCGGGCGCTGGTACATCAAGACGCCGGAGAACCGGCTCATCCTCTCCGGCCGGCGCGGCACCGCCACCGAAGGCTTCGCCATCACCGGCGACACGCTGGGCAAGCTCGATGCCGAGGGCCGGCCCATCACGGCCGCCAACCTCAACTTCACGCTCAAGCGGGCGGACGATTTCACCTGGTTCGACGTCACCAATCCCATGCGCGGCACCTTCGAGCCCAGCCGCGAGGGTGGCACCTTCACCGATTGCCTGAGCGGCCACAGCTATCCGGTGGCGGGCAACATCCAGCTCCTGAGCGCCGCCGCCGGGGGCGGTGCCATCACCCTGGACGTCAGGGCCCGCATCATCAAGCCCGGGGGCCGGCCCGAGGCCATGCTGATGCCGCTCGAGATCGTCGAGCTTCATCCCGGCGAAGGCTGCGAGCAGCACCGGGCGGCGGCGCCGCTGACCGAGACCTACTGGCGCCTCATCGAACTGGCGGGGGACCCGGTGCGGGTGATGGAGAACCGGCGCGAACCCCACATCATCCTGCACGCAGACGGCAACCGGTTCGCCGCCACCATGGGCTGCAACCAGATGGGCGGCACCTACAAGGTGGTGGGTGACGCCATCACCTTCTCCGAGGTGCGCTCCACCCTGATGGCCTGCATGGGGCCGGTATCCGAGCTGGAGGCCCGCTTCAAGCGCTGGCTCTCTCGCACCGCCACATGGCGGCTCGACGGGCAGACCCTCACCATCACCGCGCAGGACGGCGCCACCGCCCTGTTCGAGGCGGTCTATTTCGATTAGCATCCTCCCGGGGAGCATCGTCACACCAGGGGGAGCATATGCATCTCAAAGCCATCGCCGCGCTGGCCGCCGCCGCGTTTTTCGCCATCCACGGGGCGCATGCCCAGGAGGCCGCCACGGCCGACCGCTGCACCTCCCCCTGGGGAGCGGGCGACCAGATCGGCGCCGCCAACCGGCTGACGCCCGAGATGGCCAGGCGCGCCGCCGGGCTGGTCACCACCGGCAAGAGCTATGCCCTCTCCATCGAGACCAATGACGACACTCCCGCTTTCGGTGATCGCGGCATCCGCATCGTCGTCAACCAGCCGGACACCATCGGCGATGCCCGCCTCGGCCCCAACGGCGCCACCTACAATGACGATTTCCTGGCCGGGCACATGGGCATCGGCACCCAGATCGACGGGCTGGGCCATGCCGGGCGGGACCATGTCTACTACGATTGCAACAAGGCCGCCGACTTCGCCCATTCGGGCGGGCTGAGCAAGCTCGGCATCGAGCATATCCCCGCCATCGTCACCCGCGGCGTCCTCCTCGACATGACGGATTATTACGGCCAGGACCCGGTGCCCGGCGGCACCGTCTTCAACCGGACCGAGATCGAGGCGCAGGCGAAGAAACAGGGCGTGACCATCGGGGAAGGCGACGTCGTCCTCTTCCACACCGGCTGGATGAAGGCCCATCTGGCGGACGGCGCGGCCTTCCTGGCCGCCGAGCCCGGTCTCGGCGTGGATGGCGGGCAGTATCTGGTGGAGCAGGGCGTGGTGGCGGTGGGCGCCGACAATTGGGGCGTGGAGGTCTCCCCCGGCGAGCCGGGAACGGGAGCCATGCCGGTGCACCTCCTGCTGCTGATGCAGAACGGCATCTATGTCATGGAATATGTGAAGACCGACGACCTGGCGGCCGATGATGTGAGTGAATTCATGTTCGTTCTCGGCACGCCCCACATCACCGGCCTGGTGCAGGGCATCGTCACGCCCGTCGCCATCCGCTGATCCCCGGGCTCCAACCTTCACGAAATATTAGCCAATTGCCGGCATGACTATGGGGCAGCGGGAACAGCGGCGGGCACGGGCGAGTCCCGCCCCTGCCGCCTCCCGCGCGAGTCGACCGGGTGAAGGTATAAGAAAAATGCGTCTGAAGATCGCACACATATTGCCCGTTCTCGTTGCCGGGCTGGTCATCACCGAAGGAGCCATGATGACCGTCTTCCGGAGCAGCGGTACGGACATCTCCATTCTCGATATTACGGTGACGGCGGTTCTCGCCATCCTTGGCGCGGCCATGGTCCTGCCCCTCGTGCGCCCGCTGGAAGCGCTGGCCCGCGCCATGCACCGCCTGGCCGGGGGCGACATGGCGGCGGACGTCCCCTCCACCCGCCGCGGCGACGAGCTGGGCGACATGGCCCGCGCCGTGCAGGTGTTCAAGGACAAATCCATCCGCGCCGACGAGCTGGCCGCCGAACGCGCGCGGCTGGATGCGCAGCGCGCCGAGGACGAGGACCGCCACCACAGGGAGACAGAAGAACGCGCCGCCGCCGAAGCCGCCGACATCGAACGCCGCCGGCGCCAGCACGAGGCCCGCGCCGCCCGCGTGGCCGAGCTCACCCGCGCCTTCGATTCCCGCGTCAGCGCCCTGTTGCAGACCGTATCCGACGCGGCCACGGAGCTGGAGGCCACCGCCGCCGCCATGTCGGGCACGGCGGGCCGCACCTCCAACCAGGCGGACGCCGTCTCCGACGCCTCGATGACCGCCAACGGCTCGGTGCAGGGCATGGCCTCCGCCGCCGAGGAACTGTCCGCCTCCATCAACGAGATCAGCGGCCAGGTGTCGCAATCCTCCGACATGGCGGCCCGCGCCATGCAGCGCGCCGATGCCACCAACCGCACGGTGCGCAGCCTCGCCGAAAGCGCCGAGAAGATCGGCGAGGTGGTGACCATCATCAACGAGATCGCCGGCCAGACCAACCTCCTGGCGCTGAACGCCACCATCGAGTCCGCTCGCGCCGGCGAGGCCGGCAAGGGCTTCGCCGTGGTCGCCTCCGAGGTCAAGACGCTGGCCCAGCAGACGGGCCGGGCGACGGAAGAGATCTCGGCGCAGATCCAGGCCATGCAGTCCATCACCGGCGAAGCGGTGGATGCCATCGCCGCCATCACCGAGACCATCCGCGAGCTGAACGAGACCACCTCGGCCATTTCCGCCGCCGTGCAGCAGCAGGACAGCGCCACCAGCGAAATCAGCCGCAGCGCCCAGGCCGCCGCCGACGGCACCATGCGGGTGACGCAGAACATCGGCCAGGTGAGCGAGGCCGCCGAGGAAACCGGCGCCGCCGCCTCGCAGGTCCTCGGCGCCGCCCGCGAGCTCGCCGCCCACGCCGCCGATCTGCGGCACGAAGTCGACCAGTTCCTCACCGACGTGGAGGATTCCCAGAAACTCGGCGCCGTCCGCGATACGGACCAGGCGGCATAACAGGGTTTCGATTGTGTCCGGGGCTCTGTCCCTCCCGTGACAACCAACCTTCCTCCCCCTGGATGGGGGAGGATTGAGGTGGGGGTGATACCTCCGCTTGGAAAGGCTTTTCCAGGCGGCCAGATCACCCTCCCCTCAATCCCCTCCCATCAAGGGAGGGGACGCTTTTATTATTCCGTCCCTCGGAAGGGGCATGACGTCTTCAAGGCATGGGCGGCAGAGTGACCCTACTGGATGCTGGCGGCGTATTTCAGACTGTCGAACATGGCGAAGCGCAGGAAGAACTGGCGCCGGGCCTCATCGTCGTGCTCCAGGCTTTCCATGTATCTGCGGTTGGCCATGCGGGTGTCGTAATCGCGGTTGTCCATGCGCTCCTTGTTCTCGATGGAGACCTTCTGGATGAACTCTATGTTGGTGAGCCGCCGCTGGCGCACGTAGAGGTCGAGCAGGCGTTCGTCCGCCTCGCCCCGCCACACGGGCACGAATTTCTCCGTCAGGTTCGCCACGTCGTGGATGCCGCAGTTGAGCCCCTGGCCGCCGATGGGGTTGTTGATATGGGCGGCGTCGCCCACCAGCACCACGCGGCCCTGGCGGAACTCGCTGGCCACCCGCTGATGCACCCGGTAGACGCGGGGGCCGAAAATCTCGTAGGGCTCGGGGTTGGGATTGAGGTCCTGCATGCGCATCTGCGTGTATTCGGGGGTCATGGCCTCCTCGTCCGACATGTCGTCGGGCGCCTGGCAGACCATGCGCCACACGAAATCGTCCGGCCCCGGCCCGTAGGGCAGCTTCATGATCATCTGCCATTTCTCGGCATCGGAGATGAAGGTGACCAGGCCGTATTCCGGCTCGAAATCATATTTGGTGTGGGCCATCAGGAAGCGCTGCGGCCAGGTGAAGCCCTCGAATTCCACGCCCTTGAGCGACTTCCTGACCGCACTCGATGAGCCGTCGCAGCCCATCAGCCAGGGGGCGGTCAGCACCTCGGGGCCGTTAGGGCCGATCACATGCACCGTCACCCTGTCGCCGTCCTGCTCCATGCGCTCGACGCGGGTGTTGAAGCGGAACTCGATGTCGTAATCCCCTTCCACCAGCATGTCGTAGGCGCAGTTGGTGAGGACCGGTTGCAGGGCCAGCAGGTCCCATGGGTTCCGCGTGTCGTTCTTCAGGCAGTCCATATCCAGGTAGACGTCCTGGCCGGTCATGCGGTCCATGAAATGGAAACGGGAGAATTTGTAGCCCACCTCCTTCATGCGCGCCGCCAGGCCGCAGTCCTCCATCATGTCGACGGAGGGCGGATGGAAGCCGCCGGCCCGCACATGCTGGCACACCTGCCCCTCCTCCTCGATGAGGGTGACGGGAATGCCGTGATGGCAGAAATTGATGGCGGTGAAGAGGCCCACCGGCCCGCCGCCCGCGATAATGACCCTGTCTCCCATAGTCTCCCTTTCGTTTTGTTCCCTGTCGTCACTCGCCGGTTTAACCGGCTGAGTCCAGGACTGGATTCGCCGGTCAAGCCGGCGAATGACGAGATGGGTGGGCTTATTCCCTCGGTTCGGCGTCGAGGCGCACCACGATGCCCTGCATCTCCTCCGCCGGCGGCTCGTAGAGGTCCATCACCGCCGGGTCGTGACCGGGGATGATGAAGCGCTCGTCCTCCACCAGGTCGCGCATGATCTGCCAGCCGTCCACCATGGCGCCCACGTTGAAGACCGTGGGAAAGGGCCGGTCCTCGCGCATGTTGGCGTAATAGTGGCTGCCGTCGGAGGCCAGCACCAGCCAGCCGATGCGTGTCCAGACCCGCACCACCTGCAGGCCCCTGGTATGCCCGCCCAGGAGGTGCAGCGAGATGCCGGGAGCGAAATCCACGTCGCCGTCGAAGAAGCGCACGCGGCCGGCATAGACGTTGCGCACCATGGCCACCACCTCGTCCTCCTCATAGCCATGGCGGAAGAAGGGGTTGGCCATGTAGCGCCCTGTCGCGAACGCCATCTCCTCGTCCTGCAGGTAGAATGTGGCCTGCGGGAAGAGGTCGAAATTGCCGATGTGGTCGTAATGCAGGTGGGTGATGATGACGTGAGGCACGGTGGCCGCCTCCACCCCCAGCATCTTCAGCCCCACGGTGGGGGACTGGAGGAATCGGCGTTTGCGCTTTTCGGCGGCCTGCGCGTTAAAGCCAGTGTCCACCACGAAGGCATGCCGCCGGTTGCGCACCAGCCAGACGAAATAGTCCATATGCTGCGCCGTCTCGTGCGCGTCGCCGCCGATGAAGTTCTCCGCCGCCTTGCGCTCCACCGTGGCATAGCGGATGGCGTAGACCTCATAAGGCTCGACGGCGGCGTCCACGGTCATGCGTCCTCATCCTCCGAGAGGGATTCGAAATAGCGCACCAGCTCCGTATTGTCGGCGGCGAAGCCCAGCGTCTTCTCCGCCTCGTCATAGA
>Ga0182744_1002246_pt1 | contig 16049 bp, 14 predicted proteins | sample eDN3rd30CKraftMG_FD_128525 | JGI IMG/M metagenome (GOLD analysis project Ga0182744, IMG submission 128525) | Enriched Miracle-Growth compost microbial communities from Emeryville, California, USA - eDNA 3rd pass 30_C Kraft MG (version 2) (version 2) ...
AATTGGATTTCTTTGAGGGGCAATGGACTGATCTGAATACTTCCGAGATTACAAACTATTCAGCAATAGGTGTCGCTTTTTTGGATGAATTATCTAAAGACATTCCGCATGTGCCTATTGCTATTGTCGAGATGGCTGTAGGCGGTTCAACCACCGAGTCATGGATTGATAGAAGAACACTAGAGCTTAATCCGGTTACGGCGGGTTATATACATCATTGGCTATCTTCAGATTTTACCCAAGATTTTTGCCGTACAAGAGCGACATTGAATCTTCAAAATAGTACAGTGAAAAATTGCCGCCATCCTTATCAGCCAGCTTACAATTTTGAGGCCGGAATAAACAAATGGAAACGTTTTAAGATAAGAGGTGTTTTATGGTACCAAGGCGAAAGTAATGCCCACAATGTAGCCCTTCATGAGTTACTTTTTCCTTTGCTGTTGAATGCATGGCGAAAGGCATGGGATGATGCCGACTTGCCTTTCTATTATGTGCAGTTATCGGGTATAAATAGGCCATCGTGGCCCGCATTCAGAAATAGCCAACGTGCCTTGGAAAGTAGGGTTGATCATGCTTATATAGTGCCTAGTTATGATGTCGGAGATTCGGTTAACGTGCATCCTGTCAATAAATATCCTATAGGTCGTCGGCTAAGTTTGGCTGTACAAGCAACCATATATGGGAAGAGTAACCACCTTTTGGCTCCTCATCTAAAGAGTTTTTCAAAAGAAAAGAATGGTATTGTATTGCATTTTGATCACGTAAAAAACTTCCAGCTGGCAAAAGGAGAAGTGATTCCAACTGGATTCGAATTGGTTGATAACTTGGGCCGGGTAAAGCATCATGTACGAGCTGAGTTAAAGGGGGATGTGATACGCGTGTATGTTGATGGTAAATTATCTTCATTTGATCAACTCAGATATGCTTATGAACCGTATACCCGCGCTAATATTTATAATGAAAATTTAATTCCAATACCCACTTTTAAGATCGATTTAGAATGACAGAAGAAAATAAAAGCGGCAATGCATATCTAACAGAGTTAGCAGCTTTCTACAAGCACCAATTGCTAAATGATACGATTCCATTTTGGTTTCCACGCAGCTATGATACAGCATTTGGAGGATTTTTGTTTATGCGCGACCGGGATGGACAATTGATCGATACCGATAAAGCCGTTTGGATTCAGGGACGGGCCACTTGGCTGTTGGCTACCTTGTGCAATACCATCGAATACCGTAAAGAATGGCATGAAGGAGCACGTTTAGGATATGAATTTCTCAAAAAAAAATGCTTTGACAATGATGGGCGTATGTTTTTCCACGTAAACAGAGAAGGCCAACCCATTCGCAAGCGACGTTATTTCTTCTCAGAAACATTTGCCGTGATTGCTTTTGCAGCTTATTCAAGACTGATAGGGAGTCAGCGTATACGTGAAGAAGCACTGCATTTATTTGAAAAATGTAGCCAATATGCACGGGGCGAAATCAGTTTGCCGAAAAAGTTTTATGACACTAGACCCATGCGTGGAATAGGTGTAGAAATGATTATGTTGAGTACCGCTCAACAGCTTAGAGAAAATCTGGGTATTTCAGATTACAACGATTATATCCTGCAATTGATTCATCATATCGAAACTTTTTTTGTCAAAGATGATATCAAGTGCGTCATGGAGCAAGTAGGATTGGAAGGGGCTATTATAGACAGTATGGATGGTAGGACATTAAATCCCGGCCATGCTATAGAGTGTGCTTGGTTTATTCTTCATGAAGCGCAATATCGAAACAACGACCCGCGCCTGATAGCATTGGGCTGCCGTATGCTCGACTATATGTGGGAGCGGGGATGGGATGCTACTCACGGTGGTATCAAGTATTTTGTAGATGTGTATGGGAAACCCGTACAAGAATATTGGCACAATATGAAATTTTGGTGGCCACAGAATGAGACTATTATTGCTTGTTTATTAGCTTATACGCTTACCCATGATGAGAAATATCTCCGCATGCACAATCGTATTCGACAGTACGCTTATACTAATTTTCATGATAAGGAGTATGGAGAATGGTTTGGATACCTCAATTACGATAACACTATTAGTCAGACTGCCAAAGGGAATCTGTTTAAAGGTCCTTTTCATTTACCCAGACAGGAGTGGTACTGCCATTTGTTGTTAAAGAATTATTTGAATAAGCATGAATTACGTTGGTAAAACTAACAGAAACTACGGAGTTCATATGCGTGGCCGATGATAAGGGGCTGGCATTCCATAACCTATACAGCATGAAAAAGATACAAATTCTATTATTTTTTATTGTTTTATGTATCCTGAAGGGATATACACAGCAGCGAACAATTGTTTTTGAAGCTGGAAAAGAAGGATACGCTAGCTATCGTATTCCGGCGATTGTACAGCTCAAAAATGGCACTATACTAGCCTTTTCGGAAGGGCGCGTAGACGATGCCAAAGATTTTGGGAATGTAGATATTGTCTATAAAACGAGCCAAGATCATGGAAAAACATGGAGTAGACTAAGGGTTGCTGTTGATAATGGCAATAAGCAGGCAGGGAACATAGCACCTGTATTAGATAAATTGGATCCGGAGTATCAAGATGGCCGATTGTTTTTGTTTTATAATACCGGAAATAACCATGAAGGAGCAGTACGCGAGGGTAACGGCATACGCGAAGTTTGGTATATAACCAGTTTGGATCATGGAATGACCTGGTCAAAGCCCATCAATATTACTTTACAAGTACATCAACCCAACGCACCTTCATTTAATAAGAGTTATCAATTTCCCGCAGATTGGCGAGCGTATGCCAATACACCTGGTCAAGGTTTTCAATTTGTAACAGGTCCTTACAAGGGGAGGATATATATTGCTGCCAATCATTCTTCGGGCGCTCCTTTACCTCAGGGTATGGACTATCAGGCACATGCATACTATTCAGATGACCATGGCAAAACGTTTAAATTATCAGCCACTATTCCTTTCAAAGGTGGAAATGAAAGCATGGCCGCCCAGATATCTCCTACAGAGGTGTATATGAATAGTCGAAATCAACAAGGCAATGTCAAACGCCGCATTGTATCCTATTCTTCGGATGGTGGGATGCATTGGGATACTACCTATTACGACAATAAGTTGCCAGATCCGGTTAATCAAGGCGCCACCATATCCCGGTACTTGAAAAAGGGAAAATTCTTATTAGCAGTATGTAATGCCGCAGATACGTTGCGCAGAGACAACCTAACCTTACGGCTTAGCAAGGATAAAGGGAAGACTTGGTATTTTAATAAAGTTGTTGCAAAAGCACCCAAAAACTACAAAGGGGCTTATTCGGCCTATTGTGATATGATTTTTCTGGACAAAAAGAATATGGGGATACTCTATGAATTTGATCGTTATAATTACATCGTATTTCAACACGTAGCCATTAAATGAGCAGGTCAACAGGTCAATAGGATTGATTTAGCTGGAGTCGGTTGGTATTTTGTTAAATAATTCTCTTAAGAGTCTGTTCAATGTGGGGCAACGCTGATTCTTCCAAGTCATCTTATTTAAAATTTCTTGCGCATCTGAAGCCTATGTAGAAAGCATGTAGACCTCCGCTGGGAATGCGTGCATCGTACGTATACATATGCAAACCGTCTATATAACTTCCTCCTTTTGCAACTTTAACATATGTTGGCCTTGCTATACCTGTCCTGTCTATCGGATCGGAGCACATTTCTGAAACATTACCGCTCATATCATAAATTCCGATGGCGTTCGGTCTTTTCTTTCTCACTTGGTGTATGTGGTTAGAATTCCAAGCTACTGCTATCCAATGATTACTGCCAGCATACGTATATGTACTGTTTTTCATTTCACGAAAAACATATTCCCACTCTGCCTCTGTAGGTAGTCGTTTGTTTGCCCATTTTGCATAAGCATTTGCATCATCCCATGTTACATAAATAACTGGGTATTGGCATTTTTCTAGTCGAGATCTTCTGTTTCCTTTTTCGTCGAAGCGCCAATTTACACCTTTCTTCTTTCCCCCTCCTTCAATGAGGCTAAAACCATCCTTCTCTGCCTGCGTTTTATATCCCGTAGCGTTCACAAATGCATTGAACTGGGCTACGGTAACTTCATGCTCGTCCATATAGAAATTCTGGACATGCACAACGGTATCCATATGGCCATAAGTATCATGGGTTATTCGGTATTCACCGCCCTTGATGAGCTGCATGCCGTTGAAATCATCCCGCTTTGTAAATCCTAATACGAGCCAACTTTGACATAGAAGAATAAGTATTGTTTGATTTTTCATCCGATTAAATTTATCTTTTATCGATGATGAAGCTTGCATAAATTAATCATGCTCTTTTGTTTATGGCAATTTATGCAGGTTTCATTTGAATAATTATTGATAGATTGTTCACTTTTATTGGCATCAATAGATGCTTAGTTATTTGCTTTTGCTTCGATTGTTTTAGGTGTCAATGGTTTATAAATATATTCAAACTTAGATAAATCGCCTTTTATATGCAAATCGCGTAGCATATAAAAGCGAATTATACCATCAAGAACCTGAAAATGCTCAGGTTTATGAATATTATTTTGGTAAATCAAAAATGCCCGAACTTTCTTTTCCGCACTTATCGTCCTCCGGTAACATCAATAAATATTCCTGTAGAGTAGGATGATTTTTCAGAAGCCAACCATAAAATAGCTTCTGCAACTTCGCTTGCTAGACCGCCTCTTTTCAATGGAATATTTTCTTTTATCCGTTCAATTCTGTTCGGCTCTCCACCCGAAGCATGGATATCGGTGTGAATAAATGCAGGGCGAACGGCATTTACACGGATATTTTCATCGGCTAATTCTTTTGCCAATCCGATTGTTAGCGAATCGATTGCGCCTTTTGAGGCTGCATAATCAATATATTCAAAGGGTGAGCCGGTTCTTGACGCGATGGAAGAAACGTTGACAATTGTTCCGCCGTTTCCTCCATATTTGGGCGACATTCTTTTAATGGCTTCTCTGCAACATATAAATGTACCCCATGTATTCGTTTCAAATATCCGTTGTAATCTTTGCCAAGTCATATTTTCTAACCGCATTTGGTGTTCGAGTATTCCTGCATTATTAACTAATGATGTTAAATTTCCGAAATTCATGTCTACTTCTTCAAACAAACGAACTAACTCATTTTCTTTGGAAACATTAGCCTGAAAGGCTTTCGCCTGTCCACCATTTAACCGAATTTTGTTAACTACCGCTTCCGCTGCTTCTTTGTTTTGGTTATAATGTACAGCTACCGAAAATCCTTTTTCCGCTGCCAGCAATGCCGTAGCTGCACCGATGCCACGGCTTGCTCCTGTTATCAAGATGGTTTTCATTTCGTCTTATTTTTAATGCTTACTAAATACAAATTGCCTGGCCAGATAAGTTACAAATCATCTGTAAAATGTCTTCGTTTCTTGTCTTGTGAGAATTTCCGACTGTTATAATCGTTCGATTTATTTCGCGCAATAGACAAGGTCTGCCAATTTTCATTTTTAATCATTTTAGCAATAAATACAATTTGGCCAATATGATAGGGATAATGAGCTAACTGTCTGTTAATGGCTTCTACCACGGTATGGCCATCGTTGCGGATATATATAATACGTTCCATGTCTGCTTCGGTAAGTTGCGTTAGTGTTTTCAAAAGGCATTCCCAGCCTTGATCCCACCGGTGCATTAATGCTGCTTTACTACTGAACGGATTCAAAAATTCCACATCGCGATTTCTCCATGGTTTTTCTCCGTCACTTGTCAGAAAATCTGTAAACCTTGACAGCATATTTCCGGTAATGTGGTTCACCAGCATAGCAATGCTATTGCTTTCTTCATTGTATTGCCAAAATAGTTGCTCTTCCTGCAACTGTTCCATTGCTTTTTCACCAAGCATTTTGTAATACATGAACTGTTTTATTGCACTATTTAAATAACTTTCCATAATATTTGATAATATAATTAATAAACCAATCGGTCTTTTTTTGAGTAAAAAAATTATGGCCTTAGATGGTTTATCAGTTTTTCCAAAAAATTCATTGCTATTTTCAGCTCGGCTGTCCTGTTAGAGACTTTTGCCTGCATAAATGCTCCCTCGATCATGGAAATCATGACAACCGCAATTTCTGTCGGATCAGTTTCCTCTTTAATTTCTTTTCTTGCAATTCCACGTTTTATCTGGTTTTCAATCGCCATTTTCCAAAAGTCGAGTGCTTTTACTGCTCGCTCTTTTAATTTTGGATGGGTATCGTCCGCTTCTGTCGAAGTATTTAAAATCGGACATCCCAACTGTAAATACGGATATCGAAAATAATTTCTGTAAGTATGCGGATACACCAGTAATCTTTCAATAGCATTATCAGTTGCTAAGATACGCGACTTCATGTGCTCATTTACTTTGTTGTGATTGAAATCAAATGCGGCTAAAGCAATATCATCTTTGTTTTCAAAATTACCATAGATACAGCCTTTTGAAAGCCCTGTTGCATACATCATATCATTCAACGAAGTACCAGCATAACCTTTTGCATTGAATACAGGAGCCGTTTTTTCGACAATGAATTGCTTGGTATTTTCTGACTTTGACATCGCTTATAAAAAGTATATTGGTACAGTCCATACAAAGTTAAATAAAAATAAACCAAACGGTCTTTTTTATTTATTTAATTTCCAGGCTTAATACACACTAAACTACCTCAATGGTAGGAGAGTTAAATATAGAAAAGTTATATTTGTTGCAGCTGTTGTACTACTCTTTGGGTATCCATCTGTCCGTCGAACCTCATAGCAGGAAGCAATACGCTGTAACTACGCAATCGTTCCATGATGGGAAAAGTTTTCTCCAATACGGTTCATTACACCATTTATAAACCGGAAGGTATTGATATCCGTGCGGCCATTCTGCTGCTGCACGGCATGGAAGAACACAGTGGGCGCTATGAAGAACTGGCCGGATATCTGAAAAAAGCAGGTTATGCCGTACTCACTTACGATCACATCGGCCACGGCCTCACAGCGAAGACGGCCGATCAAATGGGCTTTTTAGATGTCGACCATCCGCAAACCATTCTGATTGCCCAGGCCAAACACATGGCAGCCTTACTTGCACAATCGTTTCCCGGTATTCCACTGTTCCTCATGGCCCATTCCATGGGGTCGTTTGTGGCCCGTCTGTTGTTGAGCCGTATTCCGAACCGGTTCCGCGGCACCGTACTGATCGGTACCGGCGGCCCCAATCTGTTGGCTGCCCTTGCGCTTCCGGCATTGCGGCTAGCCAACTGGATTGCTCCTCATAAGAAGTTCCTATGGCTCAACAAGCTGTTTTCTAATATCAATAACCGGCAGTTTAAGCACGAAAACCCCAATGATGGCATCAACTGGCTGAGTGCCCGTGTGGCCAACCGACAGGCCTTTCAGGCCGATCCGCTTTGTGGCAGAGGGTTCAGCTCCAATGCCTTTTTGGGGCTCGTCTGGCTCAACGTACAGGCCACTCGCTACAATTGGGCGGCAGGTATACCGCGAACAATGCCTTTTCTGTTTCTCAGTGGTACTGAAGATCCCATCGGTAATTTTGGCAAAGGAGTCGAAAAGACCGTTAAGAGCCTGCGACAGCAGGGATTTGAGCAGGTAACTATGAAACTCTACACCGACATGCGTCATGAAATACTCCATGAAGACAATCGGCAGCGTGTTTTCGAAGACATCGTGGAGTGGTTGAATTCACATCAATAGCAGTGAAAAATTAGACAAAATGCTAATTTTTTTCCTAGACCTCCGCTCACGACGGGCAGATAGGAAGACGGAAATACATTTTGCAAATACAGTGTAAATTCCTATCCAACGATTATTTTGATAGACAAAGACGGAAAGGTAATTCATCGAACCAATAAAAAGGTCTCAGACGAAATAGCTTTGCCCAGTGTTTTAGACGGTGATCTTCCCTGACAAAATTATAAATCCTAAGCATGTTTGGTTGGAAACAGAGCGACTTCTTTTTGGTGTATGAGGAAGATTTAAAATAGAATAGTAGATCTAATAGGGGCTGTCACGTCAGACTGACATGTACCCCTATTAAATTGTATTTTGCATTAGCCAATAATAAAGGGATTCCGGGTGACTTTTACCCCAGGGTGTTTTCTAAGTCTTTTGATCGAAAAACGTGGATGTGTCAAGGCACCTTTTTTTACTAGTGGTAAGGTGACAGGTTGTTTTTCTTGTGTAGTTTGGTATGAAATCTCTTCCATGATGTTCATTCTAAATTAAATTATATTAATAAATAGTACCTGATATTGTGTGCAAATGTAGGTTTTATTACGCTATCATTTGTATGCTTAGTGTCATTATTACACTATGATAGGTTTTACGATATATAAATGAATTTCAATGCTTTGTTTGCATGGTTTTCAAACAGGGTATCAACAAATTTTCTTATCATATGTTATTTTCTGCATCGTTTAATGTCCTTAACTTTACTGCTCATTAAAATGAATTTATTATGCTTGATATCGTTATAGAATCCAGACAGGCCGAAATAGCTCCCGGTTTTGCTGTTAAACGTATACTTCCCTATCAGCTTCGTAGAATGGTTGGTCCCTTCATTTTTATGGATCATGGTGGCCCGGTAAATATTCCAGAAGCAGCTGTAAACAAGCTTGATGTATTGCCACATCCACATATAGGTCTATCCACGGTCAGCTATCTGTTCAGTGGTCATGTAACCCATAGAGACAGTCTTGGCGTAGAGCAAGTGATAAAACCTGGAGAGGTAAACTGGATGACTGCCGGCAAAGGTATCGCACATAGTGAACGTTTCGAAGATCCAGCTATGCTGAAGGGAGGCGAACTAGAAATGATTCAGACATGGGTTGCCCTTCCCGAGAAGGATGAAGAGAGCAACCCCACCTTTCATAATTATAAAGCCGAACAGTTACCCATTTTTACGGATAAGGGTATTTGGATGCGTTTGATAGCAGGAGAGGCCTACGGCTTGAAAAGCAAGGTCAATACACATTCCCCCTTGTTCTATGTACATATTGTATTAGCGCCCGGCGTTCATTTTGGTTTACCTGTTGGGCACAGTGAAAGAGGAGCCTATATTGTTCGGGGCAGCGTCGAAGTAAATGGAGTAATTTATACGGCAGGAAAACTAATGGTGTTTACAAAAGGGGTAGACCCCATTATGGTTGCCAGAGAGCAAACCACCTTGATGATGCTTGGTGGAGAGCACCTCGGAGACAGGTACATCTGGTGGAATTTTGTTTCCAGCAGAAAAGAAAGGATTGAACAGGCCAAAGAAGACTGGAAGCAAGGGCGTATTGATTTACCACCCATGGATAATGAAGAATATGTTCCTTTACCTGAAAACAAAGGCAAACCCGCAGGAGGCCCTCCGCCCAATGTCCTTTCTTAAGTTAGCTAATATATAAAAGCCGCAATCACCGTATTAAACACAAAATAAATGGAAATAGGAATTGATAGTTTCGCATCCGCCATGTACGGCAGTAATACGCTCAGCAGTGTCGATGCTATGGAACAGTTACTGGAACGGATCGTTCAGGCCGACCAAGCAGGACTGGATGTTTTCGGTATCGGAGAACACCATAAAAAAGAATTTCTCGACTCCGTTCCCGCGGTAATCCTTGCGGCGGCGGCAGCAAGAACAAAAAATATACGCTTAACCAGTGCGGTTACCGTACTAAGTACCGCAGATCCAGTACGGGTTTATCAAAGCTTTGCAACCTTAGATCTGATATCCAAAGGTCGAGCAGAACTCGTTGTCGGCAGAGGATCAGCAGTAGAAGCATACCCCTTGTTTGGATTTGATTTGAATGATTATGATGCACTGTTCAAAGAAAAACTAGAACTCTTGTTAAAAATCCGTGAAGAGGAATTTGTTACCTGGTCGGGAAAATTCAGACCAGCATTGCAAAACCAACCCGTTTACCCCAGACCAATGCAAGAGAAGCTTCCCGTTTGGCTTGGTGTTGGGGGTACTCCCGCATCATTTGCCCGGGCAGGCGCCTTAGGGTTGCCCCTCATGGTTGCGATTATTGGCGGAGAAACAGCACGCTTTCGCCCTTTGGTTGATCTATACAGGGAGGCAGGATATCGGGCTGGCTTTGCACCAGAACAGTTAAAAGTAGGTTTGCATTCACCCGGCTACGTAGCAGCAAGCAGTGAGGAAGCCGTTGCGGACTATTATCCAGGCTATGCCGAGCTGTGGACCAGAGTGGGGAGAGAACGTGGGTGGTCTCCCGTAACCAGAACCGGGTTCAATGCATTGATAGCCCCTAAAGGTGTACTAGTGGTAGGAGGTCCCGAGGAGGTGGCAGAAAAATTAATAAGGCATAGCGAAGCATTAGGCGGTGTTGATCGTTTTACCTTTCAGATGGATAATGCCGGGCTTAGCCATGAGCAGCTATTGCGTTCCATAGCCATAATGGGCAAACAGGTTATTCCACTGGTCAAAAAAGAGCTGTTTTGATATCACAAACTGTGATATCTTTATTAATTAGAGCTGTTGCAAGGCTTGTTTCACAGTGTCCTTGTTGGGCTTAGAAATGGGTATTTTTTCTCCAGAAATTAAGAGGAGAACACCACCGTCTTCTTTTAACCAACTTTTTACATATTTTGGATTTACTAAATGGCTTCGGTGGGTTCTTAAAAAACCGTTGGACCGCAGTAAATCTGCATATTCTTTAAGTGATTTAGAAACCAGTATTTTTTCATCACTCGAGAGGAAGAAGTGGGTATAAGTATTGTCCGCCTCGCAACGTATAATTTCAGATAAGGAAACATATCTTATTTCGCTTTGCATCTGTAGGGCAATTTTGGTAATGTTCGTTTCTGGCCTTTTTAGTTGTTGCAGTAAAAAATCGAGCTGAGAATTTTGTATTTGTGTTGTCAATTTATACTCGGCTTTATTTACCGCATTTATCAATTCCTCAATATCAATGGGTTTTAAAAGATAATCTAAGGCAGCAAATTTTACAGCTTGTATCCCATATTGATCGTAAGCGGTAACAAAAATAACTTCGAAATTACGCGATGGAAGCAGTTTTAGTACATCAAAACCTGTTTTTTCACCCATTTGAATATCCAGAAACACTAAATCAGGCAAATGTTTTTTAATAGCATCAACCGCATCACTTATACTTTGCGCTGTTGTGGTTATAGTTACCTGCGGACAGTGCTTTTCTAGCAAAGTCTGCAGGTTTTCTAAGTTGGAAATTTCGTCATCTATTAAAACTGCTTTCATTATACTATAGCCAATCAGTTAATGTTAAGTTTATTTTAGTGCCGGTAGGGGTTGATTGTATAGCTAAGGTAAAGCGATTTTCTTTATAAATACTATTTAATAGTGCTATTCTACTGTCACTTAATTGAAGACCTAAACCATTATTCTTTTTTCCCGTGTCAAATCCATTTCCATTATCAGTAACTTTTAATACCAAATCATTTGCTTGCTTAATGAATGTGATCATAATTTCCCCATCGGTAGCTTTTTGCGATATGCCATGCTTCACCGCATTTTCTACAAAAGGCTGTAGCAGCATACTCGGTATTTCTATGTTATCTAAATCTAAGTTTTTGGAACATTTAATTTCGTACTTAAAGCCGAACCGCAATTGCTCCATTTGGAGGTAATCGTCTAATAAAGTTTTTTCTTGTGATAGACTGATTAGTTCTTTATCATCCAATACGTTACGCGTTAACCGGGCAAATTTAGAAAGGTATTTATTGGCATTATCTATTTCATTTTTGTTTATTAGATTCTGGATACCAGAGAGTGCATTAAACAGAAAATGAGGATTTAATTGAGAACGAATGGAGTTAAGTTTGAGCTTTGCGGTGTTTTTTTGCTGCTCTTTTTCAGCCAGCTTTTTTCTGTTTCTTTTTTTGCTAAAGTAAAGAATAACAAGAAAAGCTAATCCAAGAGAGAGTGCTACGATAAACGTATACATGAAAAGCTCTTTTTTGGTATAGTTTTCTTCCTCTAACGTGATAGCAAGGGTATATCTGGCCGTATATTTTTCTATATCTTGAGGGGAAATATCATGTTTAAAATAATAACTATTATCGGATCTATCCCATCGAATCAATGGTTGAATGATAATTTCATAATCTCCAGATTTTTTGAAAATGCTTTTGTCGATATCTACATAAGGTGAAAGCTTATGTGCTTCATTAACGTAGCCGCCATATTGCCAGGCAGTAGATTTGAAGATTATTTTATTTGTTTGCTTGTCTTTTATGGAGGTGTAGTAGAGATAGTCAATAGCTGATCTGACTTTTACAATGGTTAATTCATCGTCTTTTTCAGTGAGCGTGAGATCTATCCTTTCTTTTGGATTGACTATGTGGTTGTAGTCAACGCCTTTGTCAGTAGCGAAACGCTTTGCTAAGACTTCGATTTTCGCTTTCGGAATGGGCTTCCCGTAAAAAACAGATTTGTCAATATCAAGAGGTTTTTCGATGCTGTAGACTAATGTCGTAATCGTTTTGTCTTTTATAGGGAAAACACCAAGTGTTGTAGAATCGAGTACTTCGTCTTTCCATTCATGATCTTTCCTGATGACATCTTTTAGTTGCTCCTTATTGATCGGCTTGTTTACCACTATCGGTTCATCATCGGCTAAAATGGTGTACCGATAGTGCTTTACACTATCTTTCTTTCTAAAATAAATTTGGATACTTACATGGTCGACTTCCGGTAAATAATTAAAAGATGTATTAGGTTGATTGGGAAATTTAATGGCATAATAGACATTTTTAGCTGCACTATCTACAGACATGAGTAGTTTTTCCCCAGCAGCGTAACCGTGAGGAAAGTTGATGCCTTTTTGTGCATTTACTGTAGATAGCGTGATAATGAAGCTGAGAAATGCGAAGATGATCTTTTTCATGGTGTTGAGTTTAATTCTCATCAAACTTGTCACAATAATAGCAAAACTAAAACCATAAAACAGCAAAGGTAGTCTTTGAAATAGTAGATGTAGTGTTTTGTGCAGTATTTGAATATTGTCAAAAGAAACTAGCTTTGAGCGTTGGGAGGCCCACTGGTGGAATTGGGTACATCTTGGCTGACTCAAATCTGAATATTGTTTCCGAATAGGCAGAAGAGGGTGTAAACTATGGTTTACGTTGTCCGTACTTTTCGATGATGTATTCCGTAACAGGTTTCAGCCTCTTTTCGATATAGATGGGATGAAAGCCGCTATCGGTATAAAACTCAATGCTATCCGCACCCATCTTTGCATAAAATATCTTCCCCAATGAATTTTTTGTCAGGGTGTCTGGCTGGTTGACTTTCCTAAAATGTGCTACCTTATATTCATCTAAAGCAATAATCTGCTTTCCATCAACTTTTTCCAGGTGGGATATAGGTTGATAGTGATCTTCCTTCCAAAACATATATACCTTACGGTTTAGAGACAGCATGTAAGTTCCACCAGCTATTACAGTAACGGCAACGATATATAAAGCAATTTTTTTGACGGAATTCTTTGGGGTTACCCCGTTGTCCTTTTCTGATGATGCCTGTTTATGACCTCGCACCTCATCTGTTTTCTCTTGCTGTTCATCTCCTAATCCAGTATTTCCACCATCCTCACTTATATTTTTCTCTTCTCTCTCATTATTTTCCACCGTCCTAAGCGTGTTCCCTTCATTGTTTAGAGTTCGTTCAGTATCACTCTCTTTACTTTCATTTTTCTTCCGATTTCTCCACGTTTCATACGACTCAAACCCAATTAGCCAAGCTAATAGCTTGACGTTTTTTCTTTGTGGGCTAGTAGTTTTTTCTTTCATGAAGCTGATCAAAGGTCTAAATCCATCCAATTCAAACTTTTCAATTCTTGTCTCATGATTTTCATATCTATTCTTTGGATCAAAGAATTCCATCAGTAGCTCATCTTCTTTTTTTGACTGCGTTTCTAGGTAGCGTTGTAGACAAAAATCCCGTAATTGACCGGGCGACGGATTTTCCAGGCCAGCCTTAAGCTCACCTTTATTTTTCATTTCCCGATAGGCCTCGATTACCTCCTTTTTATAGTCCTCAAATGTCCCTTTTGTATAATCCTCAAACATTTTTCAAAAGATTTTTAAGTGAAACACATTGGAAATTTCGGAATCCATTAACCTCATTTCACCGGAATTTTCGGAATTCATCTGGAATTTTCGGAATACCTGCGGAAACATCGGAATTACCGGAATAAGCTGATGTTTAGGTGTTTGGCTGCTGTATGTTTGCATCAGAAATCAGTTTAAGCGTTGATTCGAAATTGTCGTATCAAATGTACAAAACAGATTTCACAACGAGAAGAAAGCACGGGTTTTAGAAACCGGTTTGGGAAGCAGTTACTAACGCCCGCGACAGATTCTCACACTTCCCAAAAATTTCAGAAGGCCTTCTGATACGCAAACGTAGCAAGCCGCGCGGTCGGATCCGCATGGACCTACTCAGTATTGACTTTTAAATTTTTGAAAAAATGATACACTTTATAATTGCTATCCTATTGGGGTTGGCATGTCCATCTCATTCGAATTGTGGTGATAAAAACCACGATGGTACCGTTGTAACTACTTATGGCGATGGAGATCCAGTTGGCGGAGATGGTGAGCATATACCACCCAGAACCCCCTAAATACTAAAAGGTTAGGTAGTTTTACTGCCTAGCCTTTTTTAATTTAATGTCTAAATTAGAAACCTTGTAGAAAACAGAAAGTTTATCTAAGTTTGGGTAAACATTATCAATCTTGAAGAAAAGCCTATTTCTTATACCGTTTATTTTAAATATTCTTGCTTGTCAACATGAAGAGCTTTCTTACGTCCAAAAAATCAATGAAAATAATAAAGAATCGTTTTTAAATAAAAAGCAGGATTCTACATTTTATCAATTCAATAAAATTGCCACAAATTCTAGAGATAGCTCAAAAATAGCAGAAGCCTATAGTAATATGGCCATTATACAATCCGATGAGGGAGATTATTTCGGAAGCATTGAAAGTGCGTTGGCATCGTTAAAACATTTAGACGAATATAATCAACATGATTTTGACTTGTTCACATCCAATTATAATGAACTGGGATTAAATAATATTAACTTAAAAAATTACGATGAAGCAATAAAATATTTCGACCTGGCCATTAAATATTCAGATAGCGAACGTTACAAACTGGCGTTGTTGAACAACAAAGCATTGGCCTATCGAGGTAAAAAAGATTTCTTGCCGGCCATGCAAATCTACCGTGACTTTATCTCTAAAAGTAAGTCAAATAAAAAAACATATGCCCGGGCGTTAACCAATCTAGCTATTACCAAGTGGTTGCATGACTCCACATATAATGCAGCACCTGAGCTGATGGAAGCTTTACATATTCGTGAGCCTGAGAACGATTATTGGGGACGAAATTCTAGCTATGCCCACCTCGCCAGCTACTTTACAAAAAGCCATCCAGATTTGGCGCTATACTATGCCCGAAAACGTTATGCCGTAGCCAAGGTACTTAAAAGCGCCAATGATCAAATCGGCGCGCTAGGTAAGCTCATTGAGCTCGGTTCTACCGATTCCATAAAGGCCCACTTCAATACCTACCAACAATTGAATGATAGTGTACAATTGGCTCGCAGTGCTGCCAAAAACCAATTTGCGCTCATCCGTTATGAAGTTGAAAAAAGTAAGGCTGATAATTTAACCCTACAAAAAGACAATGCCGAACAAGCCTATGAGATTAACAGGCAACGGATGCTCATTTTTATGATCGTGTTTTTTTCCATAATCCTTTCGGTCGTTGGCTTCTATTGGTATAAAAAACGTAGACAGCATATGGCATTAGCAGCCGAAAACGCCATACGAGACAGTCAATTGAAAACCTCCAAAAGAGTACATGACGTAGTAGCAAATGGTATATACCAGGTCATGACTGAAATTGAAAATTTGCCCGATGTAAATAAAGACAGCATCTTGGATAGATTAGATGGCCTCTACGGGAAATC
>Ga0182744_1002248_pt1 | contig 16043 bp, 9 predicted proteins | sample eDN3rd30CKraftMG_FD_128525 | JGI IMG/M metagenome (GOLD analysis project Ga0182744, IMG submission 128525) | Enriched Miracle-Growth compost microbial communities from Emeryville, California, USA - eDNA 3rd pass 30_C Kraft MG (version 2) (version 2) ...
CGCTGGAGGACGCGCGCCGGGCCGATGTCGCATTTGCGGCCGAGTGCCTGGCCTTCTCCAACATGCCGTCGCGCCGGGCCCTGGCGGCGCTTCAACTCGATGGAGCAACGCGGCCCGAAATCTGGAAGGCGCATGTGCCGCGCGATCGCGGCGCATCGTGGGACTTCGAGGACATCCGCCACCACTATATGCGCGATCTTTATGGCGTCGATCCGGACGCGCTCAAGCAGCAGGAGTTCGAGCGCTATGTCGCGATTTCGCAGGCAGCGACAGCCGAGGTGATGGAAGCCGTTTTTGCCGAATGGCGGCACCCGCGCAGCCGCACGGGCGGCGGACTTGTGTTGATGTGGAAGGATCTGGCGCCTTCACTCGGCTGGGGCGTTGTCGATCACTCCGGCGAGCCGAAATCGGCCTATTATGCGCTGAAGCGCGCTTTTCGGCCGGTGCAATTGCTGGCGAGCGACGAGGGCGTTAACGGCCTGCAGGTGCATGTCCTCAACGAGCGCACGGCGCCCTTGCGCGCGACGCTGTCGCTTGAATGCCTGCGCGACGGTCATTTGAGCATTGCGCGGGGCGCTGCGGAGATCGAGGTCGCGCCACGTTCGACGCTCTCCATCTCGGCAACAAATCTGCTCGGCGCTTTCTTCGACACGACCTATGCCTATCGCTTCGGTCCTCCCGCGCATGATGCGAACGTTCTGCGCCTCGTAAACCGCGACAGCGGGAACCTGCTGGTCGAAACCGTTCAATTTCCATCCGGCCGCGCGCAGGCGCGCCATGATGTGGGGCTTGAAGCCGTGGTCGAAAGGCAGGGCGATCAACTCTGGCTCGTTGTCACATGCAGACGGCTGGCGCAGACGGTGACGATCGAGGATCGTGCGTTCCTGCCGGGCGATAACTATTTTCATCTCGCGCCAGGCGCGCCACGGCGCATTTCATTGAGCCGGATGCCTGGATGTGCGGGCGATCCCGGCGGAACTGTCTCGGCGCTGAACGCGGTCGATACGGTCGACTATTGACGGCTCGCCGTTTATGCGGTCCCCACAGGTGTCATGCCCGACGCCTGCGCAGCAGGCGATCGGGCATCCAGGCCTGGAGATAGAGCGCCTCGCGGCCAATGACGTGAGACGGTCGCGCCGAAAGCCTGGCTCCCGCTCGCGCGTCGCGCATCGGGAATGACATCGGCTGCTGCCTGTCGCCGGTTAAATCTTGACCTGTGCGCCCAATTCGACGACCCGGTCCGACGGGATCGAGAAGAAGTCGGTCGCATTCGCCGCCTGCTTGGATAAAGCGATATAGAGCTGGTCCTGCCACATTGGCATGCCGGATGTCGGCGAAGGCTTGAGCGAACGGCGGCCGAGAAAGAACGACGTCGTCATGATGTCGAACTTCAATCCGCTCTTGCGCATCAGCGCCAGCGCGGAGGGTACGCGCGGGCTTTCCATGAAGCCGTAATGCAATCTGATCTTGGTGAAATCGTCCGAGAGCTTCTCGATCTCGTAGCGGTATTCGCCCGGCACCCGCGGCGTGTTCTCCGTATGGACGGAGACGATGAACACGCGCTCGTGCAGCACCTTGTTGTGCTTGAGATTGTGCATCAGCGCCGCCGGCGCGCTGTCCGAATCGGCGGTGAGAAAGATGGCCGTGCCGGTGACGCGCGTCGGCTTCGATTTTTCCAGCATGCGGATGAGCTCGCGCGTCGGGATCGAATCCTTTCGCATCTTCTGCTCGAGGAAGAATGTCCCGCGCAGCCAGGTCCACATGGTCAGCACCATCATCGCACCGATGAGGACGGGCACGTAGCCGCCATCCATCAGCTTGAGGATGTTCGATGCGAAGAACGCCAGTTCGACCGATAGGAAAGCCGCCGCAAAAAGAACGCAGCCGGCCAGGGGCCAGCGCCAGATGTTCCAGGCAACGAAGAAGATGAGACAGGAATCGACCACCATGGAGGCGGTCACTGCGATGCCGTAGGCGGATGCCAGCGCGCTCGACGAACGGAAAATCAGCACCAGCAGGACGACGCCAACCAGCAGAATCCAGTTGACGCGGGGAATATAGATCTGGCCTTCCTGCGTATCCGACGTGTGGGAGATCTCGAGCCGCGGCAGCAGGCCGAGCTGGATCGCCTGCCGCGCCAGGGAATAGGCGCCGGTGATGGTCGCCTGGCTGGCGATCACGGTGGCCGCTGTTGCCAGGATGACCAGCGGCAGCAGGGCCCAGTCCGGCGCCAGCAGGTAGAAGGGATCTTCTATCGCGACCGGATTGTTCAGGATCAATGCGCCCTGTCCGAGATAGTTCAGGACCAGTGACGGAAACACGAACAATATCCATGCGAATTGAATCGGCTTGCGGCCGAAATGCCCCATGTCGGCATAGAGCGCCTCGGCGCCGGTGACAGCGAGGAAAACGCTGCCCATGACGACGAAGCTGATCAAGCCGTGGCTGAACAGAAAAGACAACGCGTTCACCGGATTGAAAGCGTACAGAATGCGCGGCGCATCGCCGATGTGCATCAGGCCGAGAGCGGCGATGACGATGAACCAGACAAGCATGATCGGGCTGAACCATCGCGCGATGCCGCTTGTGCCCTTGCGCTGTACGATGAACAGCGTGATCAGAATGACCAATGCGATCAATGTCACGTAATGATCGAAATAGGGCGTGACGAGTTTCAGGCCTTCCACCGCCGAGAGCACCGAAATGGCCGGCGTGATGATAGCGTCGCCGGTGAACAATGCGGCGCCTACGATCCCGAGAATGAAAATGGCAGTCGATTTTCCGCCCATCGCCTTGCGCGCCAGCGCCATCAGCGCGAGCGTGCCGCCTTCGCCCTTGTTGTCGGCGCGCATGACGAACACGACGTATTTGACGGTGACGACGACAAACAGCGCCCAGATCAGCAGCGAGACCACACCGATTACATCGGTCTCGCTGACGCTGCCGCGCGATCTTGCATGAAACAACGATTCGCGCAGGGCATAAAGCGGGCTCGTGCCGATATCGCCGTAGACGACACCGACCGAGCCGAACGCCAGCGCCAATAGCCCGGGATGTCCAGAGTGACCAGCGTCCTGACGCCCATGAGGATTGGTCGGCGGTAACGCTTCTTGGCCCGGCAACATACGTAAGCCTTAGTTTCACAAAAAGGGGCGAGCCTGAACCCGGCGAGAACCGCGTCAGAGATCGGAGTGCGATATACTATCTTCCGCGCGACGGAACAAATCGGCTTTTTCCAGTCGAGGTTGGACGCGAATTTGAAATGAGCAAAGCTTGGGCAAAGAGCATGCGTTTGCCTTGTATTTTACCTCGGATTTGCCTCGGCTATTGCTCTCCGCCGGGCAGGCTGGCACAGAAACAGGATGTTTGGCTGGAAATTCGCTCTTCCGATCGATGAAGTTTCCGGTGCGTTGCATGCCGCGCTGGCAGACGCGACCCGCGTCGTGCTGGTCGCGCCGCCCGGCGCCGGCAAGACAACGCGCGTTCCGCTGGAAATGCTGCGTCAACCTTGGGTGGAGAATCGCAAGATCATCGTTCTCGAACCGCGCCGGCTGGCGGCGCGCGCGGCTGCCTTGCGCATGGCCCAGACGCTGGGCGAGGAGGTTGGCGAAACGGTCGGCCTGCGCGTGCGGCTGCAATCGCGCATCGGCCCGAAGACGCGAATCGAAATCGTCACCGAGGGCGTCTTCGCCCGCATGATCCTCGATGATCCCTCGCTCGATGGCGTCGCGGCCGTCGTTTTCGATGAATTTCACGAGCGCTCGCTCGATGCCGACATGGGTTTGGCGCTGGCGCTCGATGCGCAAGCGGGCTTGCGGGAGGATCTGCGCATTCTCGTCATGTCCGCGACGCTCGATGGCGCGCGTGTCGCCGCGTTGCTCGACGGTGCGCCCGTCATCCAGAGCGAGGGCCGCGCCTTTCCCGTCGTGACCCATTACATCAGCCGCGATCCGCGTGCACGTATAGAAGACGAGATCGTTCGCGTCGTCATGCAGGCTTTGCGTGGGGAGGCAGGTTCATTGCTGGTCTTCCTGCCTGGTCAGGGCGAGATCGTGCGCACTGCCGAACGACTGCGTGAAAAGATCACCGATGCCACGATCGATGTCGCGCCGCTGTTCGGCGCCATGGACAGGCGCGCGCAGGATCTAGCCATCGAACCCGCTGCGTCAGGTCGCCGCAAGATCGTGCTGGCGACATCCATTGCCGAGACATCGTTGACCATCGAAGGTGTCCGCATCGTCATCGACAGCGGCCTGGCCCGCGTGCCGCGCTATGAGCCCGATATCGGCCTGACGCGGCTGGAGACTGTGCGCGTCTCCCGCGCCGCCGCCGATCAGCGTCGTGGCCGCGCCGGCCGCACCGAGCCCGGCGTCTGTTACCGCCTATGGGAAGAGGCGGCGACAGGCGCGCTGCAACCCTATGCGACGCCGGAGATTCTCGCCGCCGACCTGTCGTCGATGATGCTCGATCTCGCGGAATGGGGCGCGCGTGATCCGGCGTCCCTGCGCTGGCTCGATCCGCCGCCACAGCCCGCCGTCAACGAGGCGCGCAATCTGCTGCGTCCGCTCGGTGCGCTCGACGAAGAGGGTGCGATCACGGAAACCGGCCGGGCGATCCGCTCGCTGGCGCTGCCGCCGCGCCTGGCGCGCATGGTGGTCGAGGCGGCACGTGCCGGTGAGGCGGATCTCGCCGCCGACATCGCTGCCGTGATCGTCGAGCGCGGCCTTGGCGGCGATTCGATCGATATCTCGGCTCGCGTCGAGCGCCTGGCGCGGGATCGTTCACCGCGCGCCCAGGATGCGCGGCGTCTTGCGCGGGGCTGGGCCGATAAAGCTAGGTCCTTGGCCCGCTCTCTGGCGCAAACCAAAGCGCGTGACGATTACGATGTCGACCGCATTGGCGCCCTGGTCGCCACCGCCTTTCCCGATCGCATCGCCAAAGCCCGCGGCAAGCCGGGTGAGTTCCTCATGGCCAACGGCCGCGGTGCGTCGTGCGAGGCGCATGATGCTCTGACGAAAGCGCCTTATCTCGCCATTGCGGAAGTGTCCGGCAGGGCGGCAGCGGCGCGCATTCTCGCTGCCGCGCCGTTGACCCTGCAGGATATCGAAAGCGTCGCCGGCTCCAATATCGAGACGGTCGATGAAACCGGTTTCGATCGCGCCACCGCGTCGCTGCGCATGCGTCGGGTCCGGCGCCTCGGCGCGGTCGTCCTTGGCGAGCAGCCGCGGCCTGTGACCGGTGCCGATGCGGCGCGGACGCTTGCCGTCGGCATCGCGGCATTGGGCATCGAGCGCCTGCCGTGGAGCAAGGCGCAGAAGCAGTGGCGCGATCGTGTACTGTTCCTGCGCCGGGCTGAAGGCGACGCCTGGCCGGATCTCTCTGATGCCGGCCTCGCCGCCGATCCCGCGTCCTGGCTTGCGCCCTTCATCGAAGGGCGGTCGTCGCTGGCCGACATTACGGCCGACGATCTCGATGCGGCCCTGAAGGCGCTGGTGCCGTGGGATATGGCGCGCAGGCTCGATACGGAAGCCCCGACGCATTTCGAAGCGCCGACCGGATCGCGCATTGCCGTGGACTATGAAGCCGAAGGCGGCCCCGTGCTGGCCATCCGCGTTCAGGAATTGTTCGGCCTTTCGCAGCATCCCTCGCTTGCCGGCGGACGCGTACCGTTGACCCTGCATCTGCTGTCGCCGGCGCATCGGCCGATCCAGATCACGCGCGATCTGCCGGGCTTCTGGAAAGGCTCGTGGAGCACGGTGAAGTCGGAGATGAAGGGGCGCTATCCGCGTCACGTCTGGCCTGACGACCCGGCCAGCGCCACGGCGACCGCGCGGGCCAAGCCGCGCGGGACATAAAAAAATCCCGGCCGCGAGGCAGCCGGGAGCATCCAGGCCGTCAATGACGTCTCACGCCGCCTGGGCGAACAGGCCGCAGGTATCGAGTACCTTCTGGTTGCCGCGCACGTTAAGCACCTTGAAGGCCTTGTGCGCCACCAGGGCCACGACAATGTCGGCTTTGGCCGCGGCTTCGAGATCGTTGGTAACGGCAAAGCCCGGCTGCTTCTTGCCGGCGAGCAGCGCAGAGGCGAACGGATCGATGGCGATCATCTTGTTGCCGAGCTTTGCGTGCAGGGCTTCGGCGATCTCATAGGCGGGGCTTTCGCGGAAGTCGTCCACGTCGGCCTTGTAGCTCAGGCCGAGACAGGCGACGGTACCGCCGGTCCTGGCATGTTCGGCCAGGATCTGATCGAGCACATAATGCGCCTTGGCGTCGTTCACCTGGCGGGCCGTGCGGATCAGCGGCGCGCGCTCCGGCATGCTCTCCCACAGGAACCACGGATCGACGGGGATGCAATGTCCGCCGACGCCGGGGCCGGGGGTGAGAATGTTGACGCGCGGATGGCAGTTCGCCAATTCGATGACTTCCTTGGTGTCGACGCCCAGGCCCGCGAACAGCATGGAGAGTTCATTGGCGAAAGCGATGTTGACGTCGCGGAAGGAGTTCTCCGTCAGCTTCACCGCCTCGGCGACGCGCGCCGAGGTGATGTGGATACTGCCGTTGACGAAAGAGCGGTAGAGCGCCGCCGCCTTTTCGGCGCAGCGCGGCGTCATGCCACCGATGACACGATCGTTCTCGACCAGCTCGGTGATCATGCGGCCGGGGATGACGCGCTCGGGGCAATAGGCAACGGCGACATCGGACTTGTCGGCGTTCTGGTGCGGGAAGGTCAGGTCGTTGCGGCGCTTGGCCAATATTTCCGAGACGCGGTCGCAGGTTCCGATCGGCGATGTCGATTCGACGATCACCAGATCGCCCGACTTGAGATGCGGGGCGATGCTCTCCGCGGCCTTGAGCACGAAGGAAAGATCACAGACCTTGTTGCCCTCGCCATCGGAGACGGCGGGCGTCGGCACGCAGATCATGAAGATGTCGGCAGGCGCAACCTCGGTCGACGCGGAGAGATGGCCTTCCTCCACCGCGTTGTTGACGAGGGCTTCAAGGCCGAGTTCGTGAAAATGGCACTTGCCCGCATTGATGGTGGCGACCGTGTTGCGATTGATGTCGACGCCGCGCACGTTGAAGCCGCGGGAAGCGGTGAGCGTCGCGGTCGGCAGGCCGATGTAGCCGAGGCCGATGATGCAGACGTTCTGAAACCAGGCCTTGCGGGCATAGGTGTAAGGAAAGAAATCGCTGAGAGATTGCTTCTGGAAATTCATGATGGCCTCGGTGTCTGATCCGCCAGCCGCAGCGGACTTCGACAACCCCATTTGCACAGGCCATTCCAAAAATATTCGACGAATTTTTCTTAATTTGGAGCAAGATTACACGGCTATAACGCGGTTCGTCGAAACCCGCTGGCATGTTTTAAGACATTGGAAGTCCCGCTTTGGGACGTGTGCCGAAATGGCCATCCCACCCCTGGCCGAGATGCGGGTGTGGATCAGCGCGAGGTTCCCTCAAGAGCCGCCTTGGTTCGCTCGATCACGTCCTTTGGCGTCGCCAATATCTGCTTGATCGCCGACTGCACCTCTTCGCCCGTCATCGGATCGAGGTCGATGTGCAATCTCCGTGCCTCGGTTATGAAATCATTATCGTTAACGGTCGCGTCGAAGGCGCGGCGCAGGATTTCGACGCGCGCGTCCGGTACGCCTGGCGGTGCCGCCAGCGGACGGCTGATGGCGGTGGAGAGCGACAGAAAGCGCGCGATCGGCTCCTTCACCGCATCTCCTTTCACAAGATCGAGAAACAGCGGCACATTCGGCAGGTCGCTATCCTTCTTCATGCCGATCTGGATCAAAGGCACCAACTGCTTGTCCTGGACCGCGCGCGCCATCGTCGCCTTGTAGCTCGGCCAGGTATTGGTGCCGCGCCCCTCGATCTCGCCGCGTTCCATGGCGAGATTGAGCGGGCCGCCGCCGGCATAGCCGTAGACGACCTTGAAGCGTGTGCCGAGCAGGGCGTTGTAGACCGTCGGGATCTGTCCGTCGGGAGACCCGGCGCCGGTTGAGCCGACAACGACATCCTGCCGTTTGGCATCCTCGATCGTTTTCGTCTGCGACGTGTGCCAGACGGCGGTGACGTTGGGGGCCTGGCTGAAATTGCCGATCCATTTGAAACTGCCGAGCGAGGCCTGCATCCCGGGCTGGCCTGTCGGTTCGTGCACGACGAGGCCTTGCCCCACGAGCGTGAGAAAAGTGCCGTCCTGCGCCGCCGACTTCGCCGCATGATTGAACGCGGTGAGCCCGCCGGCGCCCGGCATGTTGATGACCAGGATCGAGGGATTGCCGGGAATGTGCTTGCCGTAATGCCGCGCCATCATGCGCAGCAAAGTGTCGTAGCCGCCGCCCGGCGCCGTATGGGTCGACATGGTGATAGTGCGGCCGGCATAGAAGTCATTGCCCGATGCTTGCGCCAACGCCGGCACCGACGCGGCGGACGCGATGCACAGCATCGTGAAACATGTGGCCGTGGTTCGCCGGACCATGCGTGATCCTCCCAAAGATATTCTTGTGCGGAGACACTAGCGCATTTTGCAGCAAAGGGGACACCCGTCTGCTTGAAGAAAATGCGTCCCTGGACAAGCCGTGGCGTCTTTCGATCAGGCAGACTGGAAAAGCGCTATGGACAGGCGAGAGGTCAGCCTACACGTGCAATGGCGTCAATTTGCCGTGCGAAGCGGCGGCGGCTAATGTTTGCTGAAGACTGTCAAGAAACAACTGTCGAGGAAATGCCGCGCAATTCGTCGCCACGTATGGCGTGCCGGCAAGGAGTGGAAAATGGTTTCGTTCGTGCTGCCCGAAGAATTGCGGATGCTGAAGGACAATCTGCGCCGCTATGTCGATACTGAAATGATCCCTTATGAACGCGAAAGCGTCGTCGAGGATGAGTTTCGTCCCGGCTGGCGCGAGCGCTTTCAGGACGGCATGAAAAAGCTCGGCCTGTGGATGATGGACGTGCCGGAAGAACATGGCGGCGGCGGGCTCGATCTGCTGGCCAAATCGGTGGTCTGGACCGAACTCGGCCGCACCATCGCGCTGCCGGCCCGCGAGGACCAGATCACCGGACCGACGGTGCGTTCGATCCTCTACAGTCTCGACGGCGAGCTGAAGGAGAAATATCTTCTGCCCGTTCTGCGTGGCGAGAAACGCGCCTGCTTCGCCCAGACGGAGCCTGACGCCGGTTCCGATCCGGCCTCCATGCGCACCAGCGCCGTGCGCGATGGCGATCACTATGTCATCAACGGCACCAAGCGTTTCATCACCGGCGCATCCAAATCGGATTTCATGCAGCTCATGGCGGCGACCGACCGCGCCAAGGGATCGCGCGGCGGCATCTCCTGCTTCCTCGTTGACATGGACACGCCCGGCGTCCGGCTCGGTGCGCAATATCAGACCATGATGGGCGACAAGCCCTGGGAGATCGTGCTCGACAATGTCCGCGTGCCCGCTGCCAACCTCGTCGGCGAGGAAGGCAAGGGCTTTTCGCTGGCGCAGAAATGGCTCGGCGCCGGAAGGGTCAAGCATGGCGCGCGCGCTGTCGGCGTCGCCGAACGCTCGCTCGAAATGGCCACCAGCTACGCCAGGCAGCGCGTCACCTTCGGCCGGCCGCTCGCCGACCGCCAGGGCATTCAATGGAAACTGGCCGACATGTACATGGAACTGGAAACGGCGCGCATGCTGGTGTGGCGCGCCGCCTCCCTCATCGACCAGGGCGAGGAGGCGCGGGTCGAGGCCTATCATTGCAAATATTATTGCGACGAAATGGCCTTTCGCGCCATCGATACCTGCATGCAGATTCATGGCGGCATCGGGCTGACGACTGACCTGCCGATCGAGCGCATGTGGCGCCAGCAGCGCAGCTACCGCGTCACCGAGGGCGCCAGCGAGGTCATGCGCACGGTCATCGCCCGCCATGTGGTGAAGACTTACGGCTAGTCTTGTGAGTCGTCTCGCCGGCCTGCGGCCGTCCGCTCACCGGCCTAGGGCTCCAGCCGGCCGCTTTTACCGCCTTTTGTGCTTCCTAAAGCCGATCCGGGGTAATAAAACGCCAAACATCTGAGTTTCAGGCCAATAGAGAGATCGGCAGAAGGACAGGAAATGACCCAACGCAAGCCATTCATCGTCGGTATTGGCGGCACCACCCGCACGGGCTCGTCTTCGGAGCAGGCGCTGGCACTGGCGCTCAGCTACGCCCGCGAACAGGGGGCCGAGACGAAAATGTACGGCGGCAACGACCTGCTTCTTCCGATGTATGATCCTGATCCGGGCACGATGACGGAGGCGGGCCGGCATCTGATCGATGATCTGCGCAAGGCGGACGGCATCATCCTGTCGTCGCCCTGCTACCATGGCGGCGTTTCCGGCCTCGTCAAGAATGCCATCGACTATACCGAGGAAATGCGTGCCGACCCGCGCGTCTATTTCGACGGCCGCGCCATCGGCGCTATCGGCGTCGGCTATGGCTATCAGGGCCCCGGCATGGTGCTGGCGCAACTGCGCCAGATCGGCCATGCGCTGCGCGGCTGGAACGTGCCGCTTGGCATCGCCGTCAATTCGGCCGTGGTCAAGTTTCAGGACGGCAAATGTTCCGAACCGGCGATCGCCAAGCAGATTGAGATCATGGCCGGCCAGGTCGTCCAGCACACCAAGAACTTCATGGTGGCGTGACGGCGCGACACTTTCGCGGGGAAACTGTCCCGGCCAGCCCGGAGCAAGCTCCCCCGAAAACGCCGAAAACGATCCTGAAGCCCGCCAAACTGCGCCGCATTTCCGCCTCGAAACCCGGGGATTTTCAGGGTGTAAACCCCGACGGGTTGGAGGCTGAACTGTGACGATGGAAGCGAGTAAATCAGGACAGGCCGGAGCGTCGGCGGGCACCTCACCCTGGGTGGCATTGCTTCCCTTGGGGTTCATCGCAGTCGGCATCGGCGCCATCGGTTTTGCCGCCAGTCTGTCCGTGCGGGCGCGTCCTGCGGCGGTCGCCACCACCCCGGCCCCCGCTGTTGAGCGCCTCTCACCGCGCGAGGAAGCGCGGCTGGCGGAGCAGATCACTGCCTTTGCCCTCGCCAAGGTCTCTCCGGACCGCTTCGAGGTGGATATGCGCGATGTCGGGCACCCGTCCGAAGCCCCGCGCAATGCAAAGCTTGCGCAGCGCAAGGCCGCCTCCGAAAAGCCTCCGGTCAAGGTTGCGACTGTGCTGCCGCCGCCGCGCCCGGCGATCGTCGCAGCGTCGGCATCCTCGCGGCCGCAGTCGGCGGCTGTCGTCGCGTCGGCCCTTCCGCCGCTGTCCCTGATCCCCGCCGGCCTGGTGCCGCCGGCCAATGTCGAGCACACGCGGGGTGTTTTGGCTCAGATGGCGAATTACGTGCCGTCGCCGCGCCGCATCCTGAGCGACGCCGTGAGCGATGCATGGAGCCTGGGCGGCAAGGTCGGCAAGCTCATTCCGGGTATCTAATCACCGTATCCAAATCGGCGCTGGCTTCGATCGTCGGATTTCATTCCGGCCGAAATCATGTACCTATGTCCCGACACTTGAATCGGGAAGGATCTGTTGGGACCGCATATAGAGATTGCTGACTATCGGGAAACCCTGCTGTTTCTCGTCACCGCCGGCGTCGTGGTTCCCTTGTTCCGGCGGCTGCGGATCAGCCCCGTGCTCGGCTTCATCGGCGCCGGGCTGTTGCTGGGTCCTTACGGACTTGGCCGTTTCGCCCATCTGCATCCGTGGATCTCGGCGATCAGCCTGTCCGACATCCAGGGCCTGGCCAAGGTCTCCGAACTCGGCGTCACCTTTCTGCTGTTCATGATCGGCCTGGAACTGTCGTTCGAGCGCCTGAACCGCATGCGCAAGCTCGTGTTCGGTCTCGGCGCGCTGCAGGTCTTCGTTTCCGCGACCGCCATCGCGCTGGTAGCGGCCTGGTTCGGCCAGAGCGCAGCGGCAGCAGCCATCATCGGCGGCGCGCTGGCCTTGTCGTCCACCGCCATTGTCGTGCCGGTCCTTGCCGAGCGGCGGCGCATGAACACCGGCGCCGGGCGCGCCACCTTCTCGATCCTGCTGTTCCAGGACCTGATGGTGGCGCCCTTCCTGTTCATGGTCGCCATGCTCGATCCGCGCGCCCATGCCAATGTCGGGTTTGGCCTGATCTCGGCCATTCTGCCGGCCATGCTGGCGCTTGGCGTGATTGTCGGCCTTGGCCGGCTGATCCTGCGTCCGCTGTTCCGCCACGTGGCCGCGGCGCGTTCGACCGAATTCTTCATGGCCGCCTGCCTGCTGGTCGTGCTCGGCACCGGCGTGGCGACGGCGCTGGGCGGCCTGTCCATGTCGCTTGGCGCCTTCATCGCCGGCCTGCTGCTGGCAGAGACGGAGTTCCGCCGCGAGATCGAAGTCACCATCGAGCCTTTCAAGGGCCTGCTCCTCGGCCTGTTTTTCGTCTCGATCGGCGCCGGCCTCAATCTGTCCTATGTATTCAACCGGCCCGTCGAGACGCTCGGCCTGGCGCTGGCATTGATCGCAGGCAAGGCGGCGCTGTTGTTCGGTATCGGCCGCATGGTCGGACTGTCGACACCGGTGGCGCGCGAAACCGCGCTGCTGATCGGCCCCGGCGGCGAATTCGCATTCGTCATGATTGGCGCTGCCGTGGCAGAGGGGGCGATCGCTGCCGTTACCGGTTCGCAGGTGATGCTGGGCGTGACGCTTTCGATGGTCGCCATCCCGGTGGTTGCTGCCATCGCCTTCAGGCTGGCGCCGCCGCGCGTCGAACCCAAGATCGACAATGAGGGCCTGGCGCCTGCCGATGAAGCGACCGGACGGATCATCATCGTCGGTTACGGCCGGGTCGGCAGGCTCGTCGGCGACATGCTCACCCGCCACAAGATTCCCTACATCGCCGTCGACGACGATGTCAGGCTCGTGCAGCGCGAACGCGAGCAGGACAAGGATAAGAAAATCTATTGGGGCGATGCGAGCCGTCCCGATTTCCTGATGAAATGCGGCATTGCCACCGCGCGCGGCATCGTCGTGACGATGGACGCGCCGAAGGCCGTGGAAGAGGTGATCCAGGTGGCGCATAACGCGCGCGCCGATCTCACCATCGTCGCCCGCGCGCGCGACGCCACACATGCGACCCATCTCTACGAGATCGGCGCGACCGACGCGGTGCCGGAAACCATCGAGGCAAGCCTGCAACTCGCCGAAGCCGTGCTCGTCGATATCGGCGTGCCGATGGGGCTGGTGATCGCGTCCATCCACGACAAGCGCGATGAATATCGCAAGCTGCTTCAGCCCAAGAACGACGGCGCCCGCGAGCGCCGCGCCATCCGCATGTCGGCGCGCGTCAAGGCCATGGGCCGGCCGGCGCGTGTTGAGAAGAGCGATTAGAGCGTTTTCGAGCGAAGTGGTCACCGGTTCGCGTGAAGAAAACGCGTCAAAACAAAAAACTAGAGCTTCGGTTCTGATTCTATCAGAACCGAAAATGCTCTAGACGCGGCCTTGAAGGTCAAATACGGCGGCCGAAACGACGATCATGCAATTGCCCGCGTTTTTTGTGCCGACCGACGCGCGCGGATTGCTGCTGCAATAAAAACGCGCGACAGCCCGTGATATAAAGGTTCGCGCGACAGAACGCGGGATGTCACGTAACCGATCATGGACACCGCCATGATAGGGATGACCGCGCGATGGTCTCCTGTCATTTCCAGAATAATGACAAAGGCGGTCATCGGCGCTTGAACGACGCCGGAGAAATAGCCCGCCATTCCAAGGATGGCAGCCAGGGAAATGCTGGTTCCGAGAAGCGAGCCCATTGTGCTTCCGAAGCCGGCGCCCACCGCCAGGGAAGGGGCGAAGATGCCACCCGGGATATTCGAAAGCATCGAGAGGAAGTTTGCCGCGAGCTTCTCTATGAAGAACGCCAGCGGGAGCGCATGGCCTTCCACAGCGCCTTTTGCCTGGTCGTAACCGGTGCCGAATGTCGTATTGCCGGATATGATTCCGATAACGGCGACGGCCAGACCGCAAAGTCCCGCCAACGCAAGCACGCGTCCGAGCCGTTGCGGATAAATCCAGCGTCTCAGGCGCTGACCATAGTATAAAGCAAAGCCGCTGAAGCCGGCGCCAAGCGCACCGCCGCCGACACCGCAGACCAATACCAGTCCCCAGTCCCTGGCGTTGGTCGGCGCGACCAATGCCTCGCCGAAATAGTTATAGTTCCCTGCCAGACCAAGAGCCGCCATTCCGGAGAGGATCACGGCAGATAGAACGATACCGTTCGCGCGCGACTGATAGGTCCGGCTCATCTCTTCGATCGCGAAGACAATTCCAGCAAGCGGGGTGTTGAAGGCGGCGGCGATACCGGCTGCCGAACCTGCCAGGATCAGTCCTTGCGCCTGTGGCATGCCACCCAGTCGGGCCACGGCGAGCATGATCGCCCCACCCACCTGAACAGTAGGTCCTTCGCGGCCGATCGAAGCGCCGCAGGACAGACCTAATACCGTGAGTGCGATCTTGCCGGCAGCTGTCTTCAAAGAGAGCAGGCGCACACGGTCTTCATTGTCGTGGAGATGCCGTGCGGCGATGGCTTGTGGAATGCCGCTTCCTTGTGAGTTGGGGAATACCTTTGTCGCGAGATAGGCGGATATCACAAAGCCGAGCGGGGTCAGAAGCAGCGGATATAAGAACGCGTGCTCACCCGATGAGCCAATCAGCGTAAATGCCTTTTGAGCGAGATCGGCCAGCTTGGCGAAAACAACACTCACCACGCCGATCGCGATCGCGCCAAGCCAGAAGACGAGCCGCGATCGCCAGAGCGAGAACGATCCCAGGATGACCCGGGAGCGGCGGAACAGCTTCAACTTGCGATAGGGGGGAGGCATGGCGGGACTCTGGCGAAACCATCGTATCGGAAGTTCTTATAGCGTCCCGTCGCCGGGCGTAACCCCTTGCGTTCCCGATCCCTTCCAGGCCATCGAATCCGCGGCAATGTGTACCAGCGGACACAAAATCAGATCGCTGCTATGTGTTCTTCGCGCGTCTGGAGCTTCGGTTTTGATGGAATCAGAACCGAAGCTCTAGTTTTTTCCGACGCGTTTTCTTCACGCGAACCGGCGACCACTTCGCTCGAAAACGCTTCAGGCGCGCTTCAGCGCCGCCTGCCTGATCGCTGTCAAGGTCGTCGCCGGCGTGATCGCCTCGCGGTCGATCTTCACATGCACGAGGGCGGGCTTGCCGGACGCCACGGCGCGTTCGAACGCCGGCGCGAACTCTTCCGTCTTGGTGACGGTCTCGCCATGGCCGCCGAACCCCCGCGCCAGCGCCGCGAAATCGGGCGAGTTGAGCAAGGTCGCCGAGACACGGCCGGGATATTCGCGCTCCTGATGCATGCGGATCGTGCCGTACATGCCGTTGTCGATGACCACGACCACGATGGCCAGATTGTACTGCACGGCGGTGGCGAACTCCTGGCCGTTCATCAGGAAACAGCCGTCGCCGGCAAAGCTGACGACCATGCGCTCGGGACGCACGCGCTTGGCGCCCACGGCGGCCGGCAGGCCATAGCCCATCGAGCCGGACACCGGCGCCAGCAGGCCGCCGAACTGGCGGATGCGCAGATAGCGGCCGACCCAGATGGCGTAATTGCCGGCGCCATTGGTGACGATGGCGTCTGCCGGCAGGCGTTTGCGCAGCCACAGCATGATCTCGTTGAGCTGCACGTCTCCCGGAATCTGCGCATCGAGATTGGTGAACGTGAGATAGGCCTCGCGCGCCGCTTTCGTCTCGCCGCGCCAGACGATCTCCTTGAGGTCCTCCAGCATCGGCAGCACGTCACAGAAGGCCTCCGGCGTCGCATTGATCGCCAGCGCCGCCTGGTAGACGCGGCCCAGTTCCGTCGCGTCCGCATGTACATGCACGAGTGTCTGCCGCGGCGTCGGAATGTCGAACAGCGTATAGGCCTGCGATGGCACTTCCGCCATGCGCCCGCCGATCAGCAGCACGAGGTCGGCTTCGGCGATGCGCTTCACCAGCGCCGGATTGGCGCCGAGGCTGAG
>Ga0182744_1002250_pt1 | contig 16038 bp, 8 predicted proteins | sample eDN3rd30CKraftMG_FD_128525 | JGI IMG/M metagenome (GOLD analysis project Ga0182744, IMG submission 128525) | Enriched Miracle-Growth compost microbial communities from Emeryville, California, USA - eDNA 3rd pass 30_C Kraft MG (version 2) (version 2) ...
CCGCCGAGCGAAAAGAGCGCCCTGGCCAGTGAACGCGGGTCAATACCGCTATGCTGATAGAACCTTTCGTCTTCGGTGGCTACCAGGGCCTGTATAACATGTGGACTGATCTGGTCAAAGGATACATTGATCCTGTCTTCTGAATAAATCTTGCCCATGAGTGTGCCGTCGTCCGCATATATCTGACTGGCTTCTGAAGCATTCGGATTTTGCAGCTGTTCGATCGAAGGCATCTCACCCAGTAATCCATAATTGGCCATTGCTACTAAAAGACAGGCCCCCAGGAGTCCCGCAAAAAAGACAATCCATAAGATCCGAACCACTTTATTGGGCTTTTTGCCTGGTTGTCTGCTGTCCACTCTGTTGGGTTTGTGGGTGGAACCTGAGCTTTGCTTATGTTGCTGCGTCATGCTTTAAATTCTAAATCTAAATAGGTTAAATGCTGTGGTATATCGTTTTTCACAAAGATTTTTAATGCTTTTGTTGCCACATGTTATCAAAAATTGAACCGTTTATATTCCCTTGGTTATGTTCTCTTTTGCTGCAGAGCCCATCCGTTCATTTTTAACTGGTCAGCCAAAAATAATGACTTCCTGAAAGATAGCCATAAAAATCTATCTGGCGTCAAATTGCTTCCAGGCCTGTTGATAATTCAGGATATCGTTCGATGATTTTAACTTATTGGTATTCTCTGGACTTATAATGATCAGTTCAAATTTTTCAGGCGCCAGCCAGGGTAAAATTGTGCTGGTGGAAACAGGCCGGATTTGTTTAAGGTAGGCCTCTGCTGCTTGATAATCTTTAAAAGGTCCGATCTGGATCATATCGGTTCCCGGAATACTTTGCTGCCGGCTGACGGGCCATTTGTCGTGTTCAAAAGCCAAAAGATTATAACGGTTAAAGGCATTGGCCGCCTCACTGGCAAAGACAGGTGCCACCTGATGCAAGACGACTGTGACGTATTGCGGCCCCGCCGGGGTAAAAGTAAAGCCGTTTATCATGCTGTTCTCCCTGGTGGTCTTGTCTGTGGGCAATAAAGCTGGGGGACGCGGCTCTTTTTTGGGAAGGGGGTGGAGCTGATCCGGTTGGGTGGTAGCTAGGGCCGTATCTACCGGCGCGACCGCCGGATTGTTTACGGCTGCCTGTTCAGTTACTTTTTCTTTTAAAGCAGGTGGGTTGACCGGCTCGCCTGGCAGGCGCTTTTTGTTGGCTGTGTCTGCTTTTATATCAGTAATTGCGCCTGGCGTTTTTTGTGTCAGGTCTTTAGCCGGCAAAATGCCTTCCAATCGATTTACTTCTTTAAGCGCCGGGCTATCTGCTACACGGATGCCAATCAGTGAATTGTCACCGTTTACGCTGCCTTCAAGTTGACGGACGCTCCCCCCAAAGGAACTATCTGCCAGGTCTAAGGTCTTTTGATTTCGCAAAATAGCAATCCGGCGCTCTCTTTGATCAGCCAGTTGGGCAGCGGCGGATTCCAGCCTGGAAAGCCGGCTGTTTTGGATCTGGCCGGTGGGAAGGATGTGTAATTGCTTCAGGTATGCTTCAATCTCATACCGCCTTTTCAGGATACTCAATAGGTGCTGTGCCTGAGGTTTTATTGGGGAGTTATTAAAATTTTTAATGAGGTAATTAAGTTTGCTTTCGGCCAGGGAATCCTGATGCCCGTCAATATAATAAATGGATTCAATGTAGAGTAATTGCGGCGTCCAATAAAACCGGCCATACTGCTCATCTGCGATTTGTTTCAGGGAGTCTGCTTTTTTGAAATCACCGGCGATAAACAATTGATATACCTGGTTGTAGGCATAGGTGGCCTTATTTCGCAGGCTGGTCTCCGAGATGTCATTTTGGGTGCTATTTTGCTTATTTATTATTGCTACCCATTTGCTGGATGGGTAAGCGGCCATGAGCCGCGCCCTGACTTTACCCGCAAGATCTTTTTTGCCCAGCAGGGTAAGGGAGATAAACTTATTAAATAATACGGCATCCGTGGAATCCCAGGAGGGAAAGCGGCGCATCAGGGAGTCATATAGATAAATGGCGCCCTCGAAATTTTCCATCGTGTTTTGCAAAATCAGTGCTGCCTGGAAAAGATGTGATGCAATTTGCTGATTGCTTCGTTTTAAGCTTGTATCAGACAAGGGAAGGCCCCAAAGTAAATCTTCCGGCTGGATATTGCTGCTGTCAATTTTGAGTGAGCCATCCGGATTAAAGCCAGGTAAAAATTCATTGTCCTTTGCCGAACTGACTGTTTTGGCACCTGAACCCGTAAGGGCACTTAACCTTTGCCAGTTATCTACGTTAGGCCGGTTGCCGAACTTTTGCTTAAAAAGCTGGTAGCCGCTATTTTTCAGGGTCGCGTTATTAAAATACCAGGTGGTAGGTGAGGCGCCTGTACCGGGGAAAAGGCTGGCAGGTGCCTTATTTACAGGTAGGCGAATCGCGGGATTAAGCACATTTGATTGCTCGGCTTCCGCTTTTTTTGCGATAGCCTTCCGGATCTCCTTAGCCTTTTGTTTTAAAATCTCCATACGCGCTTTTTCAGGCAGGGCTGCCAGGTGCTGCAAGCTGTCCTGGATATAAACAGAATCAAGATGACTCGCGACCTGGTTTAAAGGGCTTTTCCTTTTGTCTAAAAGGTCCTTGTCAGTCTCACGGGTCAGATCACCGGCATTAACGCTATCGTAATTTTTGGCAGCTGCATAAAAATTGTTTTCACGGTAATTCAGTCCTGCCAGGACAAAATAGGTCCTGCTTTTTTGAAAGGTATTGCCAGGTGTTATTTTTTTGCCGGCCAATAGACTTCTCTGAAGCAATTCACGCCCCGTTTTGTTTTCGTTTTTTCTAAGGGCGATGGCCGCCTCTGCATAATAAATAACGTCTTTATATCTTTTGAACCGGTCTTTACGGGAGAGCTTTTCCAAGAGCGCCATATGGTTGGCACCGGATGACTTTTGGGCAGCGCCCGGGCCTTCGTTAGACTTTTCAGCCGGGGTTTGCATACCCATGGAGGCCTCAGCCAGCGCACTGTAAATACTGAGCAGCGGGTCTATGGCGCTCGTCTTGGCTTTGGCAAAATAGCCGGCGGCTTTAAGGCTGTCGCCGCCAAGGGCATACAGCTGGCCGGTCAGGTAATACATCCTGGGCCGGACAGCTCTTTTGTATAACCGGTATTCTGTTTTAGTGAGATAATCTGCGGCGCTGTCATAAGCCTGCAGTTTATAGAATAGGAACCCCTGGGTTTGCCGTACAAGTGGTATTAATCTTTTTGGCAGCAAACTGTCTTTTTCGATATAGCCCAACAGAACGCGGGCCTGGATAAAATCACCGGACTGGATATAATTTCTGGCTTGCCAGATCAGTCCGTCATTTCTTCTTTCCTTGCGCGCATAGCTATTTTTACTGATGCCCTTGTGTTCCGGGTTTAGGATGGTAAACTGATTTTGTACCTTACTGATATTACTGCCGATGGGCAGATCATAACCGTCGTCTTTTGGGGCAAATGCGTAATTTAAATATTGAAAAACCTGATGCGCGGTGTCATATTTCTGTTGGTAATAATAGGCTTTACCCAATAAAAAATATAGCTCATCCACGTATTGATTGCGTAAGTCATGCAGTAAGATACCGGCCGTGGCATGCTGGATAACGGAATCCAAAAAACTATTGGCGGCCATGGCCTTGCTATCATAAGGAAAATAGGAGAGCAGTTGTGTATAATCCTCTTTATAATCACTGGTAGCCTGATCAAGGATTTCCTTTAAGCGCTGGTTGGCATTATACAGGTAATTGAACCGCGTAAAGGTGTTTTGCATAAACTGCTGAAATTTATTCAGCAATCCGTAATCGGTTTTTTCCGAGCGAAGCAGTTTTTTGGCAAATTCCGCGGGCTTGACGTCTTTCAGGTCAATGGTAGTACCCTGTTGGGCATACAACAACCGGATACTGCTGCCAAGTAGTACCATTAATAAAACCGCCCGGATAAATCGTTGTGATGCTGGTCGCTTCTGCAGTAGCCTGTCCAGGAAATTAACTGCATTGGCTCTTGCCATTACCCCCATATTCTTTATAAAACGTGCAGAAGGTATCTTTATTATTTAACGCAGCCAGCAGGGGAGGCTTGGGCGCGCATCGGTCGCTGAAACAAGGCGGTGGCACCTGCTCGTTAAAGCAGCCAGAAAAACAGGCTGCTTTAACAGGAGGTAAATACCTATTTAAATAATTTCTCAGCGATTTTGGCGTCATGGCCATAGATGTCTTTTCTGAAATTAATCTTGCCGTCAGCATCCACCCAGGTGGTAAAATAAACCAGGTATACCGGAACGGTTTTATCCAGGGTTACCCATTTTTCCTTGGTATTTTTATTCATCAGGGAATCGATCGCCTGTTTGGGGTAATGCGTGGTGTCGTTTCTAAGGAGCCAGTCTGCCACTTTCTCCGGTTCGGAAAGGCGGACGCAGCCGTGGCTGAGCCCTCTGTTATTTGAAGTGAAAAGGTCGTGGTTCGGCGTATCGTGTAAATAAATATTATAGCTGTTGGGGAACAGGAATTTTACGCGGCCCAGTGCATTATCCGGTCCCGGTAATTGCCTGACCAGCGGATATTTGCCATCCTTCCCGTAGATTTCCATATTATGGTTCTTGATGTAATTGGGATTGTTTCTCATCCCGGGCAGGATCTCGTTTTTGACAATACTGGTAGGAACATTCCAATAAGGCGCAAATACAATATATTTTATATTTCCCGAGAAAATCGTGGTACCATGTGCAGCAGAGCCTACAATGACACGCATATTAAAGACTTCTTTGCCGTCCTCGTATGCATGAAGCTTATAGTCCGGTATATTTACCCAGATATATTCTTTGGGCAGTTCACTGGGGATCCAGCGCACTCTTTCCAGGTTAATGGTGATCGTCCTGATCAATGTATCCAGGGGAATATTTAAGGCCTTCATAAAATTGGGCCCTACGACGCCATCGGCAGATAACCCGTAACGGGCCTGAAAGGATTTGACGGCATCTTTGGTGTCCTGGTCATATTTATCATCATTTGGTGCATCTTTAAGATCGCCCAGGTAATGAAGTCGCTCTTTGATAGCCATAATGACACCCCCGGAATCACCCAGCACCAGTTTGGGGCGCTGAAGGCCGATGGAATCCCAGGCATGTTTTTGGTTTTTCAGGTCTATGTAGTCCTGCAGGGCGGTTCTTAACTTTTTAAACTGGGGATTCAGGAGCTTTTCCTCATCCGGGGTTTCCTTTCCATTAATTGTCGAATCCAAAAGAGCAGAAAAGTCGATCTTTTTGCGGGGTATATACCAGCCTAGCTGGGTGGCGTCCAGGCCGCCCTTGCCTTTAAAGACCTGTTCGGCATGGCGGAAGAATTCCCCTGTCATGACCAGCTCCGCATGGATGAGTTCCTGATGGGTGAGTCCTTCAGGCAGGCTGTCCGTGAACCGTTCCAGAATGGCGGCTATTCTTTTCTCACCCGCGGTACTGTCTTCTTTTCGCATGGACTTGGCATCGGAGCTGAGCAGGTTGACAAAATTATGGGCTTGTTCCACCAGGCCGCTGGTATCAAACCAGGCGAATTCAAAATTCCGGTGCCGGTAGAAGTTGATAAACAAATCCGAAAAAGGCTTATAGACGCTGTCCGTTTCAATAAATTGACGGATGGCATTGCTGTCCAGGAACAGGTTATTATAAGAGGTCTGCGGGGTAATGGTCTGATCGATTTTTACTTTTCTGTTTTTACGCTGGCCACAGGAGGCCAGTAACAGGACAAGGAGGGAGGTTAATAAGAGTAATTTTCTAAAAGTCATTAATTGTCAGGTGTTTAGGGTTTAGTGGATTGTTCTCGAATTTTGTCTGTTTATTATATTTCTATTTTCAATAATACACCAGCCACCAGTCCGGCGGTTTCTGTCCTGAGCCGGGTTTTGCCCAAAGTTACTGGTTCAAACTGGTATTCCGGGGCCAGGGCCAGGTCAATTTCAGCGGCACTGAAATCGCCCTCCGGACCAATAAGGATGATATGAGACTCTTTTTCCCTGGCCGGGCTTAATGTCTTTTTATTTCCCTGATCCAAAAGGTGGGCGACCCATTTATGGGAGAATCCCTGATAATCTGCCAGTACGGTCTTAAACGGTATCAGTCCCTTCAGGAGCGGCAAATGGACCTGTCTGCTTTGCAGCATGGCTGAAATAAGGATCTGTTGGATCCTTTCTGTCTTGATGGCCGTTCTTTCCGTCCTTTCTGTTTTCATCAGGATGATCTCTGAAACGCCGATTTCTGTCAGCTTTTCAAGTGCCCATTCAATACGGCCTATATTTTTGGTGGGCGCAATGGCAATGGCGACACGGCTGTCGGCTGCCGGTTGCAGGTCCCTGTCCAGAACCCGGACCTGGCTATGCTTTTTATGTGCCAGGGTAATTACGGCAGTGACCAGCAGGCCCTGGCCATCGGTCAACTGGATCTCATCGCCCGGCTGCATCCTTAAAACCTGGATACAATGTTTACTGGTCGCCTCACTTAAGGTCAAGCTGCTGCCCTGGGCATTTAATTCGGGTTCATAAAAATAAGGGCGTTGCTGTACACTCAAAATAATCGGGTTATTTGTCAGCAAATTTAGCAATACTCCTTTAAAACCTATGTAAAAAAGTCATTAATTACGATTGGTCTGCGACAAATTGTGTCAATTTAGGCGCTTAAAAGGTTTATTTTCCCGCTGGCATCCAAATTGACTACCCTTTGTGTCATAAGCCTGCATGTATTAAGGTGACAATTTGACGAGGGCCGTTTTAAGGGAAGGCCGGTTTGAATTTGGCCAGGCGGGCAGATATTTTGAAGCAACTACTATATAATATGAATCATAAGTATAACGATATTTTATTCCAGCAAATGGAAGAGAGTGAATTTTTACCGCTGTTGCCTATGAATGAAATGGGCGACGATAAAGAGCCGTTGGATATCCCCGAGGAATTGATTTTGTTACCTTTACGCAATACAGTCTTATTTCCGGGGGTCGTCATCCCCATTACCGTTGGCAGGGATAAAAGTATCCAGGCCGTAACCGAAGCTTATAAAGGCGGCCGGTTGATCGGGGTTTTGGCTCAAAAGGATGATCAGGTCGAGGAGCCTACTGCGGAGGATCTTTGCAAAGTGGGCACAGTCGCCAAGATTGTCAAGCTGATTCGGATGCCGGATGGCGGAACGACTATTATTATTCAGGGAAAGAAGCGCTTTGACCTGAAAGAAATTACGCAGACGGATCCTTATTTTAAAGCCCGGATAGCGCTTTGTGCGGACCAAAAGTCACCTGAGGAGCAGGATTTTCTGGCCCATATCGACAGCATCAAAGATCTGGCGGCCCAAATTATCCAGCTTTCGCCAAATATGCCCACTGAAGCTGCCATCATCCTTCGCAATATCGAGAGCCCTGAATTTTTGATCAATTTTGTGGCGGGCAACATGAACGTAGATGTCCGGGATAAACAGCAGCTGCTGGAAACAAGTTCAATTGAAGAGCGTAGCATACTTTTAATCAGCCTATTGCAAAAGCAATTGCAGTTTGTGGAACTCAAAAACAAGGTCACTAATAATGCCCGTACAGAAATTGATAAGCAACAGCGGGAATATTTCCTTCAACAGCAACTCAAGAGCATTAAAGATGAGTTAGGCACGGATAATGACATGGAGCTGACTGCTATGAAAAAGCGGGCAGAAACAAAAAAATGGCCAGAGAGTGCTAAAGAGCTTTTTGCCGCTAATATGAGCAAACTGGAAAGAATGCATTCCAGTACACCAGATTATTCTGTATTATACAATCATACAGATTTCCTGTTGAATTTGCCCTGGGAAGAATACACCCAGGATAATTATGATCTGAAGTTCGCCGAGACGGTGCTGAACCAGGACCATTATGGCGTTAAAAAAATTAAAGAAAGGATCCTTGAGTATTTAGCTGTATTAAAGCTAAAGGGAGATATGAAAAGCCCTATCCTCTGTTTTGTGGGACCTCCCGGAATTGGGAAGACCTCTCTGGGTAAAAGCATTGCCAGCGCGATTGGCAGAAGATATATCCGGCTGAGCCTGGGCGGCCTTCATGATGAGAGCGAGATCAGAGGCCATAGGAAAACCTATATAGGTGCCATGCCGGGCAGGATCCTACAGAATATCAAAAAGGCAAAGACTTCCAATCCGGTCATTATATTGGATGAGATCGATAAGGTAGGGGCGGACCACCGGGGAGATCCTTCTTCTGCACTTTTAGAAGTTCTTGACCCTGAACAAAATGCAACGTTTTATGATAATTATCTGGAGCTGGAGTATGACCTGAGCAAAGTCTTGTTCATTGCCACGGCGAACGATCTGGCCAGCATACAGCCTGCCTTAAGAGATCGCCTGGAAATCATTAACCTCAACGGCTATGCCATTGAGGAAAAACTGGAGATCGCTAAAAAGTACCTGGTCCCTAAACAAAAGGAGGCTCATGGGCTGGGCAAATCAAAGGTGAAACTCTCTAATAAAGTCATTGAGAAAATCATTGAACAGTATACCAGAGAAAGCGGCGTCAGGGAACTGGATCGCCAGCTGGCCAGTGTGATGCGTTATCTGGCCAAACTGGTGGCCATGGAAGAGCCGCTGCCTGCCACTATTTCTTTGGAGCTGGTAGCCCAGATTTTAGGCAAGACAAAATATTCCAATGAACTATACCGGATCGCGGGGATCAGCGGAGTGGCTGTCGGACTCGCCTGGACCAGTGTCGGCGGTGATATTTTGTTTATTGAAGCGCTGCCCAGTGAAGGAAAAGGGGAATTAAAACTGACAGGCAACCTGGGAGATGTAATGAAAGAAAGTGCGATGACGGCACTGACTTATGTCAAAGCGCACTGTAAGGAACTGGGCATTGACCCAGCTGTCTTCCAAAATAAAAATATTCATATTCATGTACCGGAAGGGGCTGTGCCAAAGGACGGACCCAGCGCCGGCATTACTATGTTGTCAGCTATTACTTCTGCTTTTACAGGAAGAAAGGTTAAACCTTATTTGGGTATGACAGGTGAAATTACTTTACGTGGGCAGGTGCTGCCTGTAGGTGGTATCAAGGAAAAAGTGCTGGCGGCTAAAAGAGCCGGGCTGAAAGAACTCATTTTATGTTTTGAGAACGAAAAAGATGTGCAGGAGATTGATCCTGCATTTATTAAAGGTGTGAAATTTTACTATGTCCGTTCAATGATGGAAGTCATCGAATTGGCGCTCGTAAAATAAACAAGAATTATTTTGTTTGTATTCGTGTAAATGGTTACTTTTGGTAGCCTAATTTACATATATAACACTATATAATATCTATATATAAACGCTTTCATGTTGGTTGTTTTAAGGGTTATAATTCCTACATTTCTATGTAGGAATTTTTTTCAAAGGATATTTGTAGATATTTTTCCTTATTATTGCGAACCAGACATTAAAAAACTGAGCAATGTACCCTAATCTATATTATTTATTTTGGGATTTATTTGGTATTAAAATATCGGTCTTAAAAGTAGTTAACTCATTCGGTTTTTTTGTGGCGATTTCCTTTCTGGTGTCTGCATGGCTGATCTCTAAGGAATTTAAAAGACGCCAGGCACTGGGTTATTTCACTTATACGGAAAAGAAAATCACCATCGGCCAGCCGGCGAGTCTGGGAGAACTCCTTTCTAATTTTATTCTGGGTTTTGTATTTGGTTATAAGATTTTGGGTATTTTCTTTACCAGAGGGGCCATGGCCAATCCACAAGCTTTTATTTTTTCCGGTGCGGGCAGTTGGCTGGCTGGCTTGGTGCTCGGCGGCCTTTTTCTTTACCTTAAATGGAAGGATAAAAATAAATCCAAACTGGCACAGCCGGAACAACGCACAGTGCGTATCTGGCCAAGTGACCGGGTAGGGGATATTGTGATTATATCTGCCATTGCCGGTTTTATAGGTGCAAAAATATTTGATAACCTGGAAAACTGGGACAGGTTTATACAGGACCCCTGGGGGAATCTTTTTTCACCCAGCGGGCTTACTTTTTATGGCGGCCTGATCATGGCCATCATCGCCCTTTGGTTTTATTTTCGTAAAAACAAAATGCGGTTTATCAATGTAGCCGATAGCGTCGCACCGATCTTGATGTTGTCCTATGGTCTGGGCAGGATCGGTTGCCAGGTTGCAGGAGACGGGGACTGGGGGATCATCAATAGTGCATATCTGTCCAACCCGGACGGTTCACTGCGACTTTGCAGTCCGCAACAATTTCAGCAGGCTGCGGTATTGTTTAAAAATCATACTGAACAATATGGTATCGTCGGGGAGATCCAGCATGCAGCCTTTAAGGGCGCCAGCTGGCTGCCGGACTGGTTATTTGCTTTCTCCTATCCGCATAATGTCAACGGACAGGGCATCGCGCTTGCCAGCTGTCAGTGGGGCCAGTATTGTAATTACCTACCTTTGCCGGTGTATCCTACACCGCTGTATGAAATTATTATGTCCCTGATCCTTTTTGGTATCCTTTGGAGCCTGCGTAAAAAGATCACTTACCCGGGCAAGCTTTTCGGGTTATATTTAATCGTCAATGGCGCTGAGCGTTTCTTAATCGAACAGATCAGGGTAAATACGAAATACGATATACTGTTTCATCCCTCACAGGCTGAAATTATTTCGTTGGTCCTGGTTATCGTGGGGCTTATTCTGGTTACGATGGCTCCCAGGATTTTTAAGCCGCTCCATATTATTAAGCACACGCCACCAACGACCACTTCCTGATGAAATTTCTGGTCATCCGTTTTTCATCTATAGGCGATATCGTGCTGGCGACACCTGCGATCAGGTGTCTTAAAAACCGTTATCCGGACTGTGAACTTCATTTTCTGACCAAAAAGAAAATGAAGGCTGTAACCGAGGCGAACCCTTACATTGATCAATTTCATTATTTTGACGGGGATTTTAAACAAATGGCGCGGTCGCTGGAAGCAGAAAATTTTGATTATGTCATCGATCTGCACAAAAACTTGCGGACATACAGATTGCGTTTTTTCCTAAAGGCAAAATGGTATAGTTACCAAAAGCTAAGCATGCAGAAATTCTTATTGACTAAGCTGCATATAGACCTGATGCCTGCTACCCATATTACGACCCGGAGTCTTCAGGCGCTTTTGCCACTGGACGTTAAAGATGATGGCCGGGGACTGGATTATTTTATTCCTGAACAGGATAAAATTGATAGGAAAACCTTGCCGGCTTTTCTTCAAAACGGATTTGGCGCTGTGGTTATCGGCGCTTCTTACTTTACCAAAAAATTGCCACCTGAAAAGCTGACAGAACTGGTCAATCGCCTTGACTGCCCCTTGATCCTGATAGGGGGACCGGAAGATAAAGCAGCCGGTGACCAGATTATCGGTGCCACCACTAATTCAAAAGCATGGAATGGTTGCGGCGCTTTTTCGCTGAACGGCTCGGCGGATTTGATCCGGCAGTCTGACTGGGTGGTTTCCCATGATACCGGCCTGCAGTATATTGCCTGTGCTTTTAATAAAAGGGTAATGGCCATCTGGGGCGGGACTTCGCCCAAATTAGCCGTAGAGCCATATTATGGTACGGCCAACCCTCCAAACTTCCGTAACTATATTGTACCTGACCTGCCTTGTCAGCCCTGTTCTAATTTTGGCCTTAAAAGCTGCCCCAGAGGGCATTTCAAATGTATGCGCCTGCAGGATATTGCAACCATTGTGCAGGACACGCTAAAGGGGTTTTAAGTTGGATGACCCACATCCACAACTTGCATCTGCTAAAATCGGCCTAAAAAAGTATAACCACTAATTTATTCTCAGACGCCTTTAATCAGTATAATCATGTCTGATCAGCGTCCTGAAAGTATCTTTTTTTGATAAATAAGTATTAATAATCCGGCAAAATAAAAAGTACTTTTGCTTTGAAACTTTTACCCTTTTTATTATTGTATTTTAATTTTATGAAGCATCTCAAAATCTCGTGGAAATTATTTGCGTTGGGGGCCTTGATGTCACTCTTTACAGCCGGGCAGACGTCGGCGCAAGGAGTCAGGCAGACACAGCTTAAGCAGTTTAAACTTATGAGCTCCACCCAGGTTAAAGCAGGTGGCGCTGAAGTTTCTAACCCAGATTACAAGGGCGATCTCGGATGGTTTGACGCCGTTGTTCCGGCAACCGTATTAACCTCGCTTGTGGCTAATAATGTGTACCCTGATCCGCATATCGGCATGAATAATATGCTGATCCCGGATGCCAATGATAGCTTTAGTACTGCGTACGGATTGGATAAATTTTCTTACCTGCCCCATATTAAAAATCCCTGGAAGGATCCTTATTGGTACAGAACGACTTTTAAGGCCGGCGCTGTGGAAAGTGGCAAACGCTTTGAATTGATTTTTGACGGGATCAATTACCGGGCAGAGGTCTGGATGAACGGGCACCGGATAGCAGATTCTTCTGAAATGGTGGGTATGTTTGCCAAATATGGTTTTGATGTAACGAAATTTATAAAACCCAATAGTCTTAACGCTTTAGCGGTGAAGATTTATCCATTGGATTATCCGGGCACGCCTGATACTGAACAATTGGAAGCCTTAGGGAGTTTTTACCTCAATGGTGGGCCTACGGGGGATATCGGCAAAAACGTAACCATGCTTTGTTCAGTAGGCTGGGATTGGATGCCGCCGGTCCGCGATCGCAACATGGGAATCTGGCAACCGGTTTATATCCGGGAAACAGGAGCGGTGCATTTTGGCAATACACAACTGATAACGGAGTTGCCGAAACTGCCGGATACCTCAGAGGCAGCCTTAAAACTGAACCTGACCCTTCATAACAGTAGCAGTGCTGCCGTCAAGGGGCAACTACAGGTTCATATCCAACCCGAAAATTTTGCAGCAGGAGCGGAGGCCGGTATAGCCTTTAATCAAGACGTTTCCTTGCAGCCCAATGCTGACGGGCATTTAAAACTGGATCCTGAAAAAGTGCAGGCGCTGTTGGTTAAGCACCCCAAACTCTGGTGGCCCAACGGATACGGAGATCCGAACTTGTATAAAATCAATCTGAAATTTACCAGTGCGGGCCATGTGCTGGATGATACCAGTTTTGTCTTTGGTATACGCACGGTTAAATCCACCGCTGAGGCGGTGGAAGGCCGTTACGATGGTTTTTACCGGAGATATTTTTATGTAAATGGCAAAAGAATTCATCTGGTGGGGGGCGCCTGGGTACCGGATATGATGCTGGACCGCAATCCACAGCGTTTTTATACCGAGCTTTCTTTATGTAAAAATGCGAATCTAAATCTTGTCCGTATCTGGGGCGGTGGGGTGACACCGCCGGAGCCTTTCTGGGATGCTGCCGACAGACTCGGCCTTTTGGTCTGGAACGATTTCTGGGTGACAGGTGATACCCAGGGGGAATTTAAAGGTTCGCCGGATTACCCTTACCAAGGCAATGTATTTTTAAGAAATGTTACCAGTTCAATACTAAGAATCCGTAACCATGCAAGCCTTTTGGTCTGGACCGGTGGTAATGAAGGCCATGCCCGAAAAGAACTTTATGACGGGATGCGACGTGCAATCGTCGACCTGGACGGTACCAGGCCTTTTATACCCAGCTCTTCGGGGTATGCCAAAATGCCCAAAGGGTGGCCTGGTGCCTGGCCCGATAACAAGCCGGCCGGTGTATACAGTGGCGGCCCTTATGCATGGAAAGACCCTAAAGTTTATTACGGTCTTGCAGATACTGCCAAGGACTGGTTGTTTAAGGATGAAACCGGTATTCCCTCTCAACCGCCACTAAATACCTTAAGAAAGGTTATACCGGCTATGGTATGGGATACAACACTGCCTTATCCTTTTAATAATACCTGGGGGTATCATGACGCCTGTACGGGCGCGGGAAAATACGATGAGTATTACCATGATATGGTACAACGCTACGGCCAGCCCATGCAACTGAATAGCTTTTCAAACAAAATGCAGCTGATGAATGCTACCGGATATCAGGGCATTTTTGAGGCGGCCAATTCAAAAATAAGCGAAAATGGAGGTGTAATGCTTTGGAAACTGAACGCCGCTTTGCCCAGCGTCATCTGGCAGATTTATGACTGGTATTTACTGCCCAACGCCGGCTATTATTATATGAAAAAAGCCTGTGAGCCGGTGCATGTTCAGTTTAACCTGAATGATTCCAGTGTGGCAGTCATCAATCGAAGCAGGTTTGACCAGCAAAACTTAAAGGTGGAAGCAAGGCTTTATGATATTAATGGTAAGCAATTAGCACAAGTCGCCGGTAATATTAAACAAGTGTTGGCAGATCATGGTGTCCAGGCATTTAGCTTTAAAAAGGAATTGAAAGCTCACCAAGCGTTCGCTTTTGTCTTGCTTTCCTTAAAAGATAAGGAAGGCAGGGAGATTTCAAGCAATGTTTACTGGAGCTCTCCAAATAACGATTATACAGCACTTAATAAAATGAGCGCCTCCACGCTCAAGATTCAGGTGATTAAATCTGACTGGCAACATAGCCGCAGCAGCATAACGGTTAAACTGGAAAACCCAGGCAAACAGCTGGCGTTTTTTGTCAGGGGACAGGTAATGATCGGGAATGATGAAGTCATGCCTGCTTTATGGTCGGATAACTATATAACATTGGCGCCGGGTGAGACCAAGGAAATCAGTGTAAACTTTCATCGTGTTATTGGCACGGGAAATTTGCAACTTAAATTCTCCGGGTGGAATACAGCGGAACAAACTGTTGATTTTACTACTGAATATTAAATTATTTATCAGTGGTTTGTGGAATCTAATTTATATTAATCACTATTGTGATTAAAAAGCGCTCTTAACCGCTATTTAATTAAATTAACCGGCTTTGACTGAGCATTTTATAACGCGAAAAGAAAAATGTCGTGCCGGTAGTAGGAGCTTTCCTTGTTACCGGTACGGCTTTTTATTTGAAGCTATGTAAGTTTGCTCTTGTGTTTGTTTATTCTTTTGGAATACCAAAGGCAGTTTTAATGCTGAATTAATTATTCCTGCTGTATTCCTACTGTTGTGTACTGTTAATTTGAAGGGCCGTTTTTCTGGTCCAGGAAATATAAGATCAGTGAAAATATGACGCTAAATGCAAAAGCGAGTGCTGTCCATAAAAGTAAACTATGGGTCGCATCTGCGACCTGATCGCTAAAATACAAAATGGAGAAACAGGATAGCATCCATAGTGCAGAGAATCTGATTAACATACTTAGGATCGTCCTTAGACGGTGCTGTCTGTTGGGGGCTTGCCTTTTGGGCAATTTAGTTAAAAATGACCTTTTCATGGAGCGCTTTACTTTTTTCGGAACAGTAAACGAAGTAAAGGCATAGGACTGACAACCCTATGTCAGTCAGTGGGAGCCGCTCCAAAAAAATATTTGCCGCTGCGAATTTTAATATGCTCAGGCGTTTACCTTAAGAATCCGGCTTTTTCCATAATCTGGATAATATTGGGATAGGTATCCTGCATGCAGAGATTTATTTGCGCTTGGTCAGCCCAGATCACTTGTTCAATATCTTCTTCAATTTGCGGGACTAATTGCTGGCCGCCTGAAGTTGTCATCGCAAACCAGTGGGTCTCTTTTTCCACCTCTGCCTTAGACCACTTATCGAAGTATTCATGATAGGTGACACCTACGAGAGTCGTTACGGTTACTTCCGTTAGGCCGGTTTCTTCCTTTACCTCTCTTATCGCGCATTGTTCTATGGATTCTCCTTCATCGACTTTTCCTTTAGGTAAATCCCAATAACCTCTTCTGAAGATTAAAAGGAGCTGGCCCTGGGGGTTGGTGATCAGGCCACCGGCAGCGATGATTCTGGGCTTTTGCATAATATATTATTTTGTCGTTTTAAATGAGGCACTAAATTTAGTAATATTGGCCTTACAAGGCAATAATATTTTACCTTCGTGAAAATTTTTTAGAGATATAGCAAAGACCGACGAAAAAGTAATCGCCGAGAAATTA
>Ga0182744_1002253_pt1 | contig 16026 bp, 13 predicted proteins | sample eDN3rd30CKraftMG_FD_128525 | JGI IMG/M metagenome (GOLD analysis project Ga0182744, IMG submission 128525) | Enriched Miracle-Growth compost microbial communities from Emeryville, California, USA - eDNA 3rd pass 30_C Kraft MG (version 2) (version 2) ...
AATCCGGCCGCAGTTCCTTCTGCCAGACGATGATCGGGCCGGTATGCTCGGTCGCCTCGACCGGCATGGTCATGACGCCGGACGGGAAGGCGGTCGCCGAAAGCCCGTCCAGGTTGGGCCGCGCGCCCATGCCGCCGGAGTTGAACATCAGGATTTCGGCGCTGCGGCCTTCCCGGCCTGCGGCGGGGCGCGCCGAAATGTGGATGTTCCACAGCGCCGCCGCGCCTTCCGCCTGGATCTGCCCGGGCAAGGCCTTTGCCAGCGCGCCGAGCACGAGGTCCGGCACCATGTGGCCGATGACGTGACGCAGGCTCACCGGGGCGGGCCGCCTGGCGTTGAGGATGTTGGGCGGCGACGAAACGGTGAAAAGCTCCAGCGACGCCCAGTTGTTGGGAATGTCGGGCGCCATCACGCATTTCAGCGCATAGGAGGCATAGGCCTTGGCATAGATGATCGGGACGTTGATGCCCCAGCGGCTCATGGAGTCCGTGCCGGTGAAGTCGACATTGACCACGTCGTCGGCGATGCGCACGCAGGCGGCAAGCCGCACCGGCTGGTCGTAGCCGTCGATGGTCATGTCGTTGGACCATTCGCCCTTCGGCAGCGCGCGGATGCGCTCCAGCGTCGCCGTGCGCGTGCGGGTGAAGATGAACTCCCCGAGCGTGTCGAGCGACGTCAGCCCGGTTTCCTGCATCATGTCGACGAGCCGCCGGTGGCCGACATCGTTGCAGGCGGCGAGCGAGTAGAAGTCGCCGACCACCTGGTTGGGCTCGCGCACATTGGCGCGCAGGATGTTGACCAGATCGCGGTTGACCTTGCCCCGCTCGGCGAACTTCATGATCGGGATCTGGATGCCTTCCTCGTAGACGGACTTGCCGTCCGCGCCGAAGCCGCGCCCGCCGACATCGACCACATGCGCCGTGCAGGCAAAGAAGCCGACCAGGTCGTCGCCGAGGAAGGACGGCGAGACCATGGTGATGTCGTGCAGGTGACCGGTACCCTTCCACGGGTCGTTGGTGACATAGGTGTCGCCGGGGTACATCTCCTCGCGCGGGATTTCCGCCATGAAGTTCAGCAGCGCTTCCGCCATGGTGTTGACGTGGCCGGGCGTTCCGGTGACGGCCTGCGCCAGCATGCGGCCCGTCGGGTCGAACACGCCGGCGGAAAGGTCGCCCGCCTCGCGCACCGAGGTCGAGAACGCCGTGCGCAGCAGGGTGAGCGCTTGCTCCTCGACGACGGAGATCAGCCGGTTCCACATCACCTGCATGCGGATTTCCTGGGTGGCGTCGCTCATGCTGCTATTTCCTTGCGCAGGAGGAGAAGCGCGCCGTCGTCCTGCATGACCACGTCGAAAGGCGAGGTGACGACGGTCGAGGTCTCGCGCTCTATGATCACCGCGGGACCGCTGACGCGCGCACCGGGGGACAGCGTGTGGCGCTCGACGATGGCGGTAGCGAGGCTTTCGCCGCGCACCGGATCGAAGACGCCGCGCCTGACGGATGGCTCGACCGCCGAGCGGCCCTCGGTGAGCGTGAGGCGTTCCGGCGCCGGGCGCTCGTCCTGCGCCTTCACCGACCAGGTGACGATCTCCATTTCGAGGCCGCGGAGACCATCGATGGCGCGGCCGAAGAAGCGCGCATAGTTTTGCCGGAAGCTGTCGCGGATGAGTTCGGCATCCGCCGCCGTGAACGCACGATCGGGCAGGGTGACGGGGATTTCCCATCCCTGGCCGACATAGCGCATGAAGGCGGTGATCTCGCGCACGATCCTACCGTCCGTGCCGCTGCGCACGAACCCTTCCGCCGTGGCCTTCAGGCCGTCGAGCAGGGCATTCACTTCCGAGGCGTCGAAATCCGACAGGCGCATCACCCTTGATGCCAGCGCCTCGTAGCCGAACGGCGCCTTGAGGAAGCCGATGGCCGATCCCACCCCCGCGCCGGACGGGATGAGGCATCGGCCGATGCCGAGCTTCTCGCACAGCCGCGCCGCGTGGAGGGGGGCCGCGCCGCCGAAGGCGATCATGACGTTGTCGGAAATGTTCTTGCCGTTCTCCACCGCGTGCACGCGGGCGGCGTTGGCCATGTTCTCGTCCACCACCTCGCAGATGCCGAAGGCCGCCGCCTCGGTGGAAAGGCCGAGCTTGCCGGCGACGTCGCGCTCCACCGCCTGCGCGGCATTCGCCACGGAAAGCCGGATCGCCCCGCCGGCGAAATTGTCCGGGTCGAGCTTGCCCAGAAGAAGGTCGGCGTCGGTGATCGCCGGCCGCTCGCCGCCGCGCTGGTAGCAGGCCGGGCCGGGTTCCGAGGCCGCCGATTCTGGCCCGGTCTGGATGCGGCCCATGGCATCGACCCAGGCGATGGAGCCGCCGCCGGCGCCGATCTCGATCATCTCGATCACCGGAATGGAGATCGGCATGCCCGAGCCCTTGCAGAAGCGGTAGGTGCGCGCCACCTCGAAGGTGCGGGCGGTCTTGGGCTGAAAATCCTCGATCAGGCAGATTTTCGCGGTCGTGCCGCCCATGTCGTAGCTCACCGCCCGGTCGAGGCCGAAACGCTGGGCGATGTTGGCCGCGAATATCGCGCCGCCGGCCGGGCCGGACTCGACCAGCCGCACGGGAAATTCCGAGGCCGTCTCCACCGAAATCAGGCCGCCGCCGGAATGGATCATGAAGACCGGGCAGGAAGCGCCCATCTCCTTCAGCCTCGTCTGCAGGCGGGAAAGATAGTTCGCCATCTGCGGGCGGACATAGGCGTTGGCGCATACCGTGTTGAAGCGCTCGAACTCCCGCATCTGCGGCGACACTTCCGACGAGATCGAGATCGGCACGCTGGTCTTGCGGGCGATGATCTCGCGTGCCCGGCGCTCGTGGGCGGGGTTGAGGTAGGCGTGGATGAACCCGATCGCGATCGCCTCGAAGCCGGCGGCGGCAATATGGTCGGCCAGTTCTTCCAGCGCGGCCTCGTCGAGCGGCACCAGTTCCTTGCCTTGCGCGCTGATGCGGCCGGCCACGGTGAAGCGATCCTCGCGGGGAATGAGAGGGCTCGGCAGTCTTATGTTGAGGTCGTATTGCTCGAAGCGGTTTTCGGTGCGCATCTCGATGACGTCGCGAAAGCCTTTCGTCGTGACCAGCGCCGTGCGCGCGCCGCGCCGCTCGATCAGCGCGTTGGTGGCGAGCGTCGTGCCATGGATGACGAGGTCGAGGTCGGCGGGCGTGATGCCGGCCTCGGCCATCACCATCCGGATGCCGTCGAGGATCGCCTGTTCGGGCGCGCTGTAGGTGGTCAGCAGCTTGGCCGAATACAGCTTGCCCCGGCAATCTAGCGCGATGTCGGTGAAGGTGCCGCCGATATCGGCGCCGAGGCGGATGCTCTGCCGGTCGCTCATGCGGGTTCCTTTGCGGCAAGCGCGGCCTCGCGCATCTGGGTCAGGGTCTGGCGCGGGGTCAGCGCTTCGGGCGAGATATTGAGGTCGAGCACGGCGCCGGTCCGGGAGGCGAGGGCCCGCGCGAAGGCGGCCGGAAATTCCTCGGTCTTGTTCACGCGTTCGCCGTGATAGCCATAGGCCCTGGCCAGCGCCACGAAATCGGGGCTTTCCATGGTCGTGCCGGAAACCCGCCCCGGATAGCGTTTTTCCTGATGGGCGCGGATGGTGCCGTAGATGCCGTTGTTCAGGATGAGCACGATCGGCTGCGCGCCCGCCTGCCGGGCGGTCGCCAGTTCCTGGCAATTCATCTGGAAGTCGCCGTCGCCGGCAAAGCAGACCACCGTGCGCTCAGGGTAGGCGACCCGGGCGGCTACCGCCGCCGGCAGGCCGTACCCCATCGCACCCGATTGCGGGGCGAGCAGTTTGGCCTTCTGTCCGAACTTGAAGAACTTGTTCGGCCAGACCGTGAAATTGCCGGCGCCGTTGGTCAGGATCGCGTCTTCGGGCAGGACGTCGCGAAGGTGCTCCATGACCGGCACCATGTCGACCGGCGACGGCTGCGCGGGGGCGTCGAAGCCGGCTTCCCAGGCGGTGCGTGCCGCCTGCCGCCATGCGCCCCAGCGGCCTTTCACCGGCCGCAGCGCCGCCGCGAAGGCATTGGGGCCGGCATGGATGCCCACGGTCGGCTGATAAATCTTGCCGATCTCCCGGTCTGAACCATGCACGTGGATGAGCTTCTGCGTCGGTACGGGGACGTCGAGAAGCGTATAGCCATCCGTCGTCATTTCCCCGAAGCGGATGTTGATGGCGAGGATCACGTCGGCCTCGCGCATCAGCTTGCGCACGTGGAACGGCATGCCGACGCCGGCCTCGCCGGCATAGCAGGGCGAGAAATTGTCGAACTGGTCCTGGTAGCGGAAGGCGACGACGACCGGCAGGTCCGAGGCTTCCGCGAAGGACCGCAGCGCGTTCCGGCCGTCCTCGTTCCAGTTGCAGCCGCCGACCAGAACCAGCGGGCGCTCGGCCGCGGAAAGCAGTGCCTCGACCCGCGCCAGCGTTTCGGCGCCGGCCGCGGCTTCGGCGACAGGGGCGGCACCGCTCAGGGGAGCGGCGTCGGTGAGATCGGTGAGGACGTCCTCCGGCAGCGCGATCACCACCGGGCCGGGGCGGCCGGCGGTCGCGGTCGTCCAGGCACGGGCCAGGATTTCGGGGATGCGCGAGACGTGGTCGATTTCGGTGACCCACTTCGCCATCGTGCCGAAGACGGCGCGATAGTCGATTTCCTGGAACGCCTCGCGTCCCTTCATGTCGGTTCCGACCTGGCCGACGAAGACGATCATCGGGGCGGAATCCTGCATCGCCGTGTGGATGCCGATCGAGGCATTGGTCGCGCCTGGCCCGCGGGTGACGAAGCACAGCCCCGGCTCTCCGGTCAGCTTGCCCCAGGCCGCCGCCATGAAGGCGGCACCGCCTTCGTTGCGGCAAAGGACGAACTCCAGCGTCCCGCGCGTATCGTAGAGCGCGTCGAGCACCGCGAGATAGCTTTCGCCGGGCACGCCGAAACCCCGCCTGGCGCCGAGGGCGACCAGGCTATCGACGAGGAGCTTGCCACCGTTGCGCATTAACGTGTCCTTCGGCTTGGCGGGAACGATCGGGCCGATACCGACCTCGGCGCAATCCTGCCCGTCCGCAGCCGTCGAAAAAATCAAGATTTCCGGTTCGCCGACAAGTTTTTCTTGTCGCTTGTTTCGATGGGCCGTTGCGCGGCGCCCAAGCCGCCAGGAAGCATGCGCACCATCACCGGCTGCCTGCCGGACCCAAAGAGGTTTCGGGCCTTGTTTTCCGGTACTTTTCGGCTGGGGTTAGCTCTCGACGAGCGTCGTAATCGGCGGGGAAAGTTTGCCCTAAACACCGCAGACAAGAAAAACTTGCCGATCTGCCGATTTTCTTGATTTGGCCGGGCAACAGCTTTCGGCACAGTGGCAGCGGAAGGAAATGGAGCGGTCGTCGTTTGCGGCGCGAGCCGAAGGCGGCCGATGGGGAGCAGATCCAGCGCTCGTGAAGGGGCATGCCCGCGCTGGCCGGTGGCTGGCTGGCCAGCCCGGTGCGATGATGGGAAGAAGCTTTGGGCACTTTGAACGACAGCACGCCGAAGTCCTCTTTGGTTCATGTCGAGAAACTGAAGAAAAGCTTCGGCACGCTGACCGTGCTCGACGGGATCGATCTCGATGTCGCGCAGGGCGAGGTGCTGGCGATCATCGGTCCGAGCGGATCGGGCAAGAGTACGCTGCTGCGCTGCATCAATTTCCTGGAGACGCCGGACGAAGGCCGCATCCGCCTGGCCGGCGTGGAGATCGACGCGGGGCGGCATCCGGGCCAGAGGCAGATTCTTGAGCTTCGGCGCTTGGCCGGGATGGTCTTCCAGTCGTTCAACCTGTTTCCCCACATGACCGTTCTCGAAAACGTCAGCCTGGCGCAAAAGCGCGTGTTGACGCGTTCGCAGTCCGAGGCCGACGGCCGGTCGATGGAGCTTCTGGAACGGGTCGGCCTCGCCGCCAAGGCGAAGGAATACCCGCACCGCTGTTCGGGCGGCCAGCAGCAGCGCATCGCGATCGCCCGCGCGCTGGCGCTCAACCCCAAGGTCATGCTGTTCGACGAGCCGACATCCGCGCTCGACCCGGAACTCGGGCTGGAGGTGCTGTCGGTCATGCGCGAACTGGCGCAGGACGGCATGACGATGATCGTCGTGACGCATGAAATGCATTTCGCCGAAAGCGTCTCGGATCATGTGATGATCATGGCCGACGGCCGCATCATCGAATACGGGCCGAGCGCCGAGATCATGCGCAACCCCCAATCGGCGCGCGCCCAGCGCTTCCTGAACGCGGTGAGGGACCGGTGATGGGCGAGATCGCCACGCAGGTCCTGCTTGGCCTTCCCTGGACGCTGGCCGTCACCGCGCTGGCGCTGCTGATCGGCGTTGCCCTCGGCATGCCGCTGATGCTGGCGCGCAGCAGCCGCTGGCTGTGGCTGAAACTGCTCAGCGGCAGCATCATCACTTTGGTGCGCAGCATTCCGCCGATCGTCTGGCTTTTCGTGATCTTCTTCGGCATCGGCAGCGGCTATTTCCGTATTTCGCCCTTCACCGCCGCCGTGATCGGGCTCGGCCTGATATCGTCGGCCTATATGGCGGAAATCTATCGCGGCGCGCTGCTTTCCATCCATTCGGGCCAGGCGGAGGGCGCCGCCGCGCTCGGGCTGCACCCGGTCCGGGTCTGGATCGACGTCATCATGCCGCAACTGTTCAGGGTGGCGCTGCCGGCGATGGCCACTTTCGCCATCGGGCTGCTCAAGGACAGCGCCATCGCCTCCACCATTGGCGTGCCGGAACTCACCTTTCAGGCCAATGCGCAGTCGATGGCGACCTATCGCGGCATGGAAGTCTTCAGCTTCGTCGCCGCCGTCTACATAGTGATCAGCCTGCCGGTGGCCTGGTTGTCGCGCGACCTCGACAGCCGCATGCGCGCCAAGGTGTCGCGATGAGCGTCTTTTTCGAACAGGCCGGCACCTGGCTTCCGCAACTGTGGGGCGGGCTGATGCTCAGCCTCGGCGTGACGGCGGCAAGCCTGCTGATCGGGCTGCCGCTCGGCTTCTTCCTGTCGCTCGGCGTGATGGCGCGGGAGAGGGTGCTGCGCTACGCGGCCCTTGCCGTCGTCGAGATCGGGCGCGGCGCGCCCTCGCTGGTGCTGCTGCAGTTCGCCTATTTCGGCCTGCCTTCCACCGGGCTTGTCCTTTCGTCCTTCGGCGCCAGCATCGTGGCGCTCAGCCTGTCGACGGCCGCCTATACCAGCGAGATCATCCGCGCCGGGTTGCAGTCGGTGCCGGCCGGGCAGCGCGAGGCGGCGCTTGCCACCGGCATGACGCGGCTCGACACGATGCGCTTCGTCATCATGCCGCAGGGGCTGCGGATCGCGATCCCGGCGCTGCTCGGCTTCGCGATCCTGATCTTCCAGACGACATCCCTGTGCTTTGCGATCGCGCTGCCGGAACTCACCAGCCGCGCCTACGAAATCGGAACGAACACGTTCCGATACCTGCCCGCCCTCACCCTAGCAGGCCTTCTCTACCTGATGGTCTGCATACCGGCGACGATGCTCGTAAGCTGGGTCGAGGCCCGAGCCACACACTGAACGATTAATCACACCAGGGAAAAGGGGAAATTCATGGAGAAGATCATTCATCGCTCGGCACTCGGCCTGCTCGCCGCCGTCGCATGCGTGGGGTTTGCGGCGAGTGCCGGCGCGCAGGAGTGCACGCCCAAGCACGCCATTAAGACGGTCGAGGAAGGCTACCTGACGGTTTCGGCGCCGACCTTCCCGCCGTTCTCGATCCCCAAGGGCGAAAACGAGGTCAGCGGCATCGACGGCGAGATCGTCACCGCCATTGCCAAGATGGAGTGCCTGAAGATCAAGGTCGCCAAGGTCGAGTACGCGACGGCGGTGCCTTACGTGGCCTCGGGCCGCACCGATGTCGCGATCGGCGACTACTATCGCACGGCTGCCCGCGCCGAGGTCGTCGCACTCTCCGATCCGCTCTATCTCGACGAGATGGGCATCTATTCCAAGGACGGCATCGACAAGATCGACGACCTCAAGGGCCATTCGGTCGGCACCGTGCAGGGCTACCTGTGGGTGGAAGAGCTCAAGAAACTCCTCGGCGACGACCTGAAGCTCTACAACAACTACGTCGCGCTCTATCAGGATCTCGATACCGGCCGCATCCAGATCGGCATCGACGGCGTCGCCGTCGGCACCTCGGCCCAGCAGAGCGGCAGCGCGCTGAAGGGCATCCAGATCAAGGTCGCCGACAAGGACGAGCGCGTCCAGGCATCGGTCAACGCGGCGCAGGCGGGCTTGCCCTTGTCGAAGGACAATGCCGACCTGCTGGCGGCGGTGAACGCCGACCTGGCCGAAATCCGTTCTTCCGGAAAGCTGGTCGAAATCCTCGAGCAGTTCGGGCTGCCCAAGAGTGCCGCGGAAGTCGGCGAACCGCGCCTGATCAAGTAACCGTCAGCCGGCGCCTGTCCCGCCTCGGTGGGGCGGGCGCCGCAATCCTCGATATCCGAAAGGCGCACAGATGACCGCCCGGCTTGGACTTGCTCTCGTTACCGGCGCCAGCAGCGGCATTGGCCGTGCGACAAGCATCGCCCTGGCTGCGGCCGGCTACGAGGTCCTGGCGCTTGCCCGCAGCGAAAGCGCCCTTGCGGAACTGGCGACGACGCCGGGCATCCGGCCGGTCGTCCAGGATGTCACCGACCTTGAGAAAATGACGGCCCTGCTGGAGCCGCTGGAACTGGACATGCTCGTCAACAATGCGGGCATCATGCCGGCGCAGGTGACGCTGGCCGAAATGACGCAGGCGGACATCGACCGCGCCTTTGCCGTCAATGTCGCGGCCGCGATCACGGTGACGCGCCTCGCCCTGCCGGGAATGATGGCGCGCAGGAAGGGCCATATCTTCTTCATGGGGTCGACGGCCGGCCATGCGCCGTTCCCGAAAATGGCCGTCTATGGCGCGACCAAGGCCGCCATCGCCAGCCTTGCCGCGTCGCTTCGCTGCGAGGTGGCCGGTTCGGGCGTGCGCATCACCGAGTTGGTCGCGGGCCGGGTCCAGACCGAACTTTATCGCGACGTTCTCGACCCCCGGACACGTTCCGAAATGTATGCGGCGTTCGATGCCGTCCAGCCCGAGGATGTCGCGCGCATGCTGGTCTCGGTGCTGGAGATGCCGCCGGCGGTCAATGTCTCGCGCTTCGACATCCTGCCGACGGCCCAATATGTCGGCGGCGGCGGTTTCGCCAGAAAGGAATCCTGAACGTGAACGGGTTGTCTGTAGTCATCGTCGGTGGTGGTTCCGGCCTGGGGCGGCTGCTGGCTGAAATGGCGGTCGAGCAGGGGGCGTCGGCCATCGGCATCATCGATATCGACGAGAAGGCCGCGGAGGCCGCACTCGCCACGGCCCGCGCCGCCGGCTTGAAGAGCGCTTGTGCCGTCTGCGATATCAGGACATCCGCTCCGGCACACGAGGCGTTTTCGCGGGTCGCGGCCGAACTCGGCCATGTCGATACGCTCATCAATTCGGCGGCGATCTACCCGCGCAAGCCGATGCTGGAAATCACCGACGCGGAATGGGACGCATCGCTTTCGGTGAACGTCAAAGGCACCTATCACATGTGCGTCGCCGCCATCGAGCAATTCCGGGCGCAGAAAACCGACGCCGTCGTCAAGGGGCGCATCGTCAACATCACGTCGGTGGACGCGTTCAAGGCGCACCCGCAAAACGCGCATTATGCGGCCACCAAGGCAGCGGTGGTCAGCCTGACGCGGAGCTTTGCGCAGGAGGTCGCCCGCGACAATATCCTGGTGAACTCCGTCGCGCCGGCCGGCATGGCCACCGAGAAGGCGCGGCAGGCCGGCTTTCTTGCCGAACTCGCCGCCGCGAGCCCGCTCGGGCGCGGGGGAGAGCCGCGCGAGATGGCGGAATGGGTGCTGATGGCCGGCGGCCCGAAGAACACGTACATGACGGGCGAGAACATCATCGTTTCCGGCGGCTACATCTATGCGTGAGCCGGTATCGGCATTCAGACCACCACGACGAGCTGGTTTTTGACATGGAAAAACCCGTAGCGATCATTACCGGCGCATCCTCGGGCATCGGGGCGGCGACCGCGTTGAGGCTGGCGCGCAGCCATCGCGGCCTGGTGCTCCATGCCCGGAAATCCGTCGAGGCGCTGGAGCGCGTTGCCGGCCTGGTGCGCGCCGAGGGATGCGAGGCCACGACCTTCCTGGGCGACTTGACGGACGAGGCGTTCGGCGACGGGTTGGTGAACGCGGCGCAGGCCAGCTTCGGCCGCCTGGACCATGTCGTCGCCAATGCCGGCTTTCCGATCCTGAAGTCCTTCGACGAGGGTTCTTCAGCCGATCTGGAATATGCGTTCCGCGGAAATGTCTTCAGCTTTTTCGCGATCGCGCGGGCGGCGGCCCCACAGCTTGCCCGCTCCGCCTGCGGCAGGATCGTCGCCATCGGCAGCTTCACCTCCCACACATTCCGCACGGATATACGCCAGTTTCCCATGTCGGCGTCTTCGAAAGGCGCGCTCGAGACCGCCGTGCGGAGCCTGGCGATCCACCTTGCCGGGCAGGGCGTGACGGTGAACTGCGTGGTTCCGGGTTTCATCGAGAAGGAGAGGGGAACCGAGGACAGCGTTCCGGAAGCCGAACTGGAAAGCTACCGCGCGCGCATTCCCCTCGGCCGGCCCGGTGCGCCCGACGATGTAGCGGCTGCCGTGCAATTTCTGCTCTCGGCGGATGCCGGCTACATCACCGGCCAGTCGCTCCATGTGAACGGCGGCCTGTTCGTCGCATGACGCCCGCCGGAGCGCGCTAGCCGCACTCTTCGGCCGATCTCTGCAACGCGTCCTCGAGCAGGTTTCTGGCTGGGAGATACTGGTCGTATAGCTGCTTGCGCACTTCCTGGATGCGGCAGAACGTCAGTTGTTCGATGGTGTCGCAGATATCGGCCAGCTTGAATTCGATGGTCGGGATGTCACCGGTCGCGGCGAGCGCGCGGATATAGGCCTGATACAGCGCGTTCTGCTTAGGCGTCATGTCGCGCAGGTCGCGAAAATAATCCTTGTCGGGAGGCGGGGTCGAGGCGCGAACAATCCTGATCGATTCGGCGCTCAGCCCCATCCTTTCCATGAATTCGTAGCCGCCTCCGCAGTGGAACAAGGCGTCGTGGAACAACGCCGCTTCCATCTGGTCGCGGCTGGCGTGCGGGTTGAGCATCGCCACGCGGACAGCGACCCGGCGGTAATGCTCCTGCCACGGCCTGCCGTTGAGATCGGACTTGCCGGCTGGCGCTCACAGAGATGCGCGACCAGGTCCTGGTATCGCCGGGCGGTTGGTTCCAGGAACATGTTTTCAATCCTTCCCGCTGGCCTTGCCACTGGAGATTTCGTCCGATCCGGGCAGGGGGCGAGCCGGCCGCCCCTGTTAGGGTCAGAGCGGATGGCAGATCCTTGCCGCGTCCAGCATGGCGGCGTGAAGATTCCGGCATGCCCAGGCATCGCCGACCTTGTACAGCGAGAACCGGCCTTCGGGATTGCTGACGATTGCCTGCTCGCGGGCGTCGGCCAGGGCGCGCAGGTCGACCTCGCCGAGGTTGCGGGAACTTGGCTTCAGCGCAAAATAGAGGTCGTCGTTCGGCAGGGTTCCGTTGTCGCCTATCGCCTGGTCGACCACCATTTCGCGCGTCTTGCCGCTGTAGGTATTCTGCAGGACGACGAGAAGGCGGTTGCCTTGCCGGCTTATCGATTGCGCCCTCGTGTCGGTCTCGATGCGCACGTCGTGCTTGTAGAGTTCGCTCATATGGGCGCCGAGATTGGTGCTGCCGATCTCGCGCCCGAACTCGCGGTCGGGGGTGACGATCGTCACCTTCGCGCCCCTGGCTGCGGCGAACTCGGCGGCCGAGGCGGCGGAAGCCGTGCCGTTCTCGTCGATCAGCACGATTTCGTCCTTCACGCCGGCTTGCCCGGAAAGAAGATCCCAGACCGACGTGGCCAGTTCGCTGCCGGCGAAACGGCCGACATTCGGCAACCCGCCGGTCGCCACGATGACGGCATCGGGCTTTTCGGCGAGGACGGTTTCCCCGTCGGCATAGCTGTTCATGCGCAGATCGACCTTCAGATGGTGCATCTGCTGCGCGAGCCAGGCGCTGACGCCGGACAGGTCGCGTCTCCACGTGGCGCGCGACGCAAGCAGAAGCTGCCCTCCGAGTTCGCTTGCGGCTTCGAAGAGCACGACCTTGTGGCCGCGCCGCGCGCAGATTCGGGCGGCCTCCATGCCTGCCGGACCGCCGCCCACGACGACTACCGTTTTCCTCGCCTTTGCCGGCTTCACGACCTGGGGAATGGTCGCTTCCCGCGAGGTGGCGACATTGTGCGCGCACAGCGCGTCGATGCCGCGAATGGCGCGGTCGACGCAGTAGCCCACGCCGACGCAGGGTCGGATGTCATGCTCCTGGCCGGAACGCAGCTTGTTGATGTGGTGGGGGTCGGCGATGAAGGCGCGTGTCATCCCGACCATGTCGACATAACCGCCCGCCAGCGCGTGCAGCGCGGTGGCCGCATCGGTGATGCGGGTGGCGTGGAAGATCCTGACCTTGTCGGAAACCTCGTCGCGGATGGCCTTGGCCAAGGGCAGGTAGGCCGCGGAAGGAACCCACATCGTCGGCCAGATGCGGGCCTCGGACTGGTAGTCGGTGGCCTGTCCGCCGACGACGCTGATGAAGTCGATCAGGCCGCTTCTGGCGTAGGTCGATGCAATGGCGATGCAATCGTTCTGCGAAAGCCCACCCTTGAGCATTTCGTCGCCCGGCATGCGCATGCCGATCACGTAGTCGTCCCCCAGGCGCCTGCGGACGGCTTCGAGGATTTCGAGGCCGAAGCGCATCCTGTTGGCGAGCGAGCCGCCATAACCGTCGGTGCGGTGGTTCATGGCCGGCGACCAGAACTGCTCGATCAGGGTGCCCGCCTGGCAGGATATCTCGACGCCGTCGACGTCGCCTTCGCGAACGCGGACGGCCGCCGCGACATAGTTCTCGATCGTGCGACGGATGTCGTGATCCTCCATGGTGGCCGGGAACGTTCCATGGATGATTTCCCGCAGCGAGGAAGGGGAGAAGGTCGGAAGCCAGTTCGTCAGGTCCCAGCGTTCGCGGCGGCCGCCATGCGTAAGCTGCACCGTGCAGTGGGCGCCATGCTTGTGGATGGCCGCCGCCATGCGCCGGAACTGCGGTATGACGGCATCCACGGAGCCGTTTATCTGGCCGTAGTAGAAGGAGTTTTCGGCGGAAACGGCCGTCGCTCCACCGAACTGGCTGAGCCCGACGCCGCCTTTCGCCTTCTCTTCCTGATAGGCGATGTAGCGGTCCGTGATGTTGCCGGCCAGCACGTAGCCCGGTTCATGGCTCGTGCTCAGGAAGCGGTTCCTGAGCGTGATGTTCCTGATCTGGAGTGGTTCAAAAAGCGGGTCGTAGGCGCCCATGAGCGTCTGGCTCCGTCAATGAATGCGTCGTCGCGATATCAGGTCAGGCCCAGCCGGTCCTTGGCCTTGTAGAAGGGGAAGACGAGGCGGGCGGCGCGCGCCTTTATCGACCAGTGGGCAACATCCTTGCGCTGTTCGATCAATTCCACCGGAATGTCCTCCATCCGGCGCTTGCCGGCGGCGAATTCACCGACGACCCGGCCGAGGTTCTGCGCGAGGTTGACTCCGCGCGTCGAGAAGCCGACGACCGAAAACACGCTCCGGCCGAGGCGTTGCATGTGGGGAAGATAGCTGTCGGTGACGGCGCAATAGCCCTCCTAGTAGCTGTCGAGGACGGTGTCCTCATCGGTAAGCTGCGGAAACAGCAGCTTCAGGCGGGAACGCGCGTGCCTTTCGCCATAGGCCCTCTTGTCGCCGAAAGCAAAGACCGCTCCGCCCGGGATCAGCCGGCCTTCCGGATCGAGCCGGCCGAAGCCGCCCGACTTGCGCGTATCGGTAAAGCAAAGGCCGGTCTTCAGGATTTCGCGGCGCAACTCGGGACGCAGCGGCCGCGTCGTGGCGTGGTAGAGGTAGACCGGAATGACCGAGCGCTGCACCTGCGGCAGGAAATCGCCCGTATAGGCGTTGGTGGTGACGAGCACCGTTTTCGCGCGGACGCGGTTCTGGCCATTGTGCACGATAACGCCGCCGGCGTCCTCCTCGATTTTGGTGGCCTGGCTGTGCTCGAAGATTTTTACGCCGGACTGGTCGGCCGCGCGGCCGAGGCCAACCGCCAGCCCGTAGGGGTTGACGGTGCCGCCCGTGGCGTTCCACCAGCCGCCGAGATAGCCCTGCGCCCCGAGGAGATCGCGGACGTCGGCGGCCGAGCGCCACTCGACATTGGCGCCGAACGCCTTCCAGTCCTCATAGACCTTGCGCACCTTCTGCAGGGCGGTGTCCGAATGGGCGGGCTGCATCCAGCCGTTCTGCACGGCCGAGCAATTGATCTGGAAGGCTTCCGCCTGGCGGAAGGCGGCATCCGCCCCGTTCAGCACCAGCTCGACCAGGGCCTGGCCCTTGCGCTTGCCGAGCAGCGAGACGACTTGGGAAGGGGACACCGTCCCGGGGAAGTGCGGCACGTTATAGCCGCCGTTTCGGCCCGACGCGCCGTTGCCGACGGCGCCGGCTTCCAGGAGAATGACGCTCACCCCGCCCATGGCGGCATGAATGGCCGCGTTCAGGCCGCAATAGCCGGCGCCGATGACGACCAGGTCGGCCGTCTCCTCGCCCGAAAGGACAGGATAGCGGCGTACGGGTTCTTTCAGCGTCCTCGTCCAGACGACACCGGAGAGACTGCTGTCGATAGGGCTCGCCAGGGACATGGTGCGGTTGCCTTGCTGTAGGGTTGCTTGGTGATTCAGATGAGGCCGAGACTGGCGCGGGCGCGGTCCAGCGCCTCGCGGGGCGGCGCCTTCAGGTGCCGGCGGTTGCTCTTGACGACGCCTAGCTTGAGGGAAATGTCGGTCATCGCCTCGAGATATTTCAGGGCGACCGTGCTGGAATCGAGAACGGGCACGCCAGTGCCCGGAATTTCGCCGTAGCCGGCAGCGCGCAGCAGGGGGCCGTAATAGGCACACCCTACAAGGATGACCTCGGCGCCGTCGCGGATGCAGTTGGCGGCGACCGCTTCGAGGCGCGGGATGAAGTTTGCGTGCGGATCGTCCACGGAACCGAGCAGAAGCCCGCCGTCCGATTCCGGCAGGATGCTGCGGACCGGATTGGCGATGGCGCGGCTGGACAGACCATAGGCCGCCAGGTCGTTCTCGATCGCGGCCACGGTCTTTTCCGAGACGGTGACGACCGCAAACCGCTTGCCCATGCTGAGCGCCGCCAGCATCGATTGCTCGCCGACGGACGCGACGGGAATGTCCAGCACCTCGCGCGTTTCCCAAAGGGGATCGTTCCAGCAGCCGAAATAGACGCCGTCGAAGCCGTCGTCGCGCGCTCGCAGGGCCGCCTCGACCATATGCACCGAGTTCAGGTGCTCGGCATAAAGCGAGCGCGTGAAATTGCCGCTTTGGGCCAGGAAGCGGAACTCCAGCTCGGTATCGGGCCTCAAGGCAGGGCGCACCACCGCGTCCAGCTTGTCCCACAGGCGGGAAAGACCGTCATTCCTGGTCGTGGGGTGTATCCAGCAAATCTTCACCGGGACGCCTCGGCATGTTGAGTGACCAGACTGTAATATGTTATAAAAAAATGTAAACTGGATTCTACCGCCGAACCACGCTGGTCAGGGCCGCTTCTTCGGCCCTGACGTGCTGTTTTGGCGACGAATTGGTCTCTGCCGGCAATCGGTTCGGCCAGACGGGCCAAAACCGTTTGCCTAGCGCGTTCGGCAAAACGTGCTAAACAATAGACGTTACAACAATTTGGAAGCTGCAAGGACATAATGATGGTGCAGGCCCTGGAAAGTTTCGCGCCCTTCGAGCGTACCGAGACGCTCGGCGTGCGTGTGCGC
>Ga0182744_1002258_pt1 | contig 15990 bp, 14 predicted proteins | sample eDN3rd30CKraftMG_FD_128525 | JGI IMG/M metagenome (GOLD analysis project Ga0182744, IMG submission 128525) | Enriched Miracle-Growth compost microbial communities from Emeryville, California, USA - eDNA 3rd pass 30_C Kraft MG (version 2) (version 2) ...
ATTCGCTACAGGCTTGCCGGAAGGTGAGAACAGCACTTCCCATTCGCCACCGGACAGCTCCTTTGCTTCATGAGTGAAGCCCTTCGAACCGAGTACGCTCAGGAGCGGTGTCGGCTTGAACGTAGCGAAGAGTCGAAGTCCTTCTCCGGGCTTCAGCGTATTCACCGCTTCCATGATCTTTTCGAATGGCTCGCCTCCGGCGCGTAAAATCGGCCGGACATCGACATCCACAAATGTTGTCTGCATGATCGTTCTCCTTCGAATTTAGGCGCGTGAAAACAAAAGCCGCGGCCTGCGAACGCCATCGGGCAAGCGCAGCGCCGCTTTGACGTCGACCAGTCTGCGAGACATTACGAGCTGAACGATAATTCCGGTTGTTGCGACGAGCATGGCGGCGGCGGCACCGCGAAATGCGATATGCGCGTCGAAAAGCAGAGCCGCCGTCGCTGCCCAAACGGCCAAAAAATAAAGTGCGAACCACTTGATGGCGCGATCCTCGACCACGAGGTCCTGCACCCGGGGTGTCTGTGTCTTTCCGATGATGGGGCCATAGCATTCGAGCCAGGTCAAAAACGCCACGATCTTATAGAGTTTGGAAAGGCCGAGGCCGGACAGCCATCCGAAACTGATGAGAAACAGAACTGCCGGAACGTATTGGTCAAACTGGCCGGTGCCAAGCAGCAGCAAGATGAGCGCGATCGCCATTGCGAGGCTCACAAGCGCCAAGGCCGCCATCTGACTGTTCAGCTCGATCTTGCGCCGCTTGCGCGCGCGATAGAGGAAGACGACGTCTCGCCCATAAAGAGCGATGGCAAGACATCCCAATAGTCCGGCCGCACATAGGACTACCGTCAGATCGCCGCCTGCGAGGATCGCCCCTACTCCGCCGACAATAGCAACTGCCAGCGCGCCGGCTCCGAAATAAAGCGCGCCGCGTGACGTTGGCCCATCGAGGTCGGGAGCCAGCATGAACATGGCAAGGAGGCGATAGCTCACGCCAATGGCCGTGAACGTCAGCCATCCGCCAAGTCCGGCTATGATGTGGATGGGCAAACCCAAGGATGCAATATCAAAAAGCCGACGGTTGTCAGTTGCTCCGCCGAGCGTCAGCGCGAATGTGACGCCAAGCAGCACCGTCGCCGCAACACTTATAAGCCCAACGACGACAAAACGGGCGGGAAGAGCCAACGGGCGCGCGAACCAGATCGTATGTCCGAGATTCCATAGAACGAGAGCGAAGCCCGCTGAGAGAAGCGCCGTGGCGATCGGAAAGTAGGAGAGGTCGAATTCGCTTTGCCCCGCCATTTTTAGAAAGCCGAGAATGAGTGCCAGTAGTCCGAGAATAAGGCACCCCAACGCCGCTAACGGCAGCGAATTGCTATAAAGCGGACGAGCGACGAGAACCGGAACAAACTGGAAAAGAGCCCCGCACATCAAAAGGCTCAGCCAACCGATGGCGATGATGTGAACCAAAACGAGTGTTTCAGGCGCAGCGAGCGTCGCCGCGGGATACCCATAACCCGCAGCCATGAGGCATTCGGCCAGCAACAGCGCTACTAACGCCGAAGCAAAATACGACATCGTCCAGCGGGAAAGGGCAACACCGGCCACCGCGGAATTCCTTCATTCGAGTGGCGTCGGCTGTGGCGCCGACGCCAAAGATCATCTGCTTTTATTTTCAAGCCGCTTTCGGCAACCGTCCAATCTCGACACGCCAAACGGCTGGCCCCCGCTCGACATACGTCCATGAGAATTGCTTCGGATGCTCCGCCTCGAGTTGGTAATAGAGCGGTTTGGGATCGTGATCGTTTACGAGGACGAACGACGCACCGGGGGCCAATGCATCAACGAGTTGGAAGATCCTCTCATGCCGTTGCATGGGAACGAGATGACGTACGTCGATCTCGTTCCCAGCTGGAGTTTGCGTTGTCTCAGACATGTCTGCTCCTTTCGACGAGCGTAATACAGCCTGCGAACAACGTGTGCTCATAAACATTCATTGTCAATTCATGTTTATGAGAATGCGACACTCACGGCGGCTGCGTTCGGCAGCGGGAGCAACCGTATGATGACGCGCCATCCGTATCAAAAACATGACTTTGCACGACCATCTGCGTTCGGCGTTTCGCGCGCAAACGAACCGTCGTCACGAAAATATGTACTGCCAATGCATCTTTAATGTCAAAACGTGGGTTTAATATCAAAACGCGGAAGACATATGGATGGTCAGGGCGAATCTGGCGGTTAGCTATGCAGGAGAAACCAACACCACATCGCTCAAATACCAGAGGACACCAATCTTCTTTTCCCAATTCGAGGCGGCCATTTCAGCGCTTCTTTACAGCGCGGGGCTTGGCCTCATTCCCATCGGCTGACGGGCGGTACTGCGGTTATGGAGAAAGCAATGCGAATATCCACGATAACTTGCGGGTTGGCTCTCCTCGCCTTCGCGGCGGAGCCAGCCCTAGCGAATGACAGCGTGCTAAAAGCGGTCAAAAATCCGCACAACTGGGCCATGCAGCAAGGCGATTATGCCAATCAGCGGTACTCCAAGCTCGATCAGATCAACACGAAGAATGTCGGCACGCTGCGGACGGCATGGACTTTCTCGACCGGGGTCCTCAGAGGCCATGAGGGATCACCACTCGTCATCGGCAACATGATGTACCTGACGACGCCATTTCCAAATGACGTCTTTGCGCTGAATCTCGACGACGAACAGAAGATCGTTTGGAAATATTCGCCGAAGCAAGATCCTTCCGTCATTCCCGTCATGTGCTGCGACACCGTTAATCGCGGCGTCCAATATGCGGATGGCAAAATCTTCCTCTATCAGGCGGACACCACGCTTGTCGCGCTCGATGCAAAGACTGGCAAGGAGCTTTGGAAAGTCGTGAATGGCGATCCGAAGAAGGGCGAGACAGGCACAAGCGCACCGCTGATCGTCAAGGATAAGGTGATCGTCGGCATCTCGGGTGCTGAGTTTGGCATACGCGGGCGCCTGACGGCCTACAACATCTCGGACGGCAAGCTCGCGTGGCGTGCCTACTCGACAGGCTCGGATCACGACATCCTAGTTGATCCGGAAAAAACAACGTCGCTCGGCAAACCCATCGGCAAGGACAGTTCTCTCAAGACCTGGAACGGCGATCAGTGGAAGATCGGCGGCGGTTCGACCTGGGGCTGGTACTCATACGATCCCGAACTCAACCTGATCTACTATGGGACGGCCAACCCAGGCACGTGGAATTCCGTGCAACGTGCCGGACCGGACGGCAAGCCCATCGATCAGAAGTGGACCATGACCATCTTCGCCCGTAACCCCGACACGGGCATTGCAAAGTGGGCTTACCAAATGACGCCGTTCGATGAGTGGGACTACGACGGTGTCAACGAGATGATCCTCGTCGACAACCTCGACGTCAAAGGTCAGAAGCATGATGTGCTTATTCACTTCGACCGCAACGGAATTGCCTACACCCTGGATCGTAAGACGGGCATTCCACTGGTGGCGGAGAAATTCGATCCGGTCGTCAACTGGACATCGGGCATCGATCTTGACCCCAAGAGCGCGACTTATGGACGGCCGAAGGTGGTGAAGGCCAAATCGCCATTCGACGGCGGCCAAGACGTCAATACGAAGGACATATGTCCAGCGGCACTCGGCTCCAAGGACGAGCAGCCCGCTTCGTATTCGCCGCTGACTGGCCTCTTCTACGTACCGACCAACCACGTGTGCATGGATTATGAGCCATTCAAGGTCTCGTACACGGCGGGTCAGCCCTACGTCGGTGCGACGCTGTCGATGTACCCGCCGAAAGGCCAGGAGGGCCACATGGGGAACTTCATCGCCTGGGACGCCAGCAAGGGTAAGATTGTGTGGTCGAACCCTGAGAAGTTCTCAGTCTGGTCAGGCGCGCTTACGACAGCCGGCGGGATCGCCTGCTACGGCACGCTCGAAGGCTACTTCAAGTGCGTCGACCAAAAGGATGGCAAGGAGCTTTACAAATACAAGACGCCGTCCGGGGTTATCGGCAACGTGTTTACGTATGAGCATAACGGCAAACAATACATCGGCGTCTTCTCGGGCGTCGGCGGATGGGCCGGCATCGGTCTAGCTGCGGGACTGACGAACCCAACTGATGGGCTTGGTGCAGTCGGCGGTTATACTGCCCTGGCCGACTACACGGCTCTCGGCGGTTCGTTGACCGTCTGGGCTCTGCCGTAATCTCTTGCAGGATTTGAAGACCACGGCGCGGATCGAAAGATCTGCGCCGTGCTTACGTTCAGGCTGCGGGTCTTGCGCCGCGCCATTCCCAAGCCACGACGAAAAGACACAGGGCAATTATCGCCGCCAGCTTTGCCCGCCCTTGATTGCATCTCAAAGCCGCATCGCGTCAAGTTCCCCCATCGCAATCACCTTGGCCGCTTTCGCCAAGCGTTCCCCCTAACGCTGAACACCAGCTTTCTCGGCCCGGCGCGCGAGGTCTCCTAATTCCTTCAACATATCGCCGCAAGCGATCCGCGAGGCTCGCTCAATGCTCTCCCTAAGGCTATATCGACCGGCTCGAGCGACAGGAAGCGCGCGCGTCCGTGACTACAAAACGGGAGGTCCGCCCAATGCCGGTATTCGATGGCGGTCAAGAGCTGCAGCGCTGTCTTTATGCATTCGCGGTGAAGGCCCTTCTGGGCGATGACGTCGCGATCAGTGCGTCGCTCCTTTACCTGCGCGAGCTTCAGAATCTGCGACTCGATGATCCAGAGGCCGTACTCGCTGGAATGAAGGGTTATCTCCGCGCGGCGAGGAACAGCCTTACAAGTGGGGCGGCGCTACCAGGTCTCGATGCGGGAAGCAAATATGATGATCTCGCGTTCGCATTGCCGGCTAACGCCGCGGCTTACAGCAAAACGCAAGTTCAGCGCGGTTACAGAGCGGATGGGTGATGCCACCTTGGTTTGGGAGGCACAATAAGATGGACATTACGTCCGCTCCAACCTGCCGCCCGATTGCACACTCAATCTCTCCGTAAGCGAAGCCGTTAGAGGCCATCTGACCTTCAAGCGATTTTTGCGCTCAAGCGGCTTAACAATCGAGTTTTTAAGGAGAAATTTGACGCCAGCGGACGTGTGCCGATTGGAGGTTGGTGGAGAGGGCTGGATTCGAACCAGCGTAGGCGAAGCCAACGGATTTACAGTCCGTCCCCTTTAGCCACTCGGGCACCTCTCCCCGGGCGCCAGGCCTGCGGCCCCGCCCAAATGAAAGCGCCCTGCCGATCGGCGGCAGGGCCTTCGTTCGCGTTATCTTCATGAGGGCCTTCCCTGTCAATCGGAAAAGCGGCAAGGTCGCCCGACTGCGCCGAGTTGCGCAGCTTTCGGGGCCTTCGTTTCGCCTATCCTGGCATGCGAACCCCCCGCCCCAGTTAACGAGTGACGCACCTGTCAAAAGAACCGTTCAAAAAGCCGTGGCGCGAGAAAAGGCCTTTCTCAGGATTTTCGCGCGATCGAGCCGGTGGCCACGGCCGCAACAAACCCAAGCCGCATCGAGAACACCGGAACGGACCGCCGGAAGGCGATGCCGATGGTCCGATTCGCTTGTTCGGCCTGCATGCCGTCGAAGCGGCGTTGAAGAACCCGGCGCGGCGCGTTCATCGCCTGCTGCTGACCGAGAATGCCGAGCGCCGCCTGCTCGAGGCCGTTGGCACCATCAGCGCGCCGATCGAGCGGGTCACGCCGCGCGACCTCGATCGCTTGCTTGGCGCCGATACCGTGCATCAAGGCGCGATGCTTGAAACCGAGCCGCTACCCGAGCCTGACTGGGACGACCTCGCCCGCACAGCGGGTGGGCGGCCGCTGATCGTCCTCGATCAAGTGACCGATCCACATAATGTCGGCGCTGTCCTGCGCTCGGCGGCCGTGTTCGGCGCTAGCGGTCTCGTCATGACGCGGAGACATAGCCCGCCGCTCAACGGCGTCCTCGCCAAATCGGCGTCGGGCGCACTTGAACTCATTCCGGTTGCGCAGGTCGCAAATCTCGCGCGAGCGCTCGACGAACTCAAATCGGCCGGCTTTGCGATTGTCGGCCTCGATGGCGCCGCCGAACAAGCGATCGAGGATCTCGACTGGTCGCGGCCTACGGCACTCGTCATGGGATCCGAGGGCAAGGGACTTCGCGAACTCACGCGCAAGACGTGCGATGCGCTCGTCCGCATTTCGACGGACGGCCCGGTTGCCAGCCTTAATGTCTCGAACGCGGCGGCCATCGGTCTTTATGCAGCGATGCTGGCTCGGCGAAAATAAAGAAGCCGGAGCGACGACGCCGCTCCGGCCATGTATTGAGTTTCATAGAACGGCAAAGCGACGGACTTAGTCGCAGACCAGCGGACGCTCGCAGATGTAGCGGCCGCCACGGCAGATCGTGTCACCGTAGTCGTTCTCGAAGCAGCGCCGGTGCGTCCAATGACATTCCCGCGGTCCCCGGAAACAACCATCGTCGTACCGCGAGTAATAACGCGGACCGCGATAACCGTCGGCGATTGCGGCGCCGACACCCAGACCGATGATACCGGCTGCGACTCCAAGTCCGACGCCGCGACCGCGCCAAGCCTGCGCTTCAGGTGCCGACGCCATCGTCATACCTGCGGCGACCGTCACAGCCATCAGCGCGTTTACGAATTTATTCATCAAGACCTCCATCCCACGCACATGGCGGCGCGCGCGCCGCCCCGACACGGAATCCGAATACACACAATGAGCGTAAGCCAATCGACTCAGCTCATCACGTGGCTAGGTCTTGCACATGACAGATGAACATGGCGTGAGCGCGCAAAACCTGCGGCGCTGCCATGTCGCCGAGTGACGACGTCTTACCAGTCGCCGCGGCGGTGGCCGCCGTAATGGCGCCGATGCCATTCGACATGGCGGTAGCGGCGCTTGTTCGCTCCCCACGACGCGTAATAGGGCGGCAATTCTCCGCGGAACCGGTTGATCACCGGACGGCCCCACTCGCCCGAGTTATAATAGGGATACCAGCCGCGCGGGTCGTAATAGTAGTGATAGTAGCTATCGAGCTGCTCGGCTTTGTAAGGATCAAATTCGTGATAACGCAAATCCGGCCGGTGCAGAGCATCGAAGGCAAAGGCGCTCTGGCCGACGGTGCAAAATCCTGCCGCCATCGCAGCGACTGCCATCAAAGACTTCACCTGCATGGACATCTCCTAGTTGGTCACGGCGAGTCGGGTGCTGACGCACACCGCTTGCGTTCCAGAATCGTTCACAAGATTAGCTGAAGATCCTTTTAACGGCATGCTCGTTCGCTTGCGGGATATCGATTTTGACTGCTGCGTAGCATCTCTGCCTGCCAAGCCCGCGAAATTCCCTTGTTTTGCCCTCGTCTGGAGGCTCAACGCGCATTCTGGCTTGCTTTCGGCGACACCAATGTCAGCAGCAGAATGTAGAGATCAAACCCGACCGAGCAGTTGTCGATATAGAATATGTCGTGCTCGACTCGGAGTTGCATAGCCTCATCAGTGTCGGTCGCGCCGCGAAAGCCGTTCACCTGAGCCCAGCCCGTGATCCCTGGTTTGACATTGAGCCGCCTTGGATAGCCGGCGATGCGGCGTTCAAAAAATCGATCATGCGCGACAGCGTGGGGACGCGGACCGACCAGAGACATCTCGCCCTTCAGGACGTTGAACAGCTGGGGCAACTCATCGAGCGAGAAGCGGCGCAGGAACGAACCAATGAACGTAATGCGGGCATCGCCTTCGGCCGCCTGCTTAATAGTATCGCCGTCTTCAAGCGTCGTCATGGTGCGGAATTTCCAGATGCGGAACTCCGCCATGTTGTAGCCGCGCCGCCGCTGCTTGAAAAACACCGGGCCTCTGCTGTCGCATTTGATCGCGAGCGCGATCAATGCGAACAGCGGGATTAACAAAATAAGCGCGACGGCCGACACGATAACGTCGACACCGCGCTTCGCCATCGCCTCGAACGGGCCGAGTGGCGTGCGCGTCAAGGACAGCGCAGTTGCCGTTCCGAAACGGAGCACACGCGCATGCTTGAAGCGTCCGACAAAACCTCCGGCGCTCAGGTGAATGGCGACAGGCAACGCGCGGAATGCCTGCACGGTTCTCTCCAGGAATTCGTGCCCCGACAGTGAATTTGAGATGAAGACATCCTCCACACCGATAAGGCGGGCGTTGGCCACCGCAGCTTCAAGCACGTGTTCTACCTCGTGCGGCGCGAGACCGTCTTTTCCGATGACGACCCGTGCGGCGACGGCGAAGCCCGGCGCGCTTGCCACGGTTTCTTCCTCCAATGCGGCGAGATCAGCGTCCGTGGCGACCAGCATCAGCTTGCGCGCTCGTACCCAGCCGACCGCAACGAGATGTTCCAGGCCGCGGACGATTGCGGAATTGAGAAAGAGAATACCGATCGATCCCAGCAGATAGAAGAGCACGAGCCATCCACGCGAATAAGCCTGGCTGCCCTTTGTCAGAAATCCGATGACCGCGAGCGCGACGAAAACGAGGTTCCAGACGATCAGAAGCCGGCCCGGAGTTCGGCGTCCTTCAAGGAGGCTCTCGGCGGAGTATTCGTCGCGAATGAGAAATGTCAGGCCATAGCCCAGCGCCACAAGGCCGCCGATGCCGCCGTAGGTCTCCAACGAGCCGGGATAACCATACGCCGCATAATGATAGGCGACGCCGGTAAGGGTTGCGATCATCAAGATCCCGACGCACTCGGCGACAAAAGCGGTACACGTCAGGCTATTCAGAGTTAATGCGAAGCGAGGCGATCCGACATCGCTATTCGATGTCAGCCGATATGCATTACCGAACACTTTTCAGATTCCCTGCGATTCTTCGACGGCCCCTATGAACCACCGGAAAGCGCCATTGCATTTCGTGGGCCGTTCCATGCCATTTGCAGAATTTCAGCTGCGCTCGATCATCGCGTCCCCTGGGCATTAATGATTTCTTAATCATAGCGCCACGCGAACCGTGGCCTAAACCAGCCATTTTCAGGCGTCGCATGCATTCAACACGCACCAAGAAAAATGCCGCAGAATTCGAGGCATAGCGATTGCAGTCCGTCACGCCTACGGCCGGGACCCACTACAGTAATCGCCCTCGAATTGGACGGCGTTCGTGAACGCCCGGTACAGACGTTTGGTTTTAGTACGCTTGAGGATGCAAAATGGCACAATCGGAAGCGCGAGCGCGCCTCGCACCTGCGACGCCATTTTTGCCGGGCGATGATCGGGTCGTGGGAATGCCGAAAGTCAGTCGTGTTGCTGAGGGTTATCCCGGAGCCCAGACGCGTCAGAGCACGGGAGATACCGATTTTGGCGGCTTCCTCGAAATTCTCCGGCGGCACGTCCGAAAAATCATCCTGGCGACGCTCATTGCCGTCAGCTTGAGCTGCGTTTATCTCGCCTTGGCGAAGCCGGTCTATACGGCGTCCGCCTCGCTGTTCATCGACCCCCGAAATCGCAAGGTTGTATCGGACGATCCGACGCCGGATGGATACGGCACCGATCTCGCCCTCGTCGAAAGCCAGGCCTCCATCATCACCTCCGAATCCGTCCTCAGGCGCGTCGTGACGTCGATGCACCTGACCGAGGACCCTGAGTATGCCCCCACCTATCGGCCCGGGCTCCTGTCAAAACTCAAAGGTCTCCTCATTCATCGACCGGCAACGCCGGAAGCGGCGACGCTGGCGCTCAATTCCCTCGCGGATTCGATCACGGTCAAACGCGCCCAAAAGACATATGTGGTGGACATTGAGGTCGCGGCGTCGTCTCCGGCCAAGGCGGCTCGGGTGGCTCAAGCGGTCATGGATGCCTACCTCGCCGATCAGACGGCAGCCAAAAGTGCCAACGCAAAGCGCGCCAACGCTCTCATTGATGCGCGCCTTGGAGAATTGCGTGCGCAAGTGCGATCGGCCGAGACGCGCTACGATGATTACAAGCGCGCCAATCGAATTCTCACGACCGACGGCGCCAACCTGCTCAGCGAACAGCAGCTCGCCAAACTTAACGAGCAGCTTGCGACGGCGCGCGCGGTCAAGGCCGAGGCCAAGGCCCGCTACGATCAAATCCGCGAAACGCTGAGGTCCGGCGCTGATCCAAGCGCCCTGCCCGACGCCATCCGATCAGGACTGGTACAAAAACTGCGCGAGCAGTACGCGCAGGTGGCGCGCCGCGAAGCCGCTTTGGCATCGCAGTTACGAACCCGCCATCCGGTCCTGATCGACGTGCGCTCGCAGCTGGCCGAAGTTAAAGTACAGATCAATGCTGAGCTGAAGCGCGTCGCCGCGGCGGCGGCCAGCGACTATGATGTCGCCGTCAATCGCGAGCGCGACCTCAACGCTCAGATCGAAAAAACAAAGGAAGAAGTCACTCGCGTCAATACCGCAGAGATCAAGGCGCGCGAGTTGGAGCAGGATGTTTCGACAAGCCGCGAATTGATGAAGCTCTTCCTGCAACGCGCCAAGGAAACACAAGAGCAGCAGAATATCTCAGCACCGGATGCGCGGATCATCACGCCGCCTTCGCTGCCGACAAAGCCGTCGCGCCCGATCCCATTGCTCATTCTCGGGCTTGGCCTGGTGGGCGGCTTGGGCGCCGGCCTGGCTTCAGCGCTCATTGCCGATCTCTTCGACAGAAGCGTGCGCACACCCCAAGATCTGGCACAGGAAACAGGGCTGTCTATCGTTTCCGCAATTCCCAGGCTGGAGACGTCGCGCCGTCGATCGCGGCAGAGGCTCGGCCTAGCGGATGATGTTCCAAAGGCCGCGCAATTCAGCGATCTGTTGACGGCGATCTCAGATATGACCGGGCGCGATGATGCCGTCTATCGCCAGGCGATCTTGAGGACGCTTGCAAAAATCAAAGCCCAGCAGCGGGCTGGGCGTCCGCATACTGTCATGTTGGCGTCGTCTCGACGTGGCGCCGGCACATCGGCGACGACACTCGCCATCGCTTACGCCGCGGCTCTTTCCGGCGATCGCGTTCTTCTCGTGGATGCGACGTCAATCAATCCCGATTTGTCGAAAATCTTCGCGACGGCATTAAAGCCGACCAATGTCGTGGTTCTCGACAGCAAGGAGCATCTCGATCAAATTACAACGCACGACAAAAGATCCGGGCTTGCTTTCCTGCCGATCGCGCTCGCCGATTTGCGCAAACTGAAAACCCAGCAGCGTGGCCGCCTAGTCACCGGGCTCAACGCGCTCATCCAAAATTACGACCTCGTGTTCATCGACGCCGGAACCATTCTGGACGACGAAGCTGCCATCAGTCTGTTGCCGACAGCCGACCAAGTCCTGTTCGTCGGACGTTCCGGCGCCACGACACGCGGCGAAGTTGCGAACGCAATGGAGATTCTGGAGCCCGCGGGCCGCCGCCTGACCGGCTCGATCCTTACGATGTCACGGGGCGCCGCGGCCTGATCGCGACAACGGGAAGGCTTGGGCGATGAACAGAACCTTACGGCTTGGCGACCAGCCAGTGACGCCCGACAATGGGATGTTCGGGTTCGGCCTGCTCATCGTGACCGCTCTGTATCTGACCATTTCGACGCTGACTCTCTTAAAGTTCGGATTCAATTATGAAGAGGCCGGCGGCAATGTCTTCGAAAAAATCCACCCAGCGACACTGATCGCCGCGGTCATTCTGGCTGCGGCCTTGCTGGCCCGCGGTAATCCGCTTGAGTCTCTGCATGACATCGTGAATCAAAATCCGTGCACAGCGGCCTTCATCGCCATGATCGGCATCATGATCGGCTACTCGATCGCAATCGTGAGACTTCCTTTCACAGGATTCATCGACACGTTCATCGCCCCCGTCATTGTTTTTTACCTATTCAAAGGCATCAGCGAGACGCGCGCTCGTCACATCGTGTTGCTGATCCACGCGCTGATGCTGCTGAATGCGATTATCGGAATTGGCGAATTCATCACCGGCTACCGCCTGACGCCGCTGATTGCCAACGGCGTTGTTATCAGCGACGATTGGCGGTCTACGGCGCTGCTCGGGCATCCTCTCGCCAATGCCAGCTTGACGGGCGCTTACCTACTCGCGATGGCGGTCGGGGGCACTGACGACCTTCCAAAGCCTATCGCCGCCCTGTGCTTCATCGTCAATTCGGCAGCTATGGTCGTGTTCGGCGGCCGCGCCTCAACCGTCATCTTGTTGGCCCTCCTCGGCTGGCTCGCCGTACTCGGCGCAATTCGCGTTCTTCGAGGTGCGCGGTTTGACAAGACAACGGTTCTAATCGGCTTGCTTCTCGTGCCGATCGTTTCGCTTGTCGTCCTGACGCTCGCGGAAGCGGGGTTCTTTGCGCAATTTCTGGAACGCTTCGTTGACGACAAAGGCAGTGCGAGTACGCGTATCGCTATGTTCGAGCTGTTCCATTATCTGTCGTGGTATCAGCTATTGTTCGTTCCCGATGCGGACCAACTGGCCACGCTGAAACGCATCTTCGGCCTCGACTTCGGCATCGAGAGTTTTTGGGTGTCGTTCGTTCTCGACTACGGGCTCATCCCAAGCATCGCGTTTTTCGCGGCTCTATTCCTTTTCTGCTGGGATCTGTTACGCGCCGCCCGGCCCGGCGCGATTTGGGTGCTGATCTTTTTCTTTCTCGTTGCATCGACGTCCGTCAGCCTGTCCGCGAAATCAACGATCTTCGCGGTACTCGTACTTTTCGTCATGACGCTGCTTCGCCGCCCGCGGGCGGAGCATGTCTCCATGAGACGCGGACACTACGTCGCTCTCGCTGAGCTTCACGGCAGGCACGCCTGATCCGGGTTCGGGCATGGATTTTGCTCCCGATCAGGGAGTTCAATCATCAGCGAGTCCATTATGGCGCAAACACTTCGTCCCACACTGGCGCGGGTCGATGGCTGGGACATCACTGCGCCAAACCTGGGCGCTGCCATTGCAGCCATCATCGAGAAGGCGCGCGACCGAAAAGCCTTCAGCGTCTTTACGCTCAACCTCGACCACCTCGCGAAACTGCGAACGAACGAGGCGTTTCGCGACGCCTATCGGAACGCCGACATAATCACGGCCGACGGATGGCCCGTCGCGTGGCTGGCGCGATGGCAAAATCGAAGCGTCGAACGTGCAACGGGAGCCGACATGCTGATGCCGCTGCTCGACGCCGCCACGAATGATGGCCTGCCGGTCTTCCTTTTCGGAGCTTCGCCGGAAACGATGGCGAAGGCTGAGAAAGAACTCGACGAGCACTCGGATGGATTACTGAAGATTGCCGGTATGCTCGCGCCGTCGGCAAAATTCGATCCGCAGGGGGCCGAAGCCGACGTGGCCATCGCCACGATCTCCGAGTCCGGCGCTCGTCTATGCATCGTTGCGCTCGGAGCGCCGAAGCAGGAAATCTTCGCGCAGCGCGCACGGGAAAAAGGGCTAGCGTGCGGCATGGTTTGCTTCGGGGCGGCGATCGACTTCGTCGCGGGTTCGCAAGTTCGTGCCCCAGGCCTTCTCAGGCGAAGCGGACTCGAATGGTTGTGGCGTCTCGCAACGAACCCACGTCGGTTTGCATGGCGCTACGCGCAATGCGCCATGCTTCTCGGCAATATCCTTTTGACGCCAATGCGGACGCCGGCCGCTCGCGAACGGATTTAGAGGTGCAACATGCCCGATACCGGCATCCAACATCAGCCCGCAATGTTGAAACAAATGGTTCCCCTTCATGTCCGCTAAAGTTTTATTCTACGTGCCGGGTCTGGTCGATGGTGGCGGAGAGCGATTGTGGTCGTGCTTGGCGAGCGCGATCAAGCAACGTGGCTTTGACGTCATCTTTGCCCAGGATTTTGAGGCTTCCGAGAACCGATCCAATCTCGATGGCGGCATTCCCGTCTTCACTCTCGGGCGTAACCATCGGCTATCGGTTTTGGCTCTTGCACGTCTGCTGAAGAGCGAGAAGCCGGATATTGCTCTTGCGGCCGTTGGCGGCTCCAACCTGAAACTAATGCTCGCGAAGACGCTCGCGCGTTCCCCCGTGAGGACCATTCTTACGTTTCACGGAGCACGAGAATGGACCACCGGCGTTTTGAGCTTCCTCACGTATCTCGGTCTGCCGCTGCTCAACACGCTCGCGGATCGCACGGTCGCCGTTTCCGATGGCCTGCGACAAGAATTGGTTGGCAGGTGGCGCGCGCGCAAGAACCGCGTCGTCACGATCCTCAATCCGGTTTTCTTTCCTCAAGCAGCGCCGGTGCCGACCGAATCCGAGTTGAAAGCGCGTGACCCGATCGTACTGGCGGTAGGCCGCTTCGTGCCGGAAAAGGATTTCATCACCCTCGTTCGCGCCTTCGCACGACTTGATTATCCTTTCGCGAAACTGGTCATTCTTGGCAAAGGCCCGGAGGAGCGGGAACTCCGTCAGGAAATCGCGCGACTTGGTCTCAAGACGCGCGTCGAGCTTCCGGGATACAGCCAAGAGCCGTGGAGCTATTATGAGAAGGCCAAATGCCTTGTGCTATCATCCGTCTCGGAACCATTTGGAAATGTCGTTGTTGAGGCGCTCGCCTTCGGATTGCCGGTCGTCGCGACGGCCTGCGAGGGACCGCAGGAAATTCTTCGCCACGGTCAGTTCGGGCGCATCGTCGCTTGCCGCAATGAATTTCAGCTGGCCGATGCTATGCGCGACACGCTCGATGAGCCGGGCGATCCGTTGTTGCGGCGCCGGCGCGCCGATGCCTTCTCTTTCGCCCAGCGCGTTCCACATTACGAAGCGCTGATCCGAGACGTCTTGCGAGAAAGCGGTTTGCCGCCGCAACCGGAGACGCCTACGGTGGTCCGCGATCCTCTCGTCAAGCAGCAAACGTGAGGCGAACACGAATGCCCCGTGTTTTCATCGATCTGACCCACGTTGGCCGTCATGTCACCGGCATCGAGCGCGTTGCTATCGAGCAATTCGAGAAGGTACGTTTTGACGGTGCGGAGCTTGCCATGATCCGTGCACGCGGTGTGGTATCGATGATCTTCAAGCAGCAAATCCTGTTGCCGCTTCTTGCCCTCCTTTACCCGCGTGCCCAGTTTGCGTTTCCTGGATTTCCGCCGTCGCCATTCTTCGCACTCATTCCCGGGCGTACGATTCTGTATGTCCACGATACATTTCTTTTGACGCGACAGTCCGATCTCAGCATGAAGGCGCGGCTGTACATGGCGCCACAATTCGCAATCGCGGTTCGGCGCCTCAAGCGCTTCTTCGTCAATTCCGAGAAGACGGCTGGCGAACTCGCGGAGCATGTGCGACCGGAAGCGCACATACTTCTTTATCGACCCGCGGTGAAGAACCATTTCGGACTCGATCCGTCTGAACGTTTCCAACGGTCCGCGAAACCAGCGCCTTTGAAGATCGTCAGTATGGGAACGGTCGAGCCGAGAAAAAATTATTCTGCGGCTCTCGCCATCCTTGATGAAATCCGTATGCGCTTCGATTCCAGTGCAGAGCTGCACATCATTGGCCGCGCCGGCTGGGGCAACGAAGGGGCGGCCATCGCTGACCATCCCGGCGTCACGCTGCATGGTTACTTAACAGCGGCAGACGCGAAGGCCACATTGGAGGCGGCCGACATTTATCTTTGCACCTCGCATGATGAAGGCTTGGGCTTACCGCTCCTTGAAGCGCAATTTTCCGGCCTCCCCGTCGTCGCTCCCGATCAACCGGTCTTTCGCGAAGTCCTGGGTGCATCCGGCACATACATCCGCACGGACAATCCGGCCGAGGCCGCCAACGCAATCACGACGCTTCTGAGAACGCCAGGGTGGCGGCAAGCCTGCGCCGCGGCGTCGACGCGCAATGTCGAGCGCTGGAATGACGTAGCCGATCGCGATCTCTGTTCTGTGCGGACGATCTTCGCGGAGCATCTCAGTCGCGACGTGGCGAACTCCGCAGTCGAGAGCCAAGCGTGATGAGCAAAAGGGCCGACGCCTTGTCGCGCCGCAATGTGCTTGCCGGA
>Ga0182744_1002259_pt1 | contig 15988 bp, 11 predicted proteins | sample eDN3rd30CKraftMG_FD_128525 | JGI IMG/M metagenome (GOLD analysis project Ga0182744, IMG submission 128525) | Enriched Miracle-Growth compost microbial communities from Emeryville, California, USA - eDNA 3rd pass 30_C Kraft MG (version 2) (version 2) ...
CTTCGCGACGAGTTCGTCGTCATCACCGACGTCACCGCCGCCGAATCCGTGCTGTGCCTGATGGGGCCGCGCGCCCGCGAGGTGATCCGCAAGGTGAGCCCGAACGACTTCTCCAACGAGAACAATCCGTTCGGCACCTTCCAGACGATCGAGATCGGCATGGGGCTGGCGCGCGCCCACCGCGTCACCTATGTCGGCGAGCTCGGCTGGGAGCTCTATGTCTCCACCGACCAGACGGCGCACGTGTTCGAGGCGCTGGAGGAGGCCGGCCGCGAATTCGACCTCAAGCTGTGCGGCCTGCACACGCTGGACAGTTGCCGCATCGAAAAGGCCTTCCGCCATTTCGGCCACGACATCACCGACGAGGACCATGTTCTGGAGGCCGGCCTCGGCTTCGCGGTCAAGACCGGCAAGGGCGACTTCATCGGTCGCGATGCCGTGCTGAAGAAGAAGGAGGAAGGCCTGTCGCGCAGGATGGTGCAATTCCGCCTCACCGATCCGCAGCCGCTGCTCTTCCACAACGAGGCGCTGCTGCGCGACGGCAAGATCGTCGGCAATATCACGTCGGGCAATTACGGCCACCACCTCGGCGGCGCCATCGGCATGGCCTACGTGCCGTCCAAAGGAGAAAGCGAAGCCGATATTTTGGGCTCAAGCTATGAAGTCGAAATCGCCGGCGAGCGCTTCAAGGCCGAAGCCTCGCTGAAGCCGATGTACGACCCGAAGGCGGAACGGGTGCGAATGTAGCACTCCACTCAAGCGGGCAAGCTATCTGCGCCGCATACCCCCATCCCTAGCCCCTCCCCGCAAGGGGGAGGGGAACACGGGCCGACACCCTCTGCGTGGGTCGCCGGGTTCTTGACAGAGCAGCGGCAGGATTCCCTCCCCCTTGTGGGAAGGGGCTAGGGGTGGGGGCACTTCACAGGAAGGTTGCCCCCGCACACCGACGGGGACCGTTAAATCCGACCAGCCAATCGCCCAGGTGGCATCACCCGCCTACCCAGGGCATGAACCGGCTCAGAACGGAATTTCGTCGTCCAGGTCGCGAGAACCACCGCCGCCACCGCCGCCCGAGCGGCCGCCGCCGGAACCGCCACGGCCGAAGGAATCGTTCGGGCCGGACTGGCCGAAGTCCGAGCCGCGCCCGTAACCACCGCCGCCGCCACCGCCGGAATAGCTGCCGACCTGGCCGCCTTCGCCGCCCTGCCCGCGCGCATCGAGCATCTGCAACTCACCCCGGAACTTCTGCAACACGACTTCGGTGGAATACCGCTCGACGCCGTCCTTTTCCCATTTACGGGTCTGCAGGGAGCCTTCGATATAAACCTTCATGCCCTTCTTGAGGTACTGCTCGGCGACCTTGCCCAGGTTGTCGTTGAAAATAACCACCTGGTGCCACTCGGTCTTTTCCTTGCGCTCGCCGGAATTCTTGTCGCGCCAAGTCTCGGAGGTCGCGATGCGCAGATTGACGACCATGTCACCCGAGTTCAGGCGGCGGACTTCCGGGTCCGCGCCGAGATTGCCCACCAGAATGACCTTGTTGACGCTACCCGCCATGAATCTTCTCCACGCTCATCCGAAACAGACTTTCGCCGCACCTTACAGGGCAGCAGCCAACCGCGCCGCCCCTCGGCGCTCTTTCCCACACTATTTTTGTTCTCTTTATGTTCCGACATCCCTCGCCTTCTGTCAAGATATTATCCCGAAAGCCCTGATCGGGCCCGCTCTGATCGCGGCAGGCCGGGCTGGTCGTACCGAAGCAGGCCCTTTATACTCACGGTATGCCCTGCTTCGCTTCCCTGTTCGCCTGCATCGCTCTATCGATTGCTGCCACCCCGGCCTTCGCAAAAGACGCCGCGACGCCCGCCAACAGCACGCTGCCGGGCGTCGACAAGCCGTATCGCATCGTCAAGCCGCTGGCGCCCGAGCCCGACGAACCAGCCACGTCCACGCCCGGCCAATTCAAGATCGGCGACATGGACGTGCACATCAGCGGCAACGTCATTGTCGATATCGGTACAGGCCCCCTTCAGCCGCGTGGCCGTCGGTAAGGGTATTTTCAGCAGCCATAAAGCGGAACAGAGCCCCGGTGCCTCGCGACAGGCCCGCGTTCCTTTACCCGCACCGCCATACAGAACGGCCCCGCCGCTGCCTGAGCATGCGGCCGGGGCCTGTGTGATGTCCCATCACGGTTTGCCGGGAGTGGTTTACCGGCGTTGGATTTCGGATGCCCTTAACGGCTCGCGCCGTCGATCCGACTATGGTCTCTGATTGTTGGAATCGGCAAAGCAGCTTCGAGGCTGAACCGTGTCAACCCGGTAGGCTAGGCCTGCCGTGGCTCCATCATCGCGTGGAGCCTGCTGGGACTGTCCGGTGGAGTCATACCTCGCTCCTTCTGTCCGTTGGACACCGTCGCCTGAAGTTCGCCTCCGCCGGCCTGCGGCGCCTCGCAAGCGGCTCTCACCAGAGCCTGTTCGGCTAAAAGCGAACTTTCCTTGACGCTCCAATGGTGCCCCGCGCCTGCCGCCGCGTCAACAGCGCGAAGGTGCGGGATACAAAATGTGATCGCGCCCGGTCTGCCGGCTGCCCCGGCTTGTCAGTAGTCGTTCGTTTTTTGTTCTTTATGCTTGCCCGCCCGCGCGAAAGGCGGTTAAACGCTGGTGAAGAAATTCCGGGCCTCTCGACGTGGGGGCGAGAATGCCTACATGAGGGGTTGGCGGCGGCCCGCCGATCCATGACATTCCAATCTGAGGCGGCGAGCGGCAATGGCCGATCATAAATACCTGTCCATTCGCGGAGCGCGCGAGCACAACCTGAAGAATGTCGATCTCGACCTGCCGCGTGACACGCTCATCGTCATGACCGGCCTGTCCGGCTCGGGCAAATCCTCGCTCGCCTTCGACACCATCTACGCCGAGGGTCAGCGCCGCTATGTCGAGAGCCTGTCGGCCTATGCGCGGCAGTTCCTCGAGATGATGCAGAAGCCCGACGTCGACCAGATCGACGGCCTGTCGCCCGCCATCTCCATCGAGCAGAAGACCACCTCGAAGAACCCGCGCTCGACCGTCGGCACGGTGACCGAGATCTACGACTATATGCGGCTTCTGTTCGCACGCGTCGGCATCCCCTATTCGCCGGCGACGGGCCTGCCGATCGAAAGCCAGACCGTCTCGCAGATGGTCGACCGCGTGCTGGCGCTGGAGGAAGGCACGCGGCTTTACCTGCTCGCCCCCATCGTGCGCGGGCGCAAGGGCGAATACCGCAAGGAGTTGCTGGAGCTGCAGAAAAAGGGCTTCCAGCGCGTCAAGGTCGACGGCACCTTCTACGAGATCGCCGACGTGCCGGCGCTGGACAAGAAGTACAAGCACGACATCGACGTGGTGGTCGACCGCATCGTGGTGCGGCCCGACCTCGCCACCCGCCTCGCCGACTCCATCGAGACGGCGCTGAAACTGGCCGACGGGCTTTGCGTCGCCGAATTCGCCGACAAGCCGCTGCCACCGGAAGAAACGGCGGAGGGCGGTGCGGCCAACAAGTCGGCCAACGATACGCATGAACGCATCCTGTTTTCGGAAAAGTTCGCCTGCCCGGTCTCCGGCTTCACCATCCCCGAGATCGAGCCGCGGCTTTTCTCCTTCAACAACCCGTTCGGCGCCTGCCCGACCTGCGACGGGCTGGGCAGCCAGCGCGCGATCGACGCCAGCCTGGTGGTGCCGGACGACAATCTCTCGCTGCGGGCCGGCGCCATCGGCCCGTGGGCGAAATCGACTTCGCCCTACTACGCGCAGACGTTGGAAGCGCTGGGCAAGGTCTATGGCTTCAAGCTCTCCGACAAGTTCAAGGATCTCGACGACGAGGCCAAGGACGCCATCCTGCACGGCACCGGAGAGCGAGAAATCGCCTTCCAGTATGACGACGGCCTGCGCTCGTACAAGACCACCAAGACCTTCGAGGGCGTGATCCCCAACCTCGAACGGCGCTGGAAGGAGACGGAGTCGGCCTGGATGCGCGAAGAGATCGAGCGCTTCATGTCGGCCACCCCCTGCCCCGCCTGTAACGGCTATCGCCTGAAGCCGGAAGCGCTCGCGGTCAAGGTCGGGGGCCTGCATATCGGCCAGGTCACTGAAATGTCGATCCGCAAGGCCAACCAGTGGTTTGCCGACCTACCGGCGCAGTTGAACGAAAAGCAGAACGAGATCGCCGTGCGCGTGCTCAAGGAAATCCGCGAGCGGCTGCGCTTCCTCAACGACGTTGGCCTCGACTACCTGACGCTGGCGCGCAATTCAGGCACGCTGTCGGGCGGCGAGAGCCAGCGCATCAGGCTCGCCTCGCAGATCGGTTCCGGCCTCACCGGCGTGCTCTACGTGCTGGACGAGCCGTCGATCGGCCTGCACCAGCGCGACAACTCGCGCCTGCTCGATACGCTGAAGCACCTGCGCGACATCGGCAATACCGTCAGCGTCGTCGAGCATGACGAGGACGCCATCCTGCACGCCGACTACGTGGTCGACATCGGGCCGGCGGCCGGCATCCACGGCGGCCGCGTCATTGCCGAGGGCACGCCGCGGCAGATCATGGCGAACCCCAACTCCATCACCGGCAAGTACCTGTCGGGCGAACTGGAGATCGCCATGCCGGCCGAACGCCGCCAGGGCAAGAAGGGCAAGCGCATCAAGGTGGTCGGCGCGCGTGGCAACAACCTGAAGAACGTGACGGCTGAAATCCCGCTCGGCACCTTCACCTGCGTCACCGGTGTCTCGGGCGGCGGCAAGTCGACCTTCCTCATCGAAACGCTGTTCAAGGCCGCCTCGCGCCGCATCATGGGTTCGCGCGAGCATCCGGCCGAGCACGACCGCATCGAGGGGCTGGAGTTCCTCGACAAGGTGATCGACATCGACCAGAGCCCGATCGGGCGCACGCCGCGCTCCAACCCGGCCACCTATACCGGCGCCTTCACGCCGATCCGCGACTGGTTCGCGGGGCTGCCGGAAGCCAAGGCGCGCGGCTACCAGCCCGGACGCTTTTCCTTCAACGTCAAGGGCGGGCGTTGCGAGGCCTGCCAGGGCGACGGCGTCATCAAGATCGAGATGCACTTCCTGCCAGACGTCTACGTCACCTGCGATGTCTGCCACGGCAAGCGCTACAACCGCGAGACGCTGGACGTCGTCTTCAAGGGCAAGTCGATCGCCGACGTGCTCGACATGACGGTGGAGGAAGGCGTCGAGTTCTTCTCGGCGGTGCCGGCGGTGCGCGACAAGCTGGAGACGCTGAAACAGGTCGGCCTCGGCTACATCAAGATCGGCCAGCAGGCGACGACGCTTTCCGGCGGCGAGGCGCAGCGCATCAAGCTCGCCAAGGAACTGTCGCGCAAGGCGACCGGCAAGACCCTCTACATTCTCGACGAGCCGACCACTGGCCTGCACTTCCACGACGTGGCCAAGCTCCTGGAAGTGCTGCACGAACTGGTCGAGCAAGGCAACACGGTGGTGGTCATCGAGCACAATCTCGAGGTCATCAAGACCGCCGACTGGATCCTCGACCTCGGCCCCGAGGGGGGCGACGGCGGCGGCGAACTGGTGGCCAGCGGCCCGCCGGAAGCGATCGTCGCCGAGCCGCGCAGCTATACCGGCCAGTTCCTGAAAGAGTTGCTGGAGCGCAGGCCCGGCGGGAAACGGGAAGCGGCGGAATAGACCGCAAGAACAGCGAGGGCATGGCGCCATGATGAGGCAAGCGGTTTCCGATGATCTCAGCGCCGTCGTCGCCTTGACCGACCTCGCCTATGCTCCCTGGACCCCGCTGCTCGGCGCGCCGCCCGTTCCCGTCACCGAGAACTATGCGCCGCGCATCGAGCGCGGCGAGGTCTGGCTGAGGAAAGAGGGCGCGGATACGACCGGGCTCGTCGTGCTCGAACGGCATGACGATCACGCCATGATCTTCAGCCTCGTCGTCGCGCCCGCCTTCCAGCGGCGTGGCCTGGCCGTGGCCCTGCTGCGCTGGTCGGAGGAACAGGCGCGCGACTGGGGCGTTCCGGAGATCAGGCTGTTCGCCAGTTCGAAGATGGAGCGGAACCTCGCCATCTACGCCCGCTACGGTTTCCATGAAACGGGTCGCGGGCCGCACCCTTACCGGCAAGGATGGACGATCGTGAACATGGCGAAACCGGTCGATCGGCCCGCCGCCTGACACATCGAAGGGAGACAGGAAAATGGCGAACTCCGGAAAAATCCGTTCCGGCATGGGCGGTTGGACCTTCGAGCCGTGGGATACGTCGTTTTATCCCGAAAAACTCGCCAAGGCGAAGCAGCTCCAATACGCCTCGCGACAGGTGCCGACCATCGAGGTCAACGGCACCTATTATTCGAGCTTCAAGGAGCCTACCTTCGTAAAGTGGGCCAATGAATCGCCCGAAGGCTTTGTTTTTTCGTTGAAGGGCAATCGCTTCGTCACCAACCGCCGGGTGCTTGGCGAAGCCGGTGAATCGATGATGCGGTTCCTTCAGTCGGGCGTCGCGGCGCTCGGCGACAAGCTCGGGCCGATCCTGTGGCAGTTCATGCCGACGAAGAAATTCGATCCCGACGATTTCGAGGCTTTTCTGAAGCTGCTGCCGGAAAAGCAGGACGGCGTGAAACTGCGCCATGCGCTCGAGGTCCGCAACGACAGCTTCGTTACGCCGGAATTCGCGGCGCTGGCCCGAAAATACAAGGCCGCGATCGTTTATGCCGACCACGCCAAATATCCGGCCATCGCCGATGTCACCGGCGATTTCGTCTACGCCCGACTGCAGACCGGCAAGGACGACAATCCCGACTGCTATGAGCCCAAGCGCCTGGACGAATGGGCCGAGCGGGCCAAGACCTGGGCCGAAGGCAGGATGCCGCCCGACCTGCCGCGCGCCGACCCGTCGGCGGAGGCGCCGGTGCAACCGCGCGATGTGTTCGTCTACTTCATCACCGAGGGCAAGGTGCGCGCTCCCTTCGGCGCCATGGCGCTGATGAAGCGCGTGGAAGGCAAGTAGCCGAAGCCCTGCCCCCGCCGGTAGTTGTCAGGCGGACGCCAGCAGCGTGGCGTTACCGCCGGCGGCGGTGGTGTCGACGCAGACCCCGCGCTCATGCGCATAGGCGGCCGGATACAGCACTTCGCTGATCAGCGGCACGATAGGCCCGCTACGCGAGGCGATGGACCGGCGCACGGTCGCCATCACCTCCGGCGCGCCGGAAAAGGCCACGGCATCCACCCGCAGCGAGCGCGCCTCGACCGGATCGGTGCGGCCGTCGATCGCCGCGATCGGCAGGTCCTTGCCGGTCAGGGCCGACAGGGCCGCCGGCGCGCCGGGCGCGACCGCCAGCACCGCATTGCCGGCCGCCAGCGCCTGGATCGCCTGTGCCAGCAGCGTGTCGCCGTCCGGCCCAAGGCAAAGGACGCGCCCGCGCGGCACTAGTGACAGCGTATTGGCCTCGCCCGTCGGGCCCGGCAGGTCGACCTGGCCGAACTCCAGGCTGGCTGCCGCGGCCATCGCGGCGGCCCCCTTGCCGCGCAGATGCTTGCGCAGCACCGCGACGCGGTCCGACCGCTTCGACCAGCCGCCCATATCCGGGTCAGGCAGGTTGTCGGCCAGTTCGGCCGCCGTCACCTTGCGGCCCTCGACCGGCTGGCTGGCGGCCTCGGCGCCGATGCGGAACCGGCGCAGATAGTGCGGGCCGCCCGCCTTGGGTCCGGTGCCGGAAAGCCCCTCCCCGCCGAAAGGCTGAGAACCGACGACGGCGCCGATCTGGTTGCGGTTGACGTAGATGTTGCCCGCATGGATACGGTCGACGAAATGCTGGACGCGGCCCTCGATGCGCGTGTGCAGGCCGAAGGTGAGGCCGTAGCCCTTGCGGTTGATCGAGGAGATGACCGCGTCGATGTCGTCGGCCTCGAAAGTCGCCACGTGCAGGACCGGGCCGAACACCTCGCGTTCCATTTCCTCGATCCCCGAAACGCGGAAAATCTGCGGCGCGACGAAGCGGCCCTCGTCCAGCGACTTCAGCGTGGCGACCAGCCGCCCCTCCATGAACATCTTGTTGCAGTAGTTCTCGATCGAGGAGCGGGCCTCGTCGTCGATCACCGGGCCGACGTCGGTGGAAAGCTGCCAGGGGTCGCCGACCTTCAGCGCTTCCATCGCCCCCTTCAGCATTTCCAGCGTCTTTTTCTCCACGTCCTTCTGGACATAGAGCACGCGCAGAGCCGAGCAGCGCTGTCCGGCGCTCTGGAAGGCGGACGCGAGAATGTCGCGCACCGCCTGTTCCGGCAAAGCGGTGGAATCCACGATCATCGCGTTGAGCCCGCCCGTTTCGGCAATCAGCATGGCGTTGGGCGCGGCCGTGGTGGCGAGTTGCCTTTCGATTAGCTTGGCGACTTCCGTCGAGCCGGTGAAGCAGACACCGGCGATGCGCGGGTCGGCCGTCAGCGGTCCGCCGACACTCGGCCCGTCGCCGGGCAGAAGCTGGAGAACGTCGTCGGGAATGCCGGCTTCGCGCAGCAGCTGCACCGCCCGGAAAGCGATCAGCGGCGTCTGCTCGGCCGGCTTGGCAACGACGGCATTGCCGGTAACGAGCGCTGCCGCGATCTGGCCGGTGAAGATGGCGAGCGGGAAATTCCACGGGGAAATGCAGGCAATGACGCCGCGCGCGCTCGTTGCCTGCTCCACCTCGCCCGCCTGGGCCGCATAGTAATGCAGGAAGTCCACCGCCTCGCGCAGTTCGGCAATGCCGTCGGCAAGGCTCTTTCCGGCCTCGCGGGTGGCGAGCGCGAAAAATTCGACGGCGTTGGCCTCGTAGAGATCGGCGGCCCGCTCCAGAATGGCGGCTCGCTCGCTCACCGGCCGCTTCGCCCAGGCCGGCTGCGCCTTCACCGCAAGCGCGACGGCGGCCGAGACCTGGCGGGTATCGGCATCCTCCACCGTGCCTACCAGTTCGTCCGGCTTGGCGGGGTTCACGATCCGCTGCTGCGCCCCGCGACCGAGGGCTGAGGTGAGCGGCTTGGCGTGCCAGTTATACGGCCTGTCGAAGGCGGCGCGGGCCTTGTCGAGCGCGGCCAGCGTCTCCGGATCGGTCAGGTCCCAGCCCTTCGAATTGCGCCGCGTGCCCGAAAAGATCGCCGAGGGCACCGGGATGTTGGGGTTGCGCGCCGGGCCCTGGCTTTCCACCGTCTCGAACGGGTCGCGCGCGATGACGCGCGGGGCCACCTGCTCGTCGGTCAACTGGTGCACGAAGGAGGAGTTCGCGCCGTTCTCCAGCAGGCGCCGCACCAGATAGGCAAGCAGGTCGGAATGCGCGCCCACCGGCGCATAGATGCGGCAACGGGTGCCCTCGGCCTTGCGCACCGTCTCGTGCAGCGCCTCGCCCATACCGTGCAGGCGCTGGAACTCGAAGGAATCGCGGTCCTTGGCCATCGATAGAATGGCGGCGACCGTATGCGCGTTGTGGGTGGCGAACTGCGGGTAGATACAATCGGTCATGCCGAGCAGTTTTTTCGCGCAGGCGATGTAGGAGACATCCGTATTGGGCTTGCGCGTGAATACCGGATAGCCGGGCAGGCCCAGCACCTGTGCCCGCTTGATTTCGGTATCCCAATAGGCGCCCTTGACGAGCCGCACCATGATCTTGCGGTCGAGCTTTTTTGCCAACGCATGGAGCCAGTCGATGGCGAAGGCGGCGCGCGGGCCGTAAGCCTGCACCACGACGCCGAAACCGTCCCACTCCGCCAGCCGGGGGTCGGCCAGCACGCGCTCGATGACGTCGAGCGACAGGTCGAGACGGTCGGCCTCCTCGGCATCGATGTTAAGGCCCATGCGGGCGTTGCGGGCCGCCAGCGCCAGCGACAGCAGGCGCTCTGCCATCACCGGCAGCATCGTCTCCTTCTGCGCCACCTCGTAGCGCGGATGCAGGGCGGAGAGCTTGACCGAAATGCCGTGATTGTAGCGGATGTCCGGCCCGTTGGCGCCGGAATCGAGCGACGAGATCGCGTCGGCATAGGCCTTCAGATAGCGCAGCGCGTCGGCTTCCGTGCGGGCCGCCTCGCCCAGCATGTCGAAGGAATAGAGATAGCCCTTCTGGATCATCGGGCGGCCACGCTTCATCGCTTCCGCTATGGTGCGGCCAAGCACGAACTGCTCGCCCATTTCGCGCATCGCGGCGGCAACCGCCTTGCGGATCACCGGCTCGCCGAGACGGCGAACCATGGCGCGCAAGGTTCCTTCGATGCCGCTTTCGCCTTCGTCGAGAACGCGGCCGGTGAGCATCAGCGCCCAGGTCGACGCGTTGACGAAGATGGAACTCGATCCGCCCGAATGCGCCGACCAGTCGTGCGGCGCGATCTTGTCGGCGATCAGTTCGTCCATGGTCTCGGCGTCGGGCACCCGCAGCAGCGCTTCCGCCAGGCACATCAGCGCCACGCCCTCGCGGGTCGAAAGGCCGTAGGCGGAAAGGAAGACCTCCATCAGCCGCGGGTCGGTGGAACCGCGAACCGCATTCACCAGGCCGACGGCGCGGGCCGAAATCGCCTTGCGCTCGTCCGCGGAAAGATCGGCGGCCTTGACCAGCCGCGACAGGGCTTCATCCTCGTCGGGGAGAAGATTGGCACGAATCTGCTGACGAAGGGCATCGAGTGCGGGCATGGTTTTCCTACAGCTTCGCTGGCGCGCTCCGACGGCTGCCGGAGCGGGATACCGGAAGCTAGCATAGGGCGGCATCGCCGTCGGCCCAAAGAGATCGACAGGACAGTCCATCTGAACTAACGTATACGCTAAATAACGTCCATTCGAACCGCGATACGTATGTCAGAAGACCATTTGGACCGCATCGACCGCAACATCCTCGTCGCCCTGCTGCGCGACGGCCGCCTTTCCATGGCCGAACTCGCCCAGCGCGTGGGCCTGTCGAAGACGCCGGTGCAGGCGCGGGTGAGACGCCTCGAGAAGGACGGCTTCATTCGCGGCTACCAGGCCATCATCGACCGCGAGCGCATGGGCGAAGGCCATGTCGCCTTCGTCCAGGTCAAATTGTCGGATACACGCTCGGCGGCGCTCGATGCATTCAACCGCGCGGTCCAGGGCATTACCGAGATCGAGCAATGCCACATGATCGCATCGAGCTTCGACTATCTGCTCAAGGTGCGCACCCGCGATATCGCCGCCTACCGCCGGGTGCTGGGAGAGCGCATCTCCGCCCTGCCCCATGTCGCGCAGACCTCGACCTTCGTGGCGATGGAAACGGTGAAGGACAAGTAAGCTACAAAACGAGGTTGAACACCACGGAGTCGGTGCCGGCGGCGGCCGAAATGCCGATATGCAACTGCCACCAGCCATCCATGGTGAATTTCAGCCCCTCGATGCGGTAGCGCCCCTTTCCGAGGTAGTCGCTCGCCTGCGGGCTGCTGGGCAGGCCATGGCGATGCTGCGGCATGCCGCCCGAGATGTCGATGGCTGCATATTCGACGGGCTTGCCGGCGGCCGTCTTCACCGTCAGCAGCCAGGAATGCGCCTCGCCGGGCTTGATGCGGCCCCCCTCCGGCTCGAGCGTGACCTGATAGAGGCCCTGTTGCGAAAGTCCGCTGCGCCTGAGGCTTGACGAACCGTTCGACCCCCACGCGAGATAGGCGACTACCGCAACGAGGGCCGCGAGCGCCAAAGCCGGCAGGATATGGCGCCACCCAATGGTCAAATCCGCACCCTTCGCCCAAATGACAGGCTGCCGTATCGGGCAGCACCCTGCTCTACCCGCGCAGTGCGACGGCACGATAGCGGGACGGCTCGGTGCCGCGCCGGCGCCTGTTCCATATAGGTAAAGCGGCCGGCGTTCGAAAGCCTCGCCGTTCGGTCCGCAGGAAGCGGCTCAGGGCATCCGGAAGCGGTATTCGCTGACGTGATGGTATTTCTCGCCGGCCAGCAGCGTCGCCTGCGGAAAATAAGGGCGGTTCGGCGCATCCGGCCAGACCTGCGGTTCGAGGCACAAGCCGGAAAACGGCCGATAGCCGAGGCCGCCAAGGCCCGGCCCGGTGGTGGCGATATATTGGCCGCTATAAAGCTGCACGCCGGGTTCGGTCGTCCACACTTCCATCTCGATGCCGGAGGCTCCGCCCTGCACCCATGCGGCCTGCCGCAACGGCCCACGGCAGGAGGAAAGGCACAGATTGTGGTCGTAGGCCACCTGCTCGCCCTCGATCTCCATGCGCAGCGGGCGCGCCTGGCGGAAGTCGAAAGGCGTGCCGTCGACCGGCACGACCCTGCCGATCGGGATCGCCTCGCTGTCCACCGGCAGGTAGGCGGCGGCGTTGAGCATCAGCCGATGGTCCAGGATGTCGCCAGCCCCGCCATTATCGAGATTGAAGTAGGAGTGCTGGGTGAGGTTGCACAGCGTCGTCTCCTCCGCCGTGGCGGTAAACTCCACCGACAGCGTGCCGGGGATCTTCAGCCGGTAGGTGCAGGTGACGTCCAGCGCGCCTGGAAATCCCATCGAGCCGTCCGGGTCGTGCAGCGAGAGCGTGACGAAATCCCGGCCATGCAGCGACACCGTCCACGGCCGGCGCCCGAAACTCTCCGAGCCGCCATGCAGCGTATGCTTTCCGAGGAAATTGCGGTCGGCCTGGTGCGGCTCGCCGGCAAGCGTGAAACGCCCGCCGCCGATGCGGTTGGCATAGCGGCCGACCGCCACGCCGAAATAGCAGCTATCGCGCTCGTAAGCCTCCAGCGTGTCGTAGCCGAGCACCAGCGGCGCGTCATGCTCGACGAGCCGCAGGTCCTGGAGCGCGGCACCCCAGCCGATGATGTTGGCGCTAAGTCCGCCGCCCCTTATCGTGAAGCGGCGGACGACCTCGCCCGCCTCCGTCGTGCCGAAGACCTCGCCGTCCTTCATGCCGCCATCCAACCCGCCCCGGGATCAGAGGCCAAGGCCGCCGATGCAGACATATTTGGTGTCGAGATAGTCATCGATGCCCTGATGCCCGCCCTCGCGGCCGAGGCCCGATTCCTTGACGCCGCCAAACGGCGCTTCCGGCGTGGTGATGATGCCCTCGTTGATGCCGACCATGCCGTATTTCAGCCCTTCCATGACGCGGAAGGCCCGGCCGAGATCACCGGTGTAGAAATAGGAGGCAAGGCCGAACTCGGTGTTGTTGGCGAGTTCGATGGCTTCTTCCTCGGTCTCGAACTTGAACACCGGAGCCAGCGGCCCGAAAATCTCGTCCTTCATGAACATCATGTCGGTGGTGGCGCCGGAAATGACGGTGGGCTCGAAGAAGGAGCCGCCGAGCTTGTGGCGCTTGCCGCCGGTCACCACCTTGCCGCCCTTGGCCGTGGCGTCGGCGATGAATTCCTCTACCTTTTCCACCGCCTTGACGTCGATCAGAGGCCCCTGCTGGACGCCGTCGTCCAGGCCCGAGCCGACCTTCAACGCCTCGCTCGCCTTGGCCAGTTTCTCGACGAAGGCGTCGTGGATGGCCGCTTGCACGAAGAAGCGGTTGGTGCACACGCAGGTCTGGCCGGAATTGCGGTACTTCGCGGCGATGGCGCCGGCGACGGCACGGTCGAGATCGGCGTCGTCGAACACCAGGAACGGCGCGTTGCCGCCGAGTTCCATCGACACTTTCTTGACGGTCGAAGCCGACTTCTCGATCAGCATCTTGCCGACCTCGGTGGAGCCGGTGAAGGTGATCTTCTTGACGATCGGGTTGGCGCAGATCTCGTCGCCGATCTCGCCGGCCGAGCCGGTGACGATGTTGACGACGCCTTTCGGAATGCCGACCTCCTCGCACAGCGCACCCCAGGCCAGGCCGGAATAAGGCGTCTGCGAGGCCGGCTTGACCACGGTCGTGCAGCCGGCGGCGATCGCCGGCCCGAGCTTGCGCGACAGCATCGAGGACGGGAAGTTCCACGGCGTGATCGCGGCGATGACGCCGACGGGCTCCCGTGTCACCAGCACGCGCCTGTCGGCCCATGGCGACGGCACCACGTCGCCATAGGCGCGGCGCGCCTCCTCGGCGAACCACAGAACGTAAGCGGCGGAAGAGCCGATCTCGCCGCGCGATTCGGTGAGCGACTTGCCCTGCTCCATGGTCAGCAGCTCGGCCAGCGCTTCCTGGTTGTCCATGATGGCGTCGTGCAGCTTGCGCAGGAGCTTCGAGCGCTCCAGCGCCGAAGTCTTGCGGAAGGAAAGGAACGCCTGTTGCGCGGCCTCGATGGCGCGGCGCGTCTCGGCCTTGCCGGCCTTCGGCACCGTGCCGAGCTTGAGGCCCGTCGCCGGATTGATCACGTCGACGGTCTGGCCGGAATCGGCCTGCACCCATTCGCCGTTGATCAGGTTGGCCTGCCGCATGAAATGGCTGGTTTTCTGGAGCATGTTCCTCACCTCTTCTCGGCGTTCGGCCGCCGAATGGAAATCCGTACTGTCCGGCACCGGAGAGCGGCCACTCAATAGCGCGGGTCGCGCCCGCCGGACAATCGTCCCCCCGACTGTAATCGCTGAGCCAGCCACAGTCGAGTTTCAACGCGCGGGCGGTTGCGGCGGAAGCAGGAACAAGGAGGGCGCAGCTCGGAATCCAGGCATGCACCAGTTTGGGCTTTCCGCTCGGATCGGCCTTAAGTCTTTGATTTTTATGGCGATCCCGGCAGGATTCGAACCTGCGACCATCGGCTTAGAAGGCCGGTGCTCTATCCAGCTGAGCTACGGGACCCCATTGTAGCCGCCGCGGGGCGGCGGCCCGCCTGAAAGTCAGTGCGTCCAGGGCGTCCGGCGGTCATAACGGAAATTGTCCGAATAGGAAATCTGGCGCCGCTTGGCTTCCTTCGGCTCGTCAATGCGATAGGCGAGGCCCTGTTTCTGCGCATAGGCGACGGCTTCCTCACGAGTGGGGAAAACCAGTCTGATCTGGCTGCGCATGTCGCCGGAAGACGTATAGCCCATCAGAGGGTCGATCTTCCGCGGCTTCTCGGGATCGAATTCCAACACCCAATAACCGGTCTTGCCCTTGCCGGACTGCATCGCCGTCTTGGCCGGGCTGAAAATGCGGGCGGACATGAAAACCTCGTCGCTGACCTGATGGTGTCGCCACCATTCTATAGATGCCGGTGCTTACCGTCCAATTGAAGCGACGGCAAGGGCGGCGGTTTTTACACTTGCTTTGCCGCAGCTAAATCAATAGCAACACCTCGGTTCGGAGTGTAGCGCAGCCTGGTAGCGCATCTGGTTTGGGACCAGAGGGTCGGGAGTTCGAATCTCTCCACTCCGACCAATATCCCACACACCTCGGCACAAGCGGCGCGGCGCTTTCCTCCACACGGATTTTCCGAAGACTGTTGTGGTGGGCGGGGAGGGTATCGAACCCTCGACCATTCGATTAAAAGTCGAATGCTCTACCACTGAGCTACCCGCCCGCCTCGCTTGATTCTCGCGCCGCAACGCCGGCGAGCGGCCTCACTTGCAATGCGCACGCCCCATGGATGGAACCGGATGCGTGAGCGGTAGAATTGCGAGCCTCCGCAGGCGCCGACGGGCACCCGCAAAAGTGGGCGGAACATAGGGAGACAGGTCGATGCGGTCAACCGGAAAAACAAGCCTGTCCGCCTGATAAAGCCGGCAGCCGGAAAGACCGCCCTGCCGCCGACGCCGGCACCTGTATTCCCTTCGATTTCAGGCTTCAGATTACAACCTGGTAACGTCACGGGTAGCCGGGAACAATTATGGCGTATATCCGTTGTCGTGCGAAAGGGACCAATTCTTTTCAGGAGAAGATGATGAAGAAAATCATGTCCAGTGTTTTGGCCACCATTTTATCCGCATCTTTCGTCGGAGCAGCCGCGCTTCCTACGAATGCTGCCTCGATCTACGTCCCGCAGGCGACCACGGCCCGCTCAGACGTCGTGCCGGTCGTCGATACCTACATCATCCGCAAGAATCGCCACTACCGGCCGGATCGCAGGAACTGGCGGCGCGACCACTCCCCCCGCGTACGCTAC
>Ga0182744_1002260_pt1 | contig 15987 bp, 10 predicted proteins | sample eDN3rd30CKraftMG_FD_128525 | JGI IMG/M metagenome (GOLD analysis project Ga0182744, IMG submission 128525) | Enriched Miracle-Growth compost microbial communities from Emeryville, California, USA - eDNA 3rd pass 30_C Kraft MG (version 2) (version 2) ...
AGCAATAAGAAAAGACTATACTTGGCAAAAGCAGAAAAACAGGTGAAAATGCTAGGTAGATGCTTTTTCATGATGTTGCTTTTTGTTTAGTGTTTGTTTCGATGATGTTATGCCGTTTATTCATAATCCGGCCCCGCCGACTATGGGCGACAATAAGTGCATTACAATCTATTCATATCGGTCCTCCATATTTTTATGATTAACAAAACCCATGTGCCACGGATACATCACCATCTTCCATAGTGGAGGGTGACGTCGGCAAATTTATCTTTACAATATTAAGCTGGTATTAATTTTTTATTTGTAATTGGCTTTGCAACATTTTTTCAATTTTTCAAATCGGTTAGCTTTTAAGCACACACACTTTCGAAATAACGATAAATTATTTCATTTGTTTTTATATGGGCTTTCCACAAATTTCGAATCTTTTCTTTTAAACATCCTATCTCCCGGAGAATATATTTACTTAATCGTTTTCGTAATATGCAAAACGGCCTTTATTATATAAAAGCCGTTTTACATGTAAACATTTTATCAAACCTATCGTAAGTAACTTAGATAGGTATTTTATTTCCCAACTACTGCGTTTATTAACCGTTGAAGAATCATCTGCTGACTTGTTTCATGAGCAATACGTAAATAATAATGATTCCCGTTTGATTGCGCTTGAAAATGGCTCATCCCTTTATCATCAATTGTAATTTTACCTGCAGCAGAATGTTCGAAGTAGTTTTTATCAGACTCAACGGCATCTAATACAGATGTCAGATCCCACGTTTCACGATCATAGGGCATTTTCTGATAATGAAAATAGGCATTCACCACAGGATGTTCCCAAGCTTCAGGAAAAAGCTGCAACAAAGATTTTGCTGGAAATTTCAATGCACTTCCTACTTCCCAGCCACTGACTATGATGGGAGTTGGCCAATCATGAAATACAGCTTGTGCTGCAGGAATATCCTTTACGATATTATACTCCGGAAAAGGATTTTCTCCAAACATGCCACCCATCATATATAATTTCGACACCTTTTTTGCCACCAAAGCTTTTCCAGACAACTTAGAATACTCATCCGGACCTGATTGCAGTAATTTGGCAATATTAGTAGAAAAACCTACCACAATTAAGGTTACGGAATGGTCTTTGGCTTCGCTAAGCAATTTCCGTTGTAATTTATAGGCTTCAGGCACCCGTTTGTACAGCAACGAATCATCCGTAAAAAAACGCTTACCATTTTCAGCATAAGATAATGTCTGGTGCAGATAAAGGCCATCTTCCGGGGTTTTACCTTCCGCCCCAACGTAGCCTATCGGAATATTAGGGCAGCCGTATTGTTTGTTCAATAAATCAGTATAACTCACGGCAGCTGGATTTCCTTTAGAAATCGTTATACCCGCCATCCGGATTAAGCCTTGCTTTTGATAGTTATACAGCATGGCCATGGCCAACGCATCATCGATATCATTGCCAATATCGGTATCAAAAATAATGGTCTGCGGTTCGTTCACCTTTTCATCGCTGCGGCAGTTCATAAATAGTAAACTGGTTATACAAGCTATAACGGGTAGAAATTTAATTCGTTTCATGCTGTTTTATTTTTCATTATATGGTTAATCGTGTACGTCGTATTTATTGGCTGGAAATTACCTGGTTTATGGCATATTTCAAACTGGTATCGCTTTGCAAATCGTCAAACCGGGATTTATCGATGATAAAGTTATCTATTGTTTGACTTATTCCCACATAACCTATAGGATGCATCCCACCATTAAAGTAATTTTGATTAGCAAAACGTAGTGATGGAACCATCCCTGCTGGATCGAGTACGTTTATCGCTACTATATACTCACCTTTAGGCAAGTTTCCGTCATAGATTAAGCTTTCCGTCACGCCATATACTGGCGCTTGTATACGATAGGCTTGCCGCTTCACCTCCCATTGCTCACCCGGCATCCATCGCGTTATATCCACTCGTTTAAGCACCTGACTCCATTTTTTTTCATGCGTTTTGGGATCCAGTAAAGCAATTTCAACCGGCCAGGGATAATAAAAAGGAGAAGATCCGGTATTGGTTACGTGAAATGTAACGGTGAATTTTTTCCCTTTATCCAGTCTCTGAGGATAACTGAAATCTTTTAGTACAAAGCGATAACCCAAAGCACGCTGCAATTCTTCCGCATTTCGTTTAAACAGCGGATCATTAAAGTTTGCCCAGGTGATGCCACCCAAATGATTGGCATGTAAATTCCGGATCTGTTCCAGCGTTAATGCACGAAAGGCGCTATCGTTAACCACAGATTCAAAATTTTTAAACTTGGCTAAGGATCCCCAGTTCCAGGTAATCTCTCCTCCAATAGGTTGTGTTTTCCAGCGGTCGCCCAACTTTCTCATTTCGTCATAGCCCCTCATCTTTTCTTCTGGCTGTGACCACGAGTCCCAGTAAATCCCGAATGTATAGTCTTTAAACTCATAGGCATAACGCACCATCACTTTTTTGTGTTTAAACGCCTTAGTAAAGGCATCGCCCAAAATCTTTTCCATACCCGGTATCCAAGTACGGTTAACGACGTGCTCTGGTTCGTCATGCGGAGGCCAATAGGTGGATAAATCCGGGTCATGCTGTTCTCCCCATTCACCAATGATTCCCATTTCCACATAAGCCACCCGCGGATCATTATCCCATGCCTTCCCCAATTTAGCCACTAAATCCTGCACACGCTTTGGAAAGGAAGGATCAAAGTATCCACCGGTGATCGCGGTCTTTTGATCTTTTTTTTCCACGGTCGCACCCACCGATCCAGGAATCTGGTGGTAAGGTGCAATTTCTTCGGGAATACCTGTAGGCCAATGCCAGCCATTTAAGTCGTCGGCATTCGTTGCCGATTTTGGCTGTCCACCGTGCCAAGGTTCCACCCATACCAGGTAAACCCTTGGAATAACCTTCATATTCATATTTTCCACCCCTTTCCAGCGATGGTTACTATAGGCTACAATTTTATCTACACCATCACTGGGATGATTTTCCAGCATATTCCATTGCATATACTCTTTAATCAGGGTACCGTAAGGATAAGGATATGTTGCCCGTTTTTGATCAATCCCCGGCGAGAAAAACTCCCTAAAGCCTTTCATCGGATTACGAAAAGCATGACCATATTCTTCCAGCGTAATGGTCACCCGCCTTTCGTTAGCTTGTCCCAGAACCACAGCATATAGGGCTACTATCCCTAGGAAAAGTAAGCTTAACCTTTTCATGGCAGCGTATATTTAAGTGTGTGGTCATCCTTCATGGCTTTAAATTCTTCGGGTTTAATTTCGAAATCGGTAATAGCGGTATTAAAGCCAACCCTACCCATGGGATGCCTACCTCCGGTAAAATAATTTTGGATAGCGAAGCGTAAGGAAGGTAACATCCCTGCTGGATCCAGCACCGCTATCGAAATGATGTATTCATCGTCCGGTAGGTCGCTATCTATCGTCAGTTCCTGTTCAATCGTATACTCCTCGGGGGCTATCCTGTATTTTTTGGCTTCTTTATCCCAATCCTCGCCGGGCATCCATTCCGAAATATTTACCTCATCCAGCGTTTTACTCCAAACCTTAAGTTTTGTACGCCTGTTTAACAAAGCGATTTCAACTGGCCAGTTATAGTAAAAGGGAGATGAACCTTCATTACTTACCTTAAACCCGATTTTAAAGGGCACGTTTTTCTGTATTTTTGCCGGATAACTAAAGCTGGAAAGAACAAAATTATAGCCCATGGTCTTCTGCAACAGTTCCGCATTTGGCACAAATTTGGGGTCACTGAAGTTAGCCCAGGTAATACCGCCCAAATGGTTTGCATGTAAATTCCGGATTTGTTCAATGACAATGTCTTGAGTAGCAGGATCGCCTACCACTTCCTCGAAAGACTTAAATTTTGCCAAGCCTCCCCAATTCCAGGTAATTTCACCACCTATGGGCTGATGCTTCCAGCGATCGCCTAATTTCATCATTTCATCATAACCTCTCGTCTGTTCTTCGGGTTGCGACCAGGAATCCCAGTAAACACCAAAGTCATAATCTTTAAAATCATAGGCATAACGCACCATCACTTTTTTATGTTTAAAAGCAGCCGTAAAGGCATCGCCCAAGGTTTTTTCAATCCCCGGTATCCACGTTCGGTTCGCCACATGGGCAGGTTCATCATGGGGCAACCAATAGGTCGAAATATCAGGATCATGCTGCTCACCCCATTCACCAACGATTCCCATTTCGACATAGGCCACACGGGGGTCATTATCCCATGCCTGCCCCACCTTAGCCACCAAAGCTTTCACTCTATCCTGAAAAGTTGGATCAAAGTAGCCGCCGGTAATGGGCGTCGTATTATCATCCGCTCTTACTTCTCCGGGTATATCCGAAGGCCAATGCCACCCATTCAGGTCGTCCGGATCATTGGTATACGTATTTTTGGCTACACCCCCATGCCAGGGCTCTTCCCAGACAATAAAGATGCGTGGAATTACTTTTACATTGGCGTCTTCCATACCCGCCCAGCGATGGTTGCTATAGGCAATAATTTTGTCTATTCCATCACTTGCTTTATCTTCCAGCATGTTCCATTGCATATACTCTTTAATCAATGAGCCATAGGGATAAGGATATTCCGAACGTTTGACATCAATTCCAGGCCCGAAAAATTCGCGTAGGCCTTTCATCGGATTACGGATAGCTCCTTCGTACCTTGCTGGAAAGACCGTCACCCGACCATCTTCTACCAGCACACTTGGCTGCTCCACATAAGGAGGAAATACCTCGGGGCCGGGCTTATGGCAAGCTGTTACACCACAGGCGATGCCCATGATCATTCCGATTTTTTTTATCCAGTGTTTATTCATCACTTCTTGTCTTATGATTCCAATTCTTTTATTTGACCTTTAATATCCCGGATTATTCGCTGTAATCGCATCATTGGCATCAATTGCATTTTGCGGAATAGGGTATAATCTATGGTAATCCTGAATCTGTATACCCACGTGTGCGCTCAGATACTCCTTCAATTTACCAAAGCGCAGTAAATCCCAGCGACGCAGGTGTTCAAAGCATAATTCATGCAGGCGTTCTTCCAATAGCACGTCGGCAAATGCCTGTTGATTCAAGTTATCTGCCACGGTAATATCCGGCAAACCCGCTCTTCGGCGCACCTCATTTATAGCCTCATATTTTGCCGTATTGCCCGGATCAACGGCATTCAAAGCCTCGGCCTTCATCAATAAAACATCCGCATAACGCATGAGTATAAAATTAAGGTCGTCATCCTCAATCTGGTTGCCATTTACTGGATCCCAGAATTTATTGTTGCACGGTGGCGCTTGGACAACACCGTTAAATTCGGTCAGGAAAAAGGCCGCTTTCCGTTTATCTGCGTCATTATAGGTATCATACATGTACTGCGTTGCACCAAAACCGCCCCAACCGCCAAAAGCCGTTGGTCCGCCTACACCACGCGGCCCCCAGTAACTATGCTGTATACTGCCCTCCTGTCCCCAGGCACCAGAATGCCTAAATTGCACTTCGAAAATATTTTCGTATTCGGCATTTTTATGCTTGGGATCAAAAATATCTTTCAGATTGGCATACAGATGAAATTTGCCTTCCAATTTCGTACAATAGGTCAGCGCTTCGGCAGGTTTACCCCACTGCAAATAAATGCGCGCCAGAAAAGCCTGTGCCGCATAGGTAGTAGCACGTCCTTTATCGTTTGCATCGCTCCATGAGGTAGGCAATACCTGTTCGGCATCTTTCATATCCTGTGCAATCAATGCATAAACCTCATCTGCACTTGCCCTTGGCTTCATAATATCGCTTTTATCGATGGATGATTTTGTCCACAAGGGTACCCCACCGTACATGCGCACCAAGTCAAAATAATATACCGCCCGTAAAAACTTAGCCTGTCCGATCATCAGCTCACGTGTAGCGGCATCCACCACGCCTTCGGGCATATCAATTACTGCATTACTGCGTTTTACCCCTTCATAGCAAACCCGGTAATGATCTTCCAGAAAGGGATGTGCTGCAGAGAAGGTATATAGTTTCAGTTCCACATAGGCAGCCCAGCCCAGATCGTACGGTTCAACTTCATCCGTACCAAACTCAGATAGGGTAATGGTATATTTTCCCACAAACACATCCTGTAACATGGCATAGGCCGCATTCAGTGTTTTCTGCCAATCTTCAGGCGTTTTGTATGCATTCTCCGGTGTCAGAATGCTTTTGGGGTCTTCGCTTAGAAATTTCTCGCAGCTGGTCAATCCAACAACAGCCAACAAGATCAATAAACATCTTTTCATAAGAACAGCATTAAAAATTTACGGAAAGCCCGGCAACAACGCTTCGGGCATTGGGATAAGGATTGGTGTTATCACTGGATTCCACATCGAAACCGGTAAACTCCGTCCAGGTAAATGCATTTTGGACCGATGCAAAAACACGGATATTACGTGCTGCAATACGCCGGATAAAGCTATTGGGTAAAAAAGTATAGCCCAATTCGATATTCCTTAGCCTAACGTAATCACCTCGTTGCAGGTTCGCATCCGTTCCATCACCATTGGCATAGGGGCTTCCTACCCGAGGGGCAGGATAGCGGTTACTCGGCCGTTGCGGTGTCCAATAACCAGTATAATAATCCACACTCATATTACCCCAGGTGTTAAATGAATTCAAATACCTATTGAGCGAATTATTGATCTTATGACCACCTGCATAGGTAAAAAAGAAGGTTAAATCCAATCCTTTATAGTTGAATACGCTGTTAAAGCTCCCATAGTATTTAGGTGTACTGATACCCACAAAATCCCGGTCGTCGCCATTGATCACACCATCACCGTTTTTATCCCATACTTTCCGGTCGCCAGGCAGGGCATTATACCGCGCCGCCTCTTCTTTTTCATCTACTTGCCAGATACCTTCCGAGCGCAGCATATAATAATCACTTAACGAATGTCCTACAAAAAGGGATTGGTTTACTTCCTGCCTGCCGCCATATAATTCGGCAATTTTATTCTCATTATAGGAAATATTGAAAGCCGTGGTCCAGGTAAATTGTCCGGCATTCACATTTACCGTATTAATCGAAAATTCCAGGCCTTTGTTATTAATCTGACCAATATTAGTGAGTGAATTATCAAAACCAGATTCTTTGGGCAGGGGCACCAGCCACAAGAGGTCTGACGTTTTTTTATAATACGCATCAATCGTACCCGCAATGCGGTTATTTAGGAAGCCAAAGTCAATTCCCAGATCCAGTTGATTGGCTTTTTCCCAGGTCAGCTCCGGATTACTGATGGTATTTTGTACCGCTCCGGTGGCTAAGTTCCCACCAAACACGTAGTCAGACCATGCGCCACCTTCGCTAATGGTTGCCGCATAGGCATAGTCGCCAATATTCTGGTTTCCGAGCATACCTGCACTCAGCCGGATTTTCAGGTCGCTGATGGCCGACAGTTTTTTGATAAACGGCTCATCATAAACGCGCCAGGCCAGTGCTAAAGAAGGGAAGAAACCCCAACGTTTGCCTGGTGCAAATCGGGAAGAGCCATCTCCGCGCATGGTGGCTGTCAACAAATAACGATCATTATAGGTATAGCTAAAACGTCCATAAAAGGAACTTAACGTTGAGGCAACGGCATAGGAAGCATTCGGTCCATGCTCCTGTGCACCGCCCAGGTTATTGTAGCTTAAAATCGGCGAAAGATTCTTAGAGTCGGCCGTTACATTTTCATAATCCGTTTTAGATGCAGAGAAGCCGCCCATGGCCACCAATTTATGACGGTTTGCTTCGAACGTGTAGGTAGCTGTATTTTCCGTTTGTAAATACCTTTTCTTGCCTGCAAATTTAGAAGCATGCCCTCCCGCCGTGTAATGTTGCCCCATACGTCCATCTTCATAGGTATTCACATTAAAAAACTCCAGCTCACCGCCATTTTCTGATCGGATTTTAAGATTTTTGATGGGTTCAATTTCAAAATAGGCTGATCCCACTACACGGCTTTTCTTGGTGGTGCGGTCTAATAAGTCTACAATAGCTACGGGGTTTGCCTTAGTATTCAGAAAACCATCAAAATACTCCCCATCATCGGTGTAAATGGGCGCAGTAGGTTGAGAGCTGATGGCACTGAACATGGTGCCATAGCCCGAATCGGCCTCTTCGTTAATGTTTTTAAGATTGGATTCGATCACATTGAAACGGATACCCGACTTGAGCCAATTCGTGGTTGTCGCATCCATATTATAGCGAATAGTCGCCCGATTGAAGAATGAATTTTTTATCGTTCCCGTCTGGTCATACCAGTCAATTCCCATGTAATGTACCACCTTTTCACTTCCTCCTTTGATTCCCAGGTTATAATTCTGATAATCGCCATGTTGGGTCACCGCATCCTGCCAATCGGTAGATTGTCCACTGCTCAGTAAACGAAGTTCTTCCGACGTCCATTTATAATCTGGCAAAGCCTTGGAGGCAAGATCGTAATACTGCTGTGCATTCATCAATTCCTGCTTATTCAGCATACGCTGCGTTCCACCGTTCGCCTGAAAAGTTACCGATCCTTTACCTTTTTCTCCTTTTTTTGTGGTGACTAAGATGACACCATTAGAACCTCTCGATCCGTAGATCGCTGCCGAAGAAGCATCTTTCAATACCTCTATGGAAGCAATATCGTTTGTTGACAAATCCTGTAGTCCACCCTCAACGGGCATACCATCCACAATATATAAGGGTGCATTACCTGCCCGGAGCGAACCCAATCCTCGAATAACCACGGTAGCATCGCCGCCCGGCTTAACCGACCCTGTAGTCACATACACACCCGCCGCCAATCCCTGCAACGCACTGGTTGCTGTTCCTATGCGTGCATTGGTCATATCTGCTGGTTTTATCGAAACCACAGCACCCGTCAAATCACTTTTTTTGGCTGTTCCATATCCAATGGCCACCACCTCATCCAGATTTATCGCTTCGGCAATCAGCTGCACATCGATTAGTGGATCATCACTTACCGTCACCTGCTTCTTAAGCATACCCACATAAGAAAATACCAGTACCTGACCCTTTTCTGCCTGTAGCGCATACCGTCCTTTCTCGTCCGTTTTTGCGCCTTTGGTAGTGCCCTGGATGGAAACTGCTACGCCGGGTAGCGCCGCATTTTGTGCATCTGTAACCAGCCCGGTTACCCGGATTTGGGCTTTAAGCGTACCCAGTAGGCACATCCCAAGCAATAACAAGCCTATTCTTTTTATCATCATCATAATTTTTTAATAAAGGTTTAAAATGATCGGATTGCACGTATTCCAATTTGCCATCCCTCTTTATCCGAATTACCCGAAACAATATTCTCCGCCTCGTAAAAATTGACATAGTAGGCCGACCATCCGGCAGCATCACCATCACCCTCACTTGACGACCAGTAGTTATTGGCAGGCATGGCGGCGCCTTTCTCCGCTAATAGCGATTTTACTTTAAATACCGCGATAAGCTCTTCCTGCGATGGCAGGAACCAGTCATCGTAACGTTTATTCCCATCAGTGACCACCAGTTCATCACATTGCTCAGCCGCCGATTTTTTGCCTTGCCAACTGGTATTATTCTGGCGGAAGGACAGCATTTTTGCCAGCAATTTTTCTGTATTGCTTTTTCCCGTACCCATAGCCTTGCTGGTACCAGCCGCGCCGGATAGCGCTACTGAAGGACCAAATTTTTCGGTAGGACTTCCCGTATTTTCTTTATTGGCGATGTAGCCATGTACCTTTGAGTCATCCACCCAAAAAACAATACCTCCTCCGATAGCATCGCCTACCGCTGCTTCGATTCTTATCGTTCCTAATACCGTTTTACGATCTGGGCGTATTACAGCCACGGTATTGATACCATAAGCATCATCAGGTAATACAAAGCTTATCCCTTCCGCTGTAAGCACCACATTTAGCGTCATCACTTGTTGTTGCGGATAGAAGTCGGCTGTCAGCTCTACCTGATCCCCGGTTTCAAAACCTTTTCCTGCAATATTGACCGTTGCTCCCCTTTGGAAAGACTGTTCTGGCATGACCACATCATCCAATGCAATAACGAAAGGTACTTTTAACTGTCCGTCTAAGGTAGTTTGCAAGCCGGCACGTTCAATAGTGACCGCATATTCGCCACCAGCTTCTTTTGGAAGTAATATTTTAAGGTAATCATTCGTCACCTCTGTAACGGCAACGGTCGTCATCCCATCGGCATTCTCCATATACACGAGGTCGCCTTGAGCAAAGCCTTTTCCCCGTATAATGGCCTCTTTTCCCGGTAATGCATTATTTACATTCGGGAAAGACACTTCTTTAATAATCGGTGCTATCGGAATAGGTTCAGACTTTTCCTCTTTACTGCAAGCCGTCCATAGTCCAATGCCCATGACAACCATAAAAAGCAGGTAATTTCTCATTTTTTTCATATTCATCCGGTTTAAGGGTTATGCATTTATTAGCGCCGTTCAGGGCAAAAGAACCCTGAACGACCTTCGATCGTTAGTTATATAGTACGATATGTATGTTCTATCAGGCTATTTCTTCCTTGGTTAAGTCCCCGCTTTAATAATCAAAAAGATGCCGAGTATAAAGCACACAAACATTCCTGCCAGCAACAGGTTGGTTTGCCTATCGGCTCCCTTGAACTCCTTCCATATCCATACACCCCAGAGCGCCGCCACCAGTGTCGCTCCCTGTCCTAAACCATACGATATAGCAGGTCCGGCCTTACCTGCCGCCAGCAGGTTCAACAGATTGCCGACTGCCCAGATCACACCTCCCAACACACCTACGGCATGCCAGCGCAGCTTTCCACCAAAGTACATTGCATAACTTAAGGGAGGGCCATCCAACGGTTTTTTCATTAAAATGGAGTTAAATAATAGATTACTCCCCAGTACACCGCCGCCAAAAAGTACAAAAGCGGTATAAGGCGTCATTTTCCCGGCAGCCGGATGCACAAAATCCGTCAGGTCCATTCCCGCCGCTACAAAAGGATAAAAGCAGGACATCAGTATACCCGCAATAATCGCCAGGATAATCCATTTGGCAATTCCCATGCGCTGCTGCACCTGGGCTTTCCGCCGGTAAGCCTGTGCATTCAACAAAATAGCCACGGTAACCAGCGTTACCCCTGCAAATAATAAGGCGGGGTCTCCTTTACTCAACAATATATAGTTCAGTACTACCCCAATAACCAAGGCCAACCCAATACCTATCGGAAAAGCAACGGCCATACCCGCACCGGCAATGGCCGCCGTTAGCAACAGATTCGCCAGGTTAAAAACCACCCCACCTAAAAAAGCGGAACCCAGTGCATTGCCGGAGGCCTGTGCCACGTCTACTAAAAATGGGCGGCCATCATGGCCAACACTGCCCAAGGTAAATGCCGCTACCAGGCTTAAGAGAACCAGCCCCCACACGTAATCCCAGTAAAACAGTTCAAAACGCCAATTTTTAGCGGATAGCTTCTGTGTATTGGCCCATGATCCCCAGCATAACATGGTGATGAAACAGAAAAAAACGGCCAGTGCATAATCTTGTACGATAAACATAATAGTAGGTTTAATAATGAATCATCTTATGAAATGTGTTCTAACAATACCTCATTCCGGTAAGGAATGGACGATTGCGCACCCAATCGGGTAACCGCTATTGCTGCAGCTCTGCAAGCGAACTTAACAGCTTCACGCAATGATCTGCCTTCCGATAGGTATACCGCTAAAGCACCGTTAAACACGTCGCCTGCAGCGGTTGTATCCACCGTCTTTACTTCCGGTGCCGGAATATGTTCCGTACCTTCTTGATCGGCCATTACGGCTCCCAGCTTACCCAATGTAACAATGACTTGTTTCACCCCTCTTTGCTGAATGATAAGTGCTGCTGTCTTCGCCGTTTCTACATCTTTTATAGTTAGACCCGACAGCATTTCAGCTTCTTTGATATTCGGTGTGAGCACATCGATCAACGAAAAGAGCTGAGCAATGCCCGGATTTACCGGCGCAGGATTAACCATCACTAACACGCCCCTTTCTTGCGCGTGACAAATTGCTGCTTTCACGGTTTCTAATGGGATTTCCAACTGCAACAAAATAATTTTACTTGCCGGATAGGCTTTTAATTGATTCACTACGTCATGTGGTTTCAACTGAGCATTAGCTCCCGGGGCAACGACAATGCTATTTTCCCCTGCTTCATCAACCGTAATCAAGGCTATACCAGACGGATAATCGGTATCAGACAGAATACCCTCTCCATTGATTTCCTCCTCGTCAAACAGCTGTGCCGATTGACGGCCAAAAATATCATTCCCGATTTTGGCAATGAAAGCCACATCTCCTCCCAGACGTGCTGCTGCCACGGCTTGATTCGCGCCCTTGCCTCCCGGATTCATCAAAAAAGTTCCACCCAATACCGTTTCCCCGGGTGCAGGTATATGGGTTGTTTTAACCACCATATCCATATTGGTACTTCCCACTACGATAATTTTACTCGACATAAATGAAATTAGGTTACCTGTTTATAATAACCCAAATATAAAGGGGTTAGCGTAATATCTTTTACCTATTTTTTTTGTTTCTATGATTTCAATATACTATTTTTAACATCTATTATAACATTATTTTTCTGATTATCTGATAGTTAAATAAAAAAAATTTTACCAATTTATTGAATCTTATTATGCTAAAAGCAGACCTACTTAAACTTGTCAAAGCCACTTCTGCCGCCGAACAGAAATATTTTCGTTTACAATTCGCTACTGCTTCCAAGGAACCTGACTTTTTAAAATTGTTCAATCTCATTGTCAAACACGCTCCCAGTAACACACAGGAATTAGAGGCCCTTTATCAGACGCATTTCCCCAAGACTACCTCCATTGACAACCATGCCCAATACCTTTTTAAACTACTAACAGACAGCCTCGTAAAGCTTCGGATCGATCAGGACAAAAGTTTCCATCGGTATTTTGGTTTATTACGAGCCAAGCTTTTTGCCGAACGTTCCATGCCTCTAAGAGGTTTGCAAGAGCTCAAGAAAGTAACCAAACAGTGTGTTCACTTAGAAGACCCATTAGCCGATTTTATTTATATACGTGAAGAACTTTCTTTATTGAACAGGTTAGGTTATCCGCAAATGAACGAAAAAGAGTTAATCGACCTTCAAATGAAAGCGAAAAACAAGCTCCGTATGGTTCGCCAATTACATGAACATGATAGTTTATATGGGATGCTCCATTTCAGATTAGGAAATCACCCCATTTCTTCCCTTGTTCAATCCGATTTAGCAGACCTACTATTGAACGAATTGAGTGTAATCAGCCGAGGGCATACCCCTACATTTGAACAGCAGAAACTCCATTTATCGTTTCAATCGTTTTACTTCATGCAATCCAATGAATATAAATTGGCGCTAAAAGTATTTAAGCAGTTGAATCAACTGTTCGAAGCAAATGAAAACCACTGGGATTTTCCACCCTATGATTACCTCATGGCCTTAGAAGGCATTTTAGACAATCTCTATACCATCCATTATGGATGGGAGCTGTCGCATTTCCTAGAAAAAATACACCACTTGATGTCATCAGATTATCCAGAACATTTTAAACTACAAGCACAACAGATCCATCTTATTTATAGCATCAAACAACAGCTTGTTAACAAAAATTTTGGCCAAGCAAAAGACCTCATTCAACGAATACAAAAAGACAGGCAATTGACCTATTTGATGGTTGATGGAGAAAAACATGCCGAATTTAATTTTTTAGCTAGCATCATCTATTTTAAAGGGAAGGACTTACGCCAGGCTAAACAATATATTCGGCAAGCTTCATTTTTAGCAGCAAGCCGCAGTTTTCATATGCTCCACCGCGCCATTCAGCTATTTCAATTTTTAATCAGCTATGAATTGGACGATATGGATTATCTAGCCTATGAAATACGCAATTATAAGCGGTCTTTCAAGCATGGAATCTATATGCTCCGCTCTGAAAAACTTTTATGCTATATCTTAACCTTAAATCCAAAACGGCTAAGCCAAACCCGTAAAAAAATGGCCTTATCTAAATATCAGAAGACCATGGTCCATATCAAACAGGCTAAAGATGAAATGAAGCTGTTAAAACACTATGATTTCTGTTCATGGATAGCGCAATCTTTAGCTACTGCCCCTGTCGGTCATGAAAGCGGCTCACCACACAGCATTTGATCCGTCTCCTTAAGCAGTTCTAATACCTGCCCGCCAGATAGCTAAGCCTCCCATAACAATCATACCACCAACAATGATAGCGGTCAACCCTTTCGCTGCAATGATACCTAATATCACTATTCCCAAACCAACAACCGCAATAGAGAGACCGATGACCTTGATGCCAAATACATTTTGCCGATCGGCCTCCTGTTCTTTTGCTTGGTCCAATTCATCTGCCCGCTCAAATGCAGGATAGGATTGTTTGCTATTCAGGCATTCAAACAAGGCCAACACCACCAAAGGCAGACCCACCCCCAAGGCGGTTTCCCAAAAACGATCCAGTTTAACATCCAATAAAAACGGAGCCCCTATTTTCATAAATAGGCTAACGAGTAAGCTCAGTAAAGATGCGGTCACAATGGATCGCGCTGTTTGTCGTTTCGAAAATAGCGACCAGATTAACGGCGCAAACAGCGAGCCTCCGGCAATGGCTGCTGTGCTTAACACCATCTCCACGATCCCGCCTACGTAAGGGATCAAGATGGCAAGCACCATGGTCAATATACCAAAGAATGCCGTGAAAATACGGGCTACCCAAACCAATTTCTTCTCAGAAGCTTTCGGAAAGAAAATTTTCTTATACACATCATTGGCAAAGACCACAGCTGCCAAATTCAGTGTGGTATTGGCCTTGCTCGCCGTAGCCGATACCATGCCCGATAAAACCAGTCCAATAAGACCTGCTGGCAATACCCGTTGCGCCATCATCATGTACGCACCTTCTGATGCGACACCCTCCAAATTCGGATTGATGACCCGATAAATCATCGGGGGCAGCATCCAGATAAAGGGGCATATCAAATATAAACCTGCGAAGAGATAAGCTACCTTTCGCGCATTCCGCTCATTCGATACGCTCGTATACCGTTGTACATAAGACCAATTTCCACCAATATACACCGTCTGATACAGTAAAAAGGCCAGAAAAAAACCAAACGTATACTCGCTATTAAAAAAATCGAAAAATTTATCCGGTGCCTGTGCTGCAAAATTGCCCAACCCACCAACATCCTTCAAGGCCAAGGGGATCACGATCATGACCGCTGCAGACAATACCACAAATTGAACCACATCGGTTACCAATACAGCCCATAATCCACCGGCTGCCGTATACAAAACAATGATGCCGCCAATAGCAAGCACACTCCACTCAATGGATAGACCAGAAGCAACGTTGATCATCTTACCAACCGGATATAGTACAGCGGCCACAGAAAACAAACTATATAATAAGGTCAGGGTGGTGTAAAACTGTTGGGTTTTTACACCAAAACGCACCCCAATGTATTCAGCCGCCGTCAGAGCCCCCGTGCGCTTCCAACGATGTGCAATAAAAATGGCGATAATCAAGCCCCCCAAGGTCATGGTTAGCTGGATACCATTGGCCACAAAGCCCGATTGATAGGCAATAGACCCCCAAACCACAAAGGTTCCGGCAGAAAAATAGCTGATGAACAAAGAGAGCCCATTGATCCACCAGGGCGTTTTACCTCCCGCCTCGAAGTAAGCGGATGTGTTTTTGCTACCTCCTGTAAAAAGTAGACCAATGCACAAGATCAGCAGTGCAAAAATAGCCATGACGGCATAATCGATATTGCTCATAGGGCGTATATTTTAGGCATAGCAACGTACCGCAAAAAGTGCAGCCGGTACTTGCGCAGACGGATGGTTTAATTGAATGGTTAATGAAT
>Ga0182744_1002261_pt1 | contig 15986 bp, 14 predicted proteins | sample eDN3rd30CKraftMG_FD_128525 | JGI IMG/M metagenome (GOLD analysis project Ga0182744, IMG submission 128525) | Enriched Miracle-Growth compost microbial communities from Emeryville, California, USA - eDNA 3rd pass 30_C Kraft MG (version 2) (version 2) ...
ACCCGGACATGTTTTCCACCGTGAGCGCTTTGGAAGTGCCTTATATTGCGATGCATATGCGGGGCAATCCCAATACAATGTCTCAATTGACAGATTATCAGGATGTGGTCAGCAGTGTGTTTGCATACTTTGTGGACAAAATTAATGGCGTTAGGGAGGCCGGCATTAAGGATCTGATTATCGATCCGGGCTTCGGGTTTGCCAAAACACAGGAGCAAAACTACAGGTTACTGGCCAGGTTAAGTGAGTTTAAATTATTTAAATTACCCATACTGGTGGGCGTATCCCGCAAATCAATGATCTATAAATTGCTGGGGATTACAGCCGATCAGGCGCTTAATGGCACAACGGTTCTGAACAGCTGGGCCATAACCCAGGGAGCGAATATTTTAAGGGTGCATGATGTAAAGGCTGCCATGGAAGCCGTCCGGTTAATGGATATGCTTTACCAGTGCAGCCTTTGAAAATTAACTTAGCGGAAAACCCGCTGTTTATTTTTGTTATATAGACCTGCTTTTAAATCGCGGACAATTTATAGGTCGTTGTAAAGGTTTTGCTCTCTGCCGGACCTAGTTTGATTAAGCCGGTTTTATTGTTGAAAGCGTCAGGGATGGAGGACAGGTTTTCCACTGCAATACTGGTCCTGGAAGGTGGCGTATATATTTGAAGATAGGGATAGGCGCTGTCCGGATAAATACCGAGTAATACGCCTGCCTGTTCATCTTTGATTTCAAAGGCGGGCAGTGCGCCATCGTAACTGGGCTGGTTTAATGTAAAACAGTTGTCCAGCTCCGTATCCCCGAATACTTTAAACTGATTAAAGGCATTATACAGGCTGGTCTTTCCATTGGGCAGCAAGGTGTCATCAAACTCCACAAGCTCCCTGGAATCAAAGCGCACGGCGGCAGTATTTATTTTATCGCCCAATTTAAAATAAGGGTGCCAGCCGTCACTTAGGGGCATATCGGCTGTACCGGCATTATTGACATGAGTGGTCACCTGTAGGTCCTGATCCACGCCAAGTTTATAAATGACTTCAATATCATAAGCAAAGGGAAAGCCCTGGGTGCTGTCTTTATATTCGTAGGTAAGTGACAAGGTTGCCTTCTTTTCATCTACATGGGTGGCGGATACCTTAAATGCAGCATCGAACAACAGACCGTGGATGGCACTGTCTCCCATATAATACTTATCAATTTTATAGTCACTGCCTTCAAAGCTGTATTCTCCTTTGTGAAGACGGCAGACAAAAGGACTGAGCTTAGCACTGTGAAAGCCGTTGGTAATATTTTCTCTGGCATCCTGAACGCCTTTAAAACCGTCAATAACGTTTACTACTTTGCCATTTTGCAGGGCGACCGCAAATTGGTTCAGGATAGCCCCGAAGGGGAAGATCTCTGCATAGCAGCCTGTGCTGTTGTCTTTTAAAAAGTAACTGTCGTGGTCGGGACCGGGCGTAATTTCAAATCTCATGTAGGATATTTATAATAATGTAAAAAAATTGGATTTATAAGGCATTTAAAATGGTCTGCTGGATTTCCTGCATTTCTGAATCGGCCAGCTGGAGCTTCCCCCGGGTAAAATTGGTATCATCCATTTCATTAATGGGCAATAAATGCAGATGGGCGTGGGGGACTTCCAGTCCCACCACCGACAGGCCACAGCGTTTACAATTCATGGTTTTTTCCAGCGCTTTGGCGATGGGCTTTGCAAATACCAGCAGCCGGCTAAGATAGGTGTCGTCCAGGTCAAAAACCTTATCTACTTCAATCTTTGGGATAACAAGTACGTGGCCTTTAACCAGTGGGGCAATATCCAGAAAGGCGTAAAAATATTGATCTTCAGCGATTTTATAGGAAGGGATCTCGCCCGCAATGATCTTTGAAAAAATGGTCATAGTTTCGTTTTTGTTGAAAAATCCTTTTTTTATAAAAAACAACCGGAAGGAAAGATACTTAAAATAATCATTGCTCCGCCAAATGTCCTGTTAAGGGCAATTTGTTTTTAACACAGATCTTTTTACAAAAGATACTCCCCGACAATGGGCATTCTTCTGCCTACACCAAAGGCTTTTGGCGAAACCCGGATAATCGGACAAAACTGGTTGCGTTTATATTCGTTACGGTTCACCATTTTGAGCGTCCGGTCTATTAAGTCACTGTCAGCGCCGGGCAGTGCCATGGATTTGATTTCTGAGGGACCCTGCCTGCGCTCTATATACTGATACAGGATCTGGTCAAGTACGGTATAATCGGGCAGAGAATCGCTGTCCTTTTGGCCCGGGCGAAGCTCAGCACTGGGGGCTTTATCAATAATATTAACCGGGATGATTTCATTTTCCCGGTTAATATAGCGGGCCAATGCATATACCTGGAGTTTATAACAATCCCCGAGTACGCCCAGGCCGCCTGCCATATCTCCGTAGAGCGTGCCATATCCCGTGGCCAGTTCGCTTTTATTAGAGGTATTAAGCAGGATATACCCCAGCTTATTGGCAATGGACATCAGAAGGTTCCCCCGGGTTCGGCTTTGTATATTTTCTTCGGCCACACTGAAGGGCAGGTCACCGAAAACCGGGGCCAGTTCCGTTAAAAACGCTTCATAGATCCGGTCGATATGAATGATGTCATAAGGCCCTGCCAGATTTTGGCTTAAAGCTACCGCGTCATCCACGGAATGCGAAGAAGAATATGGAGAAGGCATTAGAATGGACCGCACATTTTCTGCACCCAGGGCTGCCGATGCGAGTGCGATGGTGACAGCAGAGTCGATGCCACCGGAAGAGCCGATAATGGCTTTGGAAAACCGCATCTTTGCAAAATAATCCTGTATACCCATCACCAGTGCCTGATAGATCTGGCTAATGTTGAGTTCTGGTTCCAGCAAGCGTGGATTGGCCTCATGAAACGGCAGCCGCGCTGCAGGCTCTGTTATCTTTTCATGGAGGCTGTTATCCTCATTCAAGGTAGTGGCCACCAGGGCCTCTTCAAACAAAGGCAGCTTTTTAACCATATTGCCTTTTTGGTCAAACACAAAGGAGCCGCCGTCAAAAACAATTTCTGTCTGGGAGCCCACCGCATTACAATAGAAAACCGGGATCCGGTATTTTAATGCATTGGCCCGGATGATGGCCTGCCTGTCCTCATCATGTGTATAATCAAAGGGAGAGGCGGAAAGGTTGACCATAAAATCCGGCTGTTGGCCGGTTAGTATATCCATAGGGCAGACCCGGTACATAGGGTTGTCGCCCAGGTTCCAGATATCTTCGCAGATCGTGACGGCAATCTTTTTATTTTTAAAATACATCAGCTCATGTCGGGTGGCCTGTTCAAAATATCTGTTTTCATCAAAAACGTCATAAGTCGGCAGTAAGGTTTTATGCTGCACCGCCTGGATCTTTTTATCGTAGAGCAAATAAGCGGCATTAAACAATCTTTTTCCGTTCGGATCCGGGTTACGTGCCGGAGCTCCGACAAGAACGCCTATTTTGTCCGCATGTTGGGCAATTTGTTCCAAAGCGGTCTCCGAGCGTAGGATAAAATCTTCAAATTCCAGAAAATCCCTGGGTGGATAACCCGTTATCGCCAGCTCGCTAAATATAATTAAGTCCCCGTTTTGTGCTTTGGCCGCATCAATGGCCTGGATGATTTTTGCCGTATTGGCTTTAAAATTGCCGATATGATAATTTTGCTGGGCGATAAAAATCTGCATAATGCTTTAACTATTGCTGTGTGATGAATCAACGATCGGATAGATCCGGAATACCTGTTCGTAAACGATATTTTTCATTCCCCAAATTCCGTTCCGGCCGTGAAATTACGAACTAATAAGAAAATAAATAAAAAGCCAAAGCCAAAGTGTCTGTCTGAAAATACAGGCCTTTGGCTTTGGCGGTTCAATTATTTAAATGTGAATGAAAACTTTAGGAGGCGTTTTGCTCATCTGTACAAGACTCAAAGCTGGCCACCAGGTTTTTGCTGCCAATAAAAATAGGCGTCCTCTCGTGGTAATCCGTAGGTTCGATTTCCATGATGCGCCGGGTGCCGTCTGTTGCAGCGCCACCACAGAGCTCTGTCAGGAAAGCCATCGGGTTGCATTCATACATCAGGCGCAATTTGCCATTTGGCTTGCTTTTTCTGGAAGGGTACAAAAACATGCCGCCTTTTAAAAAAATCCGGTGCATATCAGCTACCATGCAGCCGGCATTTTTATTGGCAAAACGCCCGTCTGCTCCGTCTACGGGAGCGTTGCAATAGTTCAAAAAATTCCTTACCTTCTGGTCAACCCCGTGATAGTATTTATAATCAAAATGATAGGTTTTGCCGTCTTGAGGCATCTGCATATGGGGATTGCTGAGGTAAAATTCTCCCACACTGTTGTCCAGGGTAAAGCCATTGACACTATGGCGCCGTGTGCCATAAACGAACATGGTGGAAGAGCCATATAAGACATAACCTGCGGCAAACTGGTTGTCCCCTTTCTGCAAAAAATCCTCACGGGTGCAGGGTTCGCCTAATTTGGATACCCTGCGGTAGATACTGAAAATAGTGCCGATAGGTGCATTTACATCTGTATTGGAGGAACCGTCGAGCGGGTCCATCAGCACCACATATTTGGACTGGTTGTTTTTTGGGTCATCAAAAACAATCATTTCTTCGTTTTCCTCCGAGACAATGCCGGCACAGTGGATGCCGTGCCTTAAGACATTAATAAAAGTATTATTGGCCATGGTATCCAGTTTTTGGACCGTTTCTCCCTGGACATTTACTGCTCCGCCGTCCTCTCCCAGAATATCTGCGATAGCCGCTTTGTTTACCTGGACGTTCACCATCTTGGCGGCCAGTCCGATGCCTCTGAGCAGGCCGGATAGCTCTCCGGTTGCTTGGGGATAGAGGCGTAATTGTTGAATCGTGAATTCATCTAATGTGATCATGGCAGAATTTCTTAAAAGTTTTTGTTTAATGTGCGTAGGGAGGCAAAGCTAAAATTATGTTAGCAGACTAAAAAATGAAATCTATGAAAATTTTGCATAATCCTTATGAAACTAATTGAAATACAGGTCATTATATGAATACAATATGCAAAGATATGCGAATTTACGCCGGCAGGTAATCTTAAAGGGAAGCGCAATATTTAGTCTTTATTAACAGGTTACTTTTGAAGCCGGTGCTAATAAAGCACAGGTTACGGGCTAGCAGCTTTTGCAATCCTATCTTTGCCGTAGAAATTCAAATTTAGACAGCACGCTTCCAAAATAAATTTAAATTTAAATAATACGCAGGAAAAGATGAACCATTCGGACCAGGCAGTAGCATACACGGCAGATTATATTTTTGATGGATACGCTCTCAGGAAAAATGCCCTGCTGCGTTTAAATGCAGAAGGTGAAGTGCTGGATCTGAGCATGAATGCCCATCAGCAGGATTTAGCGGGGGCCATCCGGTTTGCCGGCATCTTGAGCCCCGGGTTTATCAATGCGCATTGTCACCTGGAGCTCAGCCATCTAATGGGAACCATCGAAAAAGGGACCGGCCTTCCTGGCTTTGCCGCAAAAGTTATGCGGCTAAGAAGGTTTCCTGAGCAGGAAATCCTCCTTGCTTTAACCGCTGCCGACAACCATATGTGGGAAAACGGCATCCAGGCGGTAGGCGACATCTGCAATACGACAGATAGTCTTGTCCCAAAACAACGTTCAAAGATAACGTACAGAAACTTTATTGAGTGCCTGGGGTTTTTACCCACGCAGGCGGAAGCGCGCTTTAAATACAGCTGGCAGGTCTGGGAGAAATTTTATGGCCATAATTCTCATAGCAGCCTGGTCCCACACGCGCCCTATTCAGTTTCTAAGGAGCTGTTTGCAAAGATCAGCCTGGCCTTGTCAAGTCTTCAGAATCCTGAAAACCGGATCATGTCCATCCACAGCCAGGAATCAGCGCCCGAAAATGAATTTTTTAAAACAGGGACCGGTGATTTTATAGACTTTTATAAAAACCTGGGCCTTGATCTGTCTTTTTATACCGCTTATGGTAAAAGCAGCCTGCAGAGCGTCCTGCCTTATATGGCCGTACCTGAAAGTTCCCTATTATTGGTGCATAATACTTTTATGGATAAAGCAGACCTGAACGCCGCCTTGGCCCATGCCAGTCAGCATGACATACGGCTTTACTTTGTCCTTTGTCCCGGCGCTAATAGATATATCGAAGGCCGATTGCCGGATATTGAATTACTCCTGGAAAGTTCAGCCACTATAGCCCTTGGGACCGATAGCCTGGCCAGCAATGATCAGTTAAGTATTGCCGCAGAAATGCAACACATGCTGCAGGCCTTTCCTGCCTTGCATAAAGAAACACTGCTCGGCTGGGCGACTTTAAATGGCGCCCGGGCACTTGGTTTTGAAAAAAAGCTGGGGAGCTTTGAAAAAGGGAAAACACCCGGTGTTGTATTACTCAGCGATAACCTGGAGTTGATCCGGCGTATCCGGTAATCTGCTTATCAGTTAAATAATTGCCCCAGCGCCGGATCGGTATAATCCTTCACACACATCAGGACATTATCAAGGTGCGCAAAATCCTCCGGCCCGTGAAAGGTGGTAATGACAACTGCTTTCATATTACAGCGCATGGCCGCTTCCACACCTTTGGGGGAGTCCTCAAATACAATACAGTCTGCAGGGTCCGCTTTAAGCCCGGCTGCGGCACTGAGAAACACCTCAGGGTCCGGCTTACTGGTCGATACGTCCTCGGCACCAATAATAACCGGGAACAGGGTATGCAGTTGCAGTCCGTCCATTACATAATCAACATTGGTTTTAGGCGCAGCAGTGCCGATGGCAAGTGAGATCCCGGCGGCTTTGGCCTTCTGTAAAAAAGAGCCCAACCCGTTAATTAATTTCAAATGCGGCCTGAAGGCCTCCTGGTAAGCCAGTTCTTTTTGCAAAATGATTTCCTGAAGCTGAGGATCACTGAATTTCTCCGGCCCGAAAATACGGTCAAACATCTCTTCGGCCTTGCCATACATTTGTAACTTGGTTTGTTCCATGCTGAGCCCCGCACCCAGATCGTTTAAGACTTTATACCAGGCCCTGGTATGAAAATCCATATCATCAATCATGGTGCCGTTCATGTCAAAAATAAATGCTTTATTACTTAAGTCCATAATACTATACTATCCTTCTTTTTTATGCTTTACTGTCTTGTTAATCTTACTTCCACGTCCTTCGCACCTCCTTCGTTATCTTGCGATCTTGCTATCTTGCATGCGTTTGAATGGTGCCGTCATTATTACCTATGATCAAGGTCTGGGTTTTATTAACAAACAGGCCGCATTCCACGACGCCGGGGATCAGGTTCAGGGTTGTCTGCAGGGTTTCCGGATCAGGGATCGTTTTAAAGTCACAGTCCAGGATTAAATTGCCGTTATCGGTCTTGTAAGGTGCCTTATCTTTTTCCCTTAAATACGGCGTGGCACCTAAGGCCTTTATATGATCAAAAGTGCGCTGCCAGCCAAATGGAACAACTTCCACGGGCAAATGAAATTTGCCCAGGGTTGCCACATATTTGGATTCATCTACAATCGTTACATAATGATCCGTTATATAGGCGATGATTTTTTCTCTGAGTAAGGCTCCGCCTCCCCCTTTTATCAGCTGCAGTTGATGATCCGCTTCATCCGCTCCGTCAATGGTAATATCCAGTCTTTCCAAGGCATCAAAGCCGGCCATCGGGATCTTTAATGAAGTGGCCAGCTCTTCTGAGCTGATGGATGTGGCAATACAGGTTATTTGAAGGCCTTCCTGCTGTACGCGCTGTCCGATTTTCTGTATAGCAAAATAGGCGGTTGACCCGGTCCCCAGGCCCACTTTCATTCCGTCTTGTATCAGTGCAACAGCTGCTTCAGCAGCCAATTGTTTTGCGTTCATGGTTCTTGATTATTACCAGGTAGCAAGGACAGTTACGCCGCCCTGCACGGCCTGGTTAAGTTCAACATTCACTTTTGTGCCCAAAGGTAAAAGTAAATCTACCCGGCTCCCAAATTTTATAAAGCCCATTTCCTCATTCTGTTTAACCTTTTCTCCTGTTTTCGCATAATTACAGATCCTTCTGGCAAGGGCTCCGGCAATTTGTTTGACCAGGATCTCTCCTTTGCCCGGCCGTTTAATCACAATACTTTGCCTTTCGTTGTCTGTTGAAGACTTTGGATGCCAGGCGACCAGGTATTTGCCTTTGTGGTACTTATTGTATACAACTTCTCCATCCACGGGATAGCGGTTGACATGCACATTGGCAGGGCTCATGAAAATGCTGATCTGTAACCTTTTGCCTTTGAAGTATTCCGGATCTTCTGCTTCTTCAATTACGACCACTTTACCATCAGCGGGGGCCGTGATTTTATTATCACCATAGGTCATGTCGCGCTCGGGGATGCGGAAAAAGGAAACAATGAACAGAAAGCCAATAATAAGCAAGGCCAGGATAATCAAATAAATCCAGCCGTATACCGGCATCAGAAAATAATTGGCAATCAGCGAGGCCACCGCGACAATAACAGCGGCTAGTACGATAGATGCGGTTCCTTCTTTATGAATGGTCATCTGGAAACAGAGTATTATTAAATGATAGAGGCCTTTTTTTAGAAAACCTCTTTAAAATTAAGGGGCAAAGATACGACGGTTCCGGTGATTATCCGAGAGGGCATTAAATGTATTCGCGTGCATTTTCAGTTGGCCTATTCGCCTGGCCGCTGACAGCGTAACGGTTACCGGATTCAAATGCTGCCTAAATGACAACGGGTCCCCAAGGCAGAAAATGCCGCCCTGCAGGAGCCCGGGTCGACGCTGGAGGCCTTTCGCTATGGCCTTATCCTTTGAAAATCAGTATAGAACGTTTATGCCAGGGCCTGCCAGAGGTAAACCGGGCCGTCACCGAAGCCCGAATGCGAAGGTCATGATCAGTACAACAAACGGCGTGGCCAGGATCAGGCTGTCAAATCTGTCCAGAAACCCGCCGTGCCCCGGCATAAAATGTCCGCTGTCCTTAACCCCTGCAAGTCTTTTAAATTTGCTTTCCACAAGATCTCCCAGGGTGCCGATAACCGCTGCGGTTGCGGACACGATAAGGAACATCCAGATCATATCGGGGGCAACAAAATAATACCCGATAGCCGTAACCACGGCGATACAGAGCAGGCTGCCCCCGATGGTGCCTTCAAGGGTTTTATTGGGAGAGATTTTTGAAAAAGGCGTTTTACCGATCAGTGATCCGACGATATACTGCATGGTGTCATTGATCCATACGGCGCCCACAAGGGTTAAGGCGACCACCCACCCTAAGGGATAGGTAAGAAAATAACAGAACCGTAAATGGATCATCAGTCCCCAGCTTAGGGATATATACAGTAAACCGAGCAAGGCCACTTTAAGAAGTAAGGGCCTCATTGCGCCCGCCCTGATCCAAAGGGATAGGAACTTAATTGTACCCACGACCATAATCAGGATGCCGATAAAGTCAATTGCAACATTGTAAATACTATACTGATGCGGAATACAATAAATTAAAAATCCCGAACCAATGAGCCTGGGCAGGCTCGTAATCCGGAGGTCTGCCTCCCCATAAGCCGGGATTATTTTTTTTATCAACGGATCAAATTCACTCCAGCAACCCCAATGGATGATAAAAAAGAGCAATGAAAAGGTCCATTCGTTGACCAGCAGTCCGCATAACATCACTGCCACGAAGACGACTGCCGTTATCGCCCTGGTTTTAAAGACTTTCTGGTTGATTGCCATCAGGAATAAAAAGGTTTTGAGAGGTTGTCCTCCAGGCTGCTTGCCGGAGAGGGCGGCGTATGAATAGCCACCTTTCTGAAATAATAAAACAAAAAGATCAAAGCCACCAGGCCAAGATAAGCCATCCATGTGGCAGATTGGCTTTTAAGGGCGTCCTCCATGGAACCTGTCGTCTTGTTTTGGTAAAACATAACAGTGATTATCAGCCCGTTATTGATAAAATGAATGATCATATTCAGACCAATATTGCGGCCATAGAAAAATACATATCCTAAGATCATACCGATAAAGATCCGGGGTAAAAACCCGAAATAGGAGGCGTGGACGGCACTGAAGATGATGGAAGTGAGTAAAATGGCCCAAAACGGCCTTTTAAGCCAGCTGACCATCACCTGTTGCAAGCATCCTCTGAATAAGAGTTCCTCGAAAATGGCAGGCAGTAATGCAATGAGTATAAGTGATTTTAAAAACCCGCCCCAGGAATCCAGTTGTAACATAAAAAGCATTTGCTTGTCATAGGTTTTCTCCAGCTGTTCAAACCTGGTTTTCAGCCCTCCGGAAATCGGAATATGCTGATTCAGCCAGGTAAAAAGGTCCGCTGCGGGAATCGTTGCCAGGGCGATCAGGATGGCCAGTCCCCAGAGAATCAACGGTCTTTTATTGTTAAACCTGAAAAAATCCCGCCCCGGCCTGACAATGAGCTTAAAAAGCAAGGCAGGAACAGCAAAAATGACAAAAGTGCTGATAATCTGCATCCAGCGTGCCAGACTCGCCATGTCAGGATCTCCGTCGGTGATTCCTTGTAGCGAGGCGCCAGGTGTCACCATAATCATGATAAAACTTACCATGCCGCCCAGTAAGAGGCCGAAGCAGACCAGGCCAATCAACAGGAAGAACTGCCCGGTATGGCTGATTTTTATTTTTGAAGACGGGTATTTATCCATCCAGAAACTGGTTTATGGTAATAAAAAATTATGGGTGTATTTTTGCAGCGAATATACGCCCAATATCCAAAAGGGATGAAGGTGCGGTGTTGATAATTTAGCTATGATAAAAATTGGTTCAATAAAGTTGCCGGATTTTCCGATGCTGCTGGCTCCCATGGAGGATGTCAGCGATCCGCCTTTTCGGTCCGTTTGTAAAGTGAACGGTGCAGATCTGATGTATACGGAATTCATCAGCAGCGAAGGGTTGATCCGGGACGCCATAAAAAGCAGAAGGAAACTGGATATCTATGAGGAGGAAAGACCGATCGGCATCCAGATCTTTGGCGGCGATGAAGAGGCAATGGGCATGAGTGCCGCCATTGTAGATGCAGTGGGGCCGGATTTGCTGGATATCAATTTTGGCTGTCCGGTGAAAAAGGTAGTGACTAAGGGTGCAGGTGCCGGTGTTTTAAAAGATGTGGACCTGATGGTCAGACTTACACAATCGGTTATTAAAAACACGCATTTGCCGGTGACCGTAAAAACACGGCTGGGCTGGGATGATAATAGCAAAAATATTGAAGAGGTAGCCGAGCGGCTGCAGGACATCGGGATTGCTGCGCTATCCATTCATGGCAGGACCCGCTGCCAGATGTATAAGGGAGAAGCGGACTGGGAGCTGATTGGCCGGATAAAAAATAATCCACGGATCAAAATACCCGTATTCGGTAATGGGGACATTGATTCTCCCGAGAAAGCACTGGAATATAAGAACCGGTATGGGGTAGATGGGATTATGATCGGCCGCGCCGCCATCGGTTATCCCTGGATCTTTAATGAGATCAAACATTTTCTTCAGACAGGGAAACACCTGCCACTTCCTACCGTTCAGCAGCGAGTGGAAGTCATCCGCCAGCATCTTAAATATTCCCTTTCCTGGAAAGGCCCTGTTGTGGGTATCCGGGAAATGCGCCGTCATTATACCAATTACCTGAAAGGGTTTCCCAATATTAAAGAGTTTAAAAGCCGCCTGGTTCGTCTGGATACTTATGAAGAGATTGACGAAGTCTTAAATGAGGTACTGGCATATTATGCAGGATTCATAGCAGAAAAAAATCTCTGGACTTTTGCCGAGGGTGCACCCAATTGCGAAACGGCTAAGTAATAAGTAAAAGCATACGCAAATAGCAAAATAACAAAACAAAAATGCCCAAGCAGCTGTCAGCACCGCAAGGGCATTTAATATTGAAGGGCCGGCGGCTACACCCTTTTAAGAAAGCTAATAAAACAAAAGCGCCGGAGACGGCGCTTTTTAAAGCAGCAGCTGATGCGCTAAGAGCGCTTCTGCCTTCCCATTCTCTAGGATAATTTCGCTTTATTTTCCACCTTTTTAGGTGCGAACATCCCGGGTGTATAACCCCCAACTTCCGGTGGAAAGGCGATATTGAACCTGTTATAGGTATTGATTGCTGCAACACCCAAGGTCAGATCCATCAGCTGGGCTGCGCTGAAATGACGGGCCGCCTCCTGATAGATCGCTTCCGGGACTTCACCATGAGAGAGTTTTGTTACCGCTTCGGCCCAGCCGAGTGCTGCTCTTTCTTTTGGGCTGAAAAAAGGCGTTTCCCGCCAGGCATCCAGGGTTAATAATCGCTGGACATTCTCTCCGCCGGCCAACAGGTCTTTAGAATGCATATCCAGGCAAAAGGCGCATCCGTTAATTTGACTGACCCGATAGTACACCAGATGTAAAAGGTTTTCCGGAAGGTCGGACTGCATCAGGTGCCGGCCAAAATGGCTAAGTGTTGCCATGACGGACTTGCCATCACTCAGTAAACTGATTCTTTTGGCAGCCGTTTTATGAGCATCGGTCAGGTAACTCATACTTTGAGTCGCACTGTGTTCTGGACTGTATTCTGTACTGTGTGCTGTGTTGCGCGCTGTCGTTTCCATTTTATTTATTTTTAAGGTGAATAAATTGCTTGTGAAGTTCTATTCTACTATAAGACGAACAGCAGCTTCCTGATTGGACAAAACAGCGGAATTATTTTAATTTTATTTAAGGCGGCAATCGAATAGGATAAAGGCAATGCGCTGCTTTTTAAAATGATAAATCCGCTCCTTCCATAATTTTTCAATTATTTGGGGAGCGGATTACCCTATTTATGACTGATGAAAGAAAAACGAAGTAGGTTTAAAACAGGTGCAGGTTGGCACTTAATCATTTAAGCCGGCGAGGTCCTGGCCCCATTTTTTGTTCGGCTGGCTTCCCATGACAAATTCCAGGGTAGCGCCCTTTTCTATATCACTATGAAGGATATAAGGCTTGTTGTAAGGCCGGCCATTTAATTTAACGGACTGAATATAAAAATTCTGGTCAGAAACATTTTTGGCGGTCATCTTAAAGGTTTTACCATTGGCCAAATGAATAGTGGCGGATTTTAGAACAGGTGAGCCAATCTCATATTTGCCACTGGCCGGGTTGACGGGATAAAAACCCATGGCACTGAAAATATACCAGCTCGACATCTGGCCACAGTCTTCATTGCCGGAATATCCGGAGAAAGAATTGTTGTATAATTCTCTGAGGACCTTCGAAACATAGAACTGGGTTTTCCAGGGCTGGCCGACATAATCATACAGATAAGTTACGTGGTGGCTGGGCTCATTGCCGTGTGCATACTGGCCAATGAAACCGGAAGCGTTGCCATTGACTTCTTTGGGCAGGTCTTTGATGGTAAAAAAGCTGTCCAGTTTGGCGGTAAAGCCAGCTTTGCCACCTTCTAATTCCACCAGGCCCTGTACGTCCTGAGGCACATACCACAGGTATTGCCAGGCGTTGCCTTCTGTAAAAGGATTGCCGCCATTGCCACCATAGGCCAGTGGATTGAAATCAGGCAACCAGTTGCCTTTATCATCTTTCGCCTGGAAGAATCCCGAGGTTTTATTGAAAAGGTTTTTATAGTAACCGGACCTGTTTAAAAAGTATTGGTAATCTTTTTCTTTACCCAGTTTTTTTGCCAGCATGGCCACGCACCAGTCATCAAAAGCCATCTCCAGCGTAATAGATACGGATTGGCTTTGTTTGTTTTCCGGCATATAATGGTATTTATCCAATAGATAAAAAGGGGAGCCCGGATGGTTGGTCAGGGAAGAATTTTTAACCGCCTCATAGGCCTTTTGTATATCTATGCCTTTGATGCCTTTAAAGATGGCATCCACGATCACCGGGATGGCATGGTTGCCGATCATACAATAATTTTCTTCACCCCAGAGTTGCCAGATTGGAAGATAGCCGAATGTCTCGTATTGACGCAGCATACTGCGGATAAACCCGGCATCTTTTTCTGGTTTTAAAAGGGTATACAGTGGATGGGCTGCCCTGTAGGTATCCCATAGTGAAAAAGTAGAATAATGGGTTTTATCCGGCGCATGACGGATGGTATAATCCGTTGCCATATAATCGCCGTTTACATCTGCCAGGTTATTGGGTTGGGTATAGGCGTGATAGAGGCCTGTATAGAAAATCTCTTTTTGTTCCCTGGTTCCTTCGATTACGATATTGCTGAGTTCATTTTGCCATTTTTGTTTGGCGGACGCCGCTACCTGATCAAAGCTTTTATCGCCGATCTCGGCGTCCAGGTTGGCCTTTGCCCCGTCAACACTGACTTCTGATAAACCGACCTTAATCAATAAGGGCTTGCCATTTTCTGTGTTGAAGTTCAGTACGGCTTTGACATTGGTTCCATTGACGATCTTTTCATCAGGATACATACTGCCGCCTGTATAGAGTTGGTTAGACTTAATGGGTTCGGAGAATTTGGCGTAAAAATAAACTTTGCGCATCTGCGCCCAGCCTGTCAGGACGCGATAGCCCTGTACGGTATAAGCGTCTACCTGCCGGATCTCGGCGTCAATTACTTTGCAGGACCAGTAAGGACGCTTTTTATTCAACGTATGGTTCAGATCGATCACCAGATGGGCCTGCTCTGTTTTTGGGTAAGTATAACGATGGTAACCACTGTGTGCAGTTGCGGTCAGTTCCGCATTAATATGGTAATCTAGCAGGTTTACCTGATAATAACCGGCGCGGGCTGATTCCTGATCATGGGAGAAACGACTGCGATAACCACTGTCCGGCTTTTCTGCGCTGCCCGGGTTGATCTGAATTTTGCCGGTAGTCGGCATAAAGAGCACATCAAATAAATCTGCCACACCCGTGCCGCTTAAATGTGTGTGGCTGAATCCGACGATGGTCTTGTCGTTATAGTCATAACCTGAGGCTGGGTTGTCCGGATTGTCCTGCGTATCGGGACTTAATTGTACAAACCCGAAAGGCAGTGTCGCGCCGGGAAAATTACTTCCCGAAAGGCTTGAAGCATCTACGGCTCCTGTTCCAATAAATGGGTTCACATAACGGGTCAGATCAACTTGCGTGGAACTGTTTTGTGCATGTACGCCCAGGCAGGTGCCAAGGGTGCAAACCAGAAAAAAAATCTTTTTCAACGTAAATATTTTGCGTTATTACAATAAGAAATACAAGAATAATAAGCTACAACTTTACGTTGATTGACTGGTTTTAGATATTAATCAATGCCCAACAATTCGTTAACGGAATCTCATTGATGGTTTAATGCATTGATTAAAAGTGTTTTATGACGTTAATCCGTTTTTTTGACATTAAAAACAAAACCTACGCCGTAGACATTGTCAATACTGACAGTGTCGGAACTGTGAAGTAGTTTGCGCAGCCGCGAGATAAATACGTCCAGGCTTCTGCCTAAAAAATAATCGTTTTCACCCCAGAGCTGTAACAGGATTTCTTCTCTTTTAAGCACTCTGTTGGGGTGTTTGCACAGGTATTGTAATAATTCGGCTTCCCTGACGGTCAATGTGATGGGCTTTTCGCCTTTAATAGATAGCCGAAGCAGGTCTTTATGCAGGATAATATCACCAACCGGAATATCGTTTTTGGTTTCTGCGGACTGCTGCTCAGGTGGTTGCTTGCGGCGGATAATGTTTTTGATCCTGAGCACCAGTTCATCAATGTCGAAGGGTTTACTGATATAATCATCAGCGCCCAGTTTCAGGCCTTTTAACCGGTCTTTTTTCTCATTGCGGGCCGTAAGGAATAAAAACGGGACGGAAACATTTTCTTTGATGATCAGCTCGGCGAGTTCAAACCCATTCATCTCCGGTAGCTGGATATCGATAATCAGGATGTCGAATAACTGTTTTTTGGTCAGGAAGGTCCGGTAGGCATCCTTGCCATTCAG
>Ga0182744_1002262_pt1 | contig 15984 bp, 9 predicted proteins | sample eDN3rd30CKraftMG_FD_128525 | JGI IMG/M metagenome (GOLD analysis project Ga0182744, IMG submission 128525) | Enriched Miracle-Growth compost microbial communities from Emeryville, California, USA - eDNA 3rd pass 30_C Kraft MG (version 2) (version 2) ...
CGGTGGCCGTGGCGGACACGTACAACGGCGCGGTGCGCCGCTACGACCCGGAAACCGGCCAGGTCACCACGCTCGCCACGGGCCTGCGCGAGCCCTCCGGGCTTGTGGTGTCTACGGCGGGTGGGATGGTCGTAATTGTGGTGGTGGAGTCGGCGGCGCACCGCCTGACCCGCGTGACGCTTACCGACGAATTGGCTGGCCAAATCCTCGACGGCCCGGCGCACAGGACCCAGCGTCCCGTCACGGAGGTTGCGGCCGGGACCCTTGACCTGACCGTTGTGTTTACGCCCGCCCCGGGGCAGAAGTATGACGACAGGTACGGGCCGTCTACTCGGCTGACCGTGGGGGCGAGCCCGGAGAACCTCATTCTTGAGGGCGCTGGCAGCGACACCGATCTGACCCGAACCATCCGAATCAACCCCGAGGTCAGTGAGGGCGTCCTACACGTGACCGCGCAGGCCGCGTCCTGCGACGCCGACCCTGCCATCGAGTTCCCCGCCTGCCACCTAGCGCAGCAGGACTGGGGCGTGCCCGTGCGGGTGACAGCGGACGGTGAGGCTGCGCTCACGCTGCCGCTGCTGGGTTAAGGGCGAGTGGGTTAAGGGCGAGTGGGTTAAGGTCGAGTAAGTTGGGGCCGAAGCTATGACCCCAGCGCCTGAACTCATCGTCTTTGACCTTGACGATATTTAAAGGAGAGGCACCCCTCGCGCAAAAGGGGTGCCTCTCAGTTTTGGAAACGCACTAACTCGGTAGCCCAGTAGACCGAAGTTCACCAGACCGCAGCCCACTGAACGGTGACCTACTTGGCGGCTACTACCGCGTGGTAAGTGTGCGTTATATCTAGAAGGATGACTGAATTTTTGTGCTCTGTGGTGCCGTTCGGATGCTATCCGAACAAGCCGGAAACTATATCCGGGCGCTAGAAGCAGACGGGCGGGTTGAGGTTAATGTCTTTGCCGCCCACAGTCAGCGAACCGGTTGCGCAGATCCGAGTCTGTGGCGTGGGGCGCACAATCAGTGTGGTGTAGGCACTTTGTGCGTCTGGTTCTGTGGTGTCTTGCCGGTCGCTAGCTTCCGGGGCGATCTGCCGGAAGATGCTTGTGGAGACCACATTGCCCGTTGCTTGGTCGTCAAACCTAGTGATGCGAGACCACGCTGCATGGCAGTTGGCAGAGTAGATGATCTGCAGTTGCGTGTTGCGTTCGCGCGTTTCGCTTGACACCACGGCGGCGTCATCAACGCATGGTGTAGTGGCCGGATCAACGCCGTTTTCCACCACGAACCGTGGTGCATCTTCGGTTGTGCCGGGGGTATCGGCCGCCCGCACCTTGTCTGTCGCGCCCGCAGCGCGGGATGAATATGCGCCGCTAGCTTCGGCTTGTACGGTGCCAGCGGTTGTAGTTCCGCCAGCCGCGCTGGCCTCGCCCGCAGTTGGCTCGGTTGGACCCCACGCTAGCCACGCTCCGCCGAGGGTGAGCGCAAATGTGAGTGCCGCGCACCCTGCCGCCAAAAGGACTGCGGTGCGTGTGCGCAGCATTGAGTGCGTTGCACTTGGTGTGGGGGTTGCTGGCCGTTCGGGACGCAATGCTGCTTCCAGTGTGCGGCGACGTTCCAGCCACTCTTCCGCGTTGGCCCCCAGCGCATAGGTGATGCCCTCAATGGTGCGCGCGGTGGGCAGTGATTTACCGTTAAATGCGTCTGAAAGGACCGTTTTTGATACCCCGCTCTTGCGTTCGATTGCGGCGAGGGTTAAATCTCCTGCGTCCTTGCGAAGCGCACAAAGATCGCTGGTGAACTCTTCGAGTGAGTCGTCGCCCTCGGCGGCTGTGGGGTCCGGGCTAAGGGTCTTGGGCATGTGCGCTCACTCAAAAGAACGGTTTGGGATTGTGGTGGGGTCTGATTTTCGACGATTGTGCTGGGTCCCAGCCGAATCGTCGGAAATCAGATGGTGCGCTAGTAGCGGCGTAAGCCTGGGGCAGGCATACGTACGCCTACGGCACGGAGCACAAACTCCTCAGTGGCCTCGATTGCGCGATCGCGTTCGGCCTGATCCTCGGGCAAGCTGCGGCCGGTGAGGCACGCGTTGACGAGGCGAACCGAGGTGTCAATGTCCTGCGGTGGGAAGTCACCGTTGGAGATGCCCGCGCCGAGAATGTCGCGCAGGAGATCCTCGATGACGGTGACGTGTTCGCGTAGTCGCTGGGCAGCGCCGCGCGAGAGTACGGAACGTAGTTCCGCGCCCGGGGTTACGTGAAATACGCGGTTGAGCCGGGCTTGGGCGCGGATGTAGGCGCGCAGTCGGTCCACAGGATCGTGGATGTCGGCAATGGAGCGTTGCAGGTTGGCAACGTACTTGCCGGTTTCGTGCTGAATGTAGCCGAGCAGCAGCGATTCTTTGTCCGCAAAGTGGTTATACACGGCGGTGCGGCCAACGCCGGCAGCCGAAGCGATTTCTGCGAATGAAATCGCATCGAATCCCCGTTCCTCCATCAACATGGCGAGTGCGGCAAACAGGCGCTGACGTGTCTGCTCCCTGTGCTCGTGAAGGGAGCCTCCAATGATCTTCGGCATTCTGACATTGTTTCATAATTCGTCATGACCGAGTGCGGGGCTTTGGTCCTGCAGGGGCGTAAGGCCGGGCAGAATCGGGGGATGAAGGCGCTTGTGTTGGACGGTTGGCCAGGTTTTCAACAGGTTTTCCACAGGCGATGCAAGTGGTTGGGGATAACACTGGAAGATTTCCCCCGCACTTGGGGATAACAGTGTGAATAACTTTGCTGATGCTGTGGAAACGGCTTTGTTCTGCGGAAAAGGACGGACATATTATCCACAGGGTTATTCACAGTCGGTTCGGTTATCCACGGGTAGATCTGTGGATAACCCTGTGGATGGTGAGCGCAACGTGGCAAAACTGAGGGAAATATCCACAGCCCATGTGGGGTGTGACGAGAAGAACGAACACAATATGTTGGGGTTAACGAGACGTTAAGATGGGGAATCGCTCCCCGGTACGAGCTCCCCATCTAAGTGGGCGTAAAAGATGGGACGAAGTGGGAGCGGACGTTCATAGGATCTGTCCACCGCTACTATCCACAGGCCGCGCTAAGTTGTGGGTAACCGTTCTGGCGCGGGAATACGATCAGCCGAGGCCCGGTGGCGCGGTTGACGCACGAACAACTAGTTCCGTGGCTAGATTGATCTGACGTGCGCGCACTTCCTCGCCCTGAGCGAGGCTGAGCACCATATCCGTGGCAGTCTCACCCATAAGTGGGAGGAACTGATTAATCGTGGTCAACGGAGTGGTTAACCACTCGGTTAAGGGAATATTGTCATATCCCACCACGGATAGGTCCTCAGGAACCCTAAGCCCCAGTTCCTTGGCACACTTCATAACGCCAAGAGCCTGCATATCTGACCCGGCAAAAATCGCAGTAGGTGGGTTCGCGGCGCTCAGCAGTTCGCGTGCATGCGAATATCCACCCTCAAGGTAAAAGTCGCCGTAGCGAATCAGCGCCTTATCAACGGTAATGCCCGCGGACTCAAGCGCACTGCGGTAGCCATCCACACGCGCCCGCGAGTTAAGCGACTTTTTAGGTCCGGAAATTACCGCGATACGAGTGTGGCCAAGATCAGTGAGGTGACGGGTTGCAGCAAAGCCTCCACCCCAGTTGTTTGACCCCACAGAAGGAATAGAACCAGGCTGCTCACCAAACGTATCAACCACAACCACCGGAATGGCGCGCGAAGCAAACTGCTCGATGTGGGCCTCGTCGAACTGAGCCATTACCAAGATGATGCCAAGTGGGTTGCGCTCCAAAATGGAATCAACTAGTGCGCGAGGCGCACGGAACGTGCCGCCCAACTCGGAGAGCACCACATTGAGATTACTCTGTGCAGCGCGCATCTCTACCGCTCGAATAATCTCCATAGACCACGCAGAGTCAAGCTCGTGGAAGACCAACTCGATAACGTTTGATCGCGGAGTACGGGATGCTCGGCGGCGATAATTGTGCGCATTGATCACCTGCTCCACATGCGCCTTGGTGGCAGGGGAGATGTCGCTCTTTCCATTAAGCACCTTGGACACGGTGGCAACAGAAACGCCGGCCTGCTCTGCAATGTGGGCGATTGTGGTGCCCTTACCCTTTCCCTCGCCTCTGCTACTCCTGCCTGTGGCAGTGGGTGCCTCGCGCGCGGGCTTCTGGCTAGGCGCGCCTAACTCGTCGGGCTGGTCGGTCGGGCCGAGCGACATACGGTCGTACCAATCTGTGCAGGGACATTCGTACCTGATGGTACGCCGTACCCATAACAATCGGAGATTAACCCACCATTACCCGGCCGTAAACAGCAGCCGCAAACAGTCGCCGCAAACAGCAACGAGCCCCCACACATCGTGTAGGGACTCGTTGCCGGCACTATGAACCCGCACAAGGTGAGGTGATGCTAGAACCGGAGGGAATCGTCGGTAATAGAAACATCCACAGGCGCCGCGTGACGGGCCAAATCAGCCTCATCCGAGGACCCATCCTCCAATGAATGCTCCAGCTTAGCGCCCTCCACATCCACATCCGGCAGGATCCGATCAAGCCACTTAGGCAGGTACCAAGCCTTGTCACCCAGCAGGTGCATAACCGCCGGGGTAAGCGTCATACGCACCACAAACGCGTCGAACAACACGCCAACGGCCAGGGCAAATCCGATGGGTCGGATCATCGTCAGATGCGAGAACGTAAAGCTGGCGAACACCGAAACCATGATCAGCGCAGCCGCAACCACAACGGGAGCCGCAAGGTTGAAGCCCTCCTTGATGGCGCGCCTGGAATCAGAACCATGCGCATACGCCTCACGGATTGCGGTCACCAAGAACACCTGATAATCCATGGCCAAACCAAACAGAATGCCAGTCAGCAAGATTGGCAAGAAGCTCATAATCGGAGCCGGGTTGTGCACATCCAAAAGCGAACCGAGCCAACCCCACTGATACACGGCCACAGTCGCACCAAAGGACGCGGCCAGCGAGAGCAAGAAGCCGAGCGTGGCAATAACCGGAACCACAATGGAGCGGAACACAAGCAGCAGCAAGATCAAGGACAAGCCCACCACAATGGTTAGGTATGGGCCAAGCGCACTGCTGATCTTCTCAGACACATCCACCTGCGCGGCCACCTGGCCGGTTACGGAAATCTGGACGCCATCCTCCTGCGCAACCGTGTCTGCTAGATCGCGTAGATTGTGCACCACGGCCTCGGTGTCGGGGGAAGATGGACCAGTAGTGGGCACCACTTGGATCGCACCAAAGGTCAGATCCTCGTTAGTGGTGGCAGGGATTGCGGCAAACACGCCGTCCTCGGTGGACAGCCGTTCCGCAACATCCAGCAGCACGCCGTTTGCTTCGTCTGCGTTAGCCACCTCGGGCAACTGCGCCATCACGATTAGCTGGCCGTTAAAGCCCTCACCAAATTTGGCGGACGTAATCGCATAAGCGCGCTGGGCCTGTGAACCATAAGGCTCCGAGCCGCCATCTGGCAGCGCCGTGAGCATGGAAGCGGCAGGGATCGCGATGATTCCCAGCGCCACAACGCTTGCGATTGTAGATAGCCATGGCCGCTTAGTCAGAGTGCCAGCCCACCACAGGCTCGGCGACTTACGATTACCCGCAGCAACCGCCGCCGACTCCGCCCGCACGCCGCCATTTGCAATGGCCGCTGCACGCTTTGCCCGAGCCCGTTTGGTTAGGAGGCGCTCGCCAATCACGCTGATCAGCGCAGGGGACAGGGTGATGGACAGCAGCACAGACATAAGCACAGTGAACGCGGCCGAGAGGCCCAGAATCGCCATGAATGGGATGCCCGAGACCACCAGCGCGGACAGCGCAATGATCACGGTCAGTCCAGCGAACACCACGGCGTTACCACTCGTTCCGATTGCTCTACCCACCGATTCGCGCAGGTCCATGCCAGCCAGCAGTTGCGTGCGGTGGCGGTGCACAATGAACAGCGAGTAGTCGATACCCACCGCAAGTCCCAGCATGAGGGCCAGGGCTGGCGTGATGGACTGCATGTCAATGAGCGACGACAGAGCAAGTGTTCCGCCAACTCCTGCACCGACTCCAGCAAGTGCCATGAGCAGCGGCAAGCCCGCTGCTACAAAAGTGCCGAGCATGATCATAAGGACCACACCGGCGATGATGAATCCGATTGCCTCAGTGGGACCGAAGATCGAGTTGAGGTCGGACATGATCTCCTTGGAGAACATGACCTCCACGCCGGCATTCTTGGCCGCATCTGCGGTGGCGAGGATGGCATCGCGGTCTTGCGGGGTCAAAGACTCAGCCTGGCCCTTGAACATCACCTGCGCGATTGCGGTGGTGTTATCCGAGGAAACAAAGCGCATGGGAGCGGACAGGTTAGCGGTCCGTTCGCCCTGCTCAAGTTGCAGTTGGCCGGATTCGAGTTGTGCTTGGCCATCCTCGATGTCCTTGCGGGCCTGCTCAAGCTTGGTGCGGTTGGCTTCGAGTTCTCGCTTGCCGTCGGATACCTGCTGGCGTGCGGCTGCGAGTTGAGCCTCACCGTCCTCAAGTTTGGTTTGGTTGGCCTTAAGTTCCTTTTGACCGGCTTCAAACTGTTCGAGCCCTGCGTTGTACTTGGCGCGTCCTGCGTCCAGTTGCTGTTGGCCGTCTGTCACCTGCTGGCGTGCGGCTTCCAGTGCGGGTAGGGATGCGGCGAGCTGCTTGCGTCCCTCATCCAATTTTGCTTGGTTGGCTGCAATTTCCTTCTGACCAGCGTTTATCTGAGCCTGCGCGGCTGCGAGTTGTGGTTGCGCCGCAGAAAGTTGCTCGTAAGCGGTCTGGGCGGCCGTTAACTGAGCTGCGTTGTCATCAATGTTCTTCTTCAGGTCGATGATGCCGGTGGTCAGTTCCTCGGGAACTGGCTGGTTGTTGGCAATAAGTTTGTCGCGCTCGGCTTCCAAATCGGCTAACTGCTCGCGGGCATCGGCAACTTGCTGCAGGCCCACCGAAATGGCACCGGGTACTTGGGGTAGGGTCGAAACCCCTAGCCCAGCAGTCAACTCTGCAACGCCGTCCTCGAACGCGGCACGTTGCGTGGCAAGTTCCTTCTTACCGCTTGCCAACTGCTGCTGCGCTGCTGCGAGCTGCTTCTCGCCTGCGGTGAGCTGGGCTTGAGCGTCGTTGTACTTCTTCTCGCCAGCCGCTAGTTGGGCCTTGCCATCGGCGAGCTGCTTCTCGCCCGCGGTGAGCTGGGCTTTAGCGTCTTCAAGTTCTGCTTGTGCATCGTCGAGGGCTGCCTGACCCTCGGCAAGTTGATTGCGACCCTCAGCGAGTTTCTGCGTGTTGGCGTCAATCTCCCGTTGTCCGTCAGCAAGCTGCTGCTCACCTGCGGCCAGTTGAGCCTCGCCGTCTGCGAGCTGCGTCTTACCGTCCTCAAGCTTCGTGCGGTTTTCCTCAAGATCCTTCTTGCCCTGCTCCACCGTGGTGAGCGCCGAATCCAAAGAATCCTGCATAACAAACGGATCCATGACCGAGCGCACAGTACCGAGGTCAGCGAGCTGATCCATGGTGTTCGTAACGGCAGCACGCTGCTCCGGGGTGAACGCCTCGAGGTTCTTGGTTTGGAACACCACGGTTCCGTTACCACCCGAGAGCTCTGGGAGTTCCTTGTGCATGAGCTCAAGTACGCGCTGGGTCTCAGTACCCGGAAGCGAGAAGGTATTGGACAGCTTGCCCATGAACAAGCCCGCAAGCAGGCCGATGATTGCGAGGACTGCAAGCCATCCCGCAATGAACTTCTTGCGGTGATCGTAGGCTGCAAGCCCTAGCCGGTAAAGAAACTGTGCCATGGGTTATGCGCTCTTTCGTGCGGAGTTGGCTGTCAGTGTGGGGAAGCCATCTTTGACCTGGTGCATTGCTTGTTCAAGCAAGCCGCCCAAGCGGGTGATGTCCTGGCGCGTGGGTTCAGTTACCACGCTCTCGCTCCAGTGTTGGAAAGCCGCGTTGCATGCACCCAAAATTGCTTGGGAGAACACGGCAAGTATGAAGGTATCGCAGTCTGGGGTGCGCTGCTGAAGATGAGTGGTCAGGGAACGCGCGCAACAATCCCAACTTGCAAGTGCTACCGCATGCAAGCTCGGTGTGTTTCTGCCCTGAATGGAGAGAAACGCAACCTGATCGAGCAGGTCTTCCTCCAGCAGGACGCGCATTGCACCTAACGCAGCCTCCATGATTGGAGTGTCAGCCGGTACATCGTCGAGAGTTTTAACGGCCCGGTCCAAAACCTGCTCAACGTGCACGTTCAAGGCGTCATTGATGGAAGCAAAGTAGTTGAAAAAGGTGCGCCGCGAAACGTTAGCCTCGGCTGCAACCATGTCCACGGTTAATGCGTCGTAGCCCTGCGTGCGCAGCAACTCGAGGGCAGACTCGGCAATGGCACGCCGGGTTACCTGCTTATTGAGTTCGCGTTTGTTTGGCGCTGCACTGTCAGTCGAGTGCGGTGCGGGCTGTACATCAAGCACCCAATAACGCTACGTGGAAACTTGCACAGTGTGCAATGTGGGCTGCGTGACATCCCAACCACACTGCTGCTGGGACCCAGCCCCTCGTCGTGAAGCACATTTTTGATGTAGATACATCAAAAATGATGTATCTACAGCATTTTTCGTATATCTGAGCAGGTGACGAGAGCCGGCGGACGACCTCTATGCATGGAGCGGATGACGGGATCCCCCACCGCTTCGCGGCGGGAGGTGCCCCCACTCGATTCACCATCACATTTATGCATAAAGGCCGCCCACCTCCGGCGGACGACCTCTATGCATGGAGCGGATGACGGGAATCGAACCCGCGCTGTCAGCTTGGGAAGCTGAAGTTCTACCATTGAACTACATCCGCACAGCCTGTTCCTCGCCTCACCATACCGGGCGCCAAAGCGCCCCAACCGAGGGATGAACAGCAACAAAACCATAACACCAACACTTGCGATAATGTAGTTGCGCTCGGTGCAGACCAACCACGTCTGCCGGCCAGCGTGCAGGTTATTTGCCCACTTCCCAGCGAGAAATCGGTACGAACCTTGTTGCTTTCAGACCGCGATATTAAAAAGCAGATCAGCCAAGGCCGCGTTGCGCTCGAGCCATTTGATCCGGCGATGGTTCAACCCTCGAGCGTGGATGTGCGGCTGGACAAGTTCTTCCGCCTGTTTGATAACCATAAGTACCCGTACATTGACCCTGCAAGCGACCAGCCGGAGTTGACTCGGCTCGTTGAAGTGGAAAAGGGAAACTCGTTCATTTTGCACCCCGGTGAGTTTGTTCTCGCGTCCACATATGAGCAGGTCACGTTACCTAATGACGTGGCAGCCAGGCTGGAAGGTAAGTCCTCGCTTGGTCGCCTAGGCCTGCTGACGCACTCCACAGCGGGCTTTATTGACCCCGGTTTCACCGGGCACGTCACACTCGAACTGTCCAATGTGGCTACCCTGCCCATCCTGCTGTGGCCGGGTATGAAGATCGGCCAAATGTGCTTCTTCCAGCTGTCCTCCGAGGCGGAGCGCCCCTACGGTTCAGCTGAGTATGGCTCGCGTTATCAGGGTCAGCGCGGTCCTACTGCCTCGCGCTCGTTCCTCAACTTTTATCAAGCAGAAATTTCCGACGACCCTGCCGCAGGTCCCGTCACACCTGCTTAAGTTCCAGCCCAGCTGGCACCGTCAGCGCAGTGCGCATCGCAGGTGCCAGCTCAGTGCAGGAAAATGGGTTGTTCGTTACCGTGAGAAGAGGGAGATGAAGGGGAGGCGAGTGACTCGATGACGCAGCTTCGACTCACGCCTACGCCACTTTCCAGCCAGCTCTATGGGTTGGAAACAACAGCCTCAACGCGCGAGGTCACGCACTTCCTTGCGCTCCAGGAATACCTTGACCCGGCAGACCTCGAGTTCCTATGGCAATGCCGTCTTCCGCGAGCCACCTGGGATATACCGCCGCGTGAACTGGCCACAGAAGAAAGCATTGAAATTGTGCCCGGTGCGCTGCGCACCTCCGCCCGTTCTGTGGTTCACGGGCCGTACCTGCCCTACGCGTTGGCGTCTGCTGCCGGTGACTCGGCCCAACGCGAGCACGCTGGCAGTGGAGGGGTGCTGGGTGGTGGGGGATCGTCGGTAATCAAAGCCGCGCAGGGAACCGGAGCAGACGGTCACACGGAGCCGAACCTCATCGAGCACCCCGCAGGATTTCCGCACGGCACCGCAATGGTGTGGGCGTTAACCACCCTTCAAGAACGCGGTGAACCGCCGTTTGAAGGCGGAGGAGACCGTGACGGATTAGCGCGGGTCTTTGCCGAAGGGCTGCCGCAGCGCGAAGAATTTAGGCAGGTCAGCTCGCTCGTAGCACTTGCACGGTTCCTCGGCGGATCCGCGCATTTTGACGCAGTGGAACCACCAGCCACCCGGACCTTCCAGCTTGACTCGGAGCGCGCCCGCTATCGCAGCGTGGTTCCCGACCCTGCAGCAAATGTGGACCGAATCATTTACTCGGACGTGTGGTTGGACCCGGCAGCAGCGCTGCGCATCGGGCAACTCGCCATCCCCACCATGGGGTATCTACCCACGAACGTGCCATGGGACGGGCCCGCGGATCCGGAAGAATTCCTGCTGCGCGAGCACATGGATCTAACCGAACAGCAGATTGCGGACCTACACCGGGAAGCCGACGAACGCGACCATGAGGCGCTAGCCGCGCAGGAACCGGCGAGCGCCTACGGGTTGGTGTATGAGGGGCACGGCGGAGATGTCATAACGGTTGAAATTGGCGGAACCGACTATGTGCCACCAGTTTTAGAGGGCGTGGAGTGGGCTGCACACGGGGTTTTGAGATATCGCATTAGCTGGGTGCCCGGCGATCTTGCGGATTGGCAGCGCGAGATTCCCAGCTTTGACCTGCGCCGCCGCCGCACGCGGATCGCGCAGATGGTGCGGGATCTGACCAAGGGGTTTTATGCTGCGACGTCCGGTGAAATAACCGATCAGGATGGGTTCTTGCACGACCCGGCGGCGCTGTAAGCGCACCAAAGCCGCACCAGCACCGTATTCAGACCGCACCAGCACCATACCCAAGCGGTATTCACACGCGCATAAACCGGCGTTGAATCGGTCTTGACCCGGTGCAGTGATGCTTTGCATGCATAAAATGTTTTCAGCATCCCGTATTTTCTGGGAACGCAACGAGCCCGGTTCGCGTTGTCACTGGTGGATGCCCGAATTTACCGCCCACAACAGGACGGAGCGGACGTGCTGGTACTGCTCGTTGCTCATGCGCTTATGGCGCTTGGTGCGCCTGTTCTTGTTCGGTGGATTGGCCGTAAGGCATTCTTGGTGGTTGCCGCAGCGCCAGCTGCCGCCGCCGTGTACGCACTGAGTTGGTCTGGCCGAGTGCTGTCGGGGGAGTACCCCACCGTTGAAGTGTCGTGGATTCCAGCGCTTGGCATCAACCTGTCCTTCCGCATGGATACGCTTTCGTGGCTTATGTTGCTGCTGGTGGGTGGCATTGGTGCGGGCGTGTTGGTGTATTGCTCGGCCTATTTCTCACCTGCTGCTCAGGGGCTGGGCAGGTTTTGTGGGGTGCTGACCGCGTTTGCGGGCGTCATGGTTGGTCTGGTTCTAGCGGATGACATGATGCTGATGTTCATGTTCTGGGAACTGACCACGGTGTTCTCGTACCTGCTTATCGGCCACTATTTTGAACGCAAAACTTCTCGACGAGCCGCCATGCAGGCGATCATCGTCACCACCGCGGGTGGCTTGGCTATGCTCGTGGGCATCGTCATCCTGGGTGTGACGGCGCAGTCCGGCTTCTCATTGTCGGGCCTGCTGGCCAATCCACCGTCGGGCACTGCGGTGACCGCAGCGGTGGTGTGCTTGCTGGTGGGTGCAGGCTCCAAAGCAGCCCTTATCCCAACACACTTCTGGTTGCCAAGCGCAATGGCCGCACCAACTCCCGTCAGCGCCTACCTGCACGCGGCCGCGATGGTCAAGGCCGGTGTGTATTTGATTGCGCGGTTTGCCCCCGCGTACTCGCACCTGACCGTGTGGGTCATCATGGTGGTCGTCTTGGGTTGTGGCACGCTGCTGCTCGGCGGGTACCGCTCGTTGCGCCAACATGACCTGAAATTGATTTTGGCGTACGGCACGGTCTCCCAACTCGGCCTGATCGTGCTCATGGTGGGGTTGGGGACACGCTCCGCGGCGCTTGCCGGCCTCGCGATGATCGGTTCGCACGCCATGTTTAAGGCCGCACTGTTCCTCACCACGGGTGTTGTGGATGCGGCTACCGGAACACGAGATATGCGCCGGCTCACGGGTGTGGGTAAGGCTATGCCTATGGTGGCGGTTACGGGCATTTTGGCTACGCTGTCCATGATCGGGGTGCCGACCTTTGCCGGGTATGTAGCCAAGGAAGCCGCGCTAGAAGCCCTTATTCATGACGGCGCGGTGGGACTTGCACCGTGGGTTTCCACCCTGGTCCTTGTGAGCGTTGTGGTGGGTTCGATGCTGACCGTGGCGTATGGTGCCCGGTTCTGTTGGGGTGCTTTTGCGTCAAAGAAATCCGCACCAGTAGTGCCCATCCCGCAGTTGCATGCTGACGGCACCGCGGCAGAGACGGGGCTCGTTGACCCGCACGAGTTTAAGCGGCAGCCCGGGCGGCTGACCGTGCCCGGCTTAGTGCTCGCGGTACTCGGCTTGGTGCTCGGCTTCTTCCCTGCACTGGGGCAACGCTATTTGGCGCCACACGCTAACCAATACCCGGCAGGTCACGAGGGACACTTAACGCTGTGGGCTGGGCCGGGACTGAGTTTTTGGCTCACCGTTGCGATCCTCGCAGTTGGTTTGATGGCCTTTTGGCAACGGCGCCGAGTGGAACTCTTCCAGGGTTCGATACCCTTCCTGTTTGATATGGAACTGAGTTATCGCAAATTCATGCGCTGGCTCGACAACCTTGCAGCCGATCTAACTGCTATCACCCAGCGCGGTTCCCTGCCGTACTACCTATCCGCAATTTTGTTGACGGTTCTTGTTGGCCCCGGCTCGCTGCTCCTGTTTGGTAACTCCCTGCCCGGGCGCGATGGCGTGCGGCTGTGGGATTCACCCGCACAGATGCTCGCAGTGGCCGTTATTATTCCTGCCGTCATTTTGGCGGCGCGCTCGCGCCGCCGGCTTAAAGCCGTGCTCCTTGTTGGCTTTTCCGGATACTCAGTTGCCGCGATCTTCCTGCTGCACGGCGCCCCTGATCTCGCCCTAACGCAGGTGCTCGTGGAGACAATCACGCTGGTGGTTATGGTGCTCGTGATGCGCAGGCTGCCCGCGTACTTCTCGGACCGTCCGCTTAAAGCTTCACGCTGGGGCCGCCTCGCCCTTGCGTTAGGCGTTGGCATTTTTGCCATGGCGCTCGCGGTTATCATTCCGCAGGCGCGAGTTCACGAGCGGGCCTCGGTGGATTTTCCGCATGAGGCATACACATTTGGCGGTGGAAAGAACATCGTCAACGTGGCACTTGTGGATATTCGCGCATGGGACACGATGGGCGAGATTTCAGTGCTGTTGGTGGCGGCAACGGGTGTTGCCTCGCTGATCTTCTTATCTCGCCGCAGCGGTGAAATCATGCGCGTGGATCGGGCGCGCGAGCAGGAGGAAGTGGGCGCCGTCTGGTCCGCCAACAGTCCGGCTGGTGAGGGCGTTAAGGCTCTGCGTCAGAAGGGAATCGTGGAGGTTGGCTTGACCGCCAGCACTGCTCAGATGCGTACCACTCAGCGATTCCGCAAGTGGCTGCGTGCCGGCGCCACGCTTGCACCGCAGCGCCGCTCGGTGATTTTTGAAGTTGTTGCTCGGCTCCTGTTCCATCCGATGATCGTGTTTGCTCTGTTCCTGCTGTTTTCCGGACACAATGCGCCGGGGGGTGGCTTTGCCGCGGGCCTCGTAGTTGGTATTGCCCTCATCGTGCGCTATCTGGCGGGTGGGCGATACGAACTAGGTGAGGCCTTGCCTGTGCATCCCGGTTTGCTGCTGGGTTTGGGGCTGTTCCTGTCTGCAGGTGTGGGCCTCATCGGTATCCTCGTGGGTGGCCAAGTCCTACAGTCAGTTATCTGGCACTTCACGCTTCCAGTGTTTGGTGAGGTCAAACTGATCTCCACGTTCTTCTTTGACCTGGGTGTGTTCCTAGTAGTGCTCGGGTTGGTGTTGGATATTTTGCGGTCGTTGGGCGCCGAGATTGATTCGCAAACAGATCTGGCTGCACAGGATCCCAATGCCAGTAGTGAACGCGGCCGTGTGCTGGACCCCATGGACACCCTGACAAGTAAGGAGACACGATGATTGAGATGTCCCCTTCGCTGGTCCTCGTGGTGGCGATTGGTGCTTTTGTTACGTCCGGCGTTTACCTTTTATTGGAGCGCTCGTTAACCCGCGTGCTGTTGGGCTTCATCCTCATTGGCAACGGCGTGAACCTCCTGTTCCTCGTTGCGGGTGGCCGCGCCGGTGGCGCACCCATTATTGGGCAGACTCCCAATGACAAAATGAGCGATCCGTTGCCTCAAGCCATGGTTTTGACTGCCATCGTTATCACGCTTGGGTTGACTGCTTTTGTTTTGGCGATGGCGCATCGTTCCTGGCAGCTCCTGGGCCACGATGAAGTCCAGGACGACTTGGAAGACCGCAGAATTGCGCGGATTGCTGCACGCAATGCGCCGCTTGTTTTGGGTGCGGATAACGCCGATGACTCCACCCTTGTGCTCACTACTGACGACGATTCTGCCGAGGTCCGAGACGAAACGTCCGATTCCAGCGAGCACGATGGGGAGGGCACGCAATGACAGACTTCACGTGGCTGGTCCCGCTGCCTGTGGTTATCCCATTGTGTTCGGCTGGACTGACACTGGCCCTGTATCGAAAGCCGCAGATCCAGCAGATCATTACCGTGCTTGCGCTTGTGCTTATGGTGGTGTTCTCGGGCTTCATGATGTGGGCGGCCGATCAGGGCCCAATCGTGGTCAATGTGGGCGAGTGGGCTGCACCTGTGGGTATCAACCTGGTGGGCGATCGACTTTCTGCACTCATGCTCACGGTGTCTTCTTCGGTGCTGCTGTGCGTTTTGCTGTACTCGCTGGGTCAGGGGATAGCGGACTCCTCCAAGTCCCCAGTTTCTATCTATCACCCCACGTATTTAGTTTTGGCCGCTGGCGTATCTAATGCCTTCCTCGCGGGCGACCTGTTCAACATGTACGTGGGATTCGAGATTCTGCTGGCGGCTTCCTATGTGCTGCTCACGCTGGGCGGCACGTTTGAACGCATCCGGGCTGGGGCGATCTATGTTGTGGTGGCCCTTCTTTCGTCGTTAATCTTTCTGATCGCACTGGCCATGATCTACGCGGCCACGGGTACGGTCAATTTGGCGCAGTTGGGGCAGCGGCTGGGCGAGATTGATCCCAACGTATCCATCGTGGTGCAGTCACTACTGCTGCTCGCCTTTGGTATTAAAGCGGCCATCTTCCCGCTTTCGAGCTGGCTCCCTGACTCTTACCCCACAGCGCCCGCCCCCGTGACGGCAGTCTTTGCGGGACTGCTCACCAAGGTGGGTGTGTACGCAATTATTCGTACACAGACGCTGCTCTTCCCCGACGGACGGCTCAACGACGTGCTCATGTGGTTGGCGTTGGCCACGATGCTCGTGGGCATCATGGGTGCGGTTGCACAAAACGACATCAAACGTCTCATGTCGTTTACGCTGGTCAGTCACATCGGGTACATGATCTTTGGGATCGCGCTGGGCAGCAAGATTGGGCTGGGCGCTGCCATCTTCTACGTAGCCCACCACATCACTGTGCAAACCACACTATTCCTTGTGGTGGGACTGATTGAGCGACGAGGTGGAACTACCTCGATGGCTAAATTCGGTGGCTTGGCTAAGTCTGCGCCGCTGCTCGCCATA